>Ga0208118_100028_pt1 | contig 123160 bp, 123 predicted proteins | sample LakWasMet34_HOW6_2_FD_183876 | JGI IMG/M metagenome (GOLD analysis project Ga0208118, IMG submission 183876) | Freshwater sediment methanotrophic microbial communities from Lake Washington under simulated oxygen tension - Sediment Metagenome... | ecosystem: Environmental > Aquatic > Freshwater... | reverse complement strand
CTATTATACAGATCCAATTCAGCGTGTCAACATCTATTTTCAACATCCTTTTTAGCTACCCGGTCATCCTGACCCTCTTCCAGAACTTGTTTCCCCGGAAGAGCCGACTATTATAGCTACCTGACACCATGTGTCAAGCGAGAATTTAAGGTGAGCTTTAAATTCTCGCTAATGCTATTAATCATAAAATCTAATGCTGCATGATTAATTACAAACTTATGCAATGATTTTTATTCGCGCAAACTTTCTCTTACCCACTTGATATACCTGCCCGACAGTTGATTGCAGTTCCAACTTAACATCATCCACCTTTTCGCCATCAATTTTTACAGCCCCCTGATTGATCATTCTTATGGCTTCAGAAGTACTTGCTACCAAACCGGCATCTTTTAGTAGGTTTGTGATGCTGTAGAAATCCCCCGTTATTTTTAATTCCATTTCGGGCATGTCATCAGGTAATGCGCCGCGCTGAAATCTAGCTTCAAAATTCTCCAGTGCATTAGCAGCAGCTTCGGCACTGTGAAACCTTTCCACAATTTCCTGGGCAAGTCTTACCTTATATGCACGAGGATTCGCGCCTTGCTCACACTCATCTAGCCATATTTTGATCTCTGCCATAGGCCGAAAACTCAATAGCTCAAAGTAACGCCACATTAACTTATCTGATATCGACATTAATTTTCCAAACATGTCATCAGGGGCATCGGCTATACCGATATAGTTATTAAGCGATTTAGACATTTTCTGTACTCCATCCAACCCTTCAAGAATTGGCATGGTGATAACTACTTGCGGCTTTTGACCATAGACTTCCTGTAATTGTCTCCCAACTAGTAAGTTGAATTTCTGATCAGTACCACCGAGCTCAACGTCTGCTTTCATTGCCACCGAGTCATAGCCTTGTACCAAGGGGTACAAAAATTCATGAATAGCAATCGGCTGACCGCTTTTAAAGCGCTTATTAAAATCATCTCGCTCTAACATTCTAGCCACAGTATGTTTCGCTGCAAGCTGAATCAGATCGGCAGGCGACATCGCATTCATCCAACTGGAATTAAACATCACCAGAGTTTTAGTAGGATCCAGAATTTTGAAAATCTGCTCTTCGTACGTTTTAGCGTTTTCAATAACCTGATCCCTTGTTAAGGGCTTGCGGGTAACATTTTTACCCGTTGGATCACCGATCATCCCAGTAAAATCGCCAATCAAAAACAACACTTCATGACCCAAATCTTGAAACTGCTTAAGCTTATTAATTAATACAGTATGGCCTAAATGCAAATCCGGGGCTGTTGGGTCAAAACCAGCTTTTATTCTTAAAGGCCGCCCTTCCTCAAGCTTTTTAACCAACTCTTGCTTGACCAAAACTTCGTCTACACCTCTTAACAGGTGATCTAATGCATCTTGCTGCAATTTTTTCTCCAAATTCTAAAAATTAGACTATAATTCGAAAAACAATCGAACCATATGACATATAAACTACGTTAACTAGGAATTTCTACTATTATTCCTTAAAGAGTTGACGATTTGCCATCTCTGCATCATCAATGTTTTCAAAAACCAACAAGAATCGCATGAAAAATAAACTTTATTTACCCATGCTAGTCGGGATAAGTCTTGCTCTTTCGACGACGACCGGATACGCAAAACCTGCCTCACACGCCTCAAAAAAGCATACCACAGCTTCAGTTAAGCCCGTTAAAAACAAGAAAACCATTGTTTCCAGCAAAAAAACAAGCACGATAAAGCAACACACTCTCCACGTTGCATCAAAAAATAAGCACATCAAATTAAAACCCCACACTGTTTTAACAGTAGCAAGAGCAAGCAATACCAAACACACGACCAAACAAATACCCCATCGTAAATTAGACTTATCGATATTCCCCGACCAAGAAATCGATGCTACTTACCCTGTACCGTCTATCAAACCCAACACTATATTCCAAGCCACAACAGCAACTGAAGCACCACGCCACCTCAGCAATGCGCACGGCATAATCAATTCATCTTTAGCCGCCTCGGCTCAACAAGCTGGTTTATCAGATGAATTAATTATGCAATTAACCAGTATTTTTGCTTGGGATATAGACTTTGCTACCAACCTGCACGATGGCGACCAATTTAATGTGGTTTATGAAGAAGGCAATCATAGCGGCCAGATTGTTGCTGCTGAATTTGTTAATCAAGGCCGCGTCTTCACCGCTATCAGATATAAAGATGCCGACGGCAACATGAATTACTACAGCCCTGAAGGCAGACCCATGCGTAAAGCTTTCCTAAGCGCCCCGGTCGACTTTGCGCGTATCAGTTCAGGTTTTAGTACACATCGCAAGCATCCCATTCTCAACAGGATCCGCGCCCACAAAGGAGTTGATTACGCTGCAAGAACCGGCACCCCAGTTAAAGCAACAGGCGATGGCGAAATAATTTTTCTGGGTAACAAAGGCGCTTACGGGCAAGTGATGAACATCGCCCACGGCGAACATTACGAAACTGTTTATGCACATCTATCTGACTTTAAAGACGGCTTACAAGTCGGCGATCACGTAACTCAAGGTGAAATTATTGCCTATGTTGGTCAATCCGGACTGGCAACAGGCCCACATTTACATTATGAATTCCGCATTGATGGAGAGCATCGCAATCCGGAAAAACTTGAACTAGCCCAAGCGTTACCATTAGATGCAAATTTGCTGGACAATTTCAAAGCTCAAACTCGTCCTCTGGTCGACCAACTGTATCAGGCCAAAGCCCAAAACATGCTTGCCAAAAACCAGTCTCGCTAACACCAGAAGATGTCCGGCTCTGATTTTTACATCGGTCTAATGTCGGGAACCAGTGTTGATGGCATTGATGCTGCACTGGTTGATTTTACAGACAAAAAAACTCATCTAATTGCATTTGACTATCTACCATTTGCTGCTGAAGTTCAGCAGCAAATCAAACGTATCAGTCAACCAGACACTCAGATTTCATTAAAAGATTACGGAGCATTGGATGCCCAGCTTGGGCTATTATTTTCGCAATCAGTAACAGCATTGCTCAAAAAAGCCTCCCTCCCCGCGTCTTCAATCAAAGCCATTGGCAGTCACGGCCAAACCATTTACCACGCACCTGATGATCAATGGCCTTTTTCACTGCAAATTGGCGATCCTAATATTATTGCCGAACAAACCGGCATTACGACCATTGCCGATTTCAGGCGTAGAGACATTGCTGCAAATGGCCAAGGTGCACCGCTGGTGCCTGCATTTCATCAAGCAGTCTTCGCGCATCCTGATGAAAATCGCTGCATTGTTAACATTGGCGGCATTGCAAACATAACTGTTTTGCCTAAAAACAAATCGACGTCAGTCACAGGCTTCGACACCGGCCCAGGCAATACGCTAATGGATTGCTGGATTACCAAGCACCAACAGCTTGGCTATGATAAAAACGGCGAATGGGCTCAATCGGGTTCTATTAATCATGAACTGGTTAAGCTACTAAAGCAGGACAATTACTTCAGCGCCGCACCACCCAAAAGTACCGGTAAAGAATATTTCTCTTTACCCTGGCTTTATCAGTATGTTAATGCTGGCAAATTGAATCCAGAAGATATTCAAGCGACACTTTGCTTTTTATCGGCAAGCACTATTTGCGATGCAATCAAGCTGCATGCACCTGGGACTGAACGCGTTTTGATTTGCGGCGGGGGAATTCATAACCACTATTTACTGCAGTTAATCGAACAACAGCTAGATTGCCCAGTAGAATCCACTGCACAATACGGCATTGATCCAGATCATGTTGAAGCAGTGGCTTTTGCGTGGCTGGCCAGACAGACCTATAATAATTTGCCTGGCAACCTGAAAGAAGTGACGGGAGCGAAAAACTCAGTGATTTTAGGTGGGATTTACCCTGGAAGCACGAACTAGACGGTCAATTGCATTAAGCCGAAAATGAAGATCCGCAACCACAAGTAGTCGTTGCATTAGGATTGCGAATAACAAACTGCGCGCCAGACACATCTTCTTTGTAGTCGATTTCAGCACCATTCAAATACTGAATACTCATTGCATCAATCAAAACGGTAACACCGCCATTTTCGACACTGGTGTCATCTTCATTGACTTCTTCGTCAAAAGTAAAGCCGTATTGAAATCCTGAGCATCCGCCGCCGGAAACATACACGCGTAACTTCAAATTATCATTGCCTTCTTCGGCAATCAGCTCGCTCACTTTTGACGCGGCGCTATCAGTAAAAATAATTGGATTTGCCATAGCAGTAACACACTCTAAAAAATTAATAGTTAAAGAATTATGACTATACCCAGTGTTACAGTCAAGATTTAAGGATATAGCGCGACAATCCTTAAACTTAGGTCTTCTTGTAGGCCAAACATCAGGTTCATGTTTTGTACCGCCTGCCCTGCCGCACCTTTCACCAGGTTATCAATCACCGACAACACCACAATCGTTTTACCGCCTTGCGGCTGATGTAATGAAATCTGGCAGTTATTACTGCCCCTGACATTGCGGGTATCGGGGTGCGAGCTCTGCGGCAATACATCGACAAACACCTCATCTTGGTAGCGCTGTTCATACAATGCCTGCAAATCGCTCAGAGCAACATCCGACTGTGCGTAAAGCGTGGCATGAATACCTCTAATCATGGGCGTTAAATGCGGTACAAATGTCAACCCTACTTGCTTTCCAGCAACCAAACTGAGCCCCTGAGCAATTTCCGGCAAATGCCGATGACCGCTGACGGCATAAGCCTTAAAACTCTCGCCGGTTTCACTCATCAATGTCGCTAACTCGGCTTTACGCCCCGCACCGCTGACGCCCGATTTAACATCAGCAATCAGATATTGGGTTTCGGCCAGGCCATTTTCAATAAGCGGCAAAAAACCCAACTGTACTGCTGTCGGATAACAGCCAGGACAAGCCAGCAAGCGCGCATTTTTGATAGCTTCACGATTGACTTCAGGCAATCCATAGACCGCCTCGCTAATCAAGTCAGGACAAGCATGCGTCATTCCATACCACTGCTCCCATTCCTGGACGTTTTGTAAACGAAAATCGGCCGATAAATCGATCACATTCACGCCACGAGCCAGCAATTGCTCGGCCATTAACATCGCCGTACCGTTGGGCGTGGCAAAAAACACCACATCGCATTCAGCCAATGTTTCAAGCTCGGGCGCGCTAAAGACTGCGTCAATATGTCCGCGCAAACTTGGATACAACGCATCTACTCTAAGTCCGGCATCAGCCCTTGAAGTCACTACCGAAACAGTTACTTCCGGATGCCCTGCCAGAATCCGCAATAACTCCACACCGGTATAACCGGTCCCGCCCACGATACCCGCTTGAATCATCTCTCTATCCTGCTCACGCATTGTTTATAAAAATCTACACCTTCTATAATACCGCAACTTAAGTATTAATCGCTGATAGCTATGCCCTACCCCACAACCATGCGTGCCATTGAGATCAAAACTCCAGGCGGTCCAGAAGCGCTAACGATAACAACACGCACAACGCCGACACCGGAACAACATCAGGTGCTGATTAAGGTTGCCGCTGCCGGAGTCAATCGCCCGGATGTAATGCAGCGCAAAGGTCTGTATCCACCGCCACCCGGCGCTTCAGATGTTCCCGGCCTGGAAATCTCCGGCACCATCGTCGCTTTAGGCGAACAAGTCGACCATTTAAATATCGGCGATCAGGTTTGTGCGTTGGTTACCGGCGGCGGTTACGCCGAATACTGCCTAGCTTCTGCCGACTGTTGCTTGCCAATACCCGCAGGCTTATCGTTTATCCAAGCAGCGGCACAACCGGAAACTTTTTTCACGGTCTGGAGCAATGTCTTCGACCGTGCCCGCTTACAACCCGGTGAAACGCTATTGGTTCACGGCGGCAGCAGCGGCATAGGCACCACGGCGATACAACTGGCCAAAGCCTTTAACGCCAAGGTGTTTGTGACTGCAGGGAGTGCGGAAAAATGCCGGCGCTGCTTGCAACTGGGCGCCGATGCGGCCATCAACTATCACGACGAAGACTTTGTCGATGTCATCCTCAACCTTACCCAAAATAAAGGCGTCGATGTTATTCTGGATATGGTCGGCGGCGACTACCTGCCTCGCAACATAAAATGCATGGCAGATGACGCAAGACTGGTACAAATTGCCATGCAACACGGCCCGAAAACGGACATCAATCTTCTGCCCATCATGCTCAAACGCCTGACTATTACCGGCTCAACATTACGGGCGAGAAACGAAGCCTTTAAAGCCAACATCGCCAAACAATTACTTATCAATGTCTGGCCGCTATTAGAAATAGGCCTAATAAAACCGATTATTCACAGCACTTTTAGCTTAAGCAATGCGGCAAAAGCCCACGAACTGATGGAAAGCAATCAACACTTTGGCAAAATCATCCTAGAGGTAAATCCAACATGACATACAAAACACTCATTTCCGCCGAAACGCTTAACCAACATCTTAACGCTCCCGATTGGGTGATATTTGATTGCCGATTTTCGTTGGCTGAACCCGAAGCGGGCGGCAGCGCTTATCGCCATGGCCACATTCCCGGCGCGCGTTACGCCCATCTTGATAAAGATTTATCGTCCGCGATTACCGATTACACCGGCCGCCATCCCTTGCCCAACTTTGCCGTGTTAGCGCAAAAGCTGGGCAATTGGGGCGTAAGCAATCGCAGCCAAGTGGTGGTCTATGATGATGTCGGCGGCGCATTTGCCGATCGACTATGGTGGTTGTTACGTGTGTTGGGACATGACAATGTCGCCGTGTTGAATGGCGGCATCAAGCACTGGCAAAAACAAGGCTTTGCATTAACGACGGCTTTGCCAGCAATCAACGCCACGACTTTCAGGCCTTATTTAAACAATGACTTATGGCTGGATGCCGTTCAAGTGCAAAACAGCTTGGCGAGAAAATCCATTTGCCTGATCGACGCCAGAACCCCGGAACGCTATCGCGGCGAGCAAGAACCCATCGACCCGGTGGCAGGCCATATACCCGGCGCATTCAACCGGCCGTTTCAACGCAACCTCGATAGCCAGGGCTTGTTTTTATCGCCCGAAACATTACGCAGCCAGTTTAAACAACTGATTGGCAATACAGCCCCCGAACAAGTTGTGCATTATTGCGGCTCGGGAGTTACTGGCTGTCATAACTTATTGGCGATGGAGCATGCGGGACTTACTGGGTCCAAGCTATATGCTGGGTCTTGGAGCGAGTGGATTAGGAATAAAAATAGGCCGGTTGCTAGAGGCTAAGGCCAACAACCTATTTAGGTTTGAGATTTTTTATAAGTGCGATGTGTAATTCATGCTGTCATACAGCACTCGTACAACGTGAATTTTGGTTGCTGTCACTCTATAAAAAACTAAGTGTCGATTGATGTGGAGTTGCCTGTAGCCTTTACGAATGTAATCACAGGCAAAACCCAATTCCGGATTTTCAGCGATTAAAGCGAATGTTGCATTTAATTGATCAAAATAGCAGTCTGCCTGTTCTTCACCCCAGTTTTTAAACGAATAAAGCCAAATATTCTTAAGATCCTGTTTTGCAAGTTCCTGAATATGGATTTTGCGCATTTTTAGTTTAATCCGGCTTCTTTCCTAGCTTCTTGCCTGATAGATTCCAGATTTAGCTCACCTGCATCACCACTCTCTTCACCTTCAATCAGGGCGGTGCGTAAAGATTGCAGCGTTGAGTTCGCTTCTCTCTCTTCAAGCAAACGTAAGGAATCCCTCATAATTTCACTCACGCTTGCATAACGCCCAGTCTTGAGCAAAGATTCAATGAGGTTATTCCAGTGCTCACCGAGGCTGACAGTTTGGGTTCGTGTTTGCGCCATGTTGTTCTCCTAGTTGGTTTCTTCAAGATTAATGTAAGATATATTCTTACATTTGATAAGGCAAACCAATTTTTTCGAACCTCGAAAGGGAGCAATAGCGGCTTTATCGCGTATTGCGCCGCATGGTGAGATTGCACATTCGGCGGAATACGCAGCGCTATTCCGCCCTACGCGGGCTTAAGTCCAAGGAAGTTACAATGAGTGATAGTGAAAAGCACGAATCAACTAAAAATAATGGAAGATGGTGGGAGTTTTATCTTGTCCGATACCTACTTGGGTCAATAGTGGGTGCAACTCTCCTTATAGTCCTTAACAACCATTCCATAGGAATCATGCATGGATTACTTTCTACATGTGACGTAAAAATCTCTTCAATAGAATCTCATACCATTCCTCTTTGGGCAGGGCTGGGATTTGCATATTGCTATCTTGCAAGCGCACCAATATTGGTATTTCATGCAACAAGAGGTGCAGGTAATTCATTACAAATATTTATCAAGGAAAACAAAAGTATCCTAATAGGACTCGCTTTAGTAATAATTACCTTGATATTAGCTATCAGCACTTTCCTTTCAAGCCTAAGCGTCGGTGAAATAGCGACGTATTGCGTTTTTTTGATAATTATTGAGCTGCAAATTGCGCTTATTTATCTCGGGCAAAAAGACGATGGGAAAGCTATATATGACTTCTATAAAAAGCTAATCACAGCAAGAAGCTTAAAGTCACAAAAACGCGAGATATATATTGAGTCATATAAACATTTGCGCGAACATGGAAATGCGTTTTTCATTGTTATGCTTGAATTTATTCTTGCTTGCTCCATCTGGCATGCCAGAACAATCGAGCATCTCTTTCTATTGCTGCTTATGTGGTTCATTCCAGCCGCCTGGGTATGGTTAATAGGCACTAAGATGGAATCTAAGATCGGCATGTTTTCATGATCTAATAATTTGTTTTTATTCTGTGAGCAGCCCTCACTTAACCGTAATGGATCAAACTTGATGGATACAGGATGGAGCCCTGAAGAGTGGAGAACGCTTTTCTGCCCACCGTTTACTTTGAATTCCAGCGTGGGCACAAAAAGCGTGCCCACCCTACATTTGAATTTAGCGAGTCATTCACAATGGGGTTTGCCATCACCATTGATTTCCCCCCACCAATTAATTTCCCTTTGACTCTTCGGCTGGAGGCGTTGGTGTTTGAGTAGGGGCTGTTGCCTCAGCAGGCGCTGGTATTTCAGCAGCTTTTTGCGCCTCAGCTGCCTTTTTCGCTTCTCTATCCGCTGCCTTTTTTGCTAACGCAGCTTTTTGGTCCGCAGCCCGGCTCGCAGCTATCGACCCGGTGTCCGATGCGGCTAACACAATGGCTGTTTCTGCCTGACTTAGTGCTGGAGTTATCAGCGCGGATATTGCGCAAAGACCTAGCGACAATTTGATTTGTTTAGAAAACATACTCACCCCTTTAGTTAAAATTAATTATTCCAAATGTGTGCAACTCGGTAAACCCCGAGAATCAATGGGATCAGACTCGATTGCTGCGGCGCTAGTCTAACCCCATATTTAGTGAAATTAACCAAGTTTTTCTCTTAAACTTATCTGCGATTAAGTCAATGAGGCACCTCGAAAAACCCTGCACTTCGACAAGCTCAGTGCGAACGGAATTTTATAAATCAATCGGTTACGTTCGTGGTGAGCTTGTCGAACCATGATCGTAACCGGTTTTTTGAGGTGCCGAATGGATTACCTTAACCCGTAATCCACTAGCAAGCCCACGAACACTGACACTCCAAACCAGTTGTTGTTCAAAAATGCCTTAAAGCACAGCACTTTGTCGCGGTTAAAAATCAAGGTTTGTTGATACACGAACAAGCCTGCCGCAACCGCTAAGCCTGCAAAATATGCCCAACCCGCGGTAATCACTAGCCCAACGCTAATCAGCAGTCCGAGAATAATCAACTGCAACACCGCCATAATCTGCCGGTCATAGTCGCCGAATAAAATGGCAGTTGATTTGATGCCGATTTTTAAATCGTCATCTTTATCAACCATTGCGTACATGGTGTCGTAGACCAATGCCCATAACACCACCGCCAGATACATCACCCATGCCACTAACGGAATGGCGTTAATTTGCGCGGCAAAGGCCATCGGCACTGCCCAACCGAAGGCAATCCCCAAATAGGCCTGCGGTAACTGGGTATAGCGCTTCATAAACGGATAACTACCCGCTAAAAATGCCGCTACAAAAGACAGCATGATGGTGTAGATATTCAGCAACAACACCAAGCCGAAGGCGATTAAACACAGCACGACAAACACGACCAAGGCTTCTTTTGGCGTGACCTTGCCAGTTGCAATTGGCCGTTGTTTGGTGCGTTGCACATGCGGATCAAAGTCGCGATCGGCATAGTCATTAATCACACAACCGGCGGCGCGCATTAAGACAACGCCCAGACAAATGACGGTTAACACCAGCACATCAGGCTTGCCGTCGCTGGCTACCCACAGCGCCCACAATGCAGGCCATAGTAAAATCAATATACCAATCGGTTTATCGAATCGTGCCAGTAGCCAGTATTGCCTGGCTCTATCCCTAATTTTTTCTGTTGTCACCGAGGATACCTTTTCAAAGCGAGCGGTTTAGTAAGCTGATATTATAACTTTTTTGTTTTACTGACCGTGTGAGAGCTCATGAGTGTAAAAATTTATCATAATCCGCGCTGCAGCAAATCCCGCCAGACCTTGCAATTACTACAAGAGCAAGGCATTGAACCAGAAGTTATCGAATACCTGAAAAATCCGCCCAGCGCACAAGAGCTGGATGATATTTTGCAAAAACTGGGCTTGGAGCCGCGTGAGTTGATGCGCAAGAAAGAAGCCGACTACAAAGCCAACCACTTTGACGATGCCGGTTTAAGCCGCGAGGCGTTAATTGCCGCGATGGTTAAACACCCGGTGTTAATCGAACGGCCGATTGTTCTGGCTAACGAGAAAGCAGCTATCGGTCGACCACCTGAAGACGTGCTGGCGATCCTGTAAATACAATTAAAGCCCACTTTATGATCAAAATCCTGGTGTTATATTTTTCCCGGCACGGTACCACTGCGCAAATGGCTAACCAGATTGCACGGGGTATTGAATCTGTGTCCGGCGCTGAGGCAATCCTTAGAACGGTGCCTGACGTATCAACTGTCTGCGAAAAAACAGCCGATACCATCCCAGCCGAAGGCGCGATTTACGCCACGCTGGATGATCTCAAAACCTGCGACGGTTTGGCCTTAGGCAGCCCTACCCACTTTGGCAATATGGCTTCACCACTGAAATATTTTATCGATAGCACCACGGAAGTCTGGTTTTCCGGCGCGCTATCCGGCAAACCGGCGGGCGTGTTTACCTCCACCGGCAGTCTGCATGGCGGCCAGGAAAGTACCTTGTTATCGATGATGTTACCGCTGTTGCATCACGGCATGTTGCTCGTTGGCATACCTTACTCCGAAGCCGCATTACGAGAAACCACCACAGGCGGCACACCTTATGGTCCCAGTCACTGCTCAATCAGCCACGGAGCGCTGTCCGAACATGAAAAAGCCTTGTGTCGCGCATTGGGCGCTCGCCTGGCAAAAACGGCAATTAGCCTAAAATCCGCATCATGACCATTAAACCAAATTATTTTTACATCCTGGCGTTAGTGGGATTTTTCGGCCTGTTTGCGCTGCTGATGTTATGGAATACCGTATTAGCGCCATCAACTCGCTTCCCCGTGGCGCTGGTTTTATTAGTGGGAGTAACACCGCTTTTGTTACCGATGCGTGGCTTGTTGGCACGAAACACCAGAAGCTGTGCCTGGGCGGCTTATGCCAGCTTGATTTATTTTACTCATGGCAGTGTTGAAGCGTATGTAAACAGCGCTGAACGGGTATACGCCGGATTGGAAGTCGCCCTTAGCCTGATGCTGTTCTTTGGTGCTTCGCTGTATGTGCGTTTTGTTGGCAAACAAGCATAACTATGGCCGAACAGCTTCCCCTGGATTTTGATTTTCGGGCCAATCAAACGTTTAATGATTTTTATCCCGGCCCCAATCAGGAAATAATCTCTCACTTGCAACAATCCGTTATTGGACCAGGTGAGCAACAGCTATTTTTATGGGGCGCCACCGGAGAAGGCAAAAGTCATTTGCTGCAAGCTTGCTGCCAGCTAGCGCAACAACAGGGAATAAGTTCGTTTTACTTTGATTTGTCGACCTCAAAACTGCCTACGCCGACGACCATGCTCAATGGCCTGGAAGAAATCGAACTGGTGTGTTTTGACAACATTGAAACCATCGCCGGTAATCAGGCATGGGAATTAGCGTTTTTTAATTTTTTCAATCGTCACCGGGAACGTGATCATAAGCTGATTTTATCGGCCGACTGCCCACCCCAATTATTGACCATCGAATTACCCGATCTTAAAACCCGGCTCAACTGGGGACTGACCCTCAAACTAAAGCCATTAAGCGATGACGATAAAATCGCGGCCTTAATCTTCAAAGCCGATCAACTAGGCTTTGAAATCTCTCCCAAAGTCGGACAGTTTTTACTCACTCATTACGCCAGGGATCTTCATGGCCTTTGGGTTTTGCTTGAAAAGCTCGACCGCGCCTCATTGGCCGCTAAACGCAAACTCACGCTGCCTTTTTTACGGCAAATTCTTAACGAAACAGCAAACTAGTCAGTACGCTAGCGCACAGAGTATGCTAGCTAACTTCTTTAAGATGTAACTTTGGAAGTTATAGTTTCAACTCCAAAATCCATTTTCTTCAAAACGCAAGCTCTTAAAAGACAACAGATGAAATCTAACTTGAGTTGGTTATTCATCCTGGTCGGCTTGAGCGGATGTACGGTTGGCCCAGATTACCGAGAGACCGTGCCAACGCTGCCTGATCACTGGCAAGCCGGCAAAGATGCGAATACCGAACTGGCAGCTATTGACAAAGAAGCCCTGAAAAACTGGTGGCAAAGTTTTGACGATCCAACGCTGAACCAGCTCATGGCTCAAGCGCTAGCGGGAAACTTTGATCTAAAAATAGCGCTGGCCCGCATCGACCAAGCCCGTGCCGAACGCCGCGGCACCCGTGCGGAATTGTTCCCAACTGTCAATATAAAAGCGGGAGCTCAACGCCAAGAAAACCCGTTACCCGGCCTTGCCCCCGGCATCCGCTACAACATGTTCGAACTGGGTTTCGACGCATTGTGGGAAATTGATTTATTCGGTCGCCAGCAGCGGCGACTGGAAGCCGCTTCAGCCGATCTTGAAGCTGCTAACGAAGTTTACAGCCAATCCTTGGTGACACTGACCGCTGAACTCGCGCGCAGTTATGTCGATTACCGTAGCCTGCAGAATCAACTGCGCATTACCCGCTCAAACCTGGAATCTCAACAACATACGCTGGCGCTTACCCAGAAACTATTCAAAGAAGGCGTGGTCGCTCGACACGAAGTAGTCCGGTCCCGAGCCCAGACCGAAACCACCATGTCACAAATTCCGGCACTGGAAGCGCGCATGATTGGCACACAGCGACAACTGGAAGTATTGGTGGGACGGCATCCGGGCGCACTTACCCATGATCTGAATTTGCTTGGCGCTGTTCCGCAGGCTCCCGGAAAACAACTCCTGCTGTCTCCTGCTACAACAATTCGCAATCGACCTGATATTCGTATTGCTGAACGCCATCTTGCCGCTGCCACCGCGATGCAAGGCGCTGCAACTGCGGAGTTGTTTCCAAAAATATCCCTATCGGCCTTTTTGGGTTTACGTAATACCGACGTCGAATCGTTATTCAAATCCGCGGCGTTTTCCTACGGCACCGCAGCTAACCTATTGCAGCCCTTACTCAACTTTGGCCGTATTCGTGCTGGTATTGATCTGGCTGACGCGCGCCAAAAGGAAACTTATCTAGCCTACGAAAAAGCCATCCTCGAAGCCCTCCAGGAAACAGAAACTGCCATGACCAAGTATTTAAATGAGGAAGTCAGACGGCAAATGCTATCCCGCTCTGCAGAAGACTTACGCGAATCGGTCCGTTTATCTCAACTTCGTTATCAAGAAGGCGTCATCTCATTTTTGGATGTACTGGACTCCCAACGTAACCTGTATGTTGCCGAAATCGAACTGGCGCGCTCCGAAGCGGAGGCTTCCACCAATCTCATTGCCGTATATAAAGCATTAGGCGGCGGCATCAATCCCATTGCGCCACCGCAGTTGTCCCAGGAAAACTAATGAGCAAAAACACAAAACGACTGTTGATTCTCGCCGCGCTCATTATTGTCGCGGCAGCTATAACTTGGTGGGCCTTGCGCCCTGTCGGCCTGCCCGCAGCCATTGTCTCGGGCAATGGCCGTATTGAAGCCACTGAAATCGATATTGCCACCAAGATGCCAGGCCGCGTCGCTGAAATTTTGGCGCGTGAAGGCGATTTCGTGGCATCCGGGCAAGTGCTCGCTCGCATGGACACCTTTGTACTACTGGCTCAACAGGCCGAAGCGCAAGCCCAGGTACATCAAGCTGAGAGTGCCTGGCAGACGGCAAAATCCGTCGTCGTACAACGTGAAAGCGAACAAAACGCAGCCACGGCTGTTGTTGCTCAGCGCCGCGCAGAATTTGATGCCGCCAGCAAACGCCTGCAACGCTCGCAACGGCTGGTCGGCGAAGGTGCCACGCCACAACAGGAAGTCGATGACGACCGCGCCAGAGTGCTGGGTATGCAAGCGGCAATCCGTGCTGCAGAAGCGCAAGTCGCGGCGGCTGGTGCGGGGATCGAAGCGGCAAAATCTCAAGTATTACAATCCAAATCGCTCATAGAGGCCGTCAAAGCGACGGTAACACGTCTACAGGCGGATATTGACGACAGCGTACTCAAAGCACCGCGCGATGGCCGCGTGCAATACCGTGTTGCCGAGCCGGGTGAAGTGCTGGACTCCGGCGGCCGTGTACTTAACATGGTGGATCTATCCGACGTTTACATGACCTTTTTTCTGCCCACCGAAGCCGCTGGTAAAATCGCACTGGGTAGCGACATCCGTCTCGTCCTTGACGCAGTGCCGGACTATGTCATCCCAGCCAAAGCCAGCTTCGTTGCCAGTGTTGCCCAATTCACCCCGAAAACGGTGGAAACAGAAAGCGAACGACTCAAACTAATGTTTCGTGTGCGCGCTCGACTCGATCCCGCGTTATTAAAACAGCACCTGACCCAAGTCAAAACCGGCGTGCCCGGCAAGGCCTACGTTAAACTCGACTCAGCTATCGAATGGCCAGCCGAGCTCGCGGTCAAACTGCCAAAATGACTGCCGAGCCCGTAGTTCGGATTCAAGGCGTCAGCCTACGCTATAAAAAAAATCTCGCTCTCGACGATTTAACATTGGATATACCAAGCAACCGCATGATCGGCCTGATTGGCCCTGACGGTGTCGGCAAATCCAGCCTAATGTCACTCATCACTGGCGCACGAAAAATACAAACGGGGCGCATTGAGGTACTGGGCGGAGATATTGATGACGCTAAGCATCGTCGCGATGTCTGTCCGCGTATTGCCTATATGCCGCAAGGGCTGGGTAAGAATCTTTACCTTACCTTGTCGGTGTTTGAAAACGTCGACTTCTTTGGCCGCTTGTTTGGTCAAAACCAGTCTGAGCGCGACCAACGCATTAATGAATTACTTACCAGCACCGGTCTTGAGCCCTTCCGGGACAGGCCCGCTGGTCAGTTGTCGGGTGGTATGAAACAAAAACTTGGTTTATGTTGCGCGCTAATTCATGACCCTGATTTGTTGGTACTGGATGAACCCACAACAGGCGTTGACCCGCTGTCGCGCGCCCAGTTTTGGGAGCTGATCGATAGTCTGCGCGCACGCCGCCCTGGCATGAGTGTTTTGGTTTCCACGGCTTATATGGATGAAGCTGAGCGCTTTGATTGGCTGGTGGCGATGGATGACGGTAAGTGTCTAGCGACTGGCAGCGCGTCAGATTTGCGCTCAAAGACCGGCACCGACAGTCTGGAAGAAGCCTTCATCCAACTGCTGCCTGAAGAAAAACGCAAAGACCACAAAACAGTAGTGATTCCCCCGCGAGACCAAAGTGGCCAAGCTGAAGTCATTGCTATTGAGGCCCACAATCTAACCATGCGTTTTGGTGATTTTGTTGCCGTTGACGATGTCAGTCTACGCATCGAGCGCGGCGAGATTTTCGGTTTTCTCGGGTCTAATGGCTGCGGTAAATCCACCACTATGAAAATGCTTACCGGCCTGCTGCAACCCACCGAAGGCGATGCCCTGTTGTTCGGTGAGGTTGTTGATGCGGCTAATCTGGCCACCCGCAAGCGTGTCGGCTATATGTCCCAAGCATTCTCGTTATATTCCGAGCTAACCGTGCAACAAAACCTGGAACTGCATGCAAAGCTGTTTCACTTGCCCGCCGCCGAAATAACCCCTCGCGTTACCGAGATGGCGGAGCGTTTTAAGCTCGGCTCAGTGATGGACACTTTGCCTGATGCCTTGCCGCTGGGCATTCGCCAACGCTTGTCGCTGGCGGTAGCGGTCATCCATAAACCGGAACTGCTGATTCTTGATGAACCAACTTCGGGCGTCGATCCGATAGAACGAGACAAATTCTGGGAGCTGATGATTGAACTGTCGCGCCGTGATCAAGTCACTATATTCATTTCAACCCATTTTATGAATGAAGCCGAACGCTGCGATCGTATCTCTTTGATGCATGCAGGCAAAGTGCTTGCCAGCGACACTCCTGCTGCGCTCGTTAAGCAAAGCGGTCAAGCGACGCTGGAAGACGCCTTCATTGATTATCTTAAAAAAGCCAGCGGACTCAATAACGAGCCAGATGAAGCCGCAACAACGTCACCAGTAAGTGAACCCATAGCAGCGACTAAACCGAGTGCGCACTTTAGTCTGATGCGTTTATACAGTTACACGATTCGCGAAGCGCTGGAACTGCGCCGCGACCCCATCCGCGCTTCAATTGCCTTGCTAGGCACGTTGTTTCTCATGTTCACTTTTGGTTATGGCATTACCATGGACGTCGAGAATCTGCATTTTGCCGTACTCGACCGTGACCAAACCACCTTAAGTAACAACTACGCACTTGATATGGGCGGCTCGCGTTACTTTATTCCGCAGACGCCGATTGCTGATTATGATGAACTTGATCGCCGCATGCGCAGCGGTGAATTAAGCTTGGCACTGGAAATACCGCCAAATTTCGCTCGCGATTTGGAACGCGGCGACCAGGTTAAAATGGGCGCCTGGATTGACGGCGCGATGCCATCGCGTGCTGAAAATGTGATCGGCTACCTACAGGCCATGCATCAGGGCTGGCTGCTGGAGATGGCGCGAAGCCGGGCAACGAGTCGAGTATCTGCCGGGCTGATGACCATCGAAACCCGCTTTCGCTACAACCCTGACGTAAAAAGCTTGCCGGCCATGGTACCTGCGATCATCCCTATTTTACTGATGCTGATTCCAGCGATGCTCAGTGCCCTCAGCGTAGTACGTGAAAAGGAACTTGGCTCCATCCTCAATCTCTACGTCACGCCAGTCACCAAGTTGGAATTTTTAGTGGGCAAACAACTGCCTTATATTGCGGTGGGCATGGTTAACTTTTTTTTACTATGCGCGTTGGCGATTTTCGTTTTCGGCGTCCCGTTCAAGGGCGGTTTTTTGCTGCTGACTTTAGCGGCACTGCTTTACGTGACAGCCTCTACCGGCATTGGTTTATTGATCTCCACCCTTACCCAAAGCCAAATCGCTGCGATTTTCGCGACATTTTTAGCAACGTTCATACCTTCCACACGTTTTTCCGGAATGATCGACCCGGTCTCCTCGCTGGAAGGCGGCGCGCGTTTAATGGGCGAAATCTTTCCCGGCTCATATTTTCTGACCATTTGCCGAGGCACCTTTTCAAAAGCCTTGGGTTTTGCCGAACTCAGCCCATCGCTGCTGCCAATAGCCATCGCCATTCCGGTGATTGTGGGATTGAGTGTGCTATTGCTGAAAAAGCAGGAACGTTAAATTAATCATGCAAACTCTACTCAACATTTTTTATCTCGGGGTGAAGGAGTTACGCAGCCTTGGCCGCGACACCATGATGCTGGTGATGATCGTGTTCTCGTTTACCGGCCAGGTTTACCTGATCGCTACGGGCCTGCCCGAATCCCTGCACAAAGCGCCGATTGCCATTGTCGACGAAGATCGCTCCCAATTATCAACTCGTATAGTCAACGCTTTTTACCCGCCGCATTTTTTGACGCCGGTGATCATCGATCAATACGCCACCGACCCCGGCATGGATGTTGGTTTGTACACTTTTGTTGTCGACATTCCGGTTAATTTTCAGCGAGATGTGTTGGCTGGGCGGCGGCCGACAATTCAAATTAATGTCGATGCCACGCGTATTTCGCAAGCATTTATCGGCAACAACTATATTCAAACTATCGTCAATGGCGAAGTGGCTGCATTCGCGCAAGGTCACCGCGCACTTGTTACATTGCCTGTCGAACTCGAAGTACGCGCCTTGTTCAACCCAAACTTAAATTCGGAGTGGTTTGGCTCGGTGATGGAGGTGATCAACAGCATCACCACACTATCGATCATTCTCACCGGCGCGGCACTGATTCGAGAACGCGAACACGGCACGATTGAACATTTGCTGGTTATGCCGCTGACACCTTTTGAAATCATGATGGCGAAAGTGTGGTCGATGGGGCTAGTTGTAATTGTCGTTGCGACAGCATCCATTGTTTTCGTGGTACATGGACTACTGGACGTGCCAATTCAGGGATCGCTTGGACTGTTTGTGTTGGGTATGTCGCTACATTTATTTGCGACAACTTCTATGGGGATTTTTCTCGGCACCGTTGCACGCTCAATGCCGCAATTGGGTCTATTGATGCTAATTATTTTGCTGCCGTTGCAAATGCTTTCCGGTGGCATGACTCCCCGCGAAAGCATGCCGGAACTGGTGCAAAACATCATGTTGGCGGCACCCACCACTCATTTTGTGTCGCTGGCACAGGCCATTCTTTACCGCGGCGCGGGTTTTAGCATCGTCTGGCCGGAGTTTCTGGCCTTAACAACAATCGGCAGTATTTTCTTCATGCTGGCGCTAAGCCGCTTTCGTAAGACCATCAGTTCGATGGTCTGATCGAACTAAAGTGGCAACTTAAAACTATTTTTTGTAAAACACATAAGCTGCCGTGTATGTCACTCGTTTTTCTGAGCCTAAATGATTGCCATTGCAGCCGGATACTGGCGGCAGACCGCCTTGGGTGTTGATACGATTGATAAAGTCTACATCAGCCAACACGCCTTTGCCTTTATGCTCAACTGCCTCCAGCAACAACCAGGAAATCGTTGAATCCGGCGTTAAATCTATTTTACTCAGCAATCGCCCGCGCACTTCGCTACCATCTTGATAACGCCAAGTCGGCCCGGCAACATGCTTGCCAACCTCATGGCCTTGCCCATCAAATAACTCAGCATCCGGCGCTTGTAATTGCCAAGTGTAGTTACCTGATTCAAGCGTACATTGATAAATTTGGTCGCCCTTGGCATGCACCGATAAGACAATTTTGGCGTCATTCGGGACTCTAATCGCCTCTGGAATGATGGTACCGGCAACCACCAGACCTGGTAACAACACACTCAAGCAAAGTATTTTTTTAATCATCACTATTCACCATGGCGCCACCGCTCCGTCGTATTTAACAAAAGTACCAGATTGCGCTAATGTAAAATCAGCTATTACCTTGCGCATTCCCGTTACACTTTCTTCAACATCAATCAACCCATTAGGCCCACCCATATCAGTTCTAACCCAACCTGGATGTAAGATAAGCGTACCGACGCCTTGATCGTTAAGATCAATCGCCAAGCTTTTCATCACCGAATTCACGGCCGATTTACTGGAACGATATAACAAACTACCGCCGCTGCTGTTATCGGCAATGCTGCCCATCAAGCTACTCACCGTCGCTACCAGCTTATTTTTACCTTGTTTAATCTGCGGTAAAAACGCTTCTGCCATTTTCACCGGCGCTTGCGTGTTCACTGTTAGTGTTTTGGTCCAGGCTTGATAGTCCAACTGACCAAAACCATGACCACGCTCATCGCCATAAATACCGGCATTATTGATTAGTACATCAATTGCTTGATTAGCCAGTTTTTTAGCCAGCACATCAATCTGCTCAAATTCTGCTACATCCAGCGTTTCTAATTGAATGCTTGGGTAGTTTTGAGCCAACTTATTTAACTCCGTCGCCTGGCCGGGTTGCCGACAAGCAGCAATCACCTGCCAGCCTTCCGCCGCATATTGCCGCACAAACTCTAATCCTAAGCCCCGATTGCCGCCGGTAATCAATACTGTAGTCATTTTTCTGCTCCCATAAAAAAACCTTCTGCATCATAAGACGCAGAAGGTTTTTAAGTTTAATTAAATCGAATTACGCTGCGAAATTCTTGGCAGCGAAATCCCAGTTAACCAATGCCCAAAACGCTTCCAAATAGGCAGGACGCGCGTTGCGGTAATCGATGTAATAAGCGTGTTCCCAAACATCTACTGTCAACAAAGGCGTTTGACCTGCAGTTAATGGCGTCGCTGCATTGCTGGTGCTGACTAATGCCAAGCTGCCATCGGCATTTTTAACCAACCACGCCCAACCAGAACCAAAAGTAGTTACGGCAGTTTTAGTCAGCTCTTCTTTGAATTTGGCAAATGAGCCAAATGTCGCATTGATAGCTTCAGCCAAGGCGCCAGTAGGTTCGCCGCCGCCGTTTGGCGTCAAGCTGTTCCAGTAAAATGTGTGATTCCATACTTGTGCGGCGTTATTAAAAATACCGCCGGAAGATTTTTTAACGATTTCTTCTAATGACAAGCCTTCAAACTCGGTGCCGGCAATCAAATTGTTCAGATTGGTGACGTAAGTTTGGTGATGTTTGCCGTAATGATATTCCAGTGTTTCAGCTGAGATATGCGGTGCCAAAGCGTCTTTGGCGTAAGGTAATGCAGGAAGTTCGAAAGCCATTTGATTCTCCTAAATAAAACATCTAAAAAATCTGCGCCGAACATTCGGCATCAGAAGATAAAAACCAAGCAATTCAATACACTATTACTTTAGCACTGCCCAACAATTAAATAAAGCTACCTGTCAACGTTATCTATATAAGTGAAATACAACGACCGGCTACATCCCCGGATATAGTTCACTTATAATCCCCGCTCTTTATTAAAGAGGATGATGCCATGACCAACAAAACAAATGGACCGATTGCTGTTGAAGTAATCGGCGGAGAAAAATATTCCTGGTGCAGCTGCGGCTTAAGCGCCACGATGCCGTTATGCGATGGCGCCCACAAAACCGCCGAAACCGACAAGCGTTCGTTGAAATTCTTTCCAGAAGAAAGCGGCACGGTGATGCTCTGCGCTTGCACCAAAACTCAAAACCCACCCTACTGCGATGGCAGTCATTGCCAATAATCTGACCAGAAATCATCATGGCCATTGAAATAGAACACAAATTTCTGCTTGTTAACGACGACTGGCGCCAGCATATCGACCACTCGGTCAACTATTGCCAAGGCTATTTAAGCTCCCAGCCGACCAGCTCGATTCGGGTCAGAATCAGCGATAACCACGCTTGGCTTAATATCAAAAGCGCAACCATCGGCAACCAGCGGCATGAATATGAATATCCAATTCCATTGGCTGACGCCCAGGAAATATTAGCCAACCTGTGCCGAAAGCCTTTAATTGAAAAGGTTCGTCACTTTGTTAACCATGACGGCAATCTATGGGAAATCGACGAATTTTCCGGTGATAACCAAGGCCTGATCGTTGCGGAAATTGAGTTATCAGAAGTTGACCAACATTTCTTAAAGCCATCCTGGGCAGGTCAGGACGTGACCGATGATTTGCGTTATTACAACAACAATCTAGCTATTCACCCGTACTCAGAATGGCGTTAATTTTAAGTTTTTCATAGACATATTGTATTGTCGTGAATTTTATTTTATATTCGCGACATGAAAATTCTATTTTTTGTTGTTTTTTTGCTACTTTCAAATATCAGCTACGCGGAGAGTTTTAACAACGCTCTTGACCGTATTGAATCCGAGTGGGCAATTGCTTACTACAACACACCCAAAGCTCAACAAGCCGATGCTTACGCACAACTCCTAACTAAAACTATCGCACTCGCTCAGCAGCATCCAGGCGCCGCCGAGCCCTTATTCTGGCAAGCCTTGGTAAAAGCCTCCTACGCAGCACATCTGGATGCATTTTCAGCACTAAACGCCATTAAAGAATCTCGAGATTTACTGACCAAAGTCATCGCTATCAACCCTATCGCCATGAACGGCTCGGCCCACGTGACACTTGGCACCCTGTACCACATGGCGCCCAAATGGCCGATTGCGTTTGGTGATGATGACGAAGCCCAAAAATTATTAGAAGCCGCACTTGTCATCAACCCCAACGGCATAGACTGCAACTATTTTTACGGTGAATTCCTGCTCCAACGCAATAACCTAAAAGCTGCCAGCCAATATTTCGAACGCGCTATTGCCGCGCCAACCCGTAAAGAACAAGCCTTTGCCGATAATCAACTCAAAATTGAAGCTAAGCTGGCACTGCAAAATACCAAAGAACGCAAAATTGGCGGTGAAAGAAATATTTTTTTATCGCTGTTTAATTCTGCTGAAGCGGAATAGATACTTGTCCCTAGATAAATTTATCATTCCTTAAACAGTTAATAATGGCTTGCAATGACTCAGTAGCATTCAATAGCTTAATGCTTTCTGTTAAAATGCCCGGCCTTGCTAAAACACACTTTTCTCTTAACTTACTTGGTAATAATTATGGCTTTTGTAGTCACTGAAAACTGTATCAAATGTAAATTTACTGACTGTGTCGATGTTTGCCCAGTCGATTGCTTTCACGAAGGCCCAAACTTTTTAGTTATTGACCCGGACGAATGCATTGATTGCACATTATGCGAGCCAGAGTGCCCGGCTAATGCTATTCACGCGGAAGATGAAGTGCCTGAAGGACAAGAAAATTTTATTGAATTGAACGCAGAATTGTCCAAAAAATGGCCAACCATTACAGAAGTTAAAGCGCCTCTGCCTGACGCAGAAGATTGGAACGGCAAAGAAGGCAAGCTTGATTTATTAGAAAAATAATTACTGCCTTTAGTCGATCATGAACTCCTCAAGACATTTAAACAGAGGAGTTCAATCTCACTACAAAACAGTCACCACCAAAGCAAACACAAAAACAAATATCACAAATAACGTAAACCGTGCATTGGTATTTAGTCCGGCTATCGCAAGTTTCACCTCATTCTTCAACGCTGCTTTAACATCCTCCGCGCCAACTATGCGCTTTAAACGCCCACGCCAGGATCGCCTTTCTTCCTCAGCTTCCTCTTCGGCAATTAATTCGACGATTTTTGAATAAAACTTGCCACACGCCGGACACACTGTAGCACCTGGCAAACGTTCAACCCCACAAGTAGGACACTGGCTCATTGTTTTCTTCTCCGTTTATTTCTTGTTTTCATCAACGTACCGCCCACCTCACCATCAACACCTACCCACAGATGCGGCAATCCAAGTGATTCAAGCCAGGCCGGGCCTTGTTCTTCTTTCAGCATAGCGATGGTAGAAGCGCTACCCGCCACCACGCAAAAATCACCGACCACCGTCACCGCCGCCAGTTTTTTCACCGGCCAACCGGTTTTGGGATTCAGCACATGACCGTAACGCACTCCGGCAACTTCAATACAGCGCTCATAATCACCACTACTCGCCACCGCTCCAGAATGCAACGACAATGTATCCAGCGTTACCCCCTTCTTGCGAGGATCAGCGATTCCGACACGCCAAGGTGCGCCATCAGGACGCGGACCGATAAGCTTAATGTCGCCGCCTAAATTGATTAGACCATGCTTAACGCCATGCTGTATGCACAACGTAGCAGCTCTATCTACCGCGTACTCCTTAACCACGCCACCTAAATCCAGCTCCATGCCAGATACTGGAAACTCTAACACCGCCCCATTCCAACTGACCTTTTCCCAACCGACTTTATCAAGCAAGCTTTCAATTTGGCTTTGATCAGGTAACTGGCCCCGGTCAAAACGCCAGGCTTGCCGCAAAATACCCGAGGTAATATCGAACAAGCCATCGCTTTGTTGATAACAGGTTGCCGCGTAATTTAACAGGCCTGCAGTTTCGGCATCGACAGTAACCGCACCGCCGACTGCCGCCGCCCGATTGATGCCAGATAAAAAGCTGTCTTCGCGATAACGAGAATACAAGGCCTCAAGCCGCTGCACATCGGCAATGACAACATCTACAACCTGACGGGCTTGGGCTTCATCTTTGGCAAATAACTGAATTTCACACGGGGTGCCCATGGCATTAAAGCCAAGACGGCAAAATTTGGGATTGTTGGAAGTGGGGATCAAAATTAGTTTTTACTGAGTTAAGTGTCGTAGGATCGACAGAGTATCGCGAAACCCATCATTATCAGCATGGGTTACATGACTAATACCCAAACTTAAAATCCATAGCTCCAGGTCGCGTTCAAGGTGCCATTGCGTTCAAGTTGATAGCCGTTGACATCATCTTCGACCGGTTGCAGCCATTCCACGCTAAAGGTATTACCTGCAAGCGAACCGCTCGGAATCATCGCATTCAAACCAAAACCCACATCCCAATAACGGCCACCGTAGTTTTTGGGATTGTCCATTGAACCTTCTTTGGGGTTGACGTCTCCCATAATTGGATCCCCCTCAGAAGTATCTCCGATTACTGCATTAAACTGATGTTTGACCGCACCTTGAACCGTATAAATGCCCCGCACAGACGCGGACAGCCAATTAAACAAGCTGTAGCTACCCCAAGCGGTAGATTGAAGTTGATCGCCAAATGCAAAACCTGCCTGGTTTCTATTTTCCAGGCGTTTAGTGCCGTTTAATTGAGCCCCCCAAGACCAGTCATCGACTTTTCCTGTGTAAGTGATACTGGGTTTAAAATCCCAGGTACCGCTACCCAACTGCATTCCGTAATGAATATAGCCTTCATCTTTGGTATGCATACGCTTAAGCTTTATGTCGACAGCACCGGTCGGGGCAGTAACACCCACGCCCATATTGATGTCATGCCCTGCGCCTTGGTACAACTTGAACATCGCATACAAACCGGTATCACCAACACCGCCCGTTTCATGACCGCCGTGTAAATGATCGCGATTGACGTCCGGCGTTACACCACCCAGCGACCGTACCTTCATATCCATGTCCATAAACTGCGGCATTACCATCAGGTTAAGCCAGCTGGTAGGTGCGTACATAATATCCAGCATGTGCATGTGCATATTCATAAATGCCGGCGACGTCCGGCAAGTTAAGCCCGGCTCAAGATTGCAACCATTACTGACAATATCCTGATCAGCCGCAAGTTCGTTCTCATGCAACATTCGGCCATCCTGGCGGCTGTACATGTAACGATAACCGACCATAATATCGCCCGGCGTGGTCATCACATGACCAAACATGACGCCAGCCGGTAATGGCGCACCGTGATTGTGATGCATGGCATGATGATCATGTTCCCCACCACTCATCGCACGCCCCACTGACTCCAAATTAACTTTTAATGCGGCATTGGCGGTGTAATAGCTAAAATCGGCATAATCGCTCTCGCCGCCACTGCCCAGTTTGAACGACCCCTTGTGATTGTAATATTCAAAACCTGCTTCCAGGGTTAAGCCCTTGGCGAACTGTTTGGTTAACACCAATCCGCCACTAAGTGCTCCGTAACCGGACAAGCGTTGATCACTGGAGTAATTAGCCGGGAGATAGTTAAGATCATTTTTATTAGTCAGATTGCTATCAGTGGCATGCATTACAGCCAAATAGGGTTTATAAAAATCTGCAGCATCTTGCGAGTAATAACGAACTCTAGGAGTAACCGTCCAGCCAGCGCCCAAGGGTTGCACCCAATCGGCCTCAAAGGTATGGGCATTAATCCCCCAATCATCATGAAAAAAACGGTAATCAAAATGCAGCGCAGCGTCTATTGGATTGATATATTGCACATAACCGGTACTGAAATTCCATTGATTACGCAGATCCGGGCGTTTTTCCAAAAAAACCTTACTTTGACCAACATAAGGAATTGTCGAGCTGTATTCGCCAACTTGACCACCGATAGGTTCAACAAAAAACACAGTCACAGCTTTATACGGATTAGCCATATAACCAGTGCTGCGAGTGTAGCCAACCCCAAATTTAATTAACGAGTCTTTACTGAGTATTTGCGTCAAACCTACGTTAGTGGCCCAATCTTCTCGATTTCCAACTAACAACTTCCCATAATTATCAGAGGTATTTTTTAAGTTATAAGCTACATAGTCAATGTAAGGTTGAGCATCATGATCTTGTCGAGCAGAGGTATCGCTGTTGGTGTAACTTAATCCCAAATTAAGGCTGGTCTGTTTTTGATTAAAATCCAAGCGCCCGCCGAGATTGCCAAAGCGTGATTCATAGTCTCTTTCAATGGAAATGCCCCCGCCCACATCAATGGCCGCTTCATCCCATTCATATCCCAGCTTAAAATTACCTTCTTTGCGAGTTTCCGGTGAAGCCAATACCATCGTGTGCGCAAGTTGCTTGTCTATACCCTGGCTCAGCATTTCCCCAGTATCATCATCCATTACGGCTTTAAGAGGATTAAGCTGATTGTCAAAATAGACTAGGCCAGTATGATCTTGAATATATGGTGAGGCTCCAGCCACCACGTTATTTTGTTTGTATTCTTGGTTGCCTTGCCGTACAGATGGCGCGGTAGAAATTGGCGTCGCCCCCCCCCAAGTATCCTGGATGAAATTAAAAGCAAACTTAACTCGATCGGTTAAACTGATTTTTGAACCCGCCTGCAAGCTATCAACGGAAATTGGGTCGAACTGGCTTTTAACATCGCCTAAATTACGATGGCTTTCTTCATAACGACCATATTGAAAGGTAAATTCATCTTCATCGGCAGCTTGGGCAACCCCAAGCATTACGCCCGGCAACAGCAAGGCTGCGGCGGTAAGTGACTGTAATGGATTAGGTGTGTTTGCCCTACCCAAGCGTTTGTTTTTACTTTTAATAGCAGCCACAACCACCTCCTGAAGCGGAACCGCCCGCACCGGCGGCTTCTCGACTGCCATGACTGTGACCACTCAATTCAGTCTGTAACGGATGCGGATCTAAAGCCATTTGCGGCTTAGCCAGATTGCCGCGCTCCCAGGGCGCGACAGCGCAACCGGTAAAACATACCGCCAGTGGCAAGATGATTAATAGTAATTTCATTGCTTCGTCTCTATTGAATAACTCGAGAGAGCTATCTTTTTTCTACTTCGAGGCAACCGGCTCTGCCAGTAATCGTTCGACTGATACCCTAAATTCTTCAGCTTCGCCAGGGCGAAAGCCTAAATGTGTTTCCCGAATCGCGCCATTGCGATCAATTAAAAAAGAAGTTGGCATGGCTTTTACCTCAAAATCTTTAGCGCATTGCTGAGTAGCATCCAAGACTATCGGAAAATTAGGCGTTAATTTGGCTAAAAAATCCTGAGCATCCTCAGTATTTTCATCCAAATTAATAGCGAGTACCTGTAGGCCCTTACTTTCCAGCTCTTTATGCAGCGTGTTCATAAATGGAAACGACTTGGCACACGGCCCGCACCAAGACGCCCAAAAATCGACATACACCACCTTGCCTTTTAACTGTTCCAGATTTAATGGCTGACCATCAGTCATTTTAGTTAAGGCGCAATGAGGAGCCGTTCGACTGACTTGTTCCGCTTGGGCAGAAATCGAGAAAGTGAGCATGATAGCCACTATATAAACATGGGGGATTTTGAACATATTGTCTGTTCTAAGTTGTTTGGAATGATAGGTAGTGGTACTAAAAAGCGGCAATATATTGATTTTGTAGCGTCCTAGCAATTTTTTATACCGATTAGTATATCCAACCGCTCAGATGACAGGAAACTTACTAGGTAATGAAACACCCCGCGAGAGGCAGGGAGTTTAGACAGCCGTTAAAACATTTATTGGTTCGACAATCGCACACTTGATGTGCCGGTATGGCCACCAGCGGCTGTTTGACAATGAATAATAGAATCATAACTTTGAGCCGTAGCCGCCCCGGTATGCCAAATAGAAACGGCATAATCGCCATTTCCGGCATTTATTTGCCTAGCTTGGCTGTAAGCACCATCGCCTCCAACAGCATCGACGGTCGTAACCGCACCTGCATTAAGAGGTGCATTTGACAGCTTGACGACAGTCATACCGACGAGGTTTGCGTCGGCGGTGATATCATTCATTTGAAAAAATAAATGGTGTGCAGCCTGTCCACCACTTAAGTTTGGATCGCTAAAACAACTGACTACATAATAATCGGTTGCACCCGCACCGGTCTGGGCAACAGTGCCGCCAGCTGCCGTCAACGAGCCTGTAAGATTATGTGCTGATGCTTGATGAGCAAAACCAAAACTCAGTAATAAAAAGGCACCTACTGATAAGTTTTTATATAAAGATAAGTTCATGAATATTCCCAAAATTTATAATAATTAAAATGAATTTGTATGATGCCGGTAACCTAAGCAACAGTTAAAACGGCAAATGTTATTGCTTTGATAACAGTTCCAGCTTTTTCTCCGCCAGAACGCGCACGGTTGGATCCTTATCCTGACTGGCTTGCTGCAACAAAACCGCATTCTGCTCGATATAATCAATAGCCATTAATCTAACCTCGTTGTTGCTATCGCTTAGTGCCTGCCGCAATTGTTCACTAGCAGCCACCTCGCCTTCCCGACTTGCCCATGCACTTATAGCCTGCACCCTGACTTGGGGCTGACTATCGCTGAGGGCTTTTTGCAAAGTTGCTCGGACTTTAACATCAAAAGCAGGATCCGCATTAACTAGCTCCGCGATGGCTTGCGCACGCTGCTTGGCGTCTTTAGCCTTGGCTTGCATCAGCCATTGTTCCGTTAAATCAGCTTTGCCGTTATCCACGGAATCAAGTGCTTGGGAAACAGGTACACATTGAGCCTGAGACGGCCGCGCCAGCGACGACCCCAGAATCCAGATCTCCTCAGACTGATTTACCCTAACGCCGTTGACGTTATCAGCTTCAGCATGACGAAACGCCATATTAACGCTATTTCCTAGCAAACATTGCAACAACTGGGCAGCGGTTGCACCGACACAAATAGCATCGACAGAGCCTTCTGGCAATGCACTGTAATGCACTTTGGTGCCGGTTTTTGCAGAAATCTCATCAAGCAATCCGGGTAGTTGAGTTTGCTTAGCCTCCAGACGCCATTCGCTGTTATTAACTTTAATAAGCGTTGCTTGCGTTGCAGCTAACTGTTTCTGTTCTGCATACACGAGTGAGGTGCAACCAATCCAAAAAATCGCGATAAGCCAAAGTTTATTGTTCATCAAAGATTCCTAGCAATAAACCTTAAATGATTTGGACTTGGATTTTTTAGGCATCGGTAATACGCCGTTACAGTCGATTAAACGAAAATGACGCGGTTAAGCAAAGCAATCAATTACGCAGCGATATTTTTTTTACGACCCAAACCCACAAAGCCAGCCAATACAGAACCCATCAACCATACGGCTCCAGGCACCGGTACTTCAGCAGGGGTTTCTCCAACTAAAGCAAGCGAACCAGGTGAAGCCATAATTGTAAGGTCACTCAGGCCAGGTATGCCTGTAAATAAATCAGCTTGATCACCAGTATATGACCAGGTAAAGCCGGCGGACAATTTCGCCCCTGTAGCATTAGGAGTATTAGTAATTCCCTCATGACCGAAAACTTTACCATTAGCAGCTACTACAAAAGCGACATAAGAACCAACGTCAAAATTAGCCCTGACTCCAGCATCGGATGTACCCGCATTAGTTTGATCAATATAGCCAAAACTATGAACGCCAAAGATGTTTACGGGAGACACAGGACTGGTGCGCTGGCCTTCGTAAGCGTAATTGGTTAAGGTCCAGTCTGCGCCGACTGCATCTTTTTGATAAATGAATAAAGACGCAATACTGTTAGTATCATCGTGATCGTTGGTGTAAATATCCAAGCTGCCAGCATTGTTAACATCAAAGTGATAAGCAGCAACCGTATTATCGCCTATTAAAGCGTTGGTTGATGTGCCGACATTAGTACCCCAGTTAACAAATGGCTCAGTTAGGATGTATGTATCCCCTGTTGTAGGCGCTGGAATTTCATGTGCATAAGCATTTGCTGCAGTTAGCCCCAGCAAAGCGGCTGATAAGATTAAAGACTTTTTCATTGTTATCCCCGTATTTAAAAAAAGTTGCGCGTTTATTGACTAAAAATGGACGAGTCATCAGACCAAGTCACTTTAAAAACAAGCAGCTAGCATGCCATCATTTTATTTATCGGCAATATTTCTACCCACCCTCCAGCTGAGGTAGCAATTTGCTTGAGTCGCTGCATTATAAATTAATTACCCTGCTTCTGATTATTCTCCGCCGGGTTGGTTTTATAGAAAAAAACAGGGGATATGACCCGGCAAAAATACGTTAAATAACACAGTTTAATTAAAATACAGTTTATGTCCGCATCGAGAAGTTAGCCAATTCGTTGTTTTATTAGGACTTCTGGAAAAATCACATCCACCTCCCGACTTCGTCTAAAATGCGCCTTTTTTGTCGGCATTCTGACTATGACTAAAGATATTCGTATTGAAAGATGGAGCGGTGCGGCGCTGGAGAAATTTATTCCGGAACTTGCCAGACTCAGAATTGAGGTGTTTAGGGACTTCCCTTATTTGTATGACGGCGATTATGAATACGAGAAAAAATACCTGCAGACTTATGTGAATAATTCTGACAGCGTGATCGTATTGGCGCTAGATGGCGATAAAGTGGTGGGCGCATCAACCGCGCTGCCGATGAAATTTGAAACCGACGAGCTTAAAAAGCCATTTCTTGAACACGGCTATAACCTGGATGATGTGTTTTATTGCAGCGAATCAGTGCTCAATAAAGACTATCGCGGCTTAGGCATCGGCGTCCGTTTTTTTGAGCAACGTGAAGCGCATGCTGCGGATTTAGGCGGTTTTAAACACATCACTTTTTGTTGCGTGGAACGCCCTGGGGATCATCCTCGTCGCCCAGCCGATTATGTGCCGTTGGATCAATTCTGGAATAAACGTGGCTACGTAAAACACCCGGAACTGAGGGCCGAGTATGTCTGGAAAGATTTGGATGACAGCGATGAAACCCCTAAACCCATGACCTTTTGGCTAAAACATGAAAGTTAATATTGCTACCGCACAATACGACATTAGTTTTCTGAACAGCTGGCAGGATTATCAAAGCAAAGCCGAGCGCTGGGTTGAAGAGGCTGCCAAACAAGATGCGAAAATTTTATTGTTTCCTGAATATGCCTGCATGGAATTGGCATCGTTATTTGGCGAGGAGATTTATTCTTCATTAAGTAAACAGCTGGTAGCGTTGCAATCCTTGCGGGATGATTACATTAAGCTTTACCAAGGCTTGGCGCAAAAGTACCAGTGTTATATTCAGGCCGGTACATTTCCGGTGGCTATTGAGACCGATGTTTATCACAACCGAGCCTATTTATTTTGGCCGGATGGCCGGTTCGATTTTCAAGATAAGATCATGATGACTCGTTTTGAAAACGAACAGTGGCTTATTAAAAAAGGCCAAGAGCTCAAATGTTTTGATACAGAGTTCGGCAGAATAGCCATTAACATCTGCTACGACAGTGAATTTCCATTACTAGCCAGAAAACAGGTGGAAGCGGGCGCCAATTTGATTTTAGTCCCTAGCTGCACAGACACGTTGGCGGGTTTCCACCGGGTTAAAATCGGCTGCCAAGCAAGAGCCTTAGAAAATCAATGTTACGTGGTGCAGGCTTGTCTGGTCGGCAATGCGCCTTGGTCGGAAGCGGTAGATGTCAATGTCGGCTCAGCTGGCGTTTATACGCCGGTGGATCGCGGCTTCCCAGATAATGGAATTATTACTGCGGGTACCTTGAATAAGGTTGAATGGGTGTTTGCGGAAATCTCGCTGGAAAATATTGCAACTGTACGCGAACAGGGGCAAGTATTTAATTACCGGGACTGGCCGCTACAATTAACCGCTGTTAATTGAAAATTGATTCGAAGGAATAGCCGTTGGTGGTGAGTATTTCTTTCAATTTTTTTAAGCCGTCCATTTGAATCTGCCTAACTCGCTCTCTAGTTACGTTTAATTCCAACGCCACTTGCTCAAGAGTGGCGTCATCGTAACCGCACAAACCATAACGACGGCAAATCACTTCTCGTTGTTTTTCGGGTAATTGAAACACCCAGGTAGTAATGTTTTCTTTAATCCCATCTTCCTGAAGTTTCTCGTCATGCGCCTTACTGTGATCATCAGAGATAGAATCAACTAAAGGCTTGTCGAAATCTTTACCGCCCGGAATGTCTATTGACGTGACCCGCTCATTTAAGCGCAGCATTTTTTCTACTTTGCTAACAGGTTTATCAAGGTAGACGGCAATTTCCTCAGCGGTGGGCTCGTGATCAAGCGCCTGGGTAAGATGCCGCTGGGCTTTGAGATAGGTATTCATTTCTTTAACGATATGAATCGGCAATCTAATCGTGCGGGTTTGATTCATGATCGCCCGTTCAATAGTCTGCCTAATCCACCAGGTGGCATAAGTCGAAAATCTGAAGCCGCGTTCGGGATCAAATTTTTCAACCGCTCGAATCAAGCCCAAATTGCCTTCATTGATGAGATCCAATAAAGGTAATCCGCGATTCAAGTAGCGCCGGGATATTTTCACCACCAAGCGCAAATTACTTTCAATCATCACTTTGCGAGCACTTTCGTCACCCAGCAAGGCTTTTTTGCCGTAGAACTTTTCCTCATCGGCAGTCAATAACTTGGATTTAGCCAGCTCATTCAGATACACGCGCGTGGCGTCCATCTCGGTATCTCGGCGGCTTTCGATGGCGATTACGGAATCCACATCTAGTGCTTCAACCACATCAGCAGACGTTTGCAACGTATCCGCATCGGCATCCTCAATCTCATCGGTGAAAGAAAACTCATCTTCAAACGACCTGGATAAGTCATCATTCAAGGGTTCAACTAATTCTTCCTTCATCTTAGCCTCTAGCGTGTGCGGCCCAAACCGATTGGACTCATTATTTGCTTGATAAAAATGTCATTGGATCGATTGGCTTGCCATTTTTTCTGATTTCAAAATGCAGTGCTGGACGTTTATTGCCCACTTGACCAACTTCTGCAATTACTTGTCCTTTAGCTACCAAATTACCCTCCGCGACCAGCAATCGACTGTTATTTGCGTAAGCACTTAAATACAGATCATTGTGCTTTATGATTAGCAAGTTACCGTAACCTAGTAGACCTTGTCCACTATATACCACCTTACCAGCTTCAGTAGCCGCCACCGGCTGACCCACTTTACCTGCTATTTCAATGCCTTTGTCATGTGACTGGGAAAACTTTTTTACCACTTTTCCTTTCAACGGCCATTGAAAGTTTAACTTTAACACTTTTTCTTTATCAATTGAAATAGTTAGCTTTTTTTCATTTGCAGATGTGCTATTTCCATTTGAAAACACTATTGTTGGCAGCTTATTTTTCGATTTATTCGCTAATACCTGAGGCTTGTCCGGCACGTTAACAACGGTTTTTGGAAAGGGCGTGGTTTTGTCTTTTGGGGCTTCGGTCTTAGCCGGTTGTTTTTTTTCTTCGCCCCTTAAGCGAGGTTGGTCTTGATCCTGGGGATGCTCTGGAAAATGAGAATAAACTGGGGCATAGTTTGGTTCTTGTGCGCACCCGCTCAATAAAATCAATGCCAACAGCGTGGCAATTTCTGTGGAATTAACATTGCGGTGCGTCATAAATATCTTACTTGGGTAATAAAATATTTTTGGCCAAATTGATTTTTGCCGCCAGATAATCTGAGCCCCCTCGATCAGGATGAAGTTTTTGCATCAATTTACGGTGCGCGGCGATAATCTCATCTTTCGCCGCACCAGGCTGCAAGCCAAGTACTTCGTATGCTTCAGCAACAGTCATAGCACCCGAATTAACGGGGTTACCAGCCCCCTGAGAAGATTGTTTCGCGCCGGTAAAATTGGTCCATAGTCGATGTAATTGCGGGCCATATTGCAATAATGACGGCATCAGCCTAAGCATAAAAGCCACCACCAGACCAACTCCCGCAAATAACCAATTTAAACGCCCGGTGGCTGCGAAATATAACACCAGCAGGCCAACAACGCTCAACCCAGCCAGCCGTAGATATTTGGCTAATAATTCTGGAGATTTTTTGCTTAGTTTGCGTAAAGTAAAATACGCAATGATGATGATCAACAACACCAGATAAATTCGAATCAATGTCTGCTCCTTGTGCATGATTCCGAGGTACTGATTCAACCGTGATGATTCAGGTGTAGTACCGCCCTCATAGTTCAGGCGGCAATAATACCTTAGAATACGGCGTTCTCACGATAACACCTGGACTATTTGACACTATGTACCGCACCGAAGTTCCCGTGCTGGGCTTTGCCGCCTTTAGCGGTACCGGCAAAACCACCTTGCTGACGCAACTGATTCCGGCATTAAACTTTAAAGGGCTACGTGTTGGCTTGATCAAACACAGTCATCACGATTTTGAAATCGACCAGCCAGGCAAAGACAGCTTTCGTTTAAGAATTGCGGGGGCATCACCGGTGTTGTTGGTATCTAAATATCGACGCGCAATCATCACCGAATTTTCAACTCGCACTGAACCCACGTTGTTCGAGCAACTTAAATACTTTGAGCAAGAGAAACTGGATCTAATTCTGGTCGAGGGTTTCCGTGACGAATCCTTCCCGAAAATTGAATTACACAGATCCATCCTGGACAATCCACTGCTCTACCCTAACGACAACAACATCGTCGCCATCGCCTCTGATGTTGCGCTAAGCACTCCGGCGAGCTTGGTAAACCTGGACATTAACAACCCAGACCAAATCGCCGACTATATTCACCAACACTTCATTGCAAAATCATGATTGACGCCTGCAGCCAAGACAGCAAACGCCTGCTTACTATCCAAGAAGCGCTGGATAACATCAAAACCAACATTTCCGCCATTACTGACACAGAAATACTCCCGTTACAAAATGCCTTGGGCCGGGTATTGGCAGCAGACATTTATTCGCCGATTAATTTACCTTTCGATCGCAATGCCGCGATGGATGGTTACGCTTATGCCAGTGCCGACAGCAATTCAGAACAACACTTTACCCTGACACTGACCGGCACATCGTGGGCAGGTAAGCCATTTACCGGACAGCTGCAACCGGGCCAATGTGTCCGTATTTTTACCGGCGCTGTTGTACCGCCAGAAGCAGATTCTGTGATCATGCAGGAGCACGTTACCGCTGTAGGTCAGAACATACAATTTCCAGCGAATTCCAAGCCATTGCAAAACATCCGTGAAGCCGGTGAAGACATTAATCAAGATGAGCTGCTGTGTAAGGTCGGCAGAAAACTGTCTACTTTTGACATCGGTTTGCTGGCAGCAGCAGGTGTGGCTGAAGTTAAGGTATTACGACAAGTAAAGATTGCCTTCTTTTCCACCGGCGATGAGTTAACGTCATTGGGTCAACCGCTGGTATCCGGCAAAATATACGACAGCAACCGCTATACATTAGGCGGTTTATTAACCGACCCGGCTTATCGAGCCATCGATTTAGGCGTTATCCCCGACGACCCACAACAACTGGAACAGCAATTCACCCAATCGGCGCAAAGCTATGATGTGATTATCAGCACCGGCGGCGCATCGGTGGGCGATGCGGATTATGTGAAAGATATATTGGCACGTTGCGGCAACGTTAATTTCTGGAAACTCGCCATCAAACCAGGCAAACCCATGGCATTCGGCAACATTAACGGCTGCCATTTTTTTGGCCTACCGGGCAACCCCGTGGCGGTTGTGGTCACCTTTCAGCAATTAGTCACTCCTGCTCTACGGAAGCTATCAGGTGCTGATGACATTAAAAAAATTCGCTTACAAGCCACTGCGACCGGCGCGCTTAAAAAAGCACCAGGCCGTCAAGAGTTTCTACGCGGGATACTCAGCCAAAATGACAATGACGAATTTTTTGTGAGGTCAGCAGGCGGCCAAGGTTCGCACATCCTCAGCTCCATGAGCCGCAGCAACTGCTTTATAGTATTGCCAGCCGAATGCAGTGGCATTCAGGCTGGTGAAGAAGTGCTGGTTGAGCCTTTTGATCTGTTTTTGTAAACCCTGGAGGAGCAGGTTGCCTGCGATTGTCTTAATTGCCGCACTCATATCGCGGGCATGGCCCGCTCCTACCGAGGCAATCAATGCACTGATTTCTTTAATAACGCCGCACAGCACTATCGCACTCAAGCGACCAAGCATCAATGCCGCCTTGCAAATTAAACACCTGCGTAAAACCTGAGCGATCCAGATAATTCGCAGCCTGCATACTGCGCATGCCATGATGGCAAATCACCACAATCTCCCGTTGCGAATCTAATTCAGACAGCCGTTGCGGTACTTGATTCAGTGGAATCAACACACTACCGGCAATGCTGGCATAAGCAAATTCAGTAGGTTCACGGACATCAAGCAAAAACAACTCGTTGGGTTCTTGCAGTTTTTTTTGTAAGTCTTTGACCGTTAAGATTTGGACTGGCATAGATGACTCCTTAAAAAGTGGAAACGTTGTCAATATTTGTACTGGTTATGTAATTCTAACTGATAGCAAGATAGATATATTCGTATAACAAGAACGACACACTGTTATTTCAATAGCTAACATCTAAAGTGTCAGCTTTTTTTACACTTCTTAAAAAATGTAAATGGAAGAGAGGTTATTAATTTTCTATAACTTACAGCGCGTTATAAATTTGAATAAAAATATCACTCTGTTAATTTCAAATTTTAGATACGTAAATTCTGTCTTTTCCTCAAAAAGCCGCTGACATGTCAGGTTTCTTTACACTTTTAAATCACCATCGCTCATAAAAAAATTAAAATCATTAAAATTCATGCGCTTGATATTTCGGCCCATATCTTGCTTTATTAATCGCCGTTGAGCTAAACATACGTCATAAATTCTATTTATGACTAATTACCTCATCATCAATAGGTATGTAAATCGCCGAAATTTAAAAGGCTTTTACAGCAATATTTAACCCTACACGACATTTATTAAGGAAGTAGCATGCATTTAAAACCACTTGTCGCCGTTATAATCGGCTTAACAGTAACTTCAGCAGCATCGGCAGCAAATTATCGGGTTGAAAATCAGGTATGGGGTGGCTACCAAATAGACGGCACCATAAACAGCCTCTTGTTCGGTAGCCAACCAGTCAACTTCAATAGTAACCTTGACTATGACAGCGCTTACACGCAAGGCAATACAGCAGGCGCTCTTCCTGAGGCTGCAGCGTTTGATAGAGTCTTCCATGGTAACTCGGCAATAGGTGCCGGCGACATACTCAAATCAGCTTATGCAAAATCTGATTGGGGATTCAATCATGCTGGAGTAGAAACGATTGGCTTTATAAAAGCTGAAAAAGAAACTGTTTCTTATCCGATTGACCCCAGCTACGGTACAGATAGCACTCTGGATTACAGAAACCCCATAATTATCAATACATCAACCAGCACTTACACTGGCGCAAACTCCCGTTGGGAAGAGTTATATCAAATTTCTGGTGGAGTAGGTTCCGATACAGCTCATATCAGAATGCATATTGATGGCTTTTTAAATGGAGCATCAAGCAATGGTGATTCGGCCCAAATTAACTATAACTTGAGCACCTTCAATAATGTGCAAGTACTAGGGCTTTATGCTTCTTTATACACCAACTCATACATTGATTCTGTGTACAACGAAGAAACCGAAAGTTACGATTTAACCGAAATAATCACTCAACACTGGAATAAAGCAGTCTTTCAAAACGGCGTTTGGAATCATTCCGATGGTACTGGTGCTCTGGCAATTGACGAGCTAATTGAAGGCGATTACGACTTCACCTATGGTGATCCGTTGTATCTCAATTCAAATCTTCAAACCTATTCTTGGGGCAATGGCATAAGCGATTTTAAAAACACTGTCACCATGGATAGTTTTGTATTGCCTGAAAATGCTAATGTGTACGCACTTTCCGGGGCAAACCCTGAAGCTTACCATATTAGCTTTTCAGGCAACGGTGGAGGCACTGTTTGTAATTCATTGGAGTGTGTTAACAACGGCCTGGGCAACGGCGGCGGAAATGGCGTCCCTTCGGTACCAGTACCGGCCAGTATCTGGTTGTTCGGATCTGCTTTGGCAGGGTTAGGATTAAACCGTCGTCGTCAGCTTGCCGCTATCTAAATCACTGCAAGCAACTTCGCTCAAAAAAGCCGCCTCATTAATTTAATGAGGCGGCTTTTTTTCGTTCAAGAATGATATAGCCGCTTCCCTGCGGCACCAACCGTTAGGTTGACAACTTTTTGTATTTCAAACGGTGCGGATTATCCGCATCACTCCCTAAACGACGATGGCGGTCGGCTTCGTAGTCTTCGTAATTGCCTTCAAACCAAACCACTTGGCTGTCACCTTCAAAAGCCAGCATGTGAGTAGCGATACGATCCAGAAACCAACGGTCATGCGAGATGACCACTGCACAGCCGGGGAATGCGAGTAACGCATCTTCTAACGCGCGTAAGGTCTCAACATCAAGATCGTTGGTGGGTTCGTCAAGCAACAGCACGTTGCCGCCGGTTTTCAGCAATTTGGCTAAATGCACCCGGTTACGCTCACCGCCGGACAATTCTCCGATACGTTTTTGCTGATCGCCGCCTTTAAAGTTAAAGCGCCCGACATACGCCCGCGAAGGGGTTTCATATTTACCGACGGTAATCATATCCAAACCATCGGAGACTTCTTCAAACACGGTTTTATTGGGGGCCATGTCGTCGCGCAACTGATCAACATAAGCTAATTGCACCGTTTGGCCGATGGTCAGGGTGCCTGAGTCGGGCTGTTCGACGCCCGCCATCATCCTAAACAGTGTGGTTTTACCGGCGCCGTTCGGACCGATAATGCCGACGATGCCGCCGGGCGGAAGTTTGAAGCTCAAATCGTTGATTAACAAGCGGTCGCCAAAGGCTTTGCTGATGTTGTCGGCGTTAATGACTATATCGCCCAAACGTGGACCGGGTGGAATATAAATTTCCTGTGTTTCATTACGTTTTTGCACGTCAACGGAAGACAGCTCTTCAAAGCGCGCCAAACGCGCTTTGCTTTTGGCATGACGGCCTTTGGGATTGGAACGCACCCATTCCAGCTCGGCTTTCATGGCTTTTTGGCGGGAAGATTCCTGCTTTTCTTCTTGCAACAGGCGATTGCCTTTTTGTTCTAACCAGCTGGAATAATTGCCTTCCCAGGGAATGCCGGAACCTCTGTCCAATTCCAAAATCCAGCCGGCCACGTTATCTAAGAAATACCGGTCATGCGTCACGGCCACAACTGTGCCGGGATAATCATGTAAAAAGCGTTCCAGCCAGGCGACCGATTCGGCATCTAAATGGTTGGTAGGCTCATCTAATAACAACATGTCGGGATTGGATAACAATAATCGACATAAGGCCACGCGGCGTTTTTCTCCACCTGACAACTTAGTAACATCAGCATCCCAATCCGGCAAGCGAAGCGCATCGGCGGCAATTTCAAGCTTTCGTTCCAACTCCCAGGCACCAGCTGCTTCAATTTTTTCCTGTAAATCCGCCTGCTCTGCCAGCAAGGCGTCAAAATCAGCATCCGGGTCAGCGAAGGCGTTATTCACTTCGTTAAAGCGATCCAACACGGCTTTGATTTCCGCAACGGCTTCTTCGACATTGCCACGCACGGTTTTATTAGGATCAAGCTGCGGTTCCTGGGGTAAATAACCAATATTGATACCTTTTAGAGGAATCGCTTCGCCTTCAATGTCTGTATCCAGACCAGCCATGATTTTGAGCAGCGTCGATTTACCGGAACCATTCAAACCCAACACGCCGATTTTTGCGCCCGGAAAAAAAGACAGTGAAATGTCTTTGAGGATGTACTTTTTGGGCGGAACAATTTTACCCACCCGATTCATTGAAAAAATATATTGCGCCATGATATTAGAGTTTCACCCATTGGTTGGATTGGTTAAATAACGTGCCGGTATTATTCCATGTTATCCCTATTTGTTAATAGCTTAAGCAAGCTCCGGAATTGCACCTAGGTATAAACCTGCCTGCCATTTACAATAGGTCTTTTAAGTAGTCACTCTATTTTCGCTCCATGCTAAAAAAATACTTAGGTTTATTACTGCTGCTTATCTCTGCGTTAATAGCAACGGTTGTTTATTTGCTCCCAGCATCGTCACAAAAGGCTGGGATAACGCCACCCGCAACAGTTTACAGTCAAGCAGGGGCTGGCGAGGGTGTAGAAAAACCCTGTTCCAACGAACACCCCGACTGGCAAACTGCACAAGTGATTGATGGGGTCAGCATTGATGAATCCATCTCTTGCGAACCTGATAATCCTTACGACGTAGCAGTCTCGGTAAAAGGCACTAACAATGTCTCAATGGGCACGTTGATGCAGTCAGACTATGCGCAAGATGCCGTCACCATGAGCGACGACCTCGATCATGACGGCGACCCAGACATCATCAGAATTAAGCTGGAAGTGGTCGAACTTAACGGCTCCAGCCCGGATGGACCGTTTTTAATCAACACTTACGACATAGCTCCAGGCATTCAACCTGGATTGTGGATGTACGCGCCCAAATCCAGCGGCATGGCGGTTAAAAACTTTAATTCGCTGGTTGCCCGGCCGTTTTTACGTGCGCCGTCCCCGGTGATTCGTGTTGAGCAAGGCGATAAGGTCTATGTCACATTGGAAAATACCCACTATCTGCCTCATACCATTCACCTACACGGGGTCGATCATCCCTGGCACATAGGCAATTCTGACAACGACGGTGGCGAAGAACATCCGGTTTACCCCGGCACCCAGCATACCTACGAGATTCAACCCCGGCATACCGGCACCATGTTTTACCATTGCCATGTACAAACCGCCCAACACTTCATGATGGGCTTAAACGGCATGTTTATCGTTGAAGAAAACGCAGCCAATAACTGGCCGCAAACATTCAATATAGGCGCAGGTAAAGTGCGACATCCTGCGACAGCGGTAAAAAAAGCATTTAATCAAGAATATGATTTGTATTATCAATCGGTCGATAAACGCTTGGCCGGCATCATCCAGAATGCCAATGACCCTAGATTGGTTGCGCAACGCATGAGTCGTGACTACAACATGACAGAATCTTTCGAAAACTACTTTCTGCTCAATGGTCGGTCATTTCCTTACACGCTGAGAGACGGCCTGGTGGTAGTCAACGAAAATGAGCACATAAAGCTGCATGTGGCTAATGCCCAGCGCTCTTCGGTAGCTATTCATATCCACGGTCATAAAGCGACCATTACCGCTTATGATGGCGTTGAGCAACCCGCTGCATCGCAAATCACCCGTGATGTTTTCGACATTGCCACAGCGCAACGGATTGATCTGGATTTGCAAACCACTAACGATGGATTGCACAGTTATAGCCCCGGCTTGTGGATGTTTCATGACCATGTGCCCACCGGCACGACTACCGATGGCATGGAACCCGGCGGCAATATGGCCATCCTGGCTTATCGGCAGTTTGTCGATGAACATGGAATGCCGAAAATGCACGATGCGCTGCTCGACCAGGTGTTCAATAAAAACTACTACGCCAAAAAACAACCGGTCTGGGGAACAGGCGATTTTGCGCAATCCTTGGCTGACGCCGGCAAAATCGCCCCGGATTATCTGCGCATTATCTTGTTCGGGCTAGCCGCCGGCTTGCTAGTTGGGTTAGTCATTATTGCTTTGCTGATATTCCGTCGGAAACCACGCTCATGAAAATATTCTTAGCTATTTTTAGCCTGCTGTTTGCCAGCGCATCGCCAGCAGAAATGATGAATCACGGCGGCATGATGATGGATGAAACCGGCATGATCATGAATGCCAACCACGACAAGCTACCGCGCGATTGCACCAAAATCGCCGGCGACGTCGACATCACCATTCGAGCTGGCCATAAGCATGCCGATAAATTCAACGGTAAGATGTTCGCCTTCGACAATCAGGAGTGGGACGTGGCGCCCTGCTCTCGCATCAACATTACCTTTATTAACGATGACCAAATTCGCCATCAATTGATGATTCATGGCTTGCCCGGCTACATCTACCCGCAAGGCATGTTTCATTTAGAATTGTATGGACAAGGCGAATTAAAAGCCTCGCTAATCATGCCCGCACTAAAGAAGACTTATCTCGTGCATTGTGAGTTGGCACAGCACATGGAAAAAGGCATGAAAGCGCAATTAAAAGTAGATGGCGGCGATGGCGATTTACCGAGCATTCCCGGTATTAGCGAGCCCGTTAAAGCAGATATTTATGCAGTGGATTGGAACAACAATATTTGGCTGGTGTTGGTGGTATGCGTTTTAGTCGGCGGGATAGTGCCGTATTTCCTGCTCAGAAATAAACTTTGATCCTCGATTGAAAGCGATATCTCAAACAGACCGTTAGCCTGACAAAAGTGCCTGGATTCTGCCAAGGTTGTCATAGCTCAGACAGTTTTGTCAGTCGCAAACTGAGCTGAACACGCCTGATTTTAAATGCGTTACTTTTTTTAATTTACAGGCTCCCAAAGTATCGCTCCAGACAATCAACACTGATATAAAACCAATCGCAGGCTCGCCTGCTTTTCAACAGCGCAAAAAAAAACCGCCCTACCAAGAAAGTAGGTGCGGTTTAGAAATCTGTTTTAAATCAACAATGATATAAAACAACTACAAACTAAAAACGATTAACAATTTAGAGCAGTTTTTTACGTTTTGATACTGAAAGTAAGCCGAATAAGCCAACTCCAAACATCCAAACAGCTTGTGGCAGAGGGACTGTCACTGGTGGTAAGTCTTGAGTAGCCACTGTTGTGACTTTTAAGCCAACAAAGGATTTATCAATACTAGCAAACTCACCAGCAGCAGTTCTGGCTGTCAGCACGTTATAAATATTAACAAATACTGAAGAGGCATTAGGCAAGAAATTTAAATAGGCATTTGCTTTCCAAATACCGGTTTCATCATCAGTCTGAACAAAAGGAGCGATAGACTTGATTGTGTCAGAATAATCTAAGGACGAATTATTAGCATCTGTCGCACTTAAAGAACCTTTAACAACAACTTTTGCTGCACTGCCTTCAAGCTCATAATTACCCTTTTCAGTCAAAGCGATAGACTGTACAGACTTACCAGCAAGCGAATCAATTCGCACACTAAATGTGGCACTAGCACGGCCGCCTAAACTGCCATTAAAACTTTGCGCTTCAAAGTTTAGAAAGCCAAACTCCAATGAATCCCCAAATACAGCGGGGGTTCCAAACAGTGTAAGAGAATCGTCATAAGTAAATGAAACATTATTGCCATTAATTGTAGCTGCGTTACCACTTGCAGAACAGGCAACAATTGCTAATGTAAACAATAGTTTATTAAAAGAAGACATCATAATTTAATTCCAAAAAAATTAATTCAAAACATCATTAATAGAATTAATAATGCAATTAGGTGATACAAAAAAGCATCTGTTTATTAAAAGCAACTATCATGCCGAAAAAATTAATTATTTAATATCACTAATTTTTTGTCATTACCCGGACTAGCCGACACATAACTTCTCATGGGAATACTTAATAAACAATTCGTATAATCACTATTAGTATTTTCACCTATTTTCCATTAACCATTGAATTTAAAGTGTTTTTTACAGTATTAACTTGTTAAAACAGCCAATCATCGGCAAATAATGTCTGATGATCGGCTGTTTTAGTTTATTTTTTCGCTGGTTAAATTAAGTAGACCTACTCGTTTTGCCAGGTTATTTATGGATGAGTGCTTAACAAAAGCTTTATTCTTAATAGAAGTTGTAAAGAAACCTGACACATTTATGACAATTATTCAGTTTTTTAACAAATTTCATTACACTCAGAAGACTATAAAAACATAACGACTAAGCCTTTACCAAGCCAAAGCTTACGTCAGTGTAAGTGGTTGCTTACCCTAACGTCATTCATTACGACACATTTACTAACCACCATGATTTCATAAAAGTGTAAAGAAAATGGACACTTTTGCCTTTCTCATTAAATCCTACAGTAACTTCATTCTGATTTTGTAGCCATGCGTCTATCATTTTTTTTCATACTCTTAATTATCTCATCCGAGTGCCTTGCCTCAACATCCGCTAAAGATTGGGCAAAAGTAACCCAGCCAACAAAAACTACCGGCTTATCACAGAGTATCGGCACTTATACTTCCGGCTGCTTGCGCGGTGCGGCGGCGTTGCCGGTAAACGGCAACGGCTATCAAGTAATGCGCTTATCACGGACACGATTTTACGGGCATCCTGATTTACTCAGCTTCATTAAAAAAATGGGCAATGCCGCGACTCAGCAGCACTGGGGAACTTTATTGATCGGGGATTTAGGTCAACCACGCGGCGGCCCCACGTTAACAGGTCACCGCAGTCATCAAACCGGACTGGATGTGGACATCTGGTTTCGGCTGGCACCAGAAGCGACTGGCTCGCAGTTAAGCATTGAAGACCGTGAAACTTGGGCGGCAACTTCCGTACTTGCCGAAAAATCTGATGCTATTAGTCCCAAACATTGGTCGCCGATAAACGAACACATTCTTGAAGCAGCCGCAAACCTGCCGGAGGTAGATCGTATTTTTGTTAATGCCAGTGTCAAAAGACAATTATGCACGGACAATAGCGGACAAAGCTGGCTTAGAAAAATTCGCCCTTGGTACGGGCATGACGATCATTTTCATGTCCGCCTGAAATGCCCTGCTGATAATCCGGAGTGTCGAATTCAAGATGCCGTCCCCAAAGGAGACGGCTGTGATGCCAGCTTGGCATGGTGGTTTTCAGCGGAGGCTAAGGCTGATTTGTTAGCGCCTAAAAAACCAGCAACAGTGCCGGTACTGCCGGCTCAATGCCAAGTGGTATTAAATGAATGAAATTATTCGGCCAATGGGATCATATCAGCCAACTTTGGCGCGCCCGCACGCTCGATAATTTCTACTGCATTACCATCCGGATCACGGCAAAACAATGCCTTACGGCCAGAGATACTCAAGGTATAAGCAACTCCTGATCTTTCCAGCAGCTCGCGAATAGGCTCCAGCTCTGACACAGTCAAGGCAAAATGCCGATCACGACCACCATGCGCTGGGCGGCCGGTGGTCGGATCCGGATTATTCAATTCCATGATGTGAACTTGCTGCTCACCCAACTGAAACCAGGCGCCAGGAAAGCCCATATCGGGGCGATGCACCTGCTGCAGCCCTAAAATATCCCGATAAAATCGTAACGATACTTCGGTATTAGCGACGATAACGCTGGCATGGTGTAAAGCAAAATCGGGTTTTGACATGATTTCCTAATAGTTAAGCGGGTTAAATAGGTTGGTCGAGTTGATTTAGTTACAAAGTTTTTATTTTTTCCAGAATTTCCTGGGCATGACCTTCGTGATTCACGCCGTAAATTACATCGGCCAAGTTGCCTTGCTTATCGATAATAAAAGTAGAACGCAAAACTGCCATGCTTTTAACGCCGTTTTTTTCTCTTTCCCGCCACACACCGTAGATTTCACAAAGCTCGCCTTCGGTGTCGGCTAATAAATCGACCTTAAGATCGTATTTTTTGATGAAATCGGTGTGGCTGCTGCAGGAATCCTTGCTTACGCCAATAACGACTGTATCCAATTTGGCAAACTCACTTGCCAACCGGGTAAAGTCGTTGGCTTCAATGGTGCAACCCGGCGTGTCATCTTTGGGATAAAAATACAGCACGACATTTTTTTTACCCTTGAAATCAGCCAAACTGACTGTGTCATTATTTTGATTTTTGCTGCTAAAAATTGGCGCGGGGTGTTGTGCTTGTAACATTGGAATCTCCTAGTGCTTTACGTTGGATTACGCCTGCATGATAGTGAGCTGGTTAATTAAAGTCCAGGCATTCACCGGCCCGCGCAATCAATGGGTTTGCATTAGGCCGTCTAGCGTCAATCCGCAACTGGGCACAAATACTGTCATAAAAAAAATAACTTCCGGCTGCTCAGACTGTCCCAGGGTTTGCACCAAATGTTCTGCTGCGGTTTCAAACTCCCTGTTACCGGCTTTTAATTCCGCCTGACATTTAAGATAGGCGGAGATTTTATCAGCCGCTTTAATAAGACCGGCATGCTCTTCAGGCAATTGCTCATGATGAATCAGCGCCATAAAATCCGCCTGCAACTCGCCGGGCAATAATGCTACTAATTCATTTTCGGCCTGCTCTTCTATCTGCTTGTAGGCCAAGCGAATAGCATGGGAATGATATTTAATGGGCGTCGGCAAATCGCCGGTAATCACTTCAGTAATGTCATGATATAAGGCCGCCGTTGCCACTGCATTAGCATCGACCTGTCCGCCAAAATAGCGGTTTTTAATTAACGCCAAGGTATGGGCAATTACTGAGACTTCCCAGCTATGCTCCATGACATTTTCATCGTGGGCATTACGTTTAAGCCCCCAACGCTTAATCCATCTAAGCCGCGATAAGTAAGCGTAAAAGCTGCTGCTAATTGTCGGTTTGCTCATAATTGCCCTTCGATAAATTCACGCCCCAGCATGAACAGCTCTAAAATTATTGTCATTTTTAGCCTCGCTTACGGGATTGCTTAGGTATTTGACAACTGCCATCCTGACAACGCTTCGCACCGAATAAACCGCCAAGATTCAACCGGTATTTAGCAAAAACCAGGTATAACCCATCAAAGAGTTGCTTCAATATTGGCCAGCCGGTGGGCGCCAACAACCAACCCAACCCCACTGCCCGATACGCCTCTCTAAATACCGGCATGCCTTTAACGATTGCGCCATTGGGATAAACGCCGTGAATTTCGGCCATCAACTGCGCAAACGTTTTATTGTGCAGCGCAGGATCAAAATCAGTATCGGTAATGTCTTTAAAGCCAAGCTTGCCTTGTTTGTTAAAGCGGGACAACCACGCCACTTCTTTTTGGCAAATCGGACATTCACCATCATAGAGCAGCGTAAATTGCACTTTGGGTTGTTCAGATGTTTCAGGTTTCATGCAAACTCCATCAGAATATTTGGCAGGCTGCTATGATGCACCCTTAAAAGTTAACTCTTCAACCTCCATAAAACAAATCATGCTTATTCAGTGGTATCCCGGCCATATGCACAAGGCCAGCAAAGAAGTCAAAGAGATCCTGCCTCAGGTGGACCTGGTGATTGAAATTCTCGATGCGCGCATTCCGTTCAGCAGCCAAAACCCCATGCTCGCCAGTATCCGCGGTGACAAGCCCTGTATCAAAGTGCTTAACAAAAGCGATCTGGCTGATCCCGAGCTGACGCAACAGTGGCAAAGTTACATGGAACAAGAACAAAATGTAAAAACTCTCGCCTTAACCATTGAGCACCCGGAAAAAATCCGTCAATTGCCTGAGTTATGCCACAAAATGCTGCCCGATAAAGACAATCAATCCAAATTGCTGCATGCGTTGATTATGGGCATACCCAACGTCGGCAAATCTACTTTAATCAATATTTTGGCGGGGCGAACCATTGCCAAAACCGGCAACGAGCCAGCCGTTACCAAACACCAGCAACGCATTGATATAGGCAACGGCATTATCTTGTTAGACACCCCGGGCATGCTTTGGCCCAATCTGGAAAACAAAAATACCGGTTACCGGCTGGCAACTACCGGTGCCATTAAAGATACGGCTATCGATCATGAAGACATCGCCCAATTTGCTGCCGGGTATCTGTTGCAACATTACCCGGAGTTTTTAAAAGAGCGTTTTCAACTGACTGAACTGCCTAAAGGCGATCAAGAATGTTTGGCGGCTATAGGCAAAAAACGCGGCTGTTTGCGCACCGGTGGACGAGTTGAAATCGATAAAGCGGCAAAAATCCTATTGGCGGAATTACGGGCAGGTACGCTGGGTAGAATTACACTCGAAACCCCAGCGATGATGGAACAAGAGCTGGCCGAGCTGGTGATTACCCGTGAAGAAAAAGCCGCCCGTAAAAAAGACCGCAAGAAAAATTGGAAAGCATCGCGTTGAGTTAATAGCCATCAGCAAGTCGTTCACTGACCGGAGCCGAAGCATACAACTTGCTTGGTTTCGACTCCGGTCAGCCTGAGGGCTTTTTTGTGATTGTGTAGGGTACGCACCGCGTACCATTTTAAATAACATTGCTGTAAATCATGACCGTAAAAGGTACGCAATGCGTACCCTTGTATCTTAAATCCCGTCATGGTTAGCTACCTTGGCACTGAGACAGAATGAGCTTGAGCCCATCCTTAAGGTTTTACCTTGCCGCGTAGATTAAGCCTTTTGTCTCGCTTCTGATGCCAGCTAAGACACTGAACGGTAGCCAAGGGCGTTGACCCTGTATGCACAAGGCAAGTGGGCTCAGTTGGTGACCTTTGTTATCAGTCATAGAAGGCACCCATTATGTTTTTCATCGGTATTGATGTCTCTAAAGCTAAGCTCGATTGCAGCCTTTTGCTGGATGTCGCCAGCAGTAAACGTCGCGCTAAATCCGTTGCTAATTCCAAAGCCGGCATCAGCGAACTGCTGGTTTGGTGCGTGAAACAACAGGTCGCCACTCATGAGCTCCATGCCATCCTGGAAGGCACCGGCGTTTATCATGAACAAGCCGCACTGGCCTTGGCCGATGCGGGTGCCACGGTGTCGATTGTCAATCCGGCCCAGGTTAAAGACTTTGGCCGCAGTCTCGGTGTCCGCACTAAAACTGACGGCGTTGATAGTTTGGTACTGGCCCGTTTTGGCGCCATGCTCAGCCCTCGGCCTTGGACGCCCCCCACTCAGGAAGCTCGTGTGTTACAAGCGTTGTTATCACGCCGTGAAGCCATTGCTCAGGATTTGCAGCGTGAGCGTAATCGTCTGGAAAAAGCCGATGCCACCGATACGCCCGCACTGATTCGTCAGTCCATCGTCGAATCTATTGCCTTCTTAGAACAGCAGCTGACCAAACTCCAGCAAGACATCGACGAGCATATTAATAAATATCCCGACCTGAAAGCCGATCGCGACTTACTGATCAGTATTCCCGCCGTGGGCCCACAAGTCGGCAACCATTTATTGGCGATAATGCATAATCATCAGTTTCAATCGGCCGAACAACTGGCGGCCTATTTGGGCTTGGTGCCCGTAGAGCGACAATCCGGCACTTCCGTACGCGGTCGCCCCAGACTATCCAAAGCAGGCCCCGCCCGCGTTCGCGCGATTCTCTACATGGCCGCCATCGTTGGCACGCAACATAATCCACATATCAAAGCGCTGTACCAACGCTTACAAGACCGGGGTAAAACCAAAATGTCAGCGCTGGGGGCAGCCATGCGTAAGCTAGTGCATTTGTGCTTTGGCGTCTTGAAAACTAGGCAGCCTTATCAGGCCAATTATGCAATTTAATCTTGACTGCCAAGACGGTATCTACATAAGTTATCCGGCCTACTTCGCTTTCAACACAACCGGTTGGTCTTCATAAATCCCGGTTAATTTGCGTTTAAATTCATCGGTAATTAGCCTGGCATCCTGCTGGGTTCCAACTACGCGCGGAGTAATCAACACCACTAATTCTGTTTTTGTCTTATTTTTAGAAGTACTGCCAAACAATGGGCCTATCAAAGGCAGCTCATGCAAAAAAGGTATTCCAGATTTAACATCCTCGTTACCATCCTTAATCAAGCCTCCCAGGACAATAGTTTCGCCGCTTTGCACCGCAACGGTACTGGTGATCTCTCTAGTTTGTATGGAAGGCGAATCAATAGTACTGGTGCTCGTTTTTTGGGCATTTTCAACACTTTGCTCAATGTCCATAATAACTAAACCATTGGCATTAACTCTGGGTTTAACCGTTAATTTCACCCCGGTCTTACGTTGTTCTATAGAACTGGTCTGAATGGGATTGGTACCACTACTAGCAGTGTTGGTTGATTCGGAAGTTCGGATCGGCACTTCGTCACCCACTTGGATATTAGCCTCTTGGTTATTTAATACCATCAACGATGGCGAGGAAATAACATTAACATTGTTATTGTTAGCTTCGGCAGACAATAAAGCTTTAACAGAACCTGAGTCCTGCAGCAAAGTCAGCCCGCCTGTTGCAGTAGCTAGAGCCGCTGAAGATGCAATATCAGTAAGTTTTGCATTCAATAAATTACTAGTCGCAGTGGTATTGCCCGAATTTAGATACCATTTGATGCCGTATGCCAAAGCATCTGTCAAACTCACCTCAGCTATCGTCGCATCGATCAACACCTGCAACGGCATCACGTCCAACTGCCTGATAATCGGCAGAATCACCCCGTATTCTTGTGCCGTTGCCACGACCACCACCGAGTTATTAGCCGAGTCGGCAATAATCTTAACTTCGCCGACATTGGCGACTTTGGCATCACCTGTTGCGGTACTGCCGCTGCTGAGATTACTGTTTTGATTATTGCTATTGATACCAGTTGAACCAGTTCTTTGCCCTGTTTTTGTACCAGTGGTGCCAGTCGCATCAGTTTTATTACTGGTCTGTTTATTACTAATCGTTGTAGATTTTTTACCGGGAGCAAGCTTTGCCGATTTGCTTGATCGTTGCCCACTGCCAAAAATATCGTTTAAGGTATCAGCCAACTCCATCGCATCAACATGCTGCACTTTGTATACATTCACCCCGCCGCCAGTGGCAGTATTAGCGCGGTCCAATCGGGTTATCCAGCTTTCAATATCTCTTAAGTAACGGGCTTGATGCGTGATAGCCATCACCGAATTCATACGGTCAATCGCGATAAAGCGAAAGAACTCAGATTCGCCCTCTTTAGCTTTACTATTAAAAACTTCTTCAAGTTCTTTGATGACCGTATCTGCATCGACATGAGTCAATGGAAACAAAGCAAAGGAGCGACCTTTTAAGACGTCAACATCAAAGGTGCTGATCATGTCCAATACCCGGCCCAATTCATCCGGGGTACCTGAAGCAACCAAAATATTGCGGGTACTATCAACATTGAGAATGGTCTTTTCCTGCACCAGCGGCTTAATCACATCGACTATGTCTTGCACGGCGACATTTCTGATGGGAATTACTCTGACTTGATAACCCGTTCTTCCGGCGGTACCGGGCGCGGCGAAATTGGAACTATACAATGCTTCACTGTCAGGCTCGATGTGGTAAATGCTGGCATCTTTAATCAGCACAGCATTATTCATGCGCAGCAGCATTTCCAAGGTGGGGATCAGTTCATCTTTACTGAGCGGGTCGGTGGTTTGCAGGGTTACCTTGCCAGCCACTTTCGGGCTTAACACATAGTTTTGCCCCAAGATGTCACTTAATATCACTTTGGCGACTTCGCCTAAATCAGCTTCATCAAAATTAAGACTGAAAGACCGCTCGCCGACGGCCGACGTTTTTCTGTGCTGTTCGGGTTTATTAGGCACAAACTGATCGGTACCAGGATAGAGCTCGCCTTTGGGTTTGTTGGCATCGGTAACCGGTACTTTATTCTGCAAGTCTTTAAAGACATCAGGGTTTTGCGGTTTTTCAACAATTTGCATGACCGGCACCAAGGGCAATTTTGCCGCTTGCTTGGGGCCTAATAATTCGCAGCTGGACAGGGTTAACCCCATAGCCATTAGATAAGAGACAGTAGCGACTTTCTTTACATTACTCATTGGGGAATCTCAGTAGTATCAACTTCGGTTTGTTCGGGTGGCTGTTCTGCAGGGGGGACTGCAGGCGGGTTAGCTGCATTTGCCGGTTGTCTTATTGGTGCGGTTTTAGGTTTGGGTTTTCTTAACAGCAATTCTTTTTGCTCACTGCCTTGAATAAGTAGGATTTTATCGTTACCGATTTCCGTCAATTTCCAGCCATCAAGATCTTCTCCGATAGTTATTCTTCGGTGCTTGATTTTTGCTTGACTGGTTTTGGCGCGACTGATTAATACTGACTGACCTTTATTGGACGTGTAAATCCCGTTTAATTGCCAATCAAAGTTTTCCACTGCGGCGGCCGCATTCGCCTGTTCTGAGGATGGCTCATCAACAGGCTTTCTGCCTTTGATAAACAATGGCCGGGTCACCAAGTCTTCATAACTGGATTCGGGTTGTTCGGCAAGTGTGATACTGGGCAATTGATCGGGACTACTATCCGGCACTTTTACCGTCGTCAGCGAGGTTAATAATTGCTGCTGAGCTGATTTTGCATATAGCCATTCGCCTGCGATTACCAGCAACAGTCCCGCACAAACGGAAATCAACAAAGTAATTAGCTTAATGTTCATTCCGACTGTTTCCTCATAAAGCTGACTGCTTGGAAATTGACATTAAGTTCATTACTGAGATCAAGCTGCCGTGTTGCTTTGTTCCTGACCCCGCGCATCGGCCGAATATCAATTTGATCAATAACGATTAACGGCGCTGAAGTTTCTATGTTATAGAGAACCGTTCTTAATACTTCACTGTTACCAGTCATTCTGACGCTGATGGTGATGCGGGTAAATTCATCTTTGGTGGACACCGGCAACACTTGAGTACTGCTTAATTGCCCACCCGCCTCAACGATGGTTTTTTTAATAAACTCCTGCAATTCTGCCGACGCCAGCGCGCTGGTTTCCTGTCTGTTAAGGTAGCCCTGTTCGGCATAGGCCTGTTTAATCTGATCAAGATTTGCGGCGACCCGATCTTTTGTCGCTAATACCCGTTCATATTGTTGTAGCCGGAAAGCCAAGGCTTGTTTGCTTTCGTTTAATTCCAAACCTTTGTTGATAATGGGCATCACCACCAATAAAGAGAATACCAGTGCGACTAGAGCCAACAACCCCAGCGCCAGCCATCTTTGGCTGAGCTTATTTTCCATCAGCGCCATCACTGCCTCCGGCTTTTTTAGGTGCGTCAGTATTGTCAGTTCGGTTTTCTAACGGTACTTCGGTGTCTTCCGAAACAGCAGGTTCTTTTTCGACATTTGGTGCATCTTGCGGATTATTATTGCCTAACTCAGCTTTTGGCTCGACTGGTGCCGGTTTAGTAGCGTCGACGGTAATCTGAAAGCGCTCTAGCCCGGTGATTTTGTCCTGAGTGACCGGTGAGACGAAACGCGCATTGGCGAAATAATCGGATGCTTCCAGCAAGCTAATCAATCCAGAAGCTGACGCAGACTCACCCTGCATTTGTAAATGGCCATCGGAATATTGGGCATACGTTAATGACGTGTCATCTTTAATCAAAGCGCTTAAGGCATTAAGCAAGACGACCAAAGCCGGGCGCGCGGTTTTCTGATCTAATAGCAGCTTGGTATGCTCGGTCAGCGTATCAATTTCCAACTGCATGGCTTTTATTTTTTTTGCTTCCGGCTCCACTTCGTCGATTTTGTTTTGTAAAGTCTCGACCGCTTGGGACTCCAGCCATACCGGCAATGCCATTGCCGTCATTGCTAATGTCAACGCTAATGCCAGCAAGCCGCCAACTATCAATTGTGGCGTTCTGGCGTTTTTTTCACGTAACCATTCCGGCAGCAGATTGTAATAGTCATCATCCAGATCAAGATCGTTAGCTGCACCTTCGTAATCAAAAAGCAGTGGCTTAATACCCATCATTTTGATGTCGGCATAGAGTGCATCCAATATTTCCCGGGTGGTCAAAATCAACATGACTCTAATCTGCCCCGGCTCGTTATCTTCGTTTAGCAATTTCGCGGCAAAATAAATTTGCTCGGCTTTAAATGGCGTGTAACGATCAAGTTCGTAAGCGACAACTTGTTGTAAATTTTCCTCAGCGGCCGCCGGCAACACCAAGTCTTTATGAATAACGTCACGATCATTTAAACGAATAACGACTTGGGCTTTACTTAATCTTTCGTCCTGAGCCAATAAGGCTTCATATTGCGCAGCACCATCCTGGTTTCTGTCGAGCACCGCCAGTGCTTCAGCCTGCTGTTTGTATTCATAACTTAAAACCAATTGCCCATCTTGGGGGCGCACGATGATAAAGCCCTGTTTATCACTGACCAGCTGTTTTAATTTATCGGGCACCCAGACGCTCAGCTCACGACGCCACCAGCGCCAGAACTTTTTTAAGTCGAAATTAATTGTTGAATTCAGGTTCAGCATACTGCTTCACAAGTAAGTTATTTTTATCATCCAAGAACAGAGATTGCTCAAGGTGTTGATTACGTCGCCATTTAAGTACTGTAAACGAATTGGCGCCGACACCATCAACTTTTTCCACTACAACGCTAAGCGTTGCTGAAGCACCATCAGCAAAACGCACTTCAGCAATAATTTCAGTCACTCCGGTCGACACCGGCGCTTGTTCAGTTAACTCTGTTTCCGAGCTTTCTGAAGGCGTTAGATTTAAGTCATCAGCATTCAATTCACCCGAGGTAAGCAGCGCAGTTGAGGGTGTGGGAAGACCATTGACGACACTGCTGAAGCGCGCCGCCAAGTATTGGTCCAAATACTGCTGATTCAGAGTAGGCATGATTTCCAACACGTCTCGGGACGCTTGCTGCAAATCCACATCTTTACCGGAATAACATGTTATCAAAGGCACCAACGCTTGATAAACATCCTCGGTCATACCTTGCACTAATTGTAATTCTTCAATGGCACGAAAACGCTTATTTCTGGGTTGATAACTTAGCCCGGCTTTTTTGTATTCATTTTTTTCCGCACCATCAATACGAGCCGCATCATCAGCGTCTCGCCAATCTAAAATGGCATTGACCAGTTTGGTTTGTTGCTCTTTATCGTTGATGACATGACTTATCAGCGCTTGCAGTAACTCTTCACTGGCATAATTGATGTCTATTTTGCCAACTTCGGCCAACATCTGAATTCTTACTTGGGCGTCAGCAAAATCAATTTCATAGACGCTGCCATCGGCTCGCCAACGCTTGTTGGCTTCCGGATGCAATAACATTAACTCAGCAACAGCAACGCCAGACTCCGCAAGCGCCATTGCTTGAGCGTTGGCTTTAACACCGGCAGCGACGGCTATTTCACGACGCATATTCAACGCAAAGCTGCCCGCCATAATAATCAAAAGGCTCAGCACCCATAACACCAAAATTAACGCAAAGCCTTGTTGTTTTGTCACGTTCACCGATTACGCTCGGCTTGCTGAGTGGGATCGACTTCCTTATTTTCATCGACCACTTCCCCGTCGTTATCTTCATTGCTGTAATTGCCGGTAATTTTTAAATCAATGATCAAATCCGGCCAATCGATGCCATTGTCCAATTCAATGCTGACTTTAACCAACCGCGGTTGGATTTCTTTTTCTACCCATTCTGTTTGCCATCGAATATCGTCGTTACCCGGTTCTGCGCCGAAATAGCTTAGCTCAAAGCGTGTTACATGCTTAACCAATACGACTTCGTCCTGATGCCATTGCTCGCCTTCAGCTAAGGGTAAAAATGGGCTTAAGCCTACTTTAATAACCGAGTCGCCGTCTTGTTGTTGTAACGACAACGAAAACTGTTGCAGACCTTTCCTACCCACGCTGTCAGGAAACGCCGTAACAAACTGCAGGGTTTGCCGAGCGCCTTGAAAAGCAAAGGTTTTAACGCCTTCTTCACCAGAAAAATCATTCCATACCGGTTTTGACGACGCCAGGTGCTGTTGAAAAAAATTGTAAACAACAGCCACTTCGTTGACGTCAGTGATTTTGCTTTCACCTTGCTCCCAGCTTTGGGCGCAAATTTTCAAGCTGGTAAATAACAGCACCACCATGATACTGAGCAAGGTCATCGCAATTAATACTTCTATCAGGGTAAATCCCTGTTGAGCTTGTCGACGTATAGTCATATCGCGGCCGCCAATTTCAACTTAGTCAGCTCAAATTGCCGATTGTCATCGCCCCAAGTGACCACCACCCGGACTTTAAACAAAGAGAGAGGAATCTCGCCGGTGTCAGTGTCAGATTTCTTGCTGGTGACATTGGCAAAATCTAAGGTGTAAGGCGTGACGCTGATCAGCCATTGGTATCTTTGTAATTCCACGCCTGAGCTTTCACCGGGTTGAAGTGGTGCTGTTACCCCAGTTTCCGCGATTAGCGATTCGGCTATTTGTACGGCAACTGTATATTCTTCAGCTACTTGGGCAGTGTTAACACCGGAACTAAAAATTTTTAACAAAATACCCAGAGAGAGCGCCAGAATGGAAAACGCTATCAGAATCTCTAATAATGAAAAGCCAGCCTGCTTACGTAGCATTCAATTCACTTGCGCCAGTCAGCCAATTGACATCGATTTGCCAGCCTGCCTTGCCTTTCTCCAGGGTAATCCTGCCGCCTATTGACGAGCCATCAGGAAAAAACCTGATCCTCGCAACCCCTTCGCCTGCCACTTCATCTTGGCCGGTCACGACAGAAATATCTATATCCTCAGGTATTTGATAATTCTTGTCGCGTCCACTGACCGTATATGAATTTTCACTTAAATCAATTTCGATAGTGGTTTGCTGGTGACTTACCAATGCTTGTCCACGCGCATAGCGCAAAGCAGATACCATATCTCTGGCAGCACTTTTAAGCTCAAGAGTATCGTTGCCGGAGGATAAATTGATACTGATCGCCGAAAATCCCAATACCATGATAGACAGCACCATAAGCAGTTCAAGCAGGGTAAAACCTCGCTGCCTGAACTGGCTTTTATCAGAATTTTTTATGCGTTTTAGAAATGCAGGAATAGCCGACACAGGCTCTTTAGACGGAGTCAACAGCGGTTGCCGCAGTCTACCTTGGCTTAGTTTTGAGGTGTTATTCCCAGCTGGTAATGTCCTGATCTTCACCTTCACCACCTTCCTTAGCGTCAGCACCCCAGCTGAATAAATCAAACTTACCGTGCGTACCGGGAGCTGCGTAGTGATACTCCTGTTGCCACGGATCCAAAGGAATTTTTGATTTACGTAAATACGGACCGTTCCAGCGTTTAGCATCATCCGGTGCCTGAATCAACGCATTAAGGCCTTGTTCGGAGGTCGGATAACGGCCTAAATCGAGTTTGTACATATCCAAACTGGCCGCCAAATCTTCAATCTGTACTTTTGCAGCTTTGGTTTTCGATTCACCCATGTGCTTCATAACCTGCGGCCCGACTATGCCAGCCAACATGGCGATAATGCCTAAGACGACTAATAACTCAAGTAAGGTAAAACCGGTTTGTGCGTATTTTTTCATAGTTCTGTTTAAGTGTTTTACGGTTAAAAAGCCAAGTCATTAACGCTTAAGATGGCAAGCAAAATCGACACGATAATACCAGCAATCATTAGCCCTAATGAAATTATCAAAGCAGGTTCTAATAGTGCCAACATACGGGCAATAGCCACGCGCAATTGCTTGTCGTAGATGGTGGCAACGCGTAGCAACATCTCTTCCAAACGCCCCGTTTCTTCGCCCATTTTAATCATTTGTAGGGCCATTTTGGGCAATACACCTTTCGCCAACAAGGCATCGGACATACTCTTACCTTGTTTGAGCTGATCTTCAGCATCTTGAACAGCATCTGCAAGCACCAAATTATCGACCGTTTCACGCACAATAATCAACGCGGACAAAATCGATACGCCATTACCCAACAAAGTCCCCAAGGTACGGCTGATATTGGCGGTTTCTTTGTTGAGGATAATATTACCAACTAACGGCAATCTTAAAAAACGACCATCCCACACTTTCTTCTTTATCGGGTCGGCCAATTGCCATTTCATATAGCTGGACAATGACACCGCGCCGCCAATAAGCAGCCACCAATAGCTTTGCAACCATTCCGCCAGCCCCACCACAATCTGGGTCGATACCGGCAAGGCTTTGCCGGCACTGGCAAACATCTCAGAAAATTGCGGCACCACAAAGGTCAGCATAATAAATAATGATGCCAACGACATGACCAACAGAATCATTGGATAAATCAATGCGGTGCTGACCGTGTCTTTTAATTCTTGCGAGCGCTCCAGATATTCTGCAAGTCGACTTAATACTTCACCCAAACTGCCGCCGGCTTCACCGGCTCGAATCATATTTAAATAAAACTTGGAAAATATGCTGGTACGCGAGCGATCGGGAGATTTACGTCTTTCTAAGGAATCCGCCAAGGCCGCCCCGCCTTTGACTTTTTCCAGCACACGCGCAATGAGCTTAGTTAACGCTTCGTTGTCTTCAGTTAAATCCATCAGCACCAACAACGACTTATCCAACGGCAAGCCCGATTCCAATAACGTCGCAAGCTCGCTGGTGAATAACAACAAGTCTTTTTGCGCCAAGCCGGAACGTTTTGCACTGAGTTTAAATCCGGAAAACAGTTTCGGCTTGGCCGGCACCACCCGAATCGGCATATAACCTTCAGCCTGTAAGGTAGCAATCAGGATTTGCTCATTAATCGCCTCCCTGATGCCTTCAATCACGTCACCTTGACCATTAACGGCCTTGTATGAAAACGCGGGCATCTCAGCTTTCCGCCGTAGTCACACGCAACACTTCTTCCAGCGTGGTGATGCCCTGCGCTACTTTAACCAAGCCATTTTCATACATGGTTGACATGCCTTCTGCAATCGCGAGTTTTTGAATAACACCGGCTTCGGCATGAGTCATAATCAATTTGCGAATAGGATCAGTCATCGGTAAAAACTCAATAATCGCCAAACGTCCCCGATACCCCATATCTGAACAAAGACTGCAGCCCACCGGTTTATAAAAAACAATATCGCCTGTCGGAACAAAACGTCGTAACTGTAAGTCTTCAACCAGTTCCGCAGGTGGGTGATAGGCTTGTTTACATACTGGACATAACTTTCTTACCAAACGCTGCGCCAAAATGCCGTTGACCGTAGAAGTCAGCAAATATTCTTCCAGGCCCATATCCAGTAAGCGCGTAACACCACCCGCCGCATCATTAGTATGTAACGTTGATAACACCAAATGACCGGTCAGCGCCGATTGCACTGCAATACGCGCGGTTTCCAAATCACGCATTTCGCCGATCATAATCACATCCGGATCTTGCCGGACTATAGAGCGTAAAGCTGCCGCAAACGTTAAGCCGATTTGCGGTTTGGCCTGGATCTGGTTGATACCTTCCATTTGGTATTCCACCGGATCTTCGACGGTAATAATCTTGCGCTCTGAGGTATTAAGCTGTTTTAACGCCGCGTACATGGTGGTCGATTTACCGCTGCCGGTAGGGCCGGTAATTAGAATAATGCCATGCGGTTGTGACAATGCGTCGAGGAACTGATCTAAATGTTTGCCAGCAAAACCCAAGGCGGCAAAATCCAATACGGTATTGTCCTTATCTAACAAACGAATTACCACGCTTTCGCCGTACATGGTAGGAATGGTGGACACCCGCAAATCCAGCTCTTTACCGAGCATTTGTATCTTGATACGGCCGTCCTGCGGCAAGCGTCGTTCTGCAATATTGAGCTTGGCCATAATTTTAATGCGCGAAATTACCGCTGCGGTCGATTTAACCGACGGCGCATCAATAGCCTTGAGCACACCATCAACACGCAGCCTAACTTTAAGACTTTGCTCGAAAGGCTCAATGTGAATATCCGAGGCACGGGTTTCAATAGCGCGTTGCATGATCAGGTTGACCATTTTGATGATTGGCGCTTCGCTGGCCAAATCTTTTAGATGTTCCAGGTCTTCATCAGCGATGTCATCCATATCCAGATCATCTACAACTTTGTCGACTTGTGATCGACCTTCACCGTACTGCACATCCAACGCAGCATCAATCTCGGATAATAATCCCACTTTCGGGGTGACATGTTTACCGGTCGCCAGCTGTAAGGCATCAACCACAAACTGGTCTTCCGGATCCATCATCGCCACTTCAATGGCGTTTTCATTACTTAAGCCAATGACGTGATATTGTTTAAGAAAACGCAGCGAAATATTCTCAGGCAGCTGTCGTTCCAGCGGATATTGTTCGGCAATTATTTTTTCAAATTGGCCCGACTCAACATACGCATCGGCCACATCCAGCTCAGAACAAACGCCCAACTTCACCAGCAACTGTGGCAGGCTTTCAGACCCAGCGGTTTTTTTGACCCGTTCAACTTTTTTTAATTCACTTTGCGAGAGCTTGCCGCGCTCATGCAAAACATTCAATAAAGATTCATACGCCATTTAATTATCCATGTTTACGGGCTTGGTTTAATCGCAAAACATTATGCCGCTTTGCCGTTATTGCGGTCAAAAAACTCATGACTGACTAACGCGAGCAATATCAACGCACTACCGATTAGTACCTTCACCGTTAAAGGCTCGTGGTTAACAAAGTGCCCAAGCGCTAATGCCATAACGGGTGAGATTAAGGTAATGAGTGCAACGCGTGTCGCACTGAGGTAAATCAGTAAATAGTAATACAGGGCAAAACCGATGGTGGTGGCGATCACGCCCAAATAAACGATGGACGCCCAACTGGTAATTGGTAAATCTGTTGGCCAGTGACCATCAAAGCTTATCCAGGTAAGCAAATACAACGGTAGCGACAGCAATAAGCCGCCGGTAACTTGGGTTAATGCGGGCAACTTAGCATCAATTCGCTTTACCCAGACAGCGCTGAATGATTGCAAGAATGTTGCGACTAACACTCCACAAATACCCATCACTGCCTCGCGTCCCAGTTGCAAGGCGGAGCCAAACATTACGGCCAAACCGACAATACCCAGGATGTAGGAAAGCACTTTGCCCTTGGTCAGGCTTCGCTCAGCTAACCACAAGGCTACCAACAACGCCGTCATTAAGGGTGTAAGTCCGAAAATGACTGAAATCCAACCGGAAGGAATAAATTGCGCTGCCCAATACACTACCAGCATGGAGCCGTATATTTGCAGGGCTACCGCACAATAGGTTTGCAGCGCTTTTGAATGCCAGATTAAGCGCTGTTGACTCAAGCCTAACGCCATCAATGTACAAGCGGCGCCGATGGTCATACGTGCCGTGACGCCAAACAAAAAACCCGGTCCTTCAGCACTCCATTTGATGGCTAGCGGCGTTGTCGACCACAGTAAAACAATAAATATGTACGCTAACACCACACCTATTTGCAGCATTCTTTATCCCTTTTAATGCATCTCTGTGAGCAATTTTCTGATTTTATCCAGGAGTTGCTGTTGCTGCTCTGCGTTCAATTTGGCAAAGTCTTGCTGAAAAGCTTCCAGGCTATAGGACTTTTCAACAACGGAATTACCTGATGCGGCAATCCCACAGTCGGCTAGCACTTGAGTTAATGGCTTGGTCGCATCGTCCAACGGGATTGACCCGGATAACACTTCGCGAATCAAGGTATTGACCCTAATAAATATGGCCTTACCTGCGAGCATCTGCGTAGCAATGGCTTGGGCATTTTCGTTGGTATAACCACGGCGCTTGGAGTCTTTAAACGTAGTCATTTGAATATTGACCGGCGGCTTTTGGTCAATTTGATACTCAACACCAAAGCGACTGTCCTGCGAGGCGATAAGACTGTCTGTCTCAATAGTTACTTGCAAGGCATTGTCCTTACACACGACTTCCAGACGCATATTGTCATAAAGGTCATGACGCGGCAGTGGTGATCGGGCAATGCTGTAACTACGATTGTTTAATCGATCGCTTTCTTGCACATAGCTCCAAGCATTCGCCGCCAGCGCGTTGGTCGGCAACAAAAACACCACCGACACCCCGATCAGGCCCAACTTACAAAATGTTTGCATAATCTTGCTCAAGTTGCCGAAAGTTCATCGATGACATAAACCGGCTAAAACTCAACCATGCTGAAAGCCCCATTAAGTCTTTAAATTGCGGCGGTAAAAAATGCGGCGGCACGACGGTACCTTCCTCTACCAAATCGACGAGCACTTTCATATCTTCGATCATAGTTTTTCCGCAGAACAACAACGGAATACGGTCTGGTTTACCTTTACTAACCGCCAAACGCATAAAGTTGTAAGTGAGGACAAAACCTTTGATGTAGGTCAGGTCTTTGGTAAACGCCATACCGTCAGGACTGCTGCCTCGAAACACGCGACTGCTGAGGGTGTAGCTTTCTTCTCTATCCAAGCCTTTGTCTAAGAAGAAAGTGAATATCTCCATAAAGTCAGCGCCTTCTTCGGCCAGAGTAATTGCGCGCACTCTATTGATTAGACGCATCAAGCGATTGGGTGTCGAGCTAAAAGTCAAAATTTCCATCAACACCGCCAAACCTTCCTGGGTAACAGTTGCTGAAGGCGGCCCTTTGCCCAAAAAAGTACAATAGGGCTGTGCTAATCCATTCAACGTGGTGCCCAAATGCACCCAAATTTCATGCACTTCCAGCACGCGCAAATCGCGCATGTTAAACAACGCGTCGGCACGCAATTTAACATAATCGGTACCGGCTGCCGCATCGGCGACAATACCGTCACTGATCATGGCCCGCAGACCATCACCGGGAAACATCGCTTCTATTTTTTCATTAAGTATCGCTACAGCATCTTTAGCATTAATTGTCTTAGGCTCTTCAACCAGAAAATCCAGTTTTAACAATTGCGACAAGGTGGCTTCCATCATGCTGCCCAAATCGGCAATGGTCGGATCGCCAACATGAAAGACATCTTGTGACGAGCCGTACAGCTCTTGAGAAATATTGGTAAACGTTGACGTGCCTCGGGCTTCCAGCATGCGCACGACATCCTGGTATTCGCGGCAAATTCTGCGCATGATGACGCTGAGCGGATTAAGCTGGCCAAGTTTGCGGACCAGATCACGTTCTATTTGATAGAACTCGTGTTTTTTTTCGGCAGGATCAAAGCCCAATGGCCGATTTAAATAATACTCGGGGGTAACTTCAGGAAGTTTTTTACAGTTTCCGTTAAAAAATGCCTGTTTAACGCCATCATCCCATTTGATGGCATCAAGGATTCTTATCGGCTGTTGGGCTTTAAGAATACGATCCGACAGGGTTTTAACCTCGGTTAAGTAGGTAGAAGGTTTAACAGTTTTTTTACGCATGTAATGTCCGTTTTTAATACTGCATTCTGGAAAAATATACTGTTACCGATCAACTGAATCCGTAACGAAACCATAGCCAATATATCAATAGATTTAACAGACTCAGGGGGATGCCCACTCGGGCGAACTCAAAAAATCCCAAGGTTGCACCGTGTTTTTCGGCATGCTGGATAATAATGACGTTACTAGCCGCACCCAATATCAAAAAATTACCTGCAATGGTGCTGCCTGCGGCCAACGCCATTAATGCCTGAGATTCCGGTTGGCCCAACAATGGCAAATACAGCGCCACGAGCGGCACATTGGAAATCAACTGACTTAAACCGGCACTCACTATCATAATAACGGGAACGGCAGTTAAATCCAGCTGAAAGTGCTTTAACAGCTCTTGCATGATGCCGGATTGCCAAACGCTGGCCATCACAACAAACATGGACGCAAAAAACACTAAGGTTGCCCAGTCCAGTTCTTTGAGAATCCGCAAACGCTTGGGACTAAAAATCAACACAGGCAAAGCCGAAATCATCGCAATATGCGCTAATTCTAAATGCAGTTGGTTGTGACTATTGGTCAATACGATATTAAGCGTTATCAAACTGAGCAGCAAAAATAAGGAAATACGGGTCAGCCTAGCTAATTGCAAATCCAACACCTTAACGGGCGTGTGAATAAGCGGCATAGCATCGATAAATTGATCCCGGTAGACCCGGTGCAATACCAAATAGGTAAGCACTAAGTTAACCAATGTAGGCAACGCCAAGCCCTGGAAGAAACTGATAAACGGCGAAGTTAATCCACCAGCGCTGGCAATAAGCAAATTTTGCGGATTGCCAATCGGGCTCATGACACTGCCGATGGTAACGGCATAGGCAAGCGTTAATAACAGCAATTGACTATTGATTTTATGTTCATGTGCAAGGCGCAAAACCAGCGGTGTGCCGACAATGGCCAGCGTATCGTTCATCAATAATGCGGATGAAAAAGCCGCTCCAAACAAAACCCCCAGCACCATTTGCCGCACCGAAGTTAATCTGCCAAACAGCTTATAAGCCAGGAAGTAAAGATAACCACTATCAACCAGCGCCTGACCGATGATGAACATGCTTAGCAAAAACAGCATGACGTTAACGTCAATCGCCTTTAACGCATCACTCCAGCAAATCTCGCCGGTAGCCAACAACACCAAAGCGCCAACCATCATTACTTGCCAGATTTTGATCTGCAAATGACCAACTTTTCTTATTGCAATCAACAAAAATACGACGACCAATACCGCCAACGAAATAGTCATTTTTATCCTTAGTCATCAACCTCAATTACAACGCAAAACACAACATCTGCTCGTAGCCCATGCCAGGAGAGCTGATTTATTTACCGACATCATAACCTTTGAATACTCAATCAAAAGAACTTAAATAGCGACCAAGCTAAGCCACTTAAGGAGGAAAACAAAGGAACAATGATTGCAATATCAATCAATTACATGTAGGATTAAAAAAATTATTTAATGTAGCCGCCAGCTATTTTGGCACTACTAATGTGTTTACAAAGCACTGCCTAGCGGTGCTTTTTTATTGTGCCAACTAAAAAACAAACAACATGCCAGTAATTACTCTTCCAGATGGCTCTCAGCGCACTTTTGACCAAGCCGTCACCGTCATGGACGTCGCATTATCCATAGGAGCAGGCTTAGCAAAGGCGACTCTTGCCGGCAAAATCAATGACAAACTCGTCGATGCCAGTACGCCTATTCAGGAAGATGCGACATTACAAATCATTACCGCAAAAGATGCTGAAGGTGTTGATATTATTCGTCATTCCACCGCTCATCTTTTGGCTCAAGCCGTTAAACAGCTATTTCCAGACGCCCAGGTAACTATTGGGCCTGTGATAGAAAACGGCTTCTTTTACGATTTCGCTTACCAGCGCTCTTTTACACCAGAAGACCTGGAAGCCATTGAAGCCAGAATGCAGAAACTGGCAGCAGAAGATAACGTACTAACTCGCTCAGTGTTATCACGGGATGAGGCAGTTAAGTTTTTCAAGAATCTAGGAGAAACTTATAAAGCCGAAATTATCGAATCAATTCCAGCGAACGAAGATTTAAGCCTATACACGCAAGGTGAATTTACCGACCTATGCCGCGGCCCGCATGTACCGAGTACCAGCAAATTAAAAGCCTTCAAGTTAATGAAAATTGCCGGCGCCTATTGGCGTGGCGATTCCAATAATGAAATGCTGCAACGCATTTACGGCACCGCTTGGACCGACAAAAAAGAATTGCAAGATTACCTGCATCGCCTGGAAGAGGCAGAAAAAAGAGATCATCGCAAACTAGCTAAAACCCTCGATTTATTTCATACCCAAGAAGAAGCACCAGGCATGGTGTTCTGGCATGAAAAAGGCTGGATTTTGTATCAGCAAATCGAGCAGTACGTGCGTGAAAAATTACGCACCCATGGTTACGGAGAAGTTAAAACGCCGCAAATCGTCGATCGATCATTATGGGAAAAATCAGGGCACTGGGATAAATTCGGTGCAATGATATTTACCACCCATTCTGAAAATCGCGATTACGCTATTAAACCGATGAACTGCCCATGCCATGTGCAAATTTACAACCAAGGCATTAAAAGCTATCGCGATTTACCAATCCGACTGGCTGAATTCGGCTCCTGCCACCGCAATGAACCATCCGGCACATTGCATGGATTGATGCGGGTTAGAAACTTTGTCCAGGATGACGCGCATATTTTTTGCACTGAAGGCCAAATTCAAGATGAAGTTTCGACATTCATCGACATGCTGTTTGATGTTTATAAAGACTTTGGCTTCAACGAAGTCATTATAAAACTCTCAACCCGCCCAGAAAATCGAGTGGGTGACGATGCCGTTTGGGACAAAGCAGAAAGCGCTCTGGAGCTCGCGCTCAACAATAAAAACTTAGCATGGGACTTACAACCTGGCGAAGGCGCGTTTTATGGTCCCAAAATAGAGTTTTCTCTTAAAGATTGTATCGGACGAGTCTGGCAATGTGGAACCATACAAGTGGATTTCTCCATGCCCGGCAGATTAGGTGCAACTTATATTGCCGAGGACGGCTCCAAACAAGTCCCCGTCATGCTGCATCGCGCCATACTGGGTTCACTAGAGCGCTTTACCGGCATTTTAATTGAGCAATACGCAGGAACCTTCCCGCTCTGGCTGGCGCCCGTGCAATTAGTGCTTCTTACTATTGCTGATCGGCATGCTGAATATGCTACCAATATTGCCAAAGACCTTGAAAAACAAGGCATCAGAGTAAAATTGGACTTGAGAAATGAGAAGATCGGGTTTAAAATTCGCGAACACTCAATGCAGCGTGTACCCTATCTGGTCATCCTTGGTGACAAGGAATTAGAAGATCAAATGGTTACGGTCCGCACGCAAAAAGGTGATGACTTGGGTAGTTTGTCAATCGAAGATTTCGCCAATCGGCTAAAAGAATCAATTGCAAACAAAGATTAATAGTATTTCGGAGGATTAGAATATCGCTGCTAAAAAAGATGAAACGCGCCTGAATGATTCAATTACAGCTAGACGCGTTAGAGTTACAGGTGCTGACGGCGAAGCGTTAGGCATTATCTCATTAGATGAAGCCAAACAAATTGCGTATGCAGCAGACTTGGATTTAGTGGAAATATCGCCAAACGCGGATCCTCCGGTTTGCAAGATAATGAATTATGGCAAGTTCCAGTTTGAGCAAAACAAAAAACTGGCCGTCGCCAAAAAGAAGCAGAAACAGATTCAAGTTAAAGAAATAAAATTCAGACCAGGCACTGACGAAGGTGACTATCAAGTTAAGTTAAGAAGCTTAATCAAGTTTCTTAATGAAGGCGATAAAACCAAAATAACTCTACGTTACAGAGGCCGCGAAATGGCTCATCGAGAAATCGGTGTTGACCTGCTTAAACGCATCGAAACTGATCTTGAAGAACTAGCCATTGTTGAACAATTCCCTAAAATGGAAGGACGACAAATGGTTATGGTTATGGCTCCCAAAAAGAAAAAATAACCATCAAGCAAAAATACCCCATCAAGGGCTATATCGGTAACCAAGGAACTGTTTCCGAAAGTACTCAACAATGAGTACAAGTGATTTTTCAGGGCCATGCATTTTGCCTTGCTGAGTCGCAACTCAAGGACATTTATTTAATTTATTGGAGAAAACAAATGCCAAAGATGAAAACCAACCGCGGAGCTGCCAAGCGCTTTAGGCGAACTGGTAATGGCGGTTTCAAGTGTGGACATTCACATCGTCGTCATATTTTGACAAAGAAATCCACCAAAAGAAAAAGACAGTTGCGTTCAACCGCTACAGTTCATCCTTCAGACTTGCGTTCTGCTGTACGCATGTTGCCTTATAGTTAAGGAGCAAAATCATGCCTAGAGTAAAACGCGGCGTAACTGCCAGAGCAAGACATAAAAAAATCCTTAAGCAAGCCAAAGGCTACTATGGTGCGCGCAGTCGCGTCTACCGTGTTGCCAAGCAAGCGGTTATTAAAGCCGGACAGTATGCGTATCGCGACCGCAAACAGAGAAAACGTCAATTTAGAGCACTTTGGATTGTCCGTATTAACGCAGCAGCACGTATATTTGGTATTTCATATAGCCGCTTAATTAATGGCTTAACCAAAGCCAATGTAGCTATAGATCGCAAAGTACTAGCTGATATTGCTGTTCGTGACATCGAAGCATTTGGCAAAATCGCAGAGATTGCCAAGGCTAATCAAAGCCCTCAAAACTAAACTTCTTTTTTAGAAGTGTTCACCACCTCTCTTCATGAGAGGTGGTTGTTTAGGCCATCATACTTAGCCTAAACCAGAGACCAATTTCGCACCCCTCCTATCCACAAGCTAAGCGAGTAAATCAGTGTCGGCTATCCCGGAAGAAATTCTCGCGCAGGCATTAAAAGAGCTTGCGCAATCAGAAGACCTCAATCAAATTGATCAGGTTCGAGTTAATTATCTCGGCAAAAAAGGCTTGTTTACCCTGCAAATGAAAGAGCTAGGTAAGCTTGATCCTGAACAGCGTCGGATTGCCGGTCAAGTTATCAACCAAGCAAAAGATAGTTTTCAACAGCAATTGGAAGCAAAAAAAATTGAGTTGGAACAATCTTTTTTAGCAAAAAGGTTAGCTGCTGAATGCATAGACGTAACATTACCCGGCCGTGGTCAATCTATCGGTGGCTTGCACCCCATTACAACCACCCTCAGAAGAATATCTAAAATCTTTGCTAGCGTCGGCTTCAAAGTCGTAGAGGGCCCGGAAATCGAAGATGATTATCATAACTTTGAAGCCCTAAATATACCTGCTCATCATCCTGCTCGGGCAATGCACGACACTTTTTATTTTGACGCTCACACAGTATTAAGAACACATACCTCACCGGTACAAATCCGCGTGATGGAATCAGAAGCGCCTCCTTTAAAAGTCATAGCACCAGGCCGCGTATATCGCTGCGACTCTGATATTACCCACACACCAATGTTTCACCAGGTTGAGGGCTTTTTAGTAGATACCGATGTCAGCTTTGCTGATTTAAAAGGTGTCGTTTACGAATTTTTGCGCGCATTTTTTGAAAAGGACATTCAAGTGCGCTTTAGACCCTCCTACTTTCCATTTACCGAACCTTCTGCTGAAGTCGATATTGAATGCGTAATATGTAGCGGCAAAGGCTGTCGCGTGTGCAGCCAAACTGGCTGGCTGGAAGTAATGGGCTGCGGCATGATTCATCCCGAGGTATTTAACTCAGTCAAGATTGATGGCGAGCTATACAGTGGTTTTGCGTTTGGTATGGGCGTTGAGAGACTTGCAATGTTGCGATATGGGATTAATGATTTAAGGTTGTTTTTTGAAAATGACTTGAAATTTCTTCAACAATTTACACACAAGGATGGATGATTTATGAAAATCAGTGAAAATTGGCTAAGAACATATGTCAATCCAGAAATCAGCACCGCTGAACTTGTTGCTCAACTTACCATGGCTGGTCTTGAGGTTGATTCTATAGAACCCGCCGCTGCCGTTTTTACTGGCGTTGTTATCGGTGAAGTTCTATCAACTGAGCAACATCCAGACGCAGATCGATTAAAAGTCTGCCAAGTTAACGTAGGCGAAGCCGAACCACTGCAAATAGTGTGTGGTGCAACTAATGTGCGAGAAGGCTTGAAAATCCCTGCTGCATTAGTTGGGGCTATCTTGCCTGGCGACTTCAAAATCAAAAAATCCAAACTGCGTGGCGTAGAGTCATTAGGCATGCTGTGTTCGGAAAAAGAACTTGGCTTAGCTGCCGATGCCCATGGATTGATGGAACTCGCCGCTAATGCGCCTGTAGGTATTGATATTCGAGAATACTTATCGCTTAACGACAATATTATTGAAATCGATTTAACTCCAAATAGAGCAGATTGCTTAAGCATTGAAGGCATCGCACGCGAAGTTGCCGTACTCAACAAATTGGATTGGTCCGCGACTCTCGTTGAACAAACCACACCGACAAATATTGATGAATTGTCGGTTAATGTACTGACGCCTGACACCTGCCCTCGCTACCTTGGGCGCTTAATTAAAGATGTAAATCCTAAAGCCGAAACACCACTGTGGATGCAAGAACGTTTGCGCCGCTCAGGCATGAGAAGCCTGGGTGTGATTGTTGATGTTACTAACTATGTACTCATTGAATTAGGACAGCCCCTGCATGCATTCGATGCCGATAAAGTATCGGGCGGCATCAGCGTCCGTTATGCGTATACCGACGAAACTATTGCCCTACTTAACGGCCAAACAATTAAGCTCGATAACGACGCCTTAGTGATCGCTGATGACAGGCAAGCCTTAGCATTAGCTGGTGTAATGGGCGGTAGCGAATCTTCCGTAACATTTGCCACACAAAATGTATTTTTGGAATGCGCGTTTTTTACACCTGCAAGTATCGCGGGCAAGGCTCGTAAATTTGGCCTACATACCGATTCCTCGCACCGGTTCGAACGTGGCGTTGATTTTACGCTGCAGGAGCGCGCGATTGAGCGTGCTACCCAACTGATTACTGATATTGCAGGCGGAAGCCCCGGCCCAATTACAGAAATAACATCAACAGCATTCTTACCATCTCGCAATGCCGTTATTGTCAGAAAACAAAGAATCGAAAAAATTCTAGGTCTGAAAATTGCCGATACTGTTATTGCTGATATTTTTCAACGTCTTGGCTTAAGCATTGTTCCTCAAGACGATGACTGGTTGGTTACCCCGCCCGGCTTTAGATTTGACATTGCTATCGAAGCAGACTTAATCGAAGAAATAGCGCGTATTTATGGCTATAACAGCCTGCCTAGCAACAATTTACTAATGCGTTCGGAATTAGGCTTAGCTCCAGAAGCCTTACTAGAGCTGGATCGGGTTAAAGACCTTTTGGTTGATAGAGGATATCAAGAAGCTATCACTTACAGTTTTGTCGATGAAGACATACAAAAAGCGATAGCTCCCAACGACGCTGTTATTCGCCTGCAGAATCCAATTTCAGCCGACTTAGCCGTTATGCGTAGCACGTTGTGGGGAGGATTAATAAAAGCCGCCTTGTATAATACCCATCGTCAACAGACCAGAGTTCGATTATTTGAGACCGGACTTAAGTTTGTAGAAAAAGATGGCGAGGTCGTACAACAAAAAATGTTGTCTGGATTATCTCTAGGCAGCTTATACCCTGAACAATGGAACGAAAGTAGCCGCAATGTAGATTTCTTCGATATCAAAGCGGATGTGCAGGCCATGCTGGCTTTGTCTGGAATTGAAGCGAAATTTTCACCTGCACAGCAAATCGCATTACACCCCAGACAATCCGCTGAAATAGTTACATCAGATGGACATCATATTGGTTGGCTAGGTATGCTGCACCCAACTCTTGAAAAAGAATTGGGCTTTGATTCTCAAGTATTCCTATTCGAATTAGATCAGGATTTATTGCTAAAGAACCGTATACCTACCTTCAAACCTCTTTCAAAATACCCATCTGTTCGGCGAGATTTGGCATTGATTGTCAAAGAAGACGTTTCTGCCGAGGCAATAATTGACTGCATAAAAGCAAACAACCAGCGGATTCTGCAAGATGTTGTCATCTTTGATGTCTATCGCGGCAAAGGAGTAGAAGAAGGATACAAAAGTGTCGCATTAGGTCTAATCATACAAGATGAGACACAAACACTCACTGATTCTGAGACAGAATTGGTTGTATCTAAGTTATTAAATACATTGACCGATACAATTGGCGCAAAACTGAGAGATTGATATGGCCTTAACTAAAGCTGATTTTGCAGAAAAACTGTTTGAAGAACTTGGCCTGAATAAGCGCGAAGCTAAAGAAATGGTGGAATTATTTTTTGAAGAAATCAAAGCCGCACTAGAAACCGGAGAACAGGTGAAAATTTCTGGTTTTGGCAAATTCGAACTCCGCGACAAAAGCAGCCGTCCTGGCCGTAATCCTAAAACTGGCGAAGAAATACCCATTACGGCTAGGCGTGTGGTAACATTTCGGGCAGGACAAAAACTTAAAGCTCGAGTAGAAGCATATGCTGGAACCCAGTAATAATAATGAATTGCCGGCAATACCGGCAAAACGCTACTTTACAATAGGTGAAGTAAGCGAGCTATGTGGTGTTAAACCGCATGTGCTTCGCTATTGGGAACAAGAATTTGGCGAGCTTACTCCGGTTAAACGCAGAGGTAATCGTCGATATTATCAACGTCATGATGTGTTGATGATTCGGCAGATTAGATACTTGCTCTATGAACAAGGTTATACCATCGGTGGAGCAAAAGCCCACCTCAGCAGTAACGATGCAAAAGAAGATTCACAACTTACCAAACAACTCATCCATCAAATGATTGGTGAGCTAGAAGATATTCTTGAATTGCTTAAATAGTGGTTATATTTGCTTAGGCTAATGTAGTAAACTACACGCAATTTATTGGTATTTTGATTCTTACCTTGTAAAGAAAATATGTCGGGGCGTAGCGCAGTTTGGTAGCGCACTTGCCTGGGGGGCAAGGGGTCGAAGGTTCAAATCCTTTCGTCCCGACCAATTTATAAAGCAAAAAGGCCAGCTAATTAGCTGGCCTTTTTGCTTTATAAATTCCATATACTTAATTCTAAGAATTTTCATGCTTTACGCACAATACCTGTAAAGCCCTCCTTGCTTATATCTTGTTCAACAGCAATAGTTTCGCAATGATTATTTCGTCTACCTCGCCAGCGGCAACGGAAACAAATACCAACCTAAAAAGTGAACTGCTAAATAAAACCTGCCAATGCGTTTATCTTAATCGTAAAGCCCTATGCGACGAATTAACTCTATGGGGAAGCAGCGAACTTTGTCATGAAATTGCTGATCAACGAGCTCATCTTTTTGCCGAAGCTGCAGTTTTTGTAACGGCAGATAACCTATCCAAGCAAAAAGCTATTATTACAGCTGTGGAGAAAGTTATTGCTCTGCCAGCTTACAAAGAGCATGTACTTGCATACGCTCCATACACCGCCCATTTCACACCTAAAGCACATGGTGTGTTTTTTGGCTACGATTTTCATTTAAGTCCCAGCGGACCAAAATTAATAGAAATTAACACCAATGCAGGCGGGGCGTTACTCAGTGCCGTTATGGAATCAAGCAAAAAAAACTGCCCGCATTCCCATTCAGGATCCAACAAAAGCAACCATCCTGAACAACTATTTTTAAAAATGTTCGCGACTGAATGGGAATCCGAGGAACGCTCATATCCTTTGCGCTGTATTGCAATTATTGATACAGCGCCTCAACAACAATATCTATTCCCAGAGTTTTTACTTTTCAAACGTTTATTTGAGCAGCAAGGACTTAAGGTGATTATTTGCGACCCATCGGAACTCAGTTTTAAAAGTGGTCGGCTTTGGCTAGATCAACAGCCCATCGACCTAGTTTATAACCGCCTAACCGATTTCAGCTTAGAAGCTCCTGAACACCAAGATCTGCGTAATGCTTACATGGACGGCGCGGTAGTGGTAACACCACATCCACTCAGTCACGCGCTGTATGCTGATAAAAGAAATTTAAGCCTATTGACAGACGAATCGACGCTCAAAGCATTAGGTCTTGACGATACGACTAGAGCCACACTGCTTTCAGGAATCGCACATACAGTAATCGTTAATTCTGCCGATGCTGACACGCTCTGGCATAATCGCAAACAGCTATTTTTTAAACCTGCCAAGGGATACGGCAGCAAAGCGGCTTACCGGGGCGACAAGCTTACTCATCGAGTCTTCGATGAAATCTTGCAAAACGATTATGTCGCGCAAACTTTAGTTCCGCCTAGTAAACGATACTTAAAAATCAACAATGAAATTGCTGAATTCAAATTTGATTTACGGATGTACGTTTATCAAGGTGAAACGCAATTGACAATTGCCCGCTTATATCAAGGCCAGACAACTAACTTTCGCACTCCAGGTGGCGGTTTTGCGCCGGTAGTAGCAGTGACGTGAAAGCACTCTATGTTTGATAAGCGTAAGGGTGGCATCAGCCACCCTTACGTATTCAGTTACTCAAGAACCAAATTTTTCAAGTAATTTAGGAAATCACCTTTTAATTCTTCATGCATCAGGCCATGTTCAACTGTTGCCATCAAATAACCAAGCTTTGAGCCGCAGTCGTAGCGTTTACCTTCAAACTCATAAGCTAATACTTGTTCGTCAGTCATCAATGCGGCAATAGCGTCAGTCAATTGAATTTCACCGCCCGCGCCTTTACCAGTTTCTTCAATTTTATTAAAAATAGCTGGGGTCAAGATGTAGCGCCCCACTACGGCTAAATTTGAAGGCGCACGATCAGGCGCCGGTTTTTCAATAATTAACTCAACTGCGCCCACAGAAGACGAAACTTCCTTTGTTTTAACAATACCGTACTTATCTGTTTCTTCGGGATTGACTTTTTCTACACCCAAAATACTGCATTGATTTTCTTCATATTGCTGGACCATTTGCAGCATGCAGCCGTTGTCTCCATTTTCGATCAAGTCATCGGCTAGGATAACTGCAAAAGGTTCATCGCCGACAACACTCTTAGCGCAGAGTACTGCGTGACCCAAGCCCAACGCCTCTGCCTGACGAATAAAAACAAAAGAAACATGTGGCGGCATCATCTGCCGAATCATTCTTAATGTTTCCGTCTTACCGCGAATCATTAACTCGTTTTCCAACTCATACGCTTTGTCGAAATGGTCGACAATCGCATTCTTGCTTCGACCAGTAACAAAAATAATGGTATCGATACCTGCTTCCACAGCTTCTTCAACACCATATTGAATCAGTGGTTTATCCACAACTGGCAACATTTCCTTAGGGCTGGCTTTTGTTGCTGGTAAAAAACGGGTACCAAGACCCGCAACAGGAAAAACTGCTTTTGTAATTTTTTGCTTCATGTGAGTTGTGTTATCAAGACCTATCACTAACAATCAAATGCTATGCACCGCATTTAACCACCTTGTCCTTAGTTATTAAGGATGCCATATTTTAAGCTTTTTCGGTGTTTCAACCATAGCTATCTTAATCACAAATATTTTAAATAATAAAATCATCATGATGCTGATAAATGCCTCTCAATATCATGAGCCTTAAGGCCCCAAGCCAATAGCGATTCAACCCTATGATTTTCAAGTGCCAATCGTTTTATCAAAATTTCAAATAACCCTTTATAAAACAAATACCCTACTGTGCCATGTGCGTCCAAATAGTCACTCAAATGCACTCCATCAATTTCCAATATACTACCGTCGGTAACAGCGGTAACAGATGCATTACGAATACCTGCCTCATAAAGAGAAACTTCACCAAAAATATCCCCAACAGCCAAATCGCAGATCCCAGGCCTAACTTTTCTTCGCTCTTCCAATGCCACAGATACGGATACTCGTAACTTGCCTTCTTGTACTATATAAAGTGATTTACCTAACTCACCTTCATGAAGAATGACTTCATTCTCTTGAAATAAGCGTAATTTCCAAGCGGTCCCTTCAGGAAACAAGGAATCAGCAATGATGTTATTAATTAATTCATTTAAATTACTCAAGTTCCTCTCCAATTCTTCACATATTTAATAAATCGCCAATGGTGTGACTCTAACTAGGAGTATAGAAGCAAGCAGGCATGATTGAATTAGTCCGCTGAAAATTTATCTTCAAATATTTACAACGCTGTTACTCACTGTGAATTCTATGAATAACAGGATGATTATAAATCCTGAGTTTTGCTTAGATCCCGTCATCATTTGCAGTAAACTAAACCCAATTAACACCAAAAATATAAGGACAGATTGATGATTAAAACTCACTCATACAACAAAATGCTTTTAGGCCTATGTCTAGCGGCAGCAGCATTCTCTGGGTCGGCCGAAGAAAAGTTTAAAGTTTGCGCTGACCCGCTCAACCCACCTTATTCAAGCAAAAACCGCGACGGCTTTGAAAACAAAATCGCTGAACTTTTTGCCAAAGAATTAAAACAAAGCATTGAATACACTTGGTTCCCACAGCGTATCGGTTTTATCCGAAATACCTTGAATGCATCGGTTGATGAAAATGCCGTAGACAGCACTGAATTTAAGTGCGACATAGTAATGAGTGTACCTGCCGGCTCGGATCTCACGTTGACTACTGCGCCTTACTACAATTCAACCTACGTACTGTTGATTGCCCAAGGCCGTGGCTGGGATGACATAAAAAAAGCCGAGCAATTAGCCAGTTTGCCGCTTCAACGTCAAGAAGCTTTAAAAATTGCCATGTTTGACCGTGGACCCGGCACAACCTGGATGCAAAAAAATGGCTTGTTGGATCAAGGCATCCCCTACCAATCGATGTCTGGCGATAATGAAAATATCGCCATGCAAATAGAAAAAGATCTAAAAGCAAAAAAAATAGACATGGTGATTTTATGGGGGCCGCTGGCTGCCTACGTAACCTCGCAAAGCCCTAAAAACAGTTATGCAACGATCCCTATGCAATCTACGCCCGACATCAAATTTGATTTTGCTGTAGCTATGGGAGTTAGAAATGGTGACAAAACTAGAAAGGAAGCATTAGATAAACTAATTGCCGCTAAATCCAGCCAAATTCAAGCCATTTTGACCAGCTACAACATCCCTTTGTTGCCAATCCCCAAAAAAACAACCAAGAAAGATGATGATTAATTGAAGAAATTACCGCCAAAATCTAAGTGACTTTTTTGGCGGTAAAAAAGTCACTTTCTGTGAAACAATCCAACTAAATGCGCCAGCCTGTCAACTCGCTCTTGTCCCAACTGATGCCAATCAAATCGCCAGCGCCAATTGCCTGTAATAGTTCCCGGCGTGTTCATTCGGTGTTCTGAATTTAACTCCAATACATCCTGCATCGGAACAATGGCAAGGTTAGCCACAGATGAAAACGCCGCGTGCATAAGTGCGCAATGCAAGCTAGTTTGCGGATTACCCAGATATTCATAGATATAGCGACGCTCATCTTCACTTAACTGATTTGACCAACCGACAGTGGTATCGTTATCGTGAGTGCCCGTATAAGCCACGCAATTTTTCACATAGTGATCTGGCAAATAAGGATTATCCGAGCCGCCTCCAAACGCAAATTGCAAAATTTTCATCCCGGGCAAGCTAAATTCATCCCTTAATTCTTCAACTTCCGGGGTAATAATACCTAAATCTTCCGCCACTAAAGGTATTGGGCCAAGCGCTGACTTAATGGCTTTTAATAATGCTTTTCCAGGTGCTTTGACCCATTCACCATGTATCGCGGTCTCTTCGCTTGCTGGAATCTCCCAAGCTGCTTCCAGACCACGAAAATGATCAATTCGCAAAATATCGAACAACTCCATCTGGGTTCGTAATCTGTCGACCCACCATTCAAAACCGGTTTTCTTCAAATATTTCCAGTCATAGTGAGGATTTCCCCAACGTTGCCCAGTCGCCGAAAAGTAATCTGGCGGCACCCCCGTCACAACGGACATTTCGCCAGATTCAGTAAGTTTGAACACTTCACGATTTGCCCAGACATCGGCACTGTCATAAGCGACAAAAATTGGAATATCACCAAACACATAAACGCCATGTTGATTAGCGTAGTTTTTCAGTGCCAGCCATTGCCGATAAAACACGTATTGCTCAAATCTGATCGCGTCAATTTCATTTTTTAACCGCCGCCGTGCCTCTTTAAGGGCTTTAGTTTGCCTTTCTTTGAAGTGTACCGGCCATTGATTCCAACATTGCTGATTGAATTCATTTTTTAGCGCCATAAATAACGCAAAATCATCCAGCCAAAATGCTTTTTCGTCACAGAAATGCGCAAAATCATTTTTGTCGTGCACGGTTGCACGCTCTAAAAAGCCGGCATAGGCTTTGGTGACCAAGCAGCTTTTATTAAATTTTATTGTGCCTTGGCATTCTTGGCATTGCTCGGATAATTGCAACCAACCCTGCGTCACTAGCCAATCAATATTGATTAATGCCGGGCTCCCCGCATGTGCTGATAAACATTGATAGGGCGAACCATCATCATGGGTCACCCCCAAAGGCAATACCTGCCAAACACTGATACCGGTACTGTTTAGAAAATCTACAAAATGATAAGCCTCCTGCCCCAGATCGCCATTTTCTCCGGCACCCGGTAAAGAAGTAATGTGCAGTAAAATACCGCCACGGCGTTGATTTAAAATATTATCTACAGTAGCCATCTCGAATCACGCTTCTATGCCAGGGCGCATTGCACCGCCCATTGCCGGCGCACCCGATCCCTGGGTGAATGACAACGCCAAGTAAGCCGGAGCTTGCTCCCCCAGCAATCGATACAAATTAGCTAAATTAAGCCTAAATTGCTTTTCAAAATTGCTGACGGCTTCCCCAGGATTGTAATCACCAAACCACCAAAACCAATCCGACCCTTCACAAACTGCCAGCTGCAACTCAGCAGCTTTGATTTGTTCAGCACTTAATCGGCCAGATGAAATAGCCTTATCAAAAGCCCACTTGACGTCGCCTAACATATCCCAACCCCGGTTTTTATCAGCATCACCTATCCAAGTTGAGAACGTGCCATATACCCAGCTCCCGGAAACTAATTTTGCCAATGGCTTAACTTCAACTTTGTTTTCTAAACACTCAGAAAAAGTAGTCAATTCTATAGTTGGATGATTCGCGAGTTGTTTGTACAAGGCACTCAGAAAGTAATAGCCATTGGCTGGAAAATATTCCCAGGCATTTTCCCCGTCCATAATAATAGAAACGACCGAATCAGCAGTTCGATTGCTGCCAATCGCTTCAATGTGATGAATCAAGTCGGCGACAGCATCATCAGCATGCCACTTGGAATACTCAAAACCAATTAGATCGGACAAGCCGTCGTCACGAAAAAAACAGGCGATATCCGTGCCTTTTAAATGAAATGGATGATGCACGTTCGTGGACTTGTCATTTTCCGGCAGATGCAAACTATTCCGCAGTACCGTGCCGCCACTGGCTGCCCAGCTAAAACCAAAATCACCTAAAATCTTTAGCGTTTGCTGACTAATACTGCCCTCGGAAGGCCAGCATCCTTGAGGCTTAAAACCAAAAAAACGTTTGAAGGTTTGCACACCTTTTTCAAGATGCCATTTCACCCGCTCCTCACCTCCTGGATAGACATCCAATTCTGGCAGCGGCGCATTCGGCATGGCTTCATGCGCAGTATGAATATCCAGCAATAATGGCATGATAGGGTGAGCATAAGGCGTAACAGACAGTTCAATCTGACCTTTTCTGGCTAAAACCTTATAACGCAACAGCACATTAGAGAGCTGTTCACCGATAACTTCCACGATTTCAATACGGTCGTGCAAGGTGTAGCCGCAGCCTTTATCTATCAGGTGCTTAATCCTAATATCAGTTAATTTAACCGTTTCGCCCATCCACGCGAGGTGATACCAAACCAATATGTCACTGATAAACTGAGAATTAATATAACTAAGTCCCTCGTAATGTTGTTCCAACCACTCCGCCATTTCTACCAGCTTTTTAAAAGCGGGATAACGATTAACCTGCCTTTCCCGATTAGCGCGCATGCAATCTTTGATAAGCTTTAATCTGGCTTCAGGGTCAGCTGGAATACTAGGGTCAACCAACGCCGCTAATAACGGATCAGTGATAGCTATGCGGTCGTGTAAATAGCAGGTGACTTGTTTGGCATATTCTTCAATTTGCTCTAACAAAATGGGCGCAAAATTGACGACCGCTTTAGCGTTGGGCACTGCTTCTAAGTAAGACACCATGTCGACATAGTCTTTAATGACGTGAAGATAAGTCCATGGCAACTTAAATTCTCCTGTTTGTAAATCTCTATACTCCGGCTGGTGCATATGCCAGCACAATACTAATTTCAGTTTTTTCATATCCAAATTATTGTTATTTTTTATTCTCATCAAAGGCAGTCCCAAACAAAATACTAATTACTGTGACTGCCTTTTTATTCTTTTAAAAATGCAGATTAACTAAAACTATCTAACGTAGTGCCGACGTTGCCCCAACATATCGGAAGTAACCAAAACTACTCCGCCAGGACTAACAAAAAAACGTCTTTCATCTTCCGCTCTATCTTCACCGATTATTGTACCTTCAGGAATTTCACAGCCCTTTTCAATGATCGCTTTAGTAATCCGGCAATGCCTGGCGATATTGACATCAGGCAGCACGACAGAATCTTGTATGGTGGTGTAAGAATTAACCCTGACATTAGTAAACAACAACGAATGCCTGACCTTTGATCCTGAGATAACACAACCTCCAGAAACCATCGAATCCACGGCTAAGCCGCGTCGTTTATCATTATCAAAGACAAATTTAGCCGGTGGCGTTTGTTCTTGATAAGTCCAAATCGGCCAGGTTTTATCATACAAATTCAAGTCTGGTTTTACGCCTATAAGCTCCATATTGGCAGCCCAATAAGCATCAATAGTTCCCACATCGCGCCAATAACTTTGTACTCCACTTTGCAGGTCTAAAAACGGATAAGCATTGACGACATACTTATCAATGACAGCAGGGATAATATCCATGCCAAAATCATGATTGGAGCCTTTGGTGTCAGCATCTTTAATTAATTGCTCAAACAAAAAGCCGGCATTAAAAATATAAATACCCATAGAGGCCAAGGCAGTATCAGTTCTACCCGGCATTAGCGGCGGATGCTCAGGCTTTTCCACAAAGGCTTTAACTCTGCGATTTGCATCAACATCCATCACACCAAAAGCGCTGGCTTCTTTCAAAGACACTTCAATACAGCCGATAGTCAAATCAGCATTTTTTTCCACATGATCGGCAAGCATTGCGCCGTAATCCATTTTATATATGTGGTCGCCGGCAAGCACCAGCACATGCTGGGGATTGCGACTGCGTAGAATATCGATATTCTGGAAAACGGCATCGGCGGTACCTTTGTACCAGGAATCTTCATGATGCCGCTGTTGCGCCGGCATCAAATCAACGTATTCGCCGAATTCGCCGCGCAAAAACCCCCAGCCTTGTTGCACATGCCGGATTAATGAATGCGCTTTGTATTGTGTAAGTATGCAAATTTTACGAATGCCTGAGTTCATGCAATTCGACAGAGGAAAATCGATAATACGAAATTTGCCACCGAACGGCACAGCCGGCTTGGCCCGCCAATCCGTCATGTTATGCAATCGTGACCCTCGGCCGCCTGCCAATATCAACGCAATGGTATTACGTGTTAAATGGCTAATGAATCGATCATGTCTTGGATTATTTTGGTCTGACATTTTTTATCTCCATGTGGAAAGGCTCACAACGACTGCTTATTTTTGTTAAGATTCGCGGGTTTATTATCCTACTACGCAAAGGCGGTTCATAGTGAAAAAGCAATCTTTAAGTGCGTTTGATGCTGATGCTATAAAAATCATGGAAGCAAGACACCATGATCCTTTTTCAATATTGGGTCGCCACCCAATTTCAAATGATAGTCGTCACCGAAGTTCAAATGACGCTCGACCAGCTGTTTCGATTACCAGCCGTCCCCCGGAAAAGGATCAAATCCGAGTAAAGGTTTATCTGCCCTATGCTGAAACTGTCAGCTTTGCCGACAACGGCCCTGCTTTTTCGCGCATCCCTGGGTCAGATTTTTTCGAATACTACGCTGAACAAGAAGAATTGCCAGCACATTATAAATTGTCATGGCAGGACAAAGATGGTCAGCACCACGAACACTATGACCCTTATGACTTCCCTCCCCAATTTCCAGCATTTGATCAGCATCTGTTTGGCGAAGGCAAGCATTGGCATATTTATAAAAAACTGGGCGGCCATTTGCATCAAGTCGATGGCATCGACGGTGTTTTGTTTGCTGTCTGGGCACCCAATGCAGGCAGAGTCAGTGTAGTCGGTAATTTTAATCGCTGGGATGGTCGCAGCCATCCGATGCGCAGCTTGGGCGGCAGTGGTATTTGGGAGTTATTTATTCCCAACATAGGCACTGGCAGTCTATATAAATTTGAAATATTAAATCGCGCCAGCCAGGAAGTTTTATTAAAAACAGATCCTTACGGCCAGCAATTTGAATTTCGCCCCAGCACTGCGTCTATTGTTGTCGATAATCAGGCATACAGCTGGCAAGACGAACAATGGCTTGATCAGCGCAAAAAACATAATTGGCTGCATCAACCCATGTCTGTCTATGAAGTCCATTTAGGCTCATGGCAACGCGATAAGCTTGGCAACTTTCTCAACTACCGTGACCTAGCCAAGCAGCTCATCGACTACGTAAAAAACCTGGGCTTTACTCATATTGAGCTATTGCCAATTACCGAACACCCCTATGATGGTTCTTGGGGTTATCAAACCACCGGTTATTTCGCCCCTACCAGTCGACACGGTAGCCCGGACGATTTTCGCTATTTTGTCGACACCTGCCACCAAAATGGCATTGGCGTCATTTTAGATTGGGTTCCCGCACATTTTCCCAAAGATGCTTTCGCTCTTGCCCGCTTTGACGGCAGCGCTCTTTACGAACACGAAGATCCTCGCAAAGGCGAACATCGCGATTGGGGTACATTGATCTACAACTATGGTCGCAATGAGGTGAAAAACTTCTTGCTAGCCAGCGCCATTTTTTGGTTGGAAGAGTTTCACATCGATGGCCTACGTGTCGATGCGGTGGCGTCCATGCTTTATCTGGATTATTCACGCGAAGACAATGATTGGATTCCTAATCAATACGGTGGCAACGAAAATCTGGAAGCGATTGATTTTCTGCGCGAACTTAACGCCGTCACTCACGATCAGCAGCCGGGCACAGTAATCATGGCGGAAGAATCCACTTCCTGGCCACAAGTTACCCGCCCGACGTGGACCGGCGGCTTAGGATTTTCCATGAAGTGGAACATGGGTTGGATGCATGACATCTTGTCGTATATTCAACAAGAGCCGATTCACCGCAAATACCATCACGATCAACTCACTTTCGGAATGCTGTACGCTTTTACTGAAAACTTTGTGCTGCCGTTTTCTCATGATGAAGTTGTGCATGGCAAAGGCTCGTTACTCAACAAAATGCCCGGCGATGAATGGCAACGTTTTGCCAATCTGCGGCTCTTGTACACCTTGATGTACACCTACCCAGGTAAAAAACTGTTGTTTATGGGCTGTGAATTCGGCCAAGGCACTGAATGGAATTTTAATAAAGCCTTAGATTGGTACGTTCTCGATTACCCTCACCACAAAGGCCTGCAAACGCTGTTAAAAGATCTTAATCATTTGCACAAAGCCCACCCGGCTTTGTACCAATATGATTTTGAAGGCAAAGGCTTTGAGTGGATCGATTGCCACGATCTCCAGCAATCTGTCATCAGTTATCGCCGTAAAAGTGATCACGAGGACTTAATTGTCGTACTCAATTTTACGCCAGTCGTCAGAGAGGCTTATCGCATCGGCGTGCCGCATCCAGGCACATACACAGAAATCTTCAACTCCGACTCCAGTTTCTATGCGGGTAGCAACACCGGCAACGGCGCGGTGTTGTCTGAACCCATTGCTTGGATGAACCAGTTGCATTCCGTCAACCTGACGTTACCGCCGCTGGGAGCAGTTATCCTTAAACTTTAAAGTGATCGCAAAGAATCATATGAAAAAAATACTCTTCGTCACCAGTGAAGCCCACCCGCTGATTAAAACCGGTGGCCTCGGCGATGTCGCCGGCAGTTTGCCCAAGGCATTGGCAGAGCTTGGTCAGGACGTGCGTTTAATCATCCCTAATTATCAGTCGTTAAAGGCTAGCGGTGAGATCCATTTTTTGACGTCTCTGCGCGTTGATAACATGTCCGTTAACATTCTGGAAACACAACTCCAGGATTCAGCAGTTAAAGTTTGGCTGGTTGATCAACCAGAATATTTCGGTCATCCAGGCAACCCTTATATTGACGAAACAGGCAATGATCGGGCAAATAATGCCGAACGCTTTGCGCTGTTTTGCCGAATTGCCGTTGAAGTCGCCATGAATAGAGCCAATCTGGACTGGAAAGCGGATGTTGTGCATTGCAACGACTGGCAAACCGGCCTGGTACCTGCCCTGCTGTCATTTGAAGACTATCGGCCTGCCAGCGTCTTTACTATTCATAACCTGGCCTACCAGGGATTATTTCCAGCCAACAAATTTTACAGTCTAAATTTGCCCGGCCGGTTATGGACGCCGGATGGCCTAGAGTTTCATGGCCTGTTATCGTTTATCAAAGGCGGCTTGGTATATTCGGATCGGATCACCACCGTCAGCCCTACCTATGCCAAAGAAATTCAAAGTCCAGAGCTGGGTTACAACTTAGATGGCTTATTAACTCATCGCAATGCTTCGTTAATCGGCATCATCAATGGCATTGATGTTGATCAATGGAACCCGGCGACCGATACGCATATCAGCCAACAGTACGATGTGCATTCTTTAGAACGTAAAGCACCTAATAAAACAGCTTTGCAGCAAAGACTTGGGCTACCGGTTGACAGCACTATTCCAGTATTTGGGGTAATCACTCGCCTGGTAGAACAAAAAGGCATTGATTTATTGCTCCAATATTTACCAGAGTTAATAGCAATGCCCGTGCAATTTGCAGTATTAGGCAGTGGCGATCATGCCATTGAACTAAAACTGCAAGAGCTGGCTGTGGCTTACCCTGACAAATTATCCGTGACCATTGGCTATGATGAAGCGCTTTCCCATAGCATCGAGGCCGGTGCCGATATGTTTATCATGCCCTCACGCTTTGAACCCTGTGGCATGAATCAGATGTACAGCCAACGTTACGGCACCTTGCCCATCGTCAGAAAAACCGGTGGTTTAGCCGATACAGTAGAAGATGCGTTACCGGAAACCATTGCCAATGACACCGCCAGCGGTATTGTTTTTAACGAAGCCACCCCTGGTTCATTGCTGGAAGCCATCAAACGAGCGTTGTTGCTGTATCAGAATCCCGCCGCTTGGAAAAGAATCCAAGCTCGCGGCATGAGCAAAGACTTCTCATGGCAACAAAGTGCCAAACAATATTTGGCTCTCTACGACGGCATTTAATATGTAAAAAACTTGTTGGCTATAGCTTGATAGCCAACAAGTACTTACAAATCTCACTCCTTTTAATTAGGAGATTCACCGTGAAAAAGCAGCTATTAATAGCCTTTATCAGTGCCATAATCGGCAACGCCCCATGCCGGGCCGAGATGATTCTGGAAGTCATCCAAGTAAATAATCGACCCGCTGCCGAAATACAACCCTTGCTTCAACCTCTGCTGGATGAAAACGATCAAGTGATTGCCGATGGCTCCAATTTGATAGTCAAAACCTCATTGGAACGGCTTGCCGAAATAAAATCCTTAATAAGCACACTGGATAGCCCCCAACACAATTTGCTCATCACGGTGTTGCAAAATAGCCAAATCAGCGCCGATGAACTTAACGCCTCCGCTCGAGCACGTATCAACATTCCAGCCAATGACGCATCCAAAACAACAGCCGCAATTTCCGGGCATGTTTATCAAACCCAGGACAAAACGACTCGAGAAAACACCCAATCCATAAGAACACTGGAGGGTAATGCCGCGGTTATTAAAGTCGGCAACAGCACTCCGGTGCAAAATGTGCAAACTTACAGCTCGGGTTACGGCTATCCAACAATAGCCACTAACACCGAATTCGTCGATACCAGTACCGGTTTTACCGTCGTACCAAGATTAACTGGCGACCAAGTGACGCTAGAAGTATCACCATGGTCGGAACGGATGGGCTCAAGAGGCGTTATTCACAGCCAAGCCGCACAATCGAGTCTGCGCGTCAACTTGGGGGAATGGGTGGAACTAGGGGGAATAACTGAAAATAGCCGGCATTCAAGCTCCGGCAGGCCTGCCAACATTCGACAGACCGGCACCAGCCAGATGCATATTTTGATTAAAGTTGAAAAAGTGAATTAAGATCAAAACCTACGTAATTTAAAAAACTCGTAGGTCTGTGCGGCTCTTAGCCAAAGAAAAACTTATAAACACCAACGCCGATAATCACCACTGCCACGACTGCCCAACCCAGTCTATCCATGTATTCACGGAGCTTGGCGTCCAATTTTTCGCCGCCATAAGCGAGTAACATCGCCAACAAGAAAAAACGCGCTCCCCGACCGATGAAAGAGGCGGCGACAAACGGCAAAAATGCCATGTTTAGTGCGCCGGCAGCAATGGTGAACACTTTGTAAGGAATGGGCGAAAAACCGGCTACAAATACCGCCCAAAAACCCCACTTTTCAAACCAGCTTTTTGCCAATTGGTAACTGTCCCAATAGTGGCTAGATTCCAGCCAAGGCAAAATGGCATCAAATAAAAAATAACCGATGGCATAACCGAACATGCCGCCTGCAACCGAAGCCAAGGTACATAACAAAGCAAAACGCTTGGCTTTATCTGGTCGTGCCAACGCCATCGGCCCCAGCATAACATCGGGCGGCACCGGAAAAAACGACGATTCTGCAAAACTTACTACACAAAGAAATCTTTCTGCATGGCGATGCCTGGACCACTGTATGGCTTTATCGTAAAGTTTTTGAAACATGGCTCTATCCCTTTCCTGATAAAAACGGCACAAAACTCACTGGTTCAAGCTGTTCAAGCTCATAACCGCTGTCGGTACGAATCACTCGTTGTAAGGCCTGATTTCCGGCCCTACCCACCGGAATAACCATTACCCCACCAACTGCCAGCTGTTGCAACAACATTTCAGGTATTTCCGGAGGCGCACACGCCACCAAAATGCCATCGAACGGTGCATGTTCCGGCCACCCCCAACCACCGTCGCTGTGCAAATAACTGACATTTTTTAGCTTTAAGGTCCACAAACGATCTTTGGCTTTCTGCTGTAACGGCAAGATTCTTTCTACCGTGTAAACATGATCGACCAACTGGGCCAGCAGTGCCGTTTGATAACCGCAACCGGTACCCACTTCTAAAACCTTATGTAACGTGCCAGATTTTTCCAGCAGCAGCTCAGTCATTTTCGCCACAATATAAGGCTGGGAAATGGTCTGATTGTAGCCAATAGGCAGGGCAGTATCTTCGTAAGCTCTACTCGCCAATGCTTCATCCATAAAAATATGTCGCGGCGTATCCACCATTACATCCAACACTTTATTATTACGAATGCCCTGCTCCGACAAGCGTTTAATCATCCGTTCGCGAGTTCGCCGCGAGGTCATGCCTATGCCTTGCAGGCTTTTGATCATAAATTGTTTTCCCCAGGCAACCATGCCTTTAAATCGTTGATCCGCTCATACCAAGTTAAATCAATTTGTAATGGCGTCACCGAAACATAGCCCGCATTGACGGCATAAAAATCAGTCCCCGGACCGGCATCTTGCTCACCACCCGGCGGTCCTACCCAGTAAATACTGCGCCCACGTGGATCTTTGCTGCTAATGACTGGCTCGGCTTTATGGCGTTGCCCCAATCGCGTCGCCTGAAAGCCTTTTAAATCTCTATAAGCCACATCCGGCACATTAACATTCAAAATAGTATCTTGCGGCAAGGGCTGATCTTGTAAGCGTTTTAATAAAGTAACCGCCACCTGCGCAGCTGTTGCAAAATGCGTTGGATTACTTCCAACTAAGGATATAGCCACCGCCGGCAAGCCTAAAAACCGCCCCTCGGTGGCTGCGGCAACCGTACCGGAATACAACACATCATCACCCAGATTGGAGCCATGATTGATCCCGGCAAACACCATATCCGGCTCTTGTTGTAACAAGCCGGTAATTGCCAGATGCACGCAATCCGTGGGCGTGCCGTCTACTTTAATAAAGCCATTGCTCTCGTAATGAGCGCGTAACGGCATTTCCAACGTTAACGAATTACTCGCCGCGCTACGATTCCGGTCCGGTGCCACCACCGAAATTTGCGCATGTCCGCGTAATGCGTCGGCCAATGTCACCAATCCTTCAGCCAGATAACCATCATCATTACTTAACAAAATGTGCATTATCAATCGCTCTAAAGCCAAATAAGCTATAAAATTCGCCATCTTAGCAACAATACCCCACAAAATCAGCTTTCGTGACAAAAAAAAGCCTGCCCCCAGAAGATCGTGATTTGTTTCGTGAAAGCATCGGCGCTGTGCGCGCGGTCAAGAACGACAAGGTCGTATTAAAAGCCGAAAAACCGCCTCGATTTAAGCCCAAATCGCGTCACGTTGATGTTAATGAACACCTAAACACAGCACAATTAGACCTCGACAATGTCGGCCAAGAAGATTCATTAAGCTTTCTTGGCGACGGGCTGCAACACAATGTGCTAAAGAAAATGCGCAAGGGACAGTTCGGACTGGATGCAGAAATTGATTTACATGGCTTGACCAGCAATGATGCCAAGCGGCAATTACTGCATTTTTTGCATGCTTGCGTAGAAGATGGCTGCCGCTGCGTACATATCATTCACGGCAAAGGCTATCGCTCGCCCGATAACCAACCTATTTTAAAAAATCACCTAAACCTGTGGCTGCGGCAACATAAAGACGTTCAAGCTTTCTGCTCAGCCCCCGTCAAAGCGGGCGGCACCGGGGCGGTATTTGTGCTGTTACAGCTGGCGGAAAAATACAGTCAACGGGAAGAATATTAAGTCGCCTAGTTTGGTTTCCATCTTTGCTCAACCCAATATCTTATTGCGTAAATCCTGGGGTAACGCAGCCTAGTCACGTTATATATCCCAATCTAGTTGTATGCTTGCCCAAAGCCAAAGTACGATACTATTAACGAAACACGTTGATAGATAAGGAAAAGCCATGCCTAAGCATCAATCTCCAATCAATAGCTACGCACCAACATTAACCACATTTTTGCTGCTATGCCGAAGCTGGTTGGATCGAAATATCTACGATCTTGCCCGGCAAATGCGCATGAGTTACGTGCCACCGCTGATGGTTTATCTGGCTGCGGGTATTTCCGGTTTAACAGGTATTGTCGGGACGTTTTTTGTTAAAGAATATCTTGGTCTGTCTGCTGAATTTCTGGCGACGTTAAGCTTTTGGGTGATGCTGCCTTGGGCGTTGAAAATGCCGCTCGGTCATCTAGTGGATTTACTCTGGCGTTACAAAGCCGGATTGATTTATCTGGGCGCAGCGTTAATTGGAATAAGTTTGCTGATTATGTCGAACTTACTATCCGACCTTGAGTTTATGACCCATCTGATGCCTGCCGAAGATTGGTATATTTTGGCGTCGCTGCTGGCGCCGATCGGTTATGTCATGCAGGACATTGTCGCTGATGCGATGACAGTCGAGGCCGTTGACCGTTTCAATGAGCAAGGCCAGCCGCTACCCAAAGAACAAATTGTGCTTGCGCACACCACCATGCAAACCTTGGGGCGAGTCGCGATTATCAGCGGTACGTTGTTGGTGGCAGTCGCCAATGTTTATCTGTTCAGCGGCATTGAATTGATGAGCACTGCCGACAAAGCAGCGGTTTATCTGTCGATTTATCACTGGGCCTTGCTGATTCCGATCATCTCAATCTTCGGGGTTGCATTAGCGTCTTATCTGCGTTCTCAGGATGAATGGCGGCTTGCCGCTCTTGGTTATGAGCTTGAAGACATCAAGCGCCTGTTGGGACGCCCTGAAAGTGAATTGCCGGAAATCAATTGGTGGATATTGGGCGGCGGGCTTGGCTTTACCTTGTTCGCGGCCATCATGGGTTTGGCCGATGTGCGCAATAATGAAGAAATTGTTTTTGCCGGATCGTTAGCCATCGTTTTGTTTTTGATGTGGCGCTTAACTCAGGAATTGGCTGAGCGCGACAGAAATCAGCTGTACGGCACCGCGTTCGTTATTTTTGCATTCCGGGCAGTACCATCAACAGGCGCCGGTGAGACTTGGTGGATGATTGACGAGCTTAATTTCGATCAGCAATTTCTGTCGCAATTATCGCTAATCACCAGTGCGTTAACCTTGCTGGGCATGTTCCTGTTTAGGCGCTTCATGGCCGAACGACCCATCACTCATATTATTGTTGTGTTAACTATCGCCATGACATTCTTGTACTTGCCGAATATTGCCTTATTTTATGGGGTGCAAGAATGGACCCAGGCACATACCGGCGGCGTTGTGGATGCCCGGTTTATTGCCTTGATCGATACGGCTTTGGAATCGCCACTGGGACAGATTGCGATGATTCCGATGCTGGCCTGGATTGCCAATTCGGCACCGGAACGATTAAAGGCGACTTATTTTGCGGTGATGGCGGCGTTCGTCAATCTGGCTCTATCGCTTTCACAACTATTAACCAAATTACTTAATCAATGGTTTTTAGTTACCAGGGAAGTTAAAGACCCATCCGGTATAGTGACCGTACCTGCCGATTACAGCGAGTTAGGCGGATTGTTAATCGTTGTCATGTTGCTTGGGTTAGTGTTACCGATGCTGGCAATTTTCATTGCTAAACGCACCTTTTTGAAAGAGCCACGCTGAACAGGCAATCCATTCAGCGTGGCAAAAATGCTACCTACAAGTCCACTCTCATAACTCTGACTGTTTCTTTATTAAGGCTAGGTAATGCGCCTATTGCTTCGCGCAGTTTGGTTTCCCAGCTACGTCTGAGTTGCAGCAAATAATCGTCATCATCGTCAAAGCAATAATATTCGTCAAAGCTGAAACTGTCTTTGCGGTAAATGAGCATTTCTACCGGTGGCCCGACGCTGGCGTTACTGCGGATGGTCGAGTCCATGGATACTAAACAGCAGCGCGCGGCTTCGTCTATCGATGTACCCAATTTTAGAAATCGATCCAGTATCGGCTTGCCGTATTTACTCTCGCCAATTTGTAGAAATGGCGTATTGGCGGAACTGGTGATGCTGTTGCCTTCGGAATAAACCATGTAAGCGCCATGTGGCTCATCACCGATTTGCCCCGCTAAAATAAAACTGGCCGATGGATTAAAAGCTGATTGACCTTCTGGATTGACATGTTGTTTTTGTTTTTCGACACTGACATGGCCCAGATAGGCAGCAGCCTCGGACAAACACTCAACATTATTCAGGTTTACGCCAGCATCCTTAACTTTATCGCGGTGCAACTGCTCCAAGACGGCTTGGGTAGTGGCAAGATTACCGGCGCACAACAACACAATTTTACGGTCATCGTTAGTCTTAAATGCATGCATTTTGCCGTGGGTGCTGACGTTATCAATACCTGCGTTGGTTCTTGAATCAGAAACCAGAATAAGTCCTTCGTCTATAGAAGCTGCAATACAATAAGTCATAGAAACGTTCGTTTGTTGTTATTAAATTAAGGTTGTTGATTATCCAGCAAACCAACTCCAACGTCCATGATGTAAAAAGTATAAAAGAGCCACACATTAATCCAATCTAAGCACATCCACTGACACCGACAAGCTATGTTGCCCGCCGCCAAAAGCGATGCCTTTCAGTGGTGTGACATCCGTGTAATCGCGCCCCCAAGCCAAAGTAATATGTTGATCAAAGGGCAAGGTATTATTGGTGGGATCAAACTCCAGCCAACCCGTACCCGGCACATAGACTGCAAACCAAGCATGTGACGCATCTGCGCCAACCAATCGTTGCTTACCTGGCGCAGGTAGCGTCTCGACATAACCACTGACGTACCGCGCCGCGATGCCAAAGGAACGCAGGCATCCTATCGCCAAATGGGCAAAATCCTGACAGACGCCACGACGAAAATGCAGCACATCAGATAACGGCGTTGCAATCGTGGTAAAGGTCGGATCATAAGTAAAATCGACATGGATACGCTGCATCAAATCCGCAACGACCTGAACCAATGGCCGACCCGGCTCAAATGAGCTTTGTGCATAATTAGCCAATTCGGCACTTGTCGCCACCATCGGCGAATCCAGTAAATACTGTTTCGCTTCCAATAGCTCATCTTGCACATCGGTTTGCTGCGATTGGCTTTGCGCTTGTCCAGTCATTGACGATGAGCCGGCAAGCGTTGCCCATCCTACATCTGACTGATTTTGGCTTTGCAACTGGTCACGCACTTGTTCCCAGGTTACCAAGCTGGCTAATTCGTTACGGCTTTGCCGAGGAAACACGGTCACTTCGCTAATGGCAGTCACAGTTAAGCGCTGATGTGTTTGTTGTATTGCAAAGTAAGCGACACGATTGCCGAAAAAATCGCTACGCTCCTGAAAATCGCTAGGCTCCGGATTGATTTCGAAGCGACTGGCATGACATTGCTGACGCCAGAAATCACGCGGTTGTAGCCGTGCTTCATTCTGGCACAGGCCGACCTGCTGACTGTATTGGTAGTAAGTACTGTGAGTTATGCGGAATTTCACAAATCATCCTCTGATTGCGTCGGCGTCATTAATTGAGGCACTTGAGAATGGCTAAAATACGCTTGTGCAATAACGTCATAAAGCTGCCATAACAATTCCGTCATTGCCGATAACAAATTTTCCAGTTCGCTGTAAACACCGGCTTTGTCGTCAACTTTAACTAATTCAGACACTTTGACCAGCCGTAAGTCGGTATAGGCTCTGAGTATCAAACATTCTTCTTCGCTCAATTGCCCTTTACCGCGTTCTCTAGGCAAATCACTGATATGAGCAGATAACTGGTGCAGTTGATAAGCCAATGATCGCGGGTGAGTTTCATCCATTAATAACAGCTCCAGCACCATCGGCAGCTGGATAAAAGAACGATACCGGCGTCGATAAATGCTTAAACTATCGGTAGCGACCAACAACGCTTCCAGCAGCTGATTTTGCAAGGCCAGTTCATGCCGCTGCACCACTGTAGCGCGCAGCAAGCCAACCAATGCCAGCGCATGCTCCAAGCGACGACCGCTATCCAGCATTAACCAACCGGCTTCACGGGTCATGCTTTCTGACGTTAAACCAATAAAGGCAACAAAACCGGTAATTAAATCATCCAGGTATTTTTGCAGTTGTTCCAGATCGCAATCATTATTGACGACCCGTTGTTGCCAGCGCCGTTGAATATTATCAACGCAGCGCCAGGTATCCTGGGACCAAACATCACGAATACTAAACGCCGTTTGAGCAAATGCCTGGATGCTGGTCGCCAACGTTCCTGCACGATGGACATTTTTAGCCAGGGCCATTAATTCATTTTGAGGGGCTTTTAACACCGTCGCATTGCTTAAAATAAACCCAGGATAGGTGCCGGTGACTTGCGTCATCGCGCACAACAAAACGTTGAGGCATTGGCCATCCAGTGGATCGTCAAGCTCCTGGGCTTCCGATAACTTGGGCAGTAACGTGCGCATTAAACGAGCCGCCGCCTTGATGCGTTCAAGATGTCTACCCACCCAAAACAGGTTGTCCGCCGCGCGACTGGTTAAGGGTTCGGTGACAGCCGACAAGATCACATCCCGGCCCGGCTGAGTCCATAAACTCACCTGCTTGTCCGGCTCATCCGCTAATACCCACGTATCTTTACTGATGCCGCCCGCTTGATTGGAGACGATAAAATCATCTTGCTGACGCGCAACCCGCGTCAGACCACCGGGCATTACTTGGTAACCCTCGCTAGTCGCGACCACAAAACTCCGCAACACCGCAAAGCGCGGTTCAATGCGGTGGTCGATAAAGGCCGGCACGGTTGAAAAGCCAACTTGCTCCTGAGCCACATAACAATGTGGCTTGGTCATAATAGTGGCCCGTAATTGCTCTTTTTCCTTGCTGCTTAATTGACCGCCAAACAGCGCGTAATTTCCCGTGGTGCGATTGATGGGTTTAATGACCATGCGTTCAAGATTTTGCAAGACAAAATCCCGCTCGCGGCGCTGTCCGCACCACCAAGTGGCCACCGAAGGCAGCATTAACTCTTCGTTTAAAAAATAGCGCGATAGCCGAGGTAAAAACGCCAGTAATCCCGGATTTTCCAGCACGCTACTGCCGAGTGGATTAGCAATCGCAACATTGTTCCGGCGCACCGCTTCCAGCAATCCGGCCACGCCTAATCGTGAAGAACTGCGCAGTTCCAGTGGGTCACAGAAAGAATCATCCACTCGACGCAAAATAACGTCGACCGGTTGCAGGCCATCCAAGGATTTAAGCCAGACGCGGCCATCACGTACCGTCAGATCATCACCTTGAACCAGCGTAAAACCCAGATAAGACGCTAAGTAGGCATGCTCAAAGTAAGTTTCATTAAGAGAGCCTGGCGTAAGCACCACAATGCGCGGATCTTCTTTATTGTGCGGCGCCAGCTCGGCCAAGCCTTTACGCAGCGCCTTGAAAAATCCGGACAGCCGATGCGCTTGCGTTTCCCTAAAAATCTCAGGAATGACTCGCGTCATCACAGTACGATTTTCCAATGCATAACCGGCACCGGAAGGCGCCTGGCTACGATCATCCAACACCCACATGCGGCCGTTATGACCACGGGCAAGGTTGGCAGAATAGACTGTCAACTGACGCTGTTTTTCCGGCAGTGCGCCGACACACGGATGCAAAAACCCATCGTGGGCAAACACTAATTCACTGGGCAACAGACCTTTTTTTAACAGTTGCTGCTTGCCGTAAATATCTCTTAACACCAGATCAAGCAATTCGGCGCGTTGCGTTAATCCCGCTTCAATCAGCGCCCACTCTTCGCTGCTGATCAGTAGTGGAATGGGATCAAGTCGCCAGGGGCGGGCGAGTTTTTGCGTATCGCCGTAAACGTTATAGGTAACGCCGTTTTCTCTTAACAGGCGTTGAGCTTCACGGCGACGCAGCTCTAATTGTTCGCTGCCAAGCTTTGCAACAGAGCCCATAAAACGCTCCCAATGCGGCAGCACTTTGGTTTCTTTGGCAACCATTTCATCGTAAACGCCAAGTTTGGTGGCGTAATATTGCGCGCCAATATCCCCGTTTGCTTCGCTCACATTGCGTCCCTATTGATTCGCTGTCAGTAGTATCAAGGCCGCTGATCAATATCCTGAAAATGACGTAACGGTTCACCAACATAAAGCTGGCGAGGACGGGTAATAATCACTTGGTCGCCTTTGAGCATTTCCCGCCAATGCGCCAACCAACCAGGCATCCGACCGATAGCAAATAACACCGTGAACATATTGGTGGGTATGCCGGCCGCACGCAGAATCAAGCCGGAATAAAAATCCACGTTGGGGTATAGCTTTCGTGAGATGAAATAATCGTCTTTTAAGGCCAGCTCTTCCAGTCGACGCGCAATATCAAACAATGGATCATTAACACCGGCTTTGTTTAATAATTTGTCGCATTGCTTTTTTAATACCATCGCGCGCGGATCAAAATTCTTATACACACGATGCCCAAAGCCCATCAGTCGGCTGGTTGAGTTTTTGTCTTTTGCCTGATTGATAAACTCCGTGCCGTCACCGCCATCGGCGTGTATCTGCTCAAGCATCTGAATCACATGCTGATTGGCGCCGCCATGACGCGGCCCCCAAAGGGCGGAAATGCCAGAAGAAGCCACCGCATAAACATTCGCCATGCTTGATCCCGCGGTACGCACTGACGAGGTGCTGCAATTTTGCTCATGATCGGCATGCAAAATGAAAAACATATCGATAGCTCTGACGATGTCTTCGTCCAGCTCATAATCACGCACCGGCGATGAAAACATCATATTCAAAAAATTGCGGACAAACTTAAGCTTATAAGACGGATAAACCAGCGGCTCGCCAATCGATTTCTTGTAAGAAAACGCTGCGATAGTACGTACCTGCGATATCAAATTGATAACCACTTGCTGTTCTGTCGCACTATCGAGGCGGTCTGGTAGCGGATAAAACGTCGACAATGACGCCACCATGGTCGCCAAAATTCCCATAGGGTGGGAGCCGCGCGGAAAGCCATTAAAAAAATGATGCATGTCTTCGTGGATAATCGAAGACTCATTGAGGTTGGTGGAAAAATCCAACAATTGCTGGCTGTTTGGCAACTCGCCATTCAGTAATAAATAGGCGACTTCCACAAAGCGTGAATGTTCAGCCAACTCTTCAATCGGGTAACCGCGATAACGCAGAATACCTTTTTCACCGTCAATGTAAGTGATGGCACTTTCGCAGCTGGCGGTATTGCCATAGCCTTCGTCCAAAGTTACATAACCACTTTGGTTACGCAATTTGGAAATGTCGATGGCTTTTTCGCCTTCAACGCCGATCAAAGTAGGCAATTCGTAACTTTTATCATCCAACGTCAACATCGCTGGGGGTAGTTTCTTTAATTTATCGGTCATTTGAATCAATCTCCAAAATTAATGCCGTATCCATTAATAGTTGCGTAGGGTACGCATTGCGTACCGTTACAAATGTATTCACCACAATAATGGGTCGCAATGCGTACCCTATCTCTATCTATTTCGGTGCCGTAAATCCATTGTAAACGGATATTCGTGACTCAGCTCCTCCATGGGCGGCGCCATTGGTCTTGGCACTGCTTCATTGACGGTAAATTTTGCCAATGATTCTTGGTCAGATGAGGCCACCGGCGGCACAGCCAGCGGTGGTCGCACAATAGCGCCAGGCGTGTGGCCAAAATCCCAAAAGCGGGTAACGCGTCTGGCTTCGGCTTCATAACTATTGACCGGAAATGCGTCATAACTACGGCCACCAGGATGGGCAACATAATAAGTACAGCCACCTACCGAATGCCCATTCCAGGTATCAATCACATCAACAACTAAAGGAACGTGCGGGCTGATAGTAGGATGTAACGCAGAAGGCGGTTGCCAGGCGCGATAACGCACCCCGACCACATATTCGCCTTGTCGGCCGGTATTACGTAGCGACAAGCGTCTACCATTACAGGTCAACACATAGCGCCCTTCGGTAAAGCCGGTGACTTTTATCTGTACCCGCTCGACCGATGAATCCACATAGCGCGCGGTGCCGGTACTGCTGACTTCTTCGCCCAAGACATGCCAAGGCTCAATCGCAAAACGCATTTCCAGATCAATGCCGTCCACCATGGTGTTGCCGTAACGAGGGAAACGGAATTCAAAAAATGGTTCCAGCCATTCCAGTTCAAAGCCATAACCGGCACGCTGCAGGTCCTTGGTAACTTGTTTCATATCTTCATGCACATAATGCGGCAGCATAAAGCGGTCATGCAATTCGGTACCCCAGCGCACCAAATCATGTTTGTAAGGCTCACGCCAAAACCAGGCTATCAGCGAGCGCAATAATACGGTTTGTACTAATGACATCCGGGCATGCGGCGGCATTTCAAAAGCGCGCAATTCCAAAATCCCCAAGCGCCCGGTCGAGCTGTCGGGCGAATATAGTTTATCAATACAGAACTCGGAACGGTGCGTGTTGCCGGTAATGTCGGTCAGCAAATGTCGCAACAGTCGATCCACCAACCAAGGTGCAGGTACTTCGCCTTCAGGCATTTGTTGGAAAGCAATTTCCAATTCGTAGAGTTTTTCATCCCTGCCCTCGTCAACACGCGGCGCTTGACTGGTCGGGCCGATGAACATGCCGGAAAATAAATATGACAAGCCCGGATGATGCTGCCAGTAAGTCACTAGACTGCGTAATAAGTCCGGGCGACGTAATAACGGGCTGTCCGTCGGTGTTTCCGCACCCATGGTGATATGGTTGCCGCCGCCGGTGCCGGTATGTCGACCATCGAGCATAAATTTCTCTGTGCCCAGTCTGACTTGATGCGCTTGTTCATAAAGAATGGTGGTTTTATCCACCAACTCTTGCCAGCTTTTTGAGGGATGAATGTTGACTTCAATCACACCCGGATCAGGCGTTACCATCAAACGTTCGATACGGTAATCACGTGGCGGCTCATAACCTTCCAGCACCACAGGTATCGACAAATTGTCTGCAGTCGCTTCAACCGCTGCAATCAGCTCGAGGTAATGTTCCAGTAAGGTCAACGGCGGCAGAAAGATATGTATGCGCCCCTCACGGGCTTCGATACACACCGCCGTGTGCGGCACATTGACATGGATAGTTTGATCATCCCCCGCCTCTTGCTCGGCAAGCTCGGGATGGGTTTTCAGTTTTTTCTCAAGATGACTGTAACGGCGCATAACTTCGCCGTAATAATCGCCAAGTTCCGGCAGCGCTTCAAACAAGCTTTGTTCTTCCTGGCTATCGCGTTTGTCCGGAGCAACCCAAGGCAAACTGGCCAGTGGCATGCGCATACCCATCGGCGAATTACCGGGAATCAAAAACATTTGCCCGCGACGAAAATCCCAAGGCCCACTTTGCCATTGTTGATTAGTCCAGTCCCATTTAATAGGCAAGGTATATCCGGCGGGTTTACCTAAATCAGAATCCAGCAATTGCGCCAGTGTCTTACGTTCAATGGAATCTTTTAAATTACTTTTTAACGGGTCGATATTTTCCGGCAGCGTGCCTTCCTGCCAGAGGTAGTAAAAACTGTCTTCATACCCGGTTTTGATATAGCGCGGTTGCACGCCTAAGCGCAAGGTGAATTGCTTGATAAACTGCTCAGCCTGCTCAACGGTGTGCCCGTAATCTTTGGTTATATCCGCTAACAAGGCTGGATTACGCCAAACTGGTGCGCCGTCCTTACGCCAGAATATGCCATATTGCCAACGCGGCAACGGCTCGCCCGGATACCACTTGCCTTGTCCGTAATGCAACATAGCGCCTTTCGCGAACACATCACGCAGCCGTTTAGTTAACTCATTGGCGCGCTCACGTTTGTGTTTGCCATCGGCATCGACATTCCATTCCGCGCCTTCCATATCATCCACGGAAACAAAGGTCGGTTCGCCGCCCATAGTTAAACGCACATCATCGGCCAGCAATTGCCGGTCAACCAGCTGACCCAGCGCATCAATGTGATACCACTGCTCATCGGTATAAGGCTTGGTGACGCGCGGATCTTCATGCAGACGATCAACGGTGTTGCTGAATTCAAAATCCACTTCGCATTTGTCGGTGCCGCCGGTAACCGGTGCGGCACTGGCTGGATCGGGTGTACATGCCAGCGGAATATGGCCTTCTCCTGCGAGTAATCCGGAAGTCGGATCAAGCCCAATCCAACCGGCACCGGGGATGTAGACTTCAGTCCAGGCGTGTAAATCGGTAAAGTCCTGTTCCGGCCCAGACGGGCCGTCCAAGGATTTGACGTCAGCCGTCAATTGCACCAGATAGCCGGACACAAACCGTGCCGCCAAGCCCAAATGACGAAGTATCAACACCAGTAACCAAGCAGAATCCCGGCATGAGCCGCTCAACTTGGTCAGTGATTCCTCACAACTCTGGATACCCACTTCCATGCGGATGTTGTAGCTAATCGTTTGAAACACTTTGCGGTTAACATCCACCAGAAAGTCATTGATGGTGCGCTTGCTGAGGTCAAAATCGGCGATCCATTGTTTCAATAACGGACCGTCTTCAGTAATTTCCAAGTACGGCTGCAACTCTTTGAGCAACAACTCGTCGTATTTAAATGGATATTGCTCGGCATATTCTTCAACAAAAAAGTCAAAGGGATTGATGACCGTCATGTCAGCGATAACTTCCACTTCAACACTAAGCCGGGTGCATTTTTCCGGGAACACAACCCGTGCCAAAATATTACCGAATGGGTCTTGCTGCCAATTAATGAAATGATCTGCTGGCTCAATGCGCAAGCTGTAGCCTTTGATCGGCGTGCGACTATGCACGGCCGGACGCAATCTAAAGACGTGTGGCGACAGGGAAACTGATCTATCGAAGTTGTAGACAGTTTTGTGACGGAGTGCTACCCGAATGGTCATGATTTTTTCCTCGCCAAAGCGTTAAGTGTTACTAAGATTTCTAACGACAAAAGCCACTAAACCCCAATGGCTTTCTGTGCTTCGGCCTGCATCCGTATTAATTCTTCTTCGACGCCCGCTGCATGCGTCAATTCGGCAACATTGTCTTTAGTGAAAAAGCCTTGAAAGCCGCCAAAACGCTGCACATATTCAATAATCAATGACGAATGCTCGGAAGCACTGGAAAAGATCTGTTTTAAACCTTCAGCTTTTGAACCCACCACATCCAGCAAAAAGCTTTTGCCTTGATCGCGAATGGCATCAACGACAAATTCAATATTTTCTACACCGTTTTGATCACCATCCTTAACGGCGAGCGCCATGTGATGAAGTCTCGGCCCATAGTTCCTGACAAAATTTTCGGTAGGTGACGGGAATATTTTGAAATGATTAACAAAATAAGGCGTGTTGTTGGCGGTGAACACCTTAGCGGGACTGCGTAATTCATCGGTGTAATGGATGCTTTTGGTGACATTGGTCGATGAATTTTGATCGACAATATCGAACGATCCCCAGTAGTAATAGCTGGATAACGATAGCCATTCTAAAATCGCTACTTCTCTATTTTGGCTGTAGATACGGGTCGCCAAATGATCCACCGGAAGAATCAGTTCATCAATTCCCAACGCCTTTTGTCGCTCTTTGGCCATCTGACACGCTTGTTGCGCATCATCCCGAATACTACTGACGCCCAGCGCATAAATGCGCAGCTCTCCAGGCTCTCTTTCAAGATAACCAACAATGTTGTGGGTATAAGGTGATGGCTTAATAAACGCGATGTTGCCTGGCAACTCTAATCGACGGACATCGTCGGGAGAGAAAAACCGAAAGCCCCTGTTTTGCTGCAAATTGACGACTTCATGCAGATTAGTCACCCGCAATACTTCACCCATGTAGCGACTGTGCGGCTTGCTTGAGCCGATCGGAAAGACTTCATTGAGGCTGCGAAAAATTCCCTTAATTTCCTCGTTCTTCACTTCACGAATCAGTAAATCAGGGGAATTCATATCAATACGCAAAATGTGCGTCCAATGCGATTCGCTTTCCAGGGTGACGAGATATTCGTAAGGTGACATCAGACATAATTCACCGATGTATTCAATTGACCTGCCTGGGTCTACCGTCAACATCATCGCATCGATTTCTTGAATCATACTGCTTAAGCCCAAGCTATCGCGTTCTTCCAGCAGCTTAATTAGGTATTCATTAAAGAATGATGAGTTTTGTTTGTCACCCTGTACAGGAAACGATAAGGAGTAACTGGTGTTTGGCATAGTGAGCTCTCTACAAGTGTTAATCTTTAAAACAAGCAAAGCAAGTGCCATACCAAGTGAGCAATGCTCTAATAATAAAGGTTTCAAGCCACTGAATTGGTCGCAGCAATATCTAATCGGTGGGTTTGACGATTAAAGACGCACCAAATTGAAGCACTGTTAACCCAAAACAGGGCAATCAATATGGCTTTAGTTAGCGACTTCTTTAATCAACATCGCAGTGTACGGTTGCCATTTATAAGCGTTAGCTCAGCAACTCTCTAAATAGAACAAAAAATCCAAGGAAAATAAAAAATGGCACCAATCATGCTTTGTCTTTATTAAAGACAACTAGCCTTATGAATGCCATGAAATCAATCTGGGAAAACTATAAAACCGACGCCGCTTACGATGAACTGATGAGCTCGGAATTTCAGCCGCGGCAAATTAGTCATCGCCTGTGTCAGTATTTAAACTCGCTCAATAAAAGCGATATTGATAAACGCAAAATAGCCGCCGAACTGGCTATTTTGGAAATGGGTATCAGTTTTACGGTCTATAGCGATGAAGGCAACATAGATAGGGCCTGGCCGTTCGACATTATCCCCCGCATCTTAAGTGCTAAAGAATGGCGCACCATTGAAAAAGGCTTAAAGCAGCGGCTGACCGCACTTAATTGCTTTATAGCCGATGTCTATGATAATCAAGAGTTTATTAAGGCCGGCCTTATGCCCGCTGAGATTATTAATAGCTCAAAAAACTTTCGTAAAGAATGTGTTGGCATGAAGCCCCGGCACAATGTCTGGGCAAATATTTGCGGCACCGATTTGGTGCGTGACAAAGACGGGGTGATGTATGTGCTTGAAGATAACTTGCGCGTACCTTCGGGAGTTTCTTACATGTTGGAAAATCGTGTAATTACCAAGCGTGTTTTCCCTGAACTTTTGCAGGACATCGATATTTTGCCTATCGACGACTACCCGAGCCAGTTGCAAGCCATGCTGGCCTCGATTGCCCCTGAGCATATCAGCAAACCACAAATTGTCGTTTTAACGCCGGGCATTTATAACTCTGCCTATTTTGAACATGCGTATTTAGCCCAACAAATGGGCGCGCAGTTGGTTGAAGGTGGTGATTTGGTGGTCAATGACGATGATTGCGTGTACATGCGCACCATCGAAGGCCTGGAAAAAGTCGATGTGATTTATCGGCGCATTGATGATGACTTTTTAGACCCGGAAGTTTTCCGTAAAGACTCCGCGCTTGGCGTACCCGGCTTAATGCGCGCCTGGAAAGCCGGCAACGTGTCTCTAGCCAATGCGCCGGGCGCCGGTGTTGCCGACGACAAAGTCGTTTACGCCTATGTGCCGGAAATGATTCGTTATTACCTAAACGAAGAACCGTTATTGCCAAACGTACAAACTTATTTGTGCGACAACCCGGAGCATCTGGAATATGTATTGGCACATTTGCCGGAGTTGGTCGTCAAACCGGCTAATGAATCAGGCGGTTACGGGATGTTAGTAGGTCCCCATGCCACTGCTAAAGAAATCGCCGCGTTTCGGCAAATTATTCAACAAAATCCTCGTAATTATATAGCCCAGCCCACCTTGGCGATTTCAACCGCCCCAACCTTGTGCAAAGGCAAACTCGAACCCAGGCACATCGACCTGCGACCTTTTATTTTGCAAGGTGAAAACACCTTTGTGACCGCAGGTGGATTAACTCGGGTAGCCCTAAGAAAGGGATCACTCGTTGTTAATTCTTCACAAGGCGGCGGCAGTAAAGACACCTGGATCATTAATATGGAGCACAACTAATGTTATCTCGCTCAGCAGAACGCCTATATTGGCTAGCCCGTTATCTGGAACGCACTGAAAATATAGCCAGATTGGTCAGTGTCCACATGAACTTATTGATGGATTTACCCAATGGCGTGGAAATGGGTTGGCTGCAGTTGGTACGTATTAATTCGTCAGAAAAACAATTCTATGACAAATACAAAGTGGCCAATGAACGCAACGTTACCCGATTTCTTTTGGTCGACGAAAGTTATTACGGCTCTTTGTTTTCGTCTTTAAGCGCCGCAAGAGAAAACATTCGCACTTCTAGGGACTTGTTGCCCGATGAAGCCTGGGAACAGGTCAATGAAATGTACTTGTTTACCAAAAACAATCTCGATTTTGTTTACAACCGCAGCAAACGTATTGAGCTGCTTAACGAAATCCTTAAAGGCTGCCAGCGCTTTACCGGCTTACTATCCGGCTATATGAGCCACAACCACCCTTATCGATTTATCCGGCTGGGCAGAAATATCGAACGCGCCGACATGACCAGTCGTATTCTGGATTTGGCGTCCTTGCTGCTGGCCGATTCACGCAGTGATGAAATGCGTCAATACGAAACAATTTTATGGGTGAATATACTGAAGTCACTGAACGCCCAGTTAATGTATCGCCAACACGTCAGAAGTAGTGTCAATGGCGATGATGTTTTAAACTTTTTATTGTTAAACACCACCCTGCCCCGCGCAGTCGGCTGCTGTATTGCGGAAATTGCCGATTGCATCAACGCACTCCCGAACAACGATTCGTTACCCGAATTACTGGTTAAACTTGAAGCCCATGTGCAGGCCATTGATATACGCCAAACAACCCAAGCACAATTACGAGGCATTCTCGACGACCTGCAAAACAAATTGGGCGATCTTCATGACAGCATTTCTAACAACTGGTTTTTACAAGCCGTTGCTGAATAGCCATCGAGCTTATTTTTTATTTTAAGGAACATCCGGCAAACCTAAACCCATCCGATGACGTGCAACGCCAATTGACCATAATATAAATTTGGATATATTAGCTTTAACTGATAATCATATGAATATCTCTGTAGCGGCGTAAATAAATCACCTAAATTTCTCAAAACTATTTGGTGGTAATTTCGCCCAATTTAGGTGAATTAGCCGCTCGATTCCTTGCTTATTAAGCCCATAACACCGCCGCTTGATAAGCTCTTGGCTTTCGTGGCATGGCTATCGAGACTAATACGCCAGTCTTAAAAATGAATAATTCATTGCAATCGGTTAAAATGGTCCAATTATTAAACAGCTGTCTATTTTTTTAGCAGTTTGTTTTCAGCGTAGCACTTCAGAGGTCATTGTATGCGTAAACACTTGAACACCTTTATCTGGAGCACCTCGTTGCTTCTTATGCATTCTTGGAGTCAGGCCGCGACTGATTTACCTCCATCGACCAAAGTTCCACTGGGGGCGGTAGAAGAGGTATGTTCAGACTTTACGCCTGCCGATTGGCGGAAAGAACAGGAAATTGATGGTGTAAAGATCCAAGCCTCTCACTTGTGCGATCCTGACAATCCGGCAGATATTGCTGCCTTCGTCAAGGGCACCAACGGCATTTCCATGGCAACATTGATGCAAACGCAACTGGCTGCTGATGCTGTCACTATGTCAGACGATTTGGATGGTGACGGCGATCCGGATAAGATCATCATTAAACTTGAAGTGGTTGAGCTTAACGGCCGCTCCCCTGATGTAAAAGACCCGATTACTACCTTTGACATTGCCCCCGGCATACAACCCACTTTCTGGGTTTATGCACCGAAAACGCGCGACATGTCTACGCGTAGTCTTTACGAATCCATAGCTAATCCGTTGCTGCGCGTACCCTCGCCGGTTATTCGTGTGGAACAAGATGACGTGGTTTGGATAGTGTTGGAAAACACCCATTACTTGCCGCATTCCATCCACTTACACGGCATTGATCATCCCTTTATGGATCATAGTGGTGGTGGTAATGATGGCGTAGGACAAACCAGCAACATGGACACGATGCCGGGCGATAGCAAAACCTACGTTATCAAACCCCGCCAGCCCGGCACGATGTATTACCACTGCCACGTACAACCGCACACCCATATTCCAATGGGCTTGCAGGGCATTTTTGTAGTTGAGGAAAATCGCCCCAATAACTGGCCGCAAACTCTTAATGTCGGCGCAGGACAGGTTCGTCATCCTTCAGTCGCCGTGCTGGAAAAATATGCCAGGGAATATGACCTGCATTACGAAACCGCCGATAAGGAATTGCATGAGCTAGTAGCCAGATCAGCAAATGATCCACGTCTGATTGCCAAGCACATGAACATGGAATACGACACCACTGATGCAACTGATGACTATTTCATGCTCAATGGTCGTTCATTCCCGTACACCCTACGCGAATCTTTGATTGAAATGGAGGAAAATCAAAAAGTTAAATTGCGCGTCCTGAACGGCCATACGGAATCCATGGCATTGCATATTCATGGCCACAAACCCACCATCACCCATTATGACGGCGTCGATAACGGCCCAGGTTCTTATATTCAGCGCGACGTTCATGGCATGGTGCCTGCCCAACGTATCGATCTTGAATTAAGCGGCGTAGATGACGGTTTAAACAGTTTCGGCCAAGGTATTTGGATGTTTCATGACCATGTCGAAAAATCATTTACCACTAACGGCGTTGGCGAAGGCGGCGATATTAGCTTAGTCGTTTACAAAGGTTTTCTTGACGAAAAGGGCATTCCGACAGCCCACGGCATGAGCCTTGCGCCATATTTCACCAAGGAATTCTGGCAACGAAACTATCCAGCGTGGCAAGATTATGACGCCTGGAACAGTTTAGGCCTCCCTGATCCCAAAGCAGCCTACGAGCCTGCCAAAACTGCTGTCCAGAACATCGTTCCCCAAAGAACAGCAGCCGATGCTTTAAAACAGGAAGAGGGCTCGGCGCTGGCAAAGTTGTTTTATGGAATTTTGCTGGGGCTATTTGGCTATGTGCTGATTGTTAACCGTCAGATAATTATTGATCGTACGCGCGCTTTGATTAAACGTTAAATCGTCGTCGACTTTGCTGCAAATAAAAAGGGCGACCATCCCAAAGATGGCCGCCCTTTTTTGATGTTTTTTTTAAATCCGCTAAAAACTAAAATTCATCTTTAGTTTGTTTTAAGCTTTTTAACTTTTCCAACACCCGGTTCGCACGATCAATATGGGCCTTCAACTGTTCGTTTTGCGGATCCAAAATACGCGCTTCTTCCCATTTTTGCATAGCTTGTTCGTATTGCTGACGACTGTATGCTTGAGTGCCCTCTTCCATTAAGCTCTGCACATGAATAGCAATATGCTGATCAAGCTTTTCACTCAGAGACTGAAACTCAGGGTTATTAATATTAAGTTTTGCCAGATCTTTCCGTAGCTTCATAGCCACTGTAAAGTTACTGCTTTCGCAAGCATTTTTGAAGTCAATCAACAACTGTCCGCCCAACGCTTGTTTTTGCGCCACCGCTATAGCCACTTGTTGTTTTTGCTTTTTCTTAACCTGCTTTTGAGCTAGTTTTTGCTCTTCTTCATCTTTTAGCTGTTGTTCCAAATCAATACGTTGTTGCTCGGCGCGGGCTCGCTCTTCCTCCTCGGCTAACAATTCCTGCAACCTCGCATTGGCGATCTTAATATCAGGTGTAGAGGAAAGCTTTACCGCCAACGGCAAAGTGCGCTTAGCCAACTCTAAGTCTCCAGCCGCTAACGCATGCCGACCATATTCAGCTAAGTCATTGGCAATCTTATCGGCTTCTTCAATCTTATTTTCTAAGGCATGCCTAGCAAACCAATCCTTGGGATCGGTGGCAGCCACTCTTTCGCTAATCAGTAATTGTTTGTGCATCGACTCGCCATCAGCAATCAGCAAATCCAAACGCAATTTAGCTAAGCTGACATCTTGCCGCTGCAAAAGCTGTTTTTGCCCTTGTTGCAGCTTTTCGCTATTAGGAAAGTGAGCTAACGCTTCGTTGTACAACTCTAACGCCGATCGCCAATCATCCTTAGCGGCGGCATTATCAGCTGAAGTGATAATCTGCTGCTCATAATGACGCGCTTGCTCAATAACTTTGTCCTGTAATTGCTGAGGATTAGATACTTCTGGATTCGGATGTTCCTGTAAGTCCGCCACTAAAGCTAAAGCGCTGGTGTATTCTTGCTTATTTAGAAAATAATCAACTTGTTCATCAATGCTGCCAGAAGGTGCCAGCACAGCGGCACAGCCTACAAGTTGCGCCAGCACAACGACAGATAATGCCTTGGGGGTAAACTTCATACTGCTTCTTCCGAGTATTTGAGTATTTCGTAGAGTCTGGATTTAACGAGATGGCGACGCAAGCCGATGATGTCTTCGACAACGAACGTTGCCAAGGGTTGAACTGAGCCGCGTAAGGTAACAACACCGGCAGGTTGGCATTGAATATGCCCGTTTTTTTGAATGGCTTCATACGTGGTATCGCTGATCAGCACACCACCCGGTAAAGCGGCGCCGGATAACCGAGAGGCTATATTAACCGCACGTCCCATGACCGTATAGTCCATGCGTTCAGATGAGCCAATATTTCCGGCAAGCATGCTACCGCTGTTAACTCCGATATGAAACATAAGCTCAGTTAAACCGAGAGACTTACGCTTTTCATTAAGCACAGCCACCATGTCTTGGATTAGCACGGCACACTCAACTGCATGCTGGGCATGCAGGTCATCCTGACCAGGCGCGCCAAATACTGCCATAACACAATCGCCAATATATTTATCAATATGCCCATGGTACATATGCACAATTTCAGCGATATACCCAAAATACTCATTGAGCAATTCGCTTACTTTATCTGGCGGCATCTTTTCCGATAATGTCGTGAAACCAACAATGTCCGCAAATAGCACACTAGCGTTTACGTTACGACCGCCTAGATCGGCTAAGTCACTATTTCCTAATAATTCTTTCGCAACCTTGGGGGCAACATAGCGAGAAAATGTTTGTTCGACACGCTCCTTTTCCAGCAACTTTTCAGACATCTCATTCATTGCCGTCATCAGTTGCCCAAGCTCGTCACTGCGTCGCCCATTAAAACGCACTTGATAATCCCCTGAGGCAATGGCCCTACTGGCATTCACCAATTGATGTATTGGGCGTGACAAACGTTTCCCCAAAATAATTGATGCTATAAAGCCCATCAATACGAGCAGCATAGTTGCTATCGCAACGGTTTCAAGCGTCTGCTCTTTAGCTGCTTCAAGCTTAGTTCTATCAAGACCGATAAACGCATAACCGACAATGGTGCCCTCCACTTGCATGGGATTGAGCAAGCCTACCAAAATTTTGGAACTATCCTCAGTTTCTGAAGTTACATTGTAATGAAACATGGACTCATGACCGGCATTGGCGCCTATTGTCGCCTCCCCAGGCAATGGTCCGGCATTGACTATGGGCTTTAAATCTACCGTATAAATCGCCGCCGCATCGAGTAATTCGTTCTGCTCAACCAGGTTATTTACTACACCGGTCAAGGTTAAATTATCATCGGCTAATAAAGGTTCTGCTGCGATTTGCCCAAACAACCTAACAACGGTAGTGCTCGAATCGATCATCTGCCGTTCAAGCATATCGGTTTGATCACGACCAATCACTACCCCTAAGGTCACCATCCCGCAGGTGATAATAATGGTAAAAATCTCAGCCAATTTATAGGCGATAGGCAAATGAATCGACAGGACGGCGTACCAAAGTCGCTGCCACAACACGATCGGCATTTTTAACAAAGAAACCAAGCCTTTCAAAGCCACACACTCCAACAATTCAAAACTCAGCTATCCAGAAAACATCACTCTTTAGATATAAAGCGATTGATATCAAAAATCTGCAACCATAACTATTTATACCTGTTAGCTAATTATGCTGCAACCTATTGTTACCTTGAATTTTCCAATGTATATTTCAAATAGTTATTTAAAACAAGCATTAGAAAACTACAAAATCATGACCCAAATGCCCCCAGCAAAAACCCGCGAACGATTACTCACCAGCGCGTGCCGACTATTTGCCGAAAAAGGCTATCAAGACACGACTATTGCCGAAATTTGCGAGCAGGCAGAAACCAATATCGCCTCGGTAAATTATCACTTTAGGGACAAAGCAAACTTATATCTGGAAGCTTGGCGGCATGCTTTTCAAGAAGATCTAAAAGCTTATCCGCCCGACGGCGGCTTAACTGCCGATACGCCGGCCGAGCAACGCCTGGACACACGTATCAAATCTTTAATAGCACGCATCGCCGACCCCAACTTGCATTTTTTTGCCATCATTCATAAAGAGCTGACGCAACAAACCGGCTTGCTGGACAAAATCATGACGGAGGAAATCAATCCGCAGCGTCAGGCGATGATTGCTCTGGTTAAAGAGTTGTTAGGACCTGGGGCCACCGACAAACAAATCCAGTTCTGTCATGCCAGCATCAGCGGTCAATGCATGCACATGTTGCAAGTTAAAAACATGAAATTAAACGCTGAAACGCGTCGCTTTGTCATGGATCTGAAAGATGCCAAAGCTTACGCTGAACATGTGGTGCAATTCTCCCTGGCAGGCATCAAAGCCATGCGAGCGACCAATAGTCCTATCGACGGTTAATCATGTGCAAAAATCGAACGCCATGGTGACCACCGCAGCGCCCAAACCACGGCCAATCATATTAACCACCCTCTGCGCTCTGATGCCAATGATTTTTGGAAACTTCGCGACAAGCAAAGCTGCTGATTCCGATGGCAATTTCTCTTGGCTTTGGCATCGTGTTTACAACATTAATTACACTAATTTTGATACCATCTCTATACTTAGTCGTCAACGATATTAGCGATACGTTCAAAACTAAAAAACACCCTTCATCTTCTTAAAATCCGTTACGGAGCCGTATGAAACACGCGTTATCAATTCTGATTTGCCTATCATTGCTGCACTGGCAAAGCGCCTTAGCCGCCGAGCCACTGCCGCCAGAGCTTAATAATAAAACTAATGTCACCGCCGCTCCTATTAAAAACCAAGAACCATTGCAATGCGCGGCGTTCAGTCCTTATGTTGGCAACCTTTCACCTGATAGCGGCCCTTCTCCCTCCAGAGAATTAATTGATCAATTATTGGATAAATTGGTTAAGGAAACACCGTTTCGCTGCATCATGACCTACGGCGTTACGGGCGGTTTGGAATATACGTTTGCCGCCGCTGAAGCCAGACACCTCAAAGTCATCGCCATCATCTGGTTGGATAAGGATGTTGCGATGAACACTAAATCCATTGCCAGCGGCATAGACGTCGCTAAAGCCTTCCCGAATACCATCATCAAATTAAGCTGTGGCTCCGAAGTAAGAACTCGCCATGGCTATGAGTTTGACGGCGAAATCACTCGCTGTATTGATGACTTGCATAAAGCCGGCGTTAGCCAACCGATTACCAGTATCGATACTTGGTGGGAATGGTGCGACAGAAAGTCACCATGTAAACCAACCAGCTTTGCTAAAAAAGTCGATTGGATTGGCGCGAACATTTTTCCTTGGTGGGAAAACAAACATGCAGACCTTTATCCCTGCACTCCTGCCAGCCAAGCTGCTAATTTTCATATCGCCAGATTAAAAGACTTACGCAAAACTTATCGTAATAAAGAAGTCATCGTCACCGAATTCGGTTGGCCCAGTGGCCCAAAAGGCAAATCTGAAAAAAATATCCATACTAAGCAACAATGCGGTGTGGCCAGCAAAAAAAATCAACTCTTAGTGGTTAACCAAACCTTTAAGCAACTGGCTAAACAAAAATGGTCAGGCGTGGTATTTGAAGCCTTTGAAGAAAACTGGAAACCGAGCAACGAAGGTAACTTTGGAAAATATTGGGGCATCTGCCAGGGCAAACCACCATATTCTTGCCAGAAAGGATTGGCGCTGAAATAGCCATTGTCCCGGGGCCGCAGTTAAGCCGTTAGCTAAGTGAAGTCGAAGCCAATAATCCCCACATGGCTTCGACTCAGCTCCTACCCGATAATCTTTAAAAGTAAGCGTTCAATTTAAGTTAGCAGGGCCTCAATCACAGGAAGCGTGCAGTCATGAACGTATTTTTGACTATTCAACAAACTTATCGGGCTGCAAATACAACAGTCGACAACCTACCGGAACTGCTTAATGCATTAAGCCGTTGGTACCTTGACACCCCAAAATATAACTACCTTCATCCCTGCGTTATTGATGGTAGAGCCGCACTGGTTTGCCATAACGATTTAAGACGAAAATCCGCACAGGCTTTTACCGAACTGCAAGCCATAGCCGATCACTTTCAGCTTTATTTAAAGGAAGATGGTCGAGCTCAACAGACTGCTCACGATCTTAATAACCGTAGAACCAGTATTTGTTTGGTCCTGACTTTTTACTTAGGCGTATTGGCTTCTTCAAGCCTTGTGCGTGCAGATAACTCTGCAAGTCCGGCAAGTTCCAGCCCTGCTATTACCACTCAAACCATGCTCGTCAACGTTGCAACCAGTCAAAGCGGCAAAAAACTGGTCCAGTTAAGGAATGCTCGACCACCGAAGGCAAGTGAAGTATTGGCTGCTTACGCTAAAAAAACGCCTACCCTGATCATTGATACGCAAGCAGAAGCTAAAATAAAAAGCTTTTTGACGGTGACATATAAACCAGAGACTGGCGATCCTGCCCATATTGGTAGCGATCTTGCCGAAATTGCCCGCTACTACGCAAAATACCCAACGGTTGTCGATCTTCTGGACGAGCTAAAAGATAAAAAACTGGCCCTCAAATACAAGCAAAACAACTGGCAAGCCCAAGCCTGGGGCAATGAGTTTGCGGTCGACAGTGTCACCATTTCTTTCGACACTCGAGTCGCCGTAAAACTGTCAAACTCTGCCGATTGCCATGCCAACCCAGCCTGCAACATCTCGCCGGCGGATGCACTACTGCATGAACTCTTGCATGCAAAACTGATGTTGATAGATAGCAGGCACTTTATCGAAATTGGCGGCATGCAACAAACGCTCTACCCCTTTGAACATGAACGTGAAGTAATAGCCCGAGAAAACCAGCTTTATCACCAAATGAATCAGCAAGACAGCTTGTCACGCCCGTTGCGTAATCGACATAACGGCGAGCTTTATCATGTGCGCTGTGCGGCCTGTTTACCTGATGAAATGCTTGCAGCAAATTAATTCAACACTTCTTTACGCTTCAGAAAATTGATTTTGAAATAGTCCAAACGCTGGAAGAAGTCTCTACAAATCCCCCATGATTAACCTATCTAAACGGGTTAATACGCTACTTTGCTAATTTGGGCTGTCCACACATCAAAAGGTTGCTGAGCATTGTTTAACTTGAGTTGCCGCATTGCAATGCTACGTTCGGCAGGCGCTTTGGAAAATTCATCGTAGATAAAACTATCATCAAAATTGGCGGCGGCAGCATCGAAGCGACTACAGGCAAAATAGACAGCGGTAATTCTTGACCAATAAATTGCCCCAAGACACATTGGACAAGGCTCACAGCTTGCGTACAAAATGCAGTCAGTGAGCTGAAAATCGTTAAGCTTTTTGCAGGCGGCCCTAATAGCTAATATTTCAGCGTGGGCGGTGGGATCTACTTGTTGAGTGACGCGATTGCCACTGGCGGCAATAACCTGGCCATCCCGAACAATCAGCGCCCCATAAGGGCCGCCCTGCCCGGACCTGACATTTTCTACCGCCAGATCCACCGCTTGCTGCAAGTAACGTTCATGCATCTAAAGCCCAAGCGGATTGTTTGGATCTACGCCATCCATAAACGGCAAGCGCCGATCTTGATTGGTCAGCTGATAGATTTTGCCCAACCAGTTGTTGATCAACGCTTTTGCGGTATCGCGCCAGGTGTTATCGATAAACTCCAGCACTTGGCTTTCCGGAAACTCTTCCAAGCGTTGCCCTGCTAATCTAGCCGCTCTGACGTGCTGCTCATAATTAGTGAAAATCGCTTGCACTGTCGGATTGAAATAATGCTCAGGAAATGGCGGATATTCATCGACTTCCGCCCGATAAAAACGCAGCACCTCGCGTTTGTATTCTTTTAACAGGCTAATGTCGTCATATTCCGGATGCCCTTGAAAAAAGACAATGCGAAAACCATCGGCGCTGACTGCCAAATGCACGCCGGCTTCTTTGCTAGCCGCCAGCACTTTAACGCCATGTTTTTCCATGTCACTTTGGAAAACTTCATTAAAACGTGAATGCGGCACATCAAAGCGTGTGTTGATGTCCGCCACCAGTGGGTGGCTGCGATCAGTCAATTTATGGGCATACACTCCCCAACGCTTAGCAGGCAAGCGCGTACGTTCGATGCCGTAACAAAATTGCATCACCGCATGCGTAGCCAGACACGAACACAGTACCGAGGTGACGTTGTCTTTAGCCCAGAAAAACACCTCGGTCAACGGCTGCCAAAAATCTTCATCCTGCAAACGCGGACCCGTCACGTTAGCTCCGCTAATAATCAGCGCATCCAGGCCATCGCGTTTAATTTGTTCAAATGACTCGTAATAGGTATCGATATGCGTCTGGGCCTCAGGGCTTCTTTTTAAGCCATTGACGGTAAAGGGATGGACGTGGAACTGAACTATTTGATTACACGCACCCAGCAACCTAAAAAACTGCCGCTCGGTCGCTTCCAGTGCCGCATCCGGCATCATATTCAATAAGCCGATATGCATTTCCCGTATATCTTGATTACGGGCGCGCTCCGGGCTAAGTATTTCCTCGCCTTCTTCTTTAAGACGTTGAAAAGTCGGTAAATTAGTATGAGCGACTAAAGGCATGTCAGCGACTCAAGATTGCTTGCCAAGTGCATCGGCAATCAATTGAATAAAATCTTGTTCGTTGTTCACCTTAGCCACCGCATTGGCATCAACGGTATAACCATATTGATCGGCAATCGCCTGATAACGGGGCAGCCTGGATTTAAACAACTCGGGAAATATCCAGGTAACAAATTCATCCGGGGTAATGTCATTAGCGGATGTCAGATTTTTTAACCGCATAAATTCTGCCAGCTTGTCATCAAGAAATGCCTCGCGGTAATACAGCGGTTTAGGATCGGATTTGGCGCGCTGGATGATGGTTTGTTCCAACTCTGGCGGAATTTTAATGTAAATAATTACCGTCTCTTGCGCCAGTGTATCCAGCACTTCCTGACTATCAAGCTCGCAGACGCTACCACCGGCATCGTTAATAAAATGATGGTAGCCGTAAATATCTTCGGCTTTATGAATAAACTCCGGCACGTCCAACATTGCCGCAATTTCAGCTTGGTGATGAAGCTTTTGACGACGTTTAAACTCAGATAAAGACAGGCCGCCTAATTCAGCATTGCCCAATTTGCTAAGGAAAGTCGACACCGGCGCCAGATTGTCGACAGTAATGTTGTTATTGATAGAAATGGAATCTGACAGCAATAACTCACGCAAAAATGGCACCTGCATGGCTTGACGCTTGATGTTATCCAAAATCGGCTCGCCAAGGTATTTGGTACCAATCCGATAATCACCCGAATAATGGAACCAATTAGCTTTAGGCAATTTGTTGGCTAGCGTAGTTTTACCTGCCCCCGACATGGCCAGCAAAGTGATCCTTTTCGATGGCCAGTCGAGAAATTGTTGTGGCGTCATTTTCATGCAATCGTTTCCTAATCAATCCAGATAAGTATCAAGGTCCACATCTTCGGGGTTGGGTTTGTGTTCATCGGTATCGGAGTAACCTAAATCGTCGCTTTCAATGCCGTCAAACGGTGCGGTCCAGTCCTCAGGATCTTCGATGAAATCGAAAGTAGAGCCATACCAACTGTCGCGATCATATTCACCAATGTCGCCGTTAAGATATTGCACCTCAATTGAATCATCGCTGTCTTCAACCGACACCACCTTAAATGTAAGATTATTTTCCAGGTCTTTATACCAATTGCCAATAATTGGATCAGTTACAGTTGTCATGTCTTGCCTCTAGGCTAAAGGTTAGGGAGTTTTGCCGACGCGTAGCAACGATTACTGCATGATGGACTAGGTCGGCCGTCTATCTGTTAACAAAGTATTTATAGAGGATGCACCCTCTTCTTGCAAGCCTGCACTCTCCTGGAGCAGGACTCAACATAACGCAGTAAGGTTGGAAATAAAGTAAAATTTGCTAATTTTGCAAACGTTGATTGCACCATTTTAATCAAAAAAATATTTCAAGGCACTTTTGACTATGAATACAAACCCGCTTACATCCGCCCCTGCCAACGACATTTTTTCTTCTACTTTCTTGATTGGCAACGTCGGCGCGCCGTTTGTGATTGGCTTAGCAGTGGGCTATTTTGCCAAGAAAATGCTGAGAACCGTGCTGTTTTTGGCGGGTGCCGCGATTGTACTGTTATTTGTTGCCGAGTATTACGGGGTCGTCAATATCTCTGATACCGACTTACAACACGCCGCCAACTCCGCTACGGAAGCCGCTAAAAGCTCAGGGGGATTTCTTGTGCATCGATTAACCAGTATCACCAGCCAAGGCGTGAGTGCTGCCGGTGGTTTTTTTGTGGGTTTCAAGTTGGGTTAAATTCTGGCGCCGAGCTTGAGCGACTCATAAACTTTACCGCTAAAGTCGTCTTAAACAAGCGCGACTTTAAAAACATTCACTGCCCCTAGGCTTGTAAAGCCTTGTTAAATTTCCATATTTCAAATATTATTGAAATATGGAAACAAAAACTATCGTCACTGCACTTGCTGCGCTCGCCCAGGATTCCCGCCTGGCTATTTTTCGCCTTTTGGTTCAAACCGGTCCTGAAGGCTTGGCTGCGGGCAAAATTAGCGAAGCCTTAGGCATCTCCCCGTCTTCATTGTCCTTTCATATGAAAGAGCTCAGCTTCGCTAATCTGGTCGTATCAACACAACAAGGTCGTTTCATTATTTACTCGGCCAATTTTCAGGCCATGAACGACTTAATCACATTTTTAACTGAAAACTGCTGCGGCGGTGAGCCCTGCGGCACAAACTGTGCGCCTGATTGCCCAACTGAACAGCAATAATCACTCTGTCCTCTATATCCAGACATAAGGAACATTCGCAATGAAAAAACTCGAAATTTATGAACCTGCCATGTGCTGCTCTACCGGTGTCTGCGGCGTAGATGTTGATCCGGTATTGGTGCAATTTGCTGCCGATCTGCAATGGCTGACCGAGCAAGGCGTATCCGTCAGCCGCTACAACCTGTCGCAAGAACCGCAGGCATTTGCCACAAATACAGATGTTGTCAAAGAAATGGAAGCTGGCATGGATAGACTGCCTATCGTCGTAGTGGACGGGCAAATCGCATCTACCGGCGTGTATCTGTCTCGCGCGCAATTTGCGCAAAAATTAGGCATTACGCCCGAACAAACCCAATCTAAGCCGCACATTAAAAGTGAAGAAGGTTGTTGTAAACCCAGCGGCGGTTGCTGCTAATTTTAAGTGACGACATCAAGGATACGAGCATGGCACTGCCAACAGTCAACACCCGCTATTTGTTTTTTACCGGCAAGGGCGGCGTCGGCAAAACATCGCTATCCTGCGCAACCGGCATAGCGCTGGCTGAAGCCGGTAAACACGTGTTGATTGTCAGCACCGATCCGGCCTCAAATCTCGATGAAGTATTAGCGGTCAATTTAACATCAACGCCTGTTGCAATTCCTGACGTGCCGGGGCTGTTTGCCCTGAACATAGATCCTGAAGCTTCTGCTAAAGCATATCGCGAACGCATGGTTGCGCCATACCGCGGCATATTGCCAGCCGCTGCCATTCAGAGTATGGAGGAGCAATTCTCCGGCGCCTGCACGGTGGAAATTGCCGCGTTTGATGAATTCTCCGCGCTGATCGGTACACCTGAAAAAACCCGGGATTTTGACCATGTTATTTTCGATACCGCACCCACCGGCCATACGCTGAGGCTGTTGTCGTTACCTTCTGCCTGGAATGGCTTTATTGAATCCTCCACCGGCGGCGCGTCGTGCTTAGGCCCGTTGGCAGGTCTGGAACAGCAACGACATTTGTATGCGGCCACTGTTACTGAACTGGCCGACCCCAAACAAACTACTGTAATTCTGGTCAGTCGCGCTGAAACTGCATCATTGCGAGAAGCCGACCGAACTTGTGGCGAACTTAAAGACCTGAATATCAATAATCAGGTGTTAGCAATCAATGGTTTGTTCCAAGCTAAAACACCCGGTGATGCCATTGCCGACGCGATGACTCAGCGAGCACAACAAGCGCTGGCGGCCATCCCCGATAATCTGGCCGCTTTACCGCGATTTGTCACGGCATTCATGCCCAGAGGCATGGTTGGCATTACTGCATTGCAGGCGCTGTCAAAACCGGAAGCTGCCGATGAAGACATATCTATCCCGCAAACGCCAATCCCGGCGCTACCATCGCTACACAAATTGATCGACGACCTTGAAGCAGGCGGTGTTGGCGTGATCATGACCATGGGCAAAGGCGGCGTCGGTAAAACCACAGTGGCCGCAGCAATCGCCACCTCGTTAGCCTTGCGCGGCCACAAGGTGTTGTTATCCACTACCGATCCAGCAGCGCATGTTGCCGCCGCGATTGAAATACCTGTGCCGGGTTTATCGGTAAGCCGAATTGATCCTGAAGTGGAAATTGAGCGCTACCGGCAAGACATACTGGCTAAAGCGGGCACCAATCTTGACGCCAGTGCCAAAGCCATGCTGGAAGAAGATTTACGCTCGCCTTGTACTGAAGAAATTGCGGTATTCCGGGCTTTCGCCAATACCGTGGCGGCAGGTAAAGAAAGCTTTGTCGTCTTGGACACTGCACCGACCGGCCACACCATTTTATTACTGGATGCCGCCGAAGCTTACCATCGGGAAGTGTTGCGTGTGCAAGGCGACATCCCCGAAGCAGTTCGCCAGCTGTTGCCGCGCTTGCGCGATCCGGCATTTACCCGAGTGATCGTCACCACATTAGCTGAAGCCACACCGGTGCATGAAGCCGAACGCCTACAACAAGACTTGCTCCGCGCCGGTATCACGCCTTATGCCTGGGTTATCAACCAAAGCCTGTTAGCCAGCGGCACACACGATCCGCAACTGGCCCAGCGCGGACAATATGAAATTCCCTATATCAGCAAAGTCGCCGGGCAATTATCTACGCGCTGCTCATTAATTCCCTGGCTGTCTGAAGCACCCATCGGCAGCAAAGGCTTGGCGCAGATGACGGAAGTTTTGTAGGAATCACTTTACTTAATCCATTAAGCGCACAAAGGCCATAAAGTGATACGGGTATTAATTCGTATCCATGGCTTAGCTCCTTCTCCGGAGGGAGAAGGCTGGGATGAGGGGATATAAAAAAATTTCTATTTTATTTTCACCTCACCCCATCCCTCTCCCTCCGGAGAGGGCTTTTTCTATGTACATTAAAGATATGTGCCTAGATTAGCCGCTGGAGAGGGGCATTGCGCTTCGCCCTGAACAATTCAAATAAATTAAGGAAATTACAATGACCCAGCCACCCTTAAACATCCTGATTCTATGTACCGGTAACTCCTGCCGCAGCATTCTTGGCGAAGCGCTGATCAACCATCTGGGCGGCGACCGCTTTCGTGCCTTCAGTGCCGGTAGCCACCCTACTGGCCAAGTCAATGCCAACGCGTTATCGACATTGGTCCGACACGGCTTACCAATTGACGGTTACAGCAGCAAATCATGGGACGTGTTTACCGAAGGCCAAATCGACATCATGATTTCAGTGTGTGATTCTGCAGCTGGTGAGAGTTGCCCGATTTTCTTAGGCAAAGCTGTACGCGGCCATTGGGGCTTGCCTGATCCTGCTCATGTATCCGGCAGCCCCGAAGTGATTGAGGCGGCGTTTGAGGCGACTTACCAAGCCTTGGAAAAACGCATTGCGCAATTGTTGGCCTTACCTGTCGAAAGCCTCTCCAAGCAAGAACTCACCGAAGCTTTAAACAAAATCGGCAGTGAATCGCTATGAACAATAATCAACTAGAACCATCCCCAAAACATCTAGGCTTTGTAGAACGTTTTCTGACGCTATGGATTTTTACAGCAATGGCAGTCGGCGTCGGCCTTGGCTATTTTGTGCCTGATGTCACCCAATGGCTGACTCGTTTTCAAGTCGGCACCACCTCGATTCCGATTGCCATCGGCCTAATCCTGATGATGTACCCGCCGCTGGCCAAGGTGCGATACGAAGAATTGCCGTTAGTGTTTAAAAACACCAAAGTCTTGATTCTGTCCTTGGTACAAAACTGGATCATCGGCCCCGTTTTGATGTTTACGCTGGCGGTAGTTTTCCTGCGCGATTACCCCGAATACATGGTTGGTCTGATCATCATCGGCCTGGCGCGTTGCATTGCAATGGTCTTGGTGTGGAACGATTTAGCCGAAGGCGACACCGAATACTGTGCCGGTTTAGTAGCGTTTAACTCCATTTTCCAGATGCTGTTTTTTTCCGTGTACGCCTATGTGTTCGTAACCGTTCTGCCCGACTGGTTAGGTGTTGCCTCAAGACTGGAAGTTAAAATCACCATGGGTCAGGTTGCCGAAAGCGTGTTGATTTATCTAGGCATTCCGTTTTTTGCCGGCATGTTTACGCGCTTGGTGCTGGTTAAACTCAAAGGTGTGCAATGGTATGAAGAAAAATTCATCCCCAAAATCAGCCCGATCACCTTGATTGCACTGCTGTTCACAATTTTGGTGATGTTTTCTCTCAAAGGCGAAATCATCGTGCAACTGCCGTTAGATGTGTTGCGCATCGCCGTGCCGCTGGTGATTTACTTTGTCATAATGTTTTTGGCCACCTTTTATATGTCGGCCAAAGCGGGCGCAAGCTACCCGGTGAGTGCAACCCTGGCATTTACCGCCAGCGGCAACAATTTTGAACTGGCGATTGCTGTGGCCGTGGCGGTATTTGGTCTGCAATCAGGTGAGGCTTTTGCGGCGGTGATCGGGCCGCTGGTAGAAGTGCCGGTGTTGATAGGTTTGGTTAAAGTGGCGTTGTTTTTTAGGCGGAAGTATTTTTTGCAGGTGAACTGATTTTACGCGCAGTTTAGATTTTAAAATTATTGTGTCGCACGCGACGATTTTTTAAATCGGGTTCCCGCACCCGAAGGCGGGATACTTTCTTTTGCGCGGCCAAAAGAAAGTATCCAAAGAAAAAGCCGCCCGGACACCGCTTGCTTCCTGCGCGCTGCCGCTGTCATCGGGGGTTGCCAAATGGGGCTCCTGCCCCATTGTCACCGCACGGCATCCATGCCGTGCCCCTACGGGCTATTCCCGATGACAACGTCAGTGCTCGGCGCGGTATACGGGGAATTACGCCGCGGGAACATCAGCGATTAAATTAGCAAATCTGGTTAAGCCCCTTGAAAACTCAAGAAGAAATCAACACGCCACTTTCTGATAAGCATCCGTAATCTCCCGCCCATTCCACACATAGCAATAGTGCGCACCTTGCCGCACAGGCGACAACACCCGAGGGCGAAAAACCGCGACACATTCGCCACCCGATAAACGTACACTGTCGTAAACAATGCCGTTTGAGCCGCTAGCGCGCAGCTCTTTCGCCAGCACTTGACCGGCACCATAGCAGCTTATCTCAGGCAAATAAATATCCGCCATCTCTAGTTGCCTACCCCGAATATCATGCAAATCAGCATCCAGATCGGATGCGTAACTGCGCATGTCAATTTCTATCGGCGGCTCATTCGTCGCCGCTAAAAACAAGGCTCGATGAAATTTAGTCTCCGCTATTGCCGTCGCAATATCGGCCGCGGCATAGTAAACGCCGAAGCTGCCATCGGTAAAACGACTACCTTCGGGGTTAAGATGAGTAAAAGCCGCCATAATCGGCGTGGTGCCCGGCCCGGAAATCCGCTCATCCGGCGGCACCAAATTAATTTCACCGGCTTCATCGCGTAAACGATCATTGGTAAGCGCTTCGATGGCAAAGACAATATCCAGGTCTTCCGGCGCAGCGACACGGTCAAATAAACCGGCAGGCGGAAACCGGCTGGGCACTAAGCGCCAACAAGGCGTCCAGCTGATACGGCTAAGTGGCGGCTGCTTACTCATGACCAGCCGCGCTGCCCATCCAGATATTGCCGCACCACATACAGGTCGGCAACATGGCCGGTCAGCATGCGCTCCAGCGCCGATTTACCTTGAAAAGGTATCGCCGAATTGGGCCGCTTTAGCCATTGATCGGCCGCATCAGCTTTTGGCAATAACACCTGCAAGGCTTTATAAATGCCGAAAATATACGAAAGCCGCTCTAATTTATCCGGACCAAGCTTGGCCGATTCCGGCTGCTTCTTCCATTTAAAATACGTACTCCTTGAATCCAAGCCCAACAGCGTCATCGCCTCGTCGGCATTAAGACTCCACGCGGTCGCGATATTAAAAAACGTGAGTAAAGCCGCTTTGGAAAGTTTGGCGCTATCGGAAGGAAGCTGAGCGGTTGCAATTGATAACATGGGTTATCTCCCAACATAAGTTTACTTATAAATTTTATGAAAACTTAAGTCCATTAATAGACTTTGTCAAGAGGAGGATTCATACTATTGCAAAGCAGGTGAAGCTACATGTAATGATATTCAGGAATCTATATTTAAACTCGATCAAAATCACAAACTTGTTGCGACTGAGTTTTTAAAGTTGGACGATTACAAAACTTTATAATCAGCTGTTAGGCAATCCACTAAATGCTAATGCCATGAATAAAAACGAAATTATTTCTGAGATAAAGCGTATTACAAAAGAACTTGGTGGTAAGGCACCAGGCTTCCAAAGATTCTCAACTGAGACGGGATTGCGCAAGTCGGATTGGTACCCAAATCTATGGCTACGATGGGGAGATGCAGTTTTAGAAGCGGGCTGTCAACCAAATAACTTTATCACCGCCTATGATACTGATTTCCTGATTACAAAATATATTGAGTTGATTCGTGAACTCGGTCACTTCCCAATCGAAGGTGAACTTAGGATTAGAAAAAATACCGACAAAAGTTTTCCGAGTCACAGTGGATTTTCTCAGCTTGGATCAAAAAATGATAGAGTTCAGGCAATCCTAGAATATTGTCAAGGCAAGGATGAATTGGCTGACATTATTTCTCATTGCGAAAAAGTCGTATTGCCTACAACACGCCAAGAGGCTAATTTAACTAATGTAGACTCATTCAAAGTCGGTTTTGTCTATCTTCTAAGGCATGGCTCACGTAACGAATATAAAATAGGTCGAACATATAACCCAATACGCAGGGAAGGCGAAATTCGGCTGGAGCTTCCTGAAAAAGTACAGCCCATACACTATATCGAGACGGACGATCCATCAGGCATAGAAAAATATTGGCATTCCCGTTTTGCCACTAAACGCAAAGAGGGGGAATGGTTTTTATTAACAGCAGATGATGTTCGAACTTTTAAACGATGGCGAAAAATCTACTAGATATGTTTCAGATTTAGAGGACCGTAGATGTGCTGAACACCCTGAAGCGCATCGCTCGCGATTGATGCGCCTCCTAACGTCGGCACATCCCACTACGGAATTTGCCAACGTTAAGAGGCTACCAAGGAATCCTCAGTCATTCAAAAAAACAGGAAAAACGAGAGAACCATATGCCAGCAATTTCGATGTTCTATGGAATCATCATCTACATGTATTTCATGGATAACAAGCAACACAACACTCCACATATTCATGCCAAGTATCAAGAGCATGAAGTGATTGTTTCTATTCCGGACGGTGATGTGTTGGAAGGCAGTATTCCCAATGCAAAAATGAAACTTCTTCAAGCATGGATTGAATTACACAAGGACGAGTTGGTTGCGGATTGGGAGCTTGCGGTAGCCGGTCAGCAACCTTATAAAATAAATCCTTTGAGGTGATTAACATGAATCCCAGAATTAGCGAAGTCGCGCCAGCGGATGACTACAAATTGAAGCTTGTTTTCACTAATGGGGAGCAAGGTGTTTATGATTGCTCTAGTTTGCTCGATTTTGGTGTTTTCAAAGAACTCGGGGACAAAAACTACTTTAAACAAGTAAAGGTGCTGGATGGCACGGTTGTATGGCCCCATGAACAAGATATTTGCCCTGACACCCTTTATCTTGATTCAGAGAAAAGGCGGTAACTCGTAGATTGGGTTGCGTACTTTTCGCAACCCAACATTCAACCAACAGAATTGCCAAAAATGTTGGGGTGGCTATCGCCATCCCAACCTTGTATCTTAAATCCCGTCATGGTTAGCTACCTTGGCACTGAGACAGAAAGAGCTTGAGCTTACCCTTAAGGTTCAACCTTGCCATGTAGATTAAGCCTTTTGTCTCGCTTCTGATGCCAGCTAAGACACTGAACGGTAGCCAAGGGCGTTGATCCTGTATGCACAAGGCAAGTGGGCTCAGTTGGTT
>Ga0208118_100027_pt1 | contig 124985 bp, 110 predicted proteins | sample LakWasMet34_HOW6_2_FD_183876 | JGI IMG/M metagenome (GOLD analysis project Ga0208118, IMG submission 183876) | Freshwater sediment methanotrophic microbial communities from Lake Washington under simulated oxygen tension - Sediment Metagenome... | ecosystem: Environmental > Aquatic > Freshwater... | reverse complement strand
TAAATACTGTTGGTTTCGATCATATTGGATAAAACGACTCATGAAATCTTGCCAGTGAAAGTGTTGAACTTAAGGTCATTTTACAATATATGAGGCTTAAAGGCTGATAAGTCCGACAGCCTCCTAGCGTCCCTGACTGGGTTACCACGCAGAGCGTAAGAACCCTAAGCGAAACTTATTTCCTTATTACAAAGCACTCGCCAGAAAACTTAAACCCGGTAACGTTGCACGTTAGACCTTCCAGGTTTTAAAAACCTGGAAGGTCTGCATTCCCGCCTAACGACAACACGCAGACACTTGTCTATAAAGACGAGCGCACGGAACGAGAGCGAAGCATACACTCCCGTTGCAATAAGTCAGCCTAAACGAAAACCGCGCCAAGCTAACGCTGATAAGTGCCGATCAATTCCGCCTGTCCAATAACATGCCCCGCCATCCCTTGTTCAAGCTGAACCTTATTGGGATGATGCAGATCGGGCAATTCAATATCCAGCGCATACAGTTTATGAAAGTAGCGATGCCGGCCAATGGGCGGGCATGGGCCGCCGTAGCCGGTCCGTTTCCAGTCGTTTTTGCCTTGGTAAGCGCCAACCGGTAAATGGGCGACGGCAACGGCTCGCGGTAACGCTGTAACCGTCGGCGGAATGTTATAGAGCAGCCAATGTACCCAAGTCATTTTAGGCTTGGCAGGGTCCGGGGCATCGGGATCGTCAACGATCAACACCAGGCTTTTGGTGTTTGGCGGAAGTCCCGACCAGCTTAAAGCGGGCGAACTGTCGTTGCCGTCGCAGGTGAAAACTTTAGGGATTTCTCCCTGATGGACAAAGTCCGGTGATATGAGGGTCAAGGTCATATTTTGCTCTCCTTCGGCCAAAACGGCGGTAGTAAAAAAAATACTGAAAACCAAACACATTAAACGAATAAAAACAGGCCGATAGGTTGAATTCATAGATCACCTCGATAATAAAATTAGACTTGCCGGTTTACCGATCGCCACGCTCAAGATTGGCAAACCCGCCCTTGCAAATGCGTATCCGCGCCTAAACCGTAAACCTATCCTAAGCGCAGGGCAATTGTAGAAAAGACCTACAGACAAACAACTTTTCATTGCTTTAAACTCCAAGCGCTACAACCGATTCTTGCGCAGTAAAATCAGGAGCTTGCGATATGAGACGAGTAAAGCATGTTATTTTTTGGCTGGTGGTCATCGGCGTTATTTTGCTGTTGTTTTCCACCCACGTCATCGCTGAAGATGATTTTCACCGGCAACGCTATGCGTTGGCGGAGACCGTCAAGGCCGAGGCGGCCGTCTTAGCTGCACCAGGCGGCAGCGGCGGAAGCTTTTTGCTGGAAAGCGGTTATTTATTGAATGCCATGTGGGTTGCCTCTTTTTTGGGTTGAGGCGGCGATTATCCTGACACGGAGGGTAAGTAATCGCACGTATTGAATGAAACAGCCAGACTCCTTATCCTACAGAGACTCGCATAACATCAACGTTGTTTTTAAAACTTAAAACAGGTGCCCGGCCATGAAAAAAATAAATATCGCAGCAATGCTATTGGGCTTATTTGTAATGACCACTGTTGTTTATGCCGATATTACCCTGCAATCTAAAAAAGAAGTAGAGGGCGCCTGGAAGCTGCAATACACCAAAAACTCGTTAACCGATAAAGCATCCATCAACAGGGAAGATACCTGGATATTTAAAGACGGGAAAGTAACTATCTTACATATTCCGCGCGACGGAATATTTTATGATCAACCGCCGGTAAATTACGAAATAGAAGACGGTAAATTAAAAGTCGCGCTGGTGGGTAATGACCGGTTTGACGTGTTTTCCGTAGTGGAAAAAGACGACAAGAGCATGACCCTAAAAGGCAAATTCGGCGGTTATTATTACTTTACTAAAAAGTAATTTAAGCGGCGATGCTTATCCTTCGCCACAGTGCATAGGCGGCCGTTGTCATTTTCACCTTGGAAATGTCGGGCATAAACATCAGCCTGCGGCTCTGCCGGATAATCGATAGACCTTGTACTCGATACGTTCAGGGAGCTTATCCGGCAATTCCGGGTTAATCTCGAACACGCTCTCAACATGGGCCAAATCGATCTCGTAAGCTTCCGAGTACAGTGTTTTGATCTCTTCGGCAACGCCAAAGGCTTGGCATGCGCTCTCATTTTCTTCCGCACCCTCCGCAGTCAGCAGAAAAACCTGGGCCGTTTTTGCAACAATCAAGCTCAAATGCGCAATATAGCGTTGACGGATGTCTTCCGGCAGTGCGGTTAGCGCCGCCCGGTCATAAACGACATCAACCTGCCCCAGATCGTTCCCGGTCAATGAAAAGTAATCGCCGCATAAGATACTGAGTCTCCCGTGTTCCCATAGCGTAAATTGACCAACCTGCCGCCGAACAGGCTTCAGGCGGTTCTCCCGAAAAAAGGCCCGCACCGCAATAGGACTCAACTCAACACCGATGACTTCATAACCCTGCTTGGCAAGCCAGATCATGTCCAAACTCTTTCCGCAGAGCGGCACAAACACCCGGCTGCCTTTTGCCAGATCAAGACTGGGCCAAAATCGGGTCAGAAGTTGATTCACCGTTTGCTGGTGAAAATCGGTTCGCCGGTCACGCCAAAATTGCAACCAAAGAACGTTGTCGCGCCCGGTCATGACGGCTCCAGCATCAGTGCTTGGGCAAAGGTCAGAAAACGCCCCTTGAACGGGTCACCGTTTTCCATGAATCTGTCGGCACGTCGAGTCGTAAAGCCATAACCGAGTTCAGCCATTTCCCGGCAAAAACCGACACGATTGCCGCGATCCGGATCAACAATAATAATCTGCGCAGACGTCTCCGCATGACGGTCAATAAAACCCGCAAGCTGGCCGGGCTGTTGCCGTTCATAAAGGACATCGCTGCCGATGATCAAGTCGAACAACCCCAGATCAGGGTTGTTTGCCTCCCAGTTTCCAGTGTGATATTTCAGCGGCCCCAGATTGTTCAACAGCAGGTTTTCCTTCAAAAAGGCCTGACTCAAAGGATGCCAATCGCTGACCGTCATGTCGCCTGCCCGACGATGAATGACCAGGCTTGCCAAGGCCAGACCGGCGCCTATTTCCAGAATGCGTTTCCCGGTCAGGTCAATAGTATGCATAGCCAAAGCCAGTACCTGCGCTGACGGCCATAAATGACCGAATAACGACCAACTGGCCGGAGAGATACCGGCAAGCTCCGCCTCGCCGTGAGGATCGGAATATTGCTGGAGGTCTAACAAAGAACGGATCTGGTAATCCGTACCGCCAACAGTGACGGTCTCGTACTTGACGTGGTAAACGGGCATGGGGTTTCTTCTCATCGGGAACGGGTTGTACATCAGGAAAATGTTCTGATCGAACGGGCACAACACTTCGTGAGAAGAGATATACAGGCCGAAAATGGCACTCGCGGGGGCTTACCTCGAAATTATCTTTGAACTCGGGTTTTTTAAAGAGTAACACGTCGTATGCCGGACTAACTAAAAATCTACACAGGGCGGTAGTAAATACTGTTGGTTTCGATCAAATTGGATAAAACGGCTCATAACATCAGGTTGCGGTAAGTTTTGAAGTCCGGGCTATTTTTTTACAAGGGATCGGACTTTATAGCTGGTAAGTCCGACAGGCTCCTAGGCTGGCTATGTACAGCCGTTATGACAATTGCGGTGGTCGCAATGTTTTTGTCACTGGGGAGTAAAAAAATAGTTTACTAGCTCTGCCGTATTGTTCTGGCTGAACTGTCAAAGAGCAAAGTGATGCAGATCCAATCCGTTTACGTTCGCTACCGTACCGACTGCCTTCAATTTTATCTGTACATTTCAAATCGCGATGGGGAACTTCATTCCACGCTTGAGTCATGACTATCGGGTTATGGCTAAATAATTATCAGGAGACACTCATGAACAAAGATCAAATAAAAGGCCGAGTCGAAGAAGCCAAAGGTACAGTTAAGGAAGTCACTGGCAAGATATTGGACGACGATGAGATGGAGCTGGAAGGAAATATCCAAAAAAACGTTGGTAAAGTCAGGGCTGGCTTTGGTGATCTCAAGGACGATATTAAGAAAGACAAATAAAACGCGCCTATGCCGGAGGAAAACACACGTCAGAAGTGCTCAAACGCGCGATAACTCATGCTGAACCCGCCATGAACACCTGAATGCCTGCATCGCGGCGCCTAAATGATGCTATTGATCACGGCAAGCAAAAGCATGTCGACTTTGCGAAGAAACCTGCCGAAGAAGCCGGCATACCTCTGAAAGCCGCGCAATAAACGACCATCAACTTCTGTTCGGCATGGATGCCGTTCAATTAACACTTACTATGAAGGAGAACACTATGCCTACACGATTATTGCTAGTTATTTTCACTTTAACGGGCAGTCTACTAATGATGACAGGTCCTGTTCGAGCCGAACAAAATACCGCATTCCATTTGGCAGCTAACTCGGAATTGGAAAATACCGAGCGCAATGTGCGCGACAAGGACAACGCTACCTTAACCCCGGAAGACCAAAAGGAAACCAAAAAGGATATAAAAATCACGGCTAAGATACGTCAAGCCTTGGTTAGAGATAAATCCCTATCAGTCGATGCGCAGAATGTAAAAATCATCACCCGTAATGGCGTGGTGACTTTGCGCGGGCCTGTTGCAAATGAAGCTGAAAGTAAGACGCTGCAAAAAATCGCCAAGAAAATGCGTGGTGTAGTGCTGGTAGATAATCAACTTGAAAATAAAGCGCCTTAAAGGCCCAGGAGAATGACATGACTAAAGCCGTTTTTTGTATCGCTCAAAATCTCGAACAAACAGAGATCATTGTTAATAACCTGAAGACAGCAGGTTTTTCAATTAACGATATATCCGTGCTGTTCCCCGACAAATCCACGACCAAGGATTTTGCTCATGAGAAGCACACCAAAGCGCCGGAAGGCGCCGCTATCGGTGGGACAGTGGGTTTAGGCACTGGCGCTGTGCTCGGATTATTAGCCGGGATCGGCGCTCTGGCTATTCCAGGCGTCGGTCCGTTAATTGCCGCCGGGCCCATTATGGGGGCATTGAGCGGTGCGGCAGTAGGCGCTGCCACTGGAGGTTTGGCTGGAGCCTTAATTGGGCTGGGTATTCCCGAGTATGAAGCCAAACGCTACGAAGGAAAAATCAAGGGAGGAAGCGCCTTGATTTCTGTACATACGGATAGCAGCGAAGAGCGTGATCGAGTAAAAGAAATTTTTAAAAATGCCCATGCAGAGGATATTTCCTCGACTGGGGAAGCGTCAGTTTAAGGCTTTATGAGGCTATTGCACGTAATCAAGAAATAATCACAGAGGAGTTTTGTTATGCATAACATTGAAACTATCGACAAATTGCTGAAAGATGAATTAGCCGCAACGGAAACTTATAAACAGGCTTTGAATAAACTTAAGGAAGATGCCTGCGCGGTAGAATCGGAATCTTTAATGCCCGTTTATGAGGAGCATAAAGATGCCGTTTCCAGTTTACAGGCACTCATCAATCGACTGGGAGGAACTCCCGCCGAGGACTCAGGAACATGGGGCGCTTGGGCGGAAATAGTCATGGGAGGCGCTAATATTCTGGGTAAAAAAGCCACCTTAAAAGCTTTACAAGAAGGCGAAAAAAGTGGCGTCAAGAATTATGAAGAAGCCCTGCAGGATACTGAGCTGCCTTCAGATGTTCGCGCTTTAATTGAAACAAAACTACTGCCTGCCCAACAAGCGCATATACGCACTTTGGAGCGGCTGGTGGATGCGGCAGCTGCTTAGGTTTTCCAGTCTTAAATGCATTTAATTGATGCCGGCGTGGACGATGATGCGTTCGTTCGCGCTGTCTTTTTTTATTGCGCTGCCGGACTTTTACCGGACTTTAATAAAAATCCAACTCACTCTGCAACACATTATCCGGGCTACTAAACAATGTGAGAAAAACCCATTAATGGTGAGTAAGAAGCCTATGCGCTAATTTATAAACCAAGGAGTTCCAACATGATTTCAACTGTACCTGATGTAATTTTTAAAACACGTGTTCGCGACGAAAGTATCGGTGGCGACAACCCCTTTCGCTGGCAGGATGTCAGCACCGATGACATCTTTAAAGGAACAAAAATTGTTGTTTTGGCGCTTCCCGGCGCCTATACGCCTACCTGCTCAAGCAAACATTTGCCTGGATTTGAAGCCAAATATCAGGACCTCATTGAACAGGGTGTTGATGAGGTTTACTGCGTGAGTGTTAATGATGCCTTTGTGATGTTTCAATGGGGCAAGCATCTGGGCATCAAGCAGGTAAAAATGCTACCCGACGGAAACGGCGATTTTACCCAGGCAATGGGCATGCTGGTGAAAAAAGAGAACCTTGGTTTTGGCAGTCGTTCATGGCGCTATTCAATGGTTGTCGAGGATAAAAAGATTATCAAATTATTCAGAGAACCCGGCCAGGTTGATAATTGCCCTGATGATCCGTTTACTGTAAGCGATGCCGATACCCTGCTGGATTATTTAAAACAGAACAAATAGGCCTGTATTACCCTTACTTCCATTTATAAAGGGGAAGCTTCAATGACTCAATATGATTATGATCTGTTTGTAATTGGAGCAGGTTCCGGAGGCGTGCGCACAGCACGTATGGCATCGAGTCATGGTGTAAAAGTAGCCATTGCTGAAGAACGTTATTTGGGCGGCACCTGTGTCAATGTGGGTTGCGTGCCCAAAAAACTGCTGGTCTATGCTTCCCAATTCCAAGATCAATTCGACGCGGCGGCGGGTTTTGGCTGGACGGTGGGTCAACCGACGTTCAACTGGTCAAGCTTGATCGCAAATAAAAATCAGGAGATTGAGCGGCTACATGCTGTCTACAACAACCTGCTGCAAAAATCGGGCGTCAGTGTCATCAATGGCAGGGCACGTTTGCTTGATGCGCATACTGTCGCCGTCGCCGGTACGGAATACAGCGCCGAACGCATACTGATTGCAACAGGAGGCTGGCCGTCTGTTCCCGACATGCCCGGCAAACAACACGCCGTCACATCGAATGAAATGTTTTTTCTCGATCAATTGCCCAATCGCGTCATTATCGTCGGTGGCGGCTACATCGCGGTGGAATTTGCCGGCATTCTTCATGGCCTTGGCGTGAATACCACAATTTGTCATCGTGGAGACAAACTGCTTCGTGGTTTTGATGAGGATATACGTGATTTTCTGGCTCATGAAATGACCACGAAAGGCATAAATATTCTTCTCAATACCGATATTGAGGCGATTGAAAGCGCAGGCGATTGCTTCACAGCACAGCTTATTGATGGCAGCAAAGTGAGCACAGACCTGGTTATGTATGCCACCGGCAGAACACCGAATTCAACCGGATTTGGACTGGAAGCGCTCGCCATTGAATTGGACGACGAAGGTGCAATTAAGGTTAATGGGGACTATCAAACCAATGTGCCGTCAATCTATGCGCTGGGTGATGTGACTAACCGGGTCAACCTGACCCCGGTAGCCATAGCGGAGGGCATGGCTCTGGTAAATAAGCTGTATGCCAATCACTCGAGATCGGTGGATTACGACAATATTCCCACCGCTGTTTTCAGCCAGCCCCCTATTGGTACGGTCGGTCTAACCGAAGCACAGGCGCGCGAAAAATACCCGGACATCGACATTTACCAAACCCGTTTTACACCAATGAAAAACACCCTCTCCGGCATGGATGAACGAACCCTGATGAAGATGATCGTGGTACGCAGCACGGATCGGGTTGTCGGCATGCATATGGTAGGGCCTGACGCCCCTGAAATTATCCAGGGCATGGCAGTTGCCATTCGAGCCGGTGCGACCAAGGCGGTCTTTGATACAACTATCGGCATACATCCTACTGCTGCCGAGGAATTTGTAACTCTGCGTGAAACTCATTCAAAGCTATAAGTGTCGCATAACCTGAAGCATCTAAGTGCCTGAATATAAGTTTCCAGCTCTTGTTTAAAGCCGGAGTGCAGGCTTTGCCTGCTTTGCAAGCAGAGCTTGCACTCCAATATACCCGAAAACTTTAGCTCGATTACTTAGCTAATCAAGAGACACGTTGTTCTCGCATTAGCGCCTCCACACGGTGATGTCGGCGCCCAACCTCAAATGCCTCGACGGTGTGGGCCTATACCCATTTACTTAACTTCCCCTTCCCGTTTGGTTTCCATTTCCAGGTTTTGGTATTCATGTTGTTCCAACTTACCGTCATGACCTGCATCCACCTTGTCGAATACTTGCAGTAAATAAGGGAAATTCTTCAATTCACTTTTAGTAACGTAGTGATCGCCATTGATATCAGCCTGTTCAAATGTGGGTAATTTCCCCTTGCCATCATCTGATTTTTTGGCAGGTTCATTCTGTGCGTTTTGAACGTCTGGAGTTTGGTTTTCAGCCCATACAGACTGGGTAACAGAGCCAAGGCCGATACTCATAACAACAGCTACCTTGATAATTTTTAAAAACTGGTTGGGGTTATGGGATATTTCGCGAATAGTTTTTCTGGTTTTCATAATAGCCTCACAGGGTTAAAGATTAAGTAGATCCGGTTTTATCTTGAAAATGATTTCAACAAAAATATCGTGTTACTTGCTTTGGATGAGCATTATTACTGGCCCAATGCGTCTGGACAGCTAATGATGAATTAATAAAATCGCTCTGCGATATAGCCAGCGGCTTCCATTTGATGCTTCTTTCATGTCTGCTTAATTACTCGAATCTTCAATAATCTGGAAAATAACCTTGTCGCTATGTTCATATCAATTCGATTCAAGCCTTGACACAAAAAATTATTCTTGGACCAGCATAATTATAAATTGGACAATTGAGTTAAGTCGGTACGGTGGCACACATAAAGCGACTGAGTAATGTGTCAACACTTTTCCGGACACAAAATTAAGCAGTGTTATGCCAAAGTTACGCGATTATTATTTTGCTAACACAAGGACATTGACTATGTGCGAAGTCGCACAGACCGATTTTAATTACCTGTGTAGTCTTAAAACACAGACAAGGGGATTTGAGGTATGTAGGGAACTTACTCGTTAAGAAAAAATCGAGTAATCCAGTTAAAGGATAGTGTTTTCAATCCTCGCCTGAATTAAGAATTTTCATAACACCGGCTCAAACTGAGCCGACAGGAGAAAAAACATGATTAACCCTGACCAAATTAAACCTGATATGCCCGTTGTTTGCTCCCAAGACGGACAATTTGCTACTGTCGATCATATGGAGGGGACGGATACCATCAAGTTGAAGAAAGATAAGGCAGGTCAACACCATTACATTCCGCTAACCTGGGTAAGCTCAATCGAGGGCGGCACAGTTAAAGTAGATCGCCCAGGCGATCAAGCAATACAGGAATGGTCGACAGTTTCGCCGTTGTTTTAAGAGAATGCCTTCAGACGATAATATAGACAAGCGCTAGGAGGTAGGTTTTTATACGAATTGCATAGTCAGGTCGAATGTTGATATTTTATAAAGGCAGCGTGTAAGAACAAAATAATCACTTGTCAGACAGGGAGAGGCTTCGTCGCACTCAACATCAACCCATGAAAGAGGTGACATCATGAACAGCCCTTACAAGTATCGTCGTATTTCCAAGGAAGATGCGGCAGTTCTGTTCGTAGACCACCAGTCCGGCCTGACTGCGTTGGTACAGGACTATCAGCCCAGCGAATTCAAGAACAGTATTCTGGCCTTGGCCGATATGGCGAAATTTTTCAATCTGCCGACTATCCTCACCACCAGTTTCGAGGAAGGCCCGAACGGCCCCATCGTGCCCGAGCTGAAAGCGATGTTCCCCAACGCTCCGTTCATCGCCCGCCCCGGACAGATTAACGCCTGGGACAACGAGGACTTCGTCAAAGCCGTGAAGGACACCGGCCGCAAACAGCTGATCATCGCCGGCATCGTAACCGAGGTCTGCGTGGCATTCCCTGCGCTCTCCGCATTGGAAGCAGGCTACGAGGTGTTCGTCGTCACCGATGCCTCCGGCACATTCAACCAAGCCAGCCGCGAGGCCGCCTGGCTTAGGATGGCGACCGCCGGGGCGCAACTGCTGGATTGGTTCGCGGTGGGTTCCGAGTTGCACCGCGACTGGCGCAACGACATCCAGGGCTTTGGCAAGCTCATTTGCGACCACACGCCGCTCTACCAGAGCCTGATGACCAGCTATACGGCTAAGGGCCGGTCCTGACAGGACGATTCATCGAAGCGGTTTCGCTATTGGTCCTATTCGCTCATCGGTGCTTGCGCTTCATGGCCGCCTGGACGGTATCGATCCATCACTTCGTCGAGCTTGTCATTGGTGATATTGGCGTTCGCCTTCTGCAAGCAGCTTAGAAGAACCGCTTTGTTGGAATGGACGCGCTCAGCGGTGGGCCGCGTTCCCTGCGGGGCCGGAGCGACATACCTGAAACAGGCGGTAAACTGCTCCGGCGCGATGTCGAGGTCGTGACTAATCTTGTCGACAGGCCGCTTGGGGTCTTCCGGCAGGAAAGCCGGGGTTGCAACGGCACGCCCTGATAAGACAATGATCGCGACAAGCAACGATGCATTTATACAGTTCTTCATCAAGATGCTCCGGCAATGCGTTGCAGACTTAAGGCAACCAGCGTCCGGGCTCTTTCCATAGTGTCGGCTTCCGCATAGCAGCGCAATTCCGGCGCGTTGCCGGAAGGACGCAGATGCACGATCTCGCCGTTGTCGAACGTCAAGCGCAGGCCGTCGGTCAAGTCTTGGCAGGCCAGCGCGCCCAGTTCATTACCCCACAAGCTCTGATAAGCGGTGTCGTCGCTTTGCAATCTATCCAACAGCGCCCGGCTATCGGCAACCGGGAAATCCTGCAAACGGTCGCTGGCGGTATATCGCTTCGGCAAACCGGCGAGCAGGGCCGACACATTGCCGCCCTGTTGCCGAGCCATCGCCAGCACCGCCAAGGCGGGCAGTACCGCATCGCGGGTCGGCAGCGCGGCCAGGGGCTGACCGCCGACCGACAAATCATTGCCCACCAGAAAGCCGCCGTTGGCTTCAAAACCGACCACGCCGGGACTACCGGCAGCGAACATCTGTTCCATTCCGGCAATCACGTACGGCGAACCGATGCGGGTGCGGATCACCTGCCGAAACAGTCCCGATGCTTCGATTGCGGTATTGCAACTCACCGGCGTGACCACGGTATCGGCACCCAGAAAGTGCGCGCACAATAAGCCGACGATGTCGCCGCGCAACCAGTTGCCGGTCTCATCGGCGATCAGCGGCCTATCGCCGTCTCCGTCGGTGGAGATGATGGCATCCAGATGATACTCCGCCGCCCAGGCCTGTCCGCGTCGGCGGTCTTCTTCGCTGACCGCTTCGGTGTCGAGAGGCACAAAGGTATCGGTACGGCCCAAACCCACCACATCCGCGCCCAGCGCGCTCAGTACATCGCGCAGGCAATCGCGCGCCGCGCTGGAATGTTCGTAAACCCCGATCCGCCAACCGCTTAGTAAATCGGCGGCAAACAGGCCGATATAGCGCTGCCGGTATTGCTGCAAGGCGGCTGGATTGACGATTGTTGCATCGGCGCTTTCTCCCTCAGGGAGAAGGCTGGGACATTTTTCCTCCAGTTCGACTTCGGCATGAGTGATGGCCGCTTCGTCGGCTTTACTGATCTCGCCTTCGGCCCGATAAAACTTGATGCCGTTGCGATCGAACGGAATGTGGCTGCCGGTAACCATAATTGCCGGAATGCCTTGCGCCAGAGCATACAAAGCCAGCGCCGGAGTGGGCAACATCCCGCAGAAATCCACCTCGCACCCGGCCTGGCGGATACCCGCCACGCAAGCGCGGACGATGTCAGGGCTTGACGGCCGCAAGTCCATGCCCAGGGCGATTTTTTGCCCGGTTTTAGCAAGGCCCAGGCCGTGCAGGAACGCCAGCGTATAGGCGGTGCAGACCTGATCGGTCATTTGGCTTACCAGCCCGCGCGCGCCGCTGGTGCCGAATGCCACGCCGCTTTCGGCCATCATGTGTTGGATATTGATTTTTGTCATGGGGTTTGTTTTGTAAAGTTGTCAATGAGGGATGCAAAAAGTTTGTTTATTCTAAATTAAGGCTAAGGCTGATCGTGTGACGCGCAGTTTTTTCGCCTCCTCTAAATATCCACCACTCTGTTCTGGTCAAAACGGGGGGCGATTTTTGCGCCTGCATAACCTCTGGGGTTGCATAATATTCTGGCCCCCGCTATACGATAATCCATCTGGCTATGAACATGACCGTGAATCCAGGCAGCAATTTCGTATTCATGCAGCAGGGGTTTCATGTCATTGCAATAGGCCAGTTTCTTCAGCGCATGAGCCGAGTCATTCCAGCTCCACAAGGAAGGCGCGTGATGCGTTATCACCACCGTTCGCCCTGAAAACGGCTGGGCTAACTCACGTTCAAGCCACATTTTTGAGCGTTGATGACAATGGCTAAACTGCATCGTATCAAAAGGCTTTTCGACAAACTGAATTCGCTTGAAATCATTTAGCGTCTTGCCTAACGCCGCTGCTGTTTTGTCACCCCCAACAAACAGATCGGTCCACAGCGTACAGCCTAAAAAACGTACGCCTTGAAATATAAAACAATCGTTCTCAAGAAAATGCACGTTGCTGTCGGCGCATTGGCTACGGATCAATTGCAAGGTGTGTTGATATTCATGCGAATAAAACTCGTGATTGCCGGCAACATAAATAACCGGTTTATTCAACGTTTTAAGCCAGTCCAGGCCTTGCGTCCCGACGCCTATATCACCGGCCGCGACAATAATGTCGGCATCAGTATCCGGCGCTTTCAGCCATCCGAACTCCAAATGTATGTCGGAGAAATAATTTATCCTCACACTAAACTCTACTCAATGACCTGTATCGGCGTATAATTTAACAACATTCTTCCAAATAACTGTAACCTTTTCCAAAAGATTTTGTATATGTCTATTAGCCTTAGAAAAATCACCCATCAAGTTTTAATCGGCGATGTTAAAGTCGGCGGCGGCGCGCCAATCGTCGTTCAATCGATGACTAATACCGATACCGCCAACATCACGGCGACCGTCAACCAAATCATCGAACTGGCCGCCGCCGGTTCCGAACTGGTGCGCATCACGGTCAATTCCGAAGAAGCGGCAGCGGCCGTTGCCGAAATCCGCAACCAGTTGGATAAAAAAGGCAACTCGACGCCAATCGTCGGCGACTTTCATTTTAACGGCCATAAGCTGCTGGAAAAATACCCCGACTGCGCCCAGGCTTTGGACAAATACCGCATCAATCCGGGCAACGTAGGCCGCGGCAAAAGCCGTGACCCGCAGTTCCAGCAAATGATCGAGTTTGCCTGCCAATACAACAAACCGGTACGTATCGGCGTCAACGGCGGCAGCTTGGATCAAGCGGTATTGACTCGCTTGCTGGATGAAAACAGAAGCCTTGCAACCCCCGAACCTTTAGCCGCTGTCACCCGCAAAGCGATTGTGCTGTCCGCGCTTGAAAGCGCCGCTAAAGCCGAAGAACTGGGGCTTGGCAAAGACAAAATCATCCTGTCCTGCAAAATCAGCAACGTACAGGAATTGATCAATATCTATCAAGACCTGTCCAGCCGTTGCAATTACGCACTGCATCTGGGCCTGACCGAAGCCGGCATGGGCTCCAAAGGCATCGTCTCCTCGTCTGCGGCTTTATCGGTATTGATGCAGCAAGGCATCGGCGACACCATCCGTATTTCCCTGACGCCCGAACCCGGCGCCTCCAGGACCCAGGAAGTGATTGTCGGCCAGGAAATCCTGCAAACCATGGGCTTTCGCTCCTTCACCCCGATGGTTATCTCCTGCCCCGGTTGCGGCCGCACCACCAGCGATTATTTCCAGAAACTGGCGATGGACATCCAAAGCTATTTGCGCGATCAAATGCCGGTCTGGCGCACCCAATATCCGGGCGTTGAAACCATGGAAGTGGCGGTTATGGGTTGCGTGGTCAACGGACCGGGCGAAAGCAAAAGCGCCAATATCGGCATCAGCCTGCCCGGCACCGGCGAAACCCCGGTAGCGCCGGTTTATGAAGACGGCGAAAAAACCGTTACGCTGAAAGGCGACCGGATTGCCGAAGAGTTTCAGGAAATCGTGCAACGTTACATTGAAACGCACTACGCGCCGTAGTTGCCGTCCATGATGCTACGTTAAATTATCGCCCCCATTAAGGAGTTAATATGACTAACCCGGCATTTATTCTACCCGACCCAATACTCACGCCCGAAGCTTATCTGTTGATGGAAAACGATAATAATACCGAGACTCGGCATGAGTATGTTAATGGGCTTGTTTATGCAATGACCGGGGCCAGTCGTAATCATAATCGCGTGGTACGCCGCCTTATGACTCGCCTTGATCTGCATTTGCAAGGCACCCGTTGCGAGCCGTTTCAATCGGACATGAAAGTAAAAATCAAACGCGGCGACGACGTGCGTTTTTACTACCCGGATGTGCAAGTCGTCTGCGAGGAAGAAACCGACCGTTATTACAACGAGCAACCCTGCTTGATTGTGGAAGTGCTGTCCGATTCCACTCAGCGAACCGATCGCACCGAAAAGCTTCTGGCTTATCAAACGATTGATCGTTTACAAGAGTACGTTCTACTGTCTCAGGACTCGCCTTACCTGGAAATTTACCGCCGCCGAAGCGCGTGGCAGCGCGAGAGTTTCTCAGAAAAACAAAGCGTTACCTTGGAATCGATTGATTTGACGTTGATGGTGGAAGCGCTTTATTCGTAAAGCAAAACTCTGCGGCAATAATGCCGCTCACCCGCAGATTAACAAATCATTATCCAAAAATATCTTCTCCCCACATAAGCATATCCGCCGCAGGGCGTGCCGTACGCATCTTATAAAGCATGGCGCAAAAGCACACCCTAGCCACCCTACTCATCTGTACGAACAATATCCAACACCGGAATAGCAGTAATTTCATGCGCTTGGGATTCCTAATCAAATATGTTAACTTACCTAGGCCGTTGGCTTAACGCTATTAAAAGCCTTGGCTGATCTGCGCTATCCAGCTACAGCAACATAAATAATGAGCGGCTGGCTCAATGACAAAACAACTGATGAGGAGAGAAGAATGCCAAAGAAAACCGCAACAAAATTGCTCCCTGGAAAACTGGCGAGCTTGGCGATTATCGGAGCAATGGCCGCGCCGGCCGCTGTATTAGCCGATGGCGCGCCATTGCAGCAGCCGCAGTCGGTTAGCTCCGACCAAAACAGCCAATCCTTGAAGGTCGAGCTGGAAGTTAAATCCGAGTCCTATACCCTGTTCGGCCCCTCGCCGACACCGAACGACTCGACCAAAAACAACCCGGTAGTCAAGGCGCGCGGCATTAAGCTGACCGACAGCAAGCCCAAAGCGTCTCAACCCAACGGATTGCTGATCGGCCCTACATTGCGCATCCGCCCCGGCGACAAATTCGATGCTAAACTGATCAACAGCCTCAGTTACAGCGAATCTGAAGGAGACGGCAGCCATAGCATGACCGATCCGCACGGCTTCGATGTAATCAACCTGCACACCCACGGTTTGCATGTATCCCCCAACAGCCCGAGCGACAATGTCTTAATCAGCATTTTTCCGCAAAACACGCCGTTCGCCCCCCTTGAGCAATGCCGTCAGGAAACCGATAAAAAAGACTGCGTAACCGGCCATTTCAAGTATTCATACGCCATCCCCGACAATCACCCATCCGGCACCTACTGGTATCACGCCCACAAACACGGCGCGGTATCCATGCATCTGGCCGACGGTTTTGCCGGCGCATTGATTGTCGAAGACCCCAAACACGGCTTGGAAAGCCTGGCGCCGGTAAAGGCGGCTCAAGAGCAAATCGTGATGCTCCAGGAAGTCCAATACGATGCGGATTCCACAGGCGACAATGCCGATCCCTATAAAATTACTTGTAAAAGCGTTTACAGTTTTGCCAATTGCGGTTTCGGCGGCCCGACACCGCCCACCCCCAAAACCACCAATAGCGCCATATCGGTCAACGGACAATTTCAGCCGTCCATTTCAATGCGAACCAATGAGGCTCAGCTTTGGCGGGTCGTCAACGGCACTATCGGCAACGTAGTTCCCATGTGCTTGCTGCCGCTGAACGGCACAACCACGCCCTCGCCCGCCGCCTATGTATTGGCGACCGATGGCGTACCCTTGCAAAACCCAAGCGCAAAAGCCGCCGATTTGCCGGTACGCATCGGCAACACGCCTGTGATTATTACCGCTAACGGCAATGACATACTGAACAACGAACTGCTGTATATGGCTCCGGGACAGCGTCTGGACCTGATGGTCAAAGCGCCGGACAAACCGGGTACTTACGCTTTGTACGATTCCAGCATTGCAGGCAACGGCCTCCCGATCGGGCAATTATGCCAAGCATCGGCATACGCCAATGCAACGCCGATTCTTACCGTATCGGTAACCGATCCCGCGAACCAAATAGCCTATAACATGGCCATACCTAGCCAGATGGAGCTTAACAAGCTGACTGCGCCGAAGACTATCACCGAAGAACAAAGTCCGCAGCTGCCGACCCAAGGCGTAACATACGGATTTACCACCAAAACCTATGCGAGTAAGGACGGCGGCGGTTCGGTCGTCAACGGCAGAGTGTTCAATCCTCTCCGTAGCCAACGCGACCTTGTCTTGAATCAAGTTGATAAGTGGGCAGCGCAAAGCGCCGCTGACAGCCACATGTTCCACATTCACATCAACTCGTTTCAATTGGTATCGCGAGGCCAGTTGAAATATCCGTTCCCGATGTGGCGCGATACCCTGCTGGTCAATTGCGCCGGCGTCGCTGCTGGATTTAATGCAGCAGCCGGTACATACGCCAACTGCTCATTCCCCGGCGGACTGACCATCCCCGCTGACCTAACAGTCCCCAACGCCCCGCCAAACAATCCATTAAACAATTACGGCGAAGTGGTGCAGTTTCTGCAACAACCCTTGGACTACACCGGCTCGCTGGTTGAGCATTGCCATAATGTAGGTCACGAAGACAACGGCATGATGGAACTGGTGGAGATATTACCGCCTAAACACGGCAAGCATGACAAACCGCATAAAGTTCATAGCCATTAGTTTATAGGACGTGGGTGTGCGTTAATCGGGAACGTTAATCGGGAACGTTTAGCGCGCACCTCACCTGTGGGTTTTTCGGCAAACCATAAGTGCCTGAATATAAGTTTCTAGCTCTTGTTTAAAGCCGGAGTGCAGGCTTTGCCTGCTTTGCAAGCAGAGCTTGCACTCCAAAATACCCGAAAACTTTAGCTCGATTAATTACCATAGAGAGTCTGCGCGAGTTGCCGCTAACGGCCTGTTTCTGTCGGTCTCGACCGGCCGTTTTTGGCGCTGAATATGACTGGGCAATGTGCTATTATTGCGGACGGGCGCTTAATAATCAGGACACCTGTTTTGGATATTACTTAAGCCGCTAAAATCAGGCGTGGCGACATTGCGCGATGACATAGATTAGGTTATTAAGGTTCAATATGAAACACGCTTTGTTTGAAGCACTGGGAGCTGGCTACCCGTTCGCATTGCAACAAAAATACCCCCACGTTATTAAAAAACTTCTCGTTCTCTGGACTAATCCTAAAATCGACGCCTATTTCACAAGTCTTCTGATTGATACCCGAGGGAAGCGTAAAGGCTTTGATGATGATGCTTTTCAAGATATTCATCGGCTTTTTAAATTTCACGATATTGAAAAACTGCGCATAGTAGAAATCCGAGCTGGAGCAAAAAGCGAACTCGATCGGCTAGGTATCCGTTTTGCTGCGCCTGAGTTTTTAGATGCCGTCAATCGAGGCAGCAAAAAATTAGTGGATTTGTTTGTACTGGGCGGGATTAATGTTAATGCCTGTAATAATAATGGCGAGAGCGCCCTTCAAATCGCACTAAAAAACGGCTTTACGATTATTGCCAACATTTTGTTAGGGGCCGGAGCGGATGCGGATGTAAAGAATGCAACCGGTTTAACTACGCTACAGGTTGTGTGCGAAAAAAAGACATCGGGTTATAAAGAATTAGCCGAGCAACTGATAATGGTTGGCGCTGAGGTCAATGTGCGCGATCAAAAGGGCTGGACGCCTTTAATGCGGGCGATATCAACAGCTGATCAGTATATGGTTGCCTTGTTATTGAAAAATGGAGCCAACCCCACGTTAGAAACCCCAAAAGGCGACGACGCCTTGTCGTTAGCTAAAAAATTCGGCTGTGACGATATAATCGAATTAGTTGCTGAACATAACCTGAGATGGAACAGCTTCCGAAGCGAGTAAGTCAGACGCCGGTAAGATTGCATTTCGGAGTTAAATCCGCCTTTCAATGCGACCGAAAAGCGCTCATGGACAGTTTAACCGAACTTTTTTGTCTGACCGACGATTTCCGCCTTCTGCTCTAACCGGCTTGGGAGTCCGCCCCCACTGACATCGGCCACGAAACCCCAGGCAGTTAACTTCACAAATAGCAAAACACTTACATTTTAATAATCCATAACTGACATACATCGGTTTTGGTTTGAGTTACATTGCCTTGCTGTTTTTGACTAACGGCTTAGTCCATTATGCAGATAGCATGGTATTCATCTTCTACATGGTTTTGTGGCGCTGATCAAAACGGCTTTAAAAAACAAAACTTACCTTCCTTGAGCATGCTCCAATCTTAGTCGGCGCTTATTTTGAAACGCTGACCTTTTGTTGCGCGTTACAACAGACAAGGGCGGTAGGTAATTAACAATACTTGTAATGAGGAAGAGATAATGAAAAAAACTAAATCTACCTTGAGGATCGGTCGCCTTACCGGCGCGATTCTCACGATGGTCATGCTGGCTCCGCTGCCATCGATGGCTTCCAATTCGCTGGTCATGACCGATCAAGGGTCGCAGTGGACTGCCGCCAACCGGGAAAAGTATTATACGGAGGATCAGGGTTCGCGCGTCATACCGTTGAAATGGATCAACGCCCTAAAACAAGACAATGGGGCGCCATTCATGGCGAACAGCCTCACGCGCTATGGCTATCTAGCCAACCCCAAGAGCCCGGAGCCCGGTTTACCGGTCGGTTTTACCGTTGCCAAGGAAAAGGGCGAGAAAACCATGGGCTTGACCTGCTCTGCTTGTCATACGCGTCAAATCGATGTTTCAGGCACCTCCTACCGGATCGACGGCGGCCCTGCAATTACTGACATCCAGAGCTTCTTTGCCGATCTCGACACCGCCGTCAACAAGGTGCTTACCGATCAGGCCGCCTTTGCCGAATTCGCCCGCGCCGTACTGGGCCCATCAGCTAAACAATCCGATCAGGACCAATTGCGCACCGACGTTTCAGCTTGGTTCCTGCCTTATCATACGATCATGAGCCGTTCGCTGCCGACAGAATCGCCTTGGGGACCGTCTCGACTCGATGCCGTATCGATGATCTTCAACCGCCTAAGCGGTCTCGACATCGGTCCTGCTCCGACTTATATGATTCCGGAAAACATCAAATTAGCCGATGTACCGGTACGCTATCCGTTTGTCTGGAATGCACCGATTCAAGATATAACCCAGTGGCCCGGCTTCGCACCGAATGGTGACCGTCTATTGGGACTTAACCGGAATATTGGCGAGGTTTTCGGCGTTTTTGCCAATTTCCATCCGCAAAAAGACGACTCAAAAATCTACAAGATCAATTATGTATCCGATAACTCGGCCAACTTCCCCGGCTTGAATAAGCAGGAAGACATGATTATGAAGCTGGGTCCGCCAAAATGGCCTTGGAAACTGAATCATCACCTGGCTTCAGAAGGCGAGAAAGTGTTCAACAAAAAAGATCCGGCCGAAGAAAATAAAAGCTGCGCCGATTGCCACGGCATCACGAAAGGCAAATTGCGCTCTCTTACTCACGAAACTTGGGCCACTCCGATCCTGGACGTAGGTACGGACTCCAGGGAAGTGAACTTGCTCGGCTCAGAGGTCGACTCCGGCATCCTTACAGGCGCAATGCTCTTCCCCGGACAAACCCCGATTAAACCACGCGACAAAGCCTTTTCGCTTTTGGGCGTGACGACAGTCGGCGCTATCCTTCAACATTACTTCCCTGTCGATTTAGACGAGGAACAGCAAAAGGCGCTGAACTTGCTGGATAAGTTGGCATTAAAGCTGAAACAGGAAATTGAAAAGGTCGAAGACATCGGCGCTGTGGGCACCGTTGATGAACTCAAGGAAATTGCTCAAGCTCAGCTACCCGCCGCCGCTGCGACTTATCCCTACGAATCTCGCGTACTTCAAGGAATTTGGGCCGCCGCGCCTTACCTGCATAACGGCTCGGTGGCAACGTTGACCGAGTTATTGACGCCGTCGGCAAACCGGTTGGCTGAGTTCAAGATCGGTCCTGAATATGACCCTAATACAGTCGGACTGGCGGCTGAGCAGACCAAATTCAACTTCACCCTAAAAACAACGGATTGCAGCGATAGAAACTCCGGCAACAGCCGTTGCGGCCATGATTACGGCACGACCTTTACCGATAAAGAGAAAACGGCTCTTCTCGAGTATCTAAAAAAACTGTAATTAAGCGAGTGGCGGGATGGAGTCTGTACTTCCGTCCCGCTATTTAACCAGCAAAAAAGTTCCTGATTAGTAAAATGCTTCAGCTAGCGCCGTCATACTGACATGGATGTGAATGGATGACTTGGCATAATGCCTAAATCGGATACGGGTGCCAGGGATAGTCACCCTCCCTGGCTCTGGATTCCGGCATCCATGCGGAATGACGGCGTTTTTTGCGTTAGCTGAAGCATCCTTATAATCAGGAAATAGCTTGCCGTAATTGGAGCGCTACGCTGGGTAAAACTGATCATGCAAACCCAGCTTCATTATTATTTTTTTGCGCAGTAGAGATAAACACTCTTACGGATACATCATGACTGTAAATCTATTAGCCGGACCTATTCTGCGCCGGACCACAAAGAACCGGGTATGTGTATGGCTAGCCGTTGCTAACCCTCTGGCATTGCAATTAACCATAAAGGACAACCAAGGAAAAACGTTAGGACAAAGTAGACTGGACGATTTAACTGAACAACGCGTGCAGTTGGGTAAAAACCTTTGGGTTTACTTATTGCAAGCGCGGCCCAATGAAGACACAGGAGAATTAGAGGGTAAAAATCCTGTCTTTCTCGCCGATACGTTAATGTGCTATCGGCTGGACGAAGTAGACGCCGAAGGCAATGCGCGGCCTTTGGATCTTAGCGATCTGGCTTATGGTTCTCTCAAATATCCCAGTTTTTTTATCCCCTCCAAACTCAAACATCTATTGCACGGCAGTTGCCGTAAACCGCACGGTGGCGGTTTTGATCCGAAAAAGCAACAGCCGATGCCGGATGCGCTCAGCCATGGGCATGCTTTACTGGAAAAGACCTACGACAACCTGGAGTTGCGTCCCTCCCTGTTATTGCTGACCGGCGATCAGATTTACGCTGACGATGTCGCTATTTCCTTACTGGCTATGTTGAGGCAACAATCGCTAGCTGTCGTCGGTAAACAGGAAAGCTTGCCCTTAGTCGATAACCCTCTCATGCTTGAGCCGTCGTCGCCTACCCGTCTGGATCCATCGAGCATCCCCCTGCACGGTAGAAAGCAAGTGCTGATGGAAAAACATCGGCGGTCTCATTTCAGTTCCGGCGAATCGGAAAACCATTTGTTCACCTTCGGCGAATACGCCGCTATGTACCTCTATGCTTTCGGGAATTCCTCCAAATGGGAGCCGGTGTGGAACTGGCAGGACTTGGCAGCTATTGGCGTAGCCGAATCCGAAACGGCGCAAGAAGAAGGAGACAAGCATAACAAGGCCAAAGCAGCCTGGCTCAAGCAAGCCAAACCGTTGCGCTCTTATCACGAGACCTTGCCTCAAGTACGTAAATTATTGGCTAATATCCCCACTTACATGATCTTCGATGATCATGACGTTACCGACGATTGGAATATTACCGGCAATTGGTACGATGGCGTGCGAAGCTCGGCAATGGGACGGCGTATCGTTTCCAACGCCTTGGCGGCTTATTGGGCTTTCCAGGCCTGGGGCAACGATCCCGATAATTTTCACAAAGACCTGGCTTTCAGCATTAGCCTACATCTTAATGACGATGTCAACGATTGCGGTATCGGCGATCGCTATGATCTGCATATGTGGAAAAGCCGGGGTTGGGGATTTTCCATTCCTACCGAACCGCCCATTATCGCAATGGATTCCCGCACCCAACGCCAGTACGAAAATAAGTATTATCCGGCGGTGCTAATGGATCGTTATGCCTTGGATTGGTTACAAACGGAATGGGCCAAGTTAAAAACCGGACAAGACATCGACGATAACACCGGCCCGATCATTATCGCCGCTACGCCAGTCATGGGTTTTTCGGCTATCGAGCATATTCAGCAAATAGCCTTGTGGTTGGCGGGTTGGTTGGAAAGCTGGAAACCGATGCAGATGTTGGAAAAACTGGCCGATAAGGAAGGCTTTATTACCGGTTGGATGGTAAACAAACTGGATGCGGAATCATGGAGTTCCAACAAAGAGGGCTTCGTCGGCTTTATGGATACTCTACTGCGGCGCATGAATATCAAGCGTTGCGTGTTTTTATCCGGCGACGTGCATTACGCCTTTACCGCCAACGCCCAGTTCAAATACCGGGGCCGCACCTTGCAATGCTACCAGTTGACCAGTACCGCCCTTAGCAACCAACCCAATGCCAAGCAATACAAGTTTCTGGAGCACGCAGCCGGGCACGATACCGGTATAAAAACCCACTGTAACCGGGCGCTAATGCCCAATCAACGCTGGACCGCCAAAGTGCAGCTATTAACGGCGGAAAACAGTAAGTTGCGCGTGTACGCCGAATGCAACTTGGGGTTGGTGAAGTTCGGCAACGGCTTGCCGATTAGCCATACCTTGCTAAACGGTAACGGTAATTTGGTCTATCTCTTGCCGGCACAAAGCGGAGAATAAAGGCGTTTTTCGGGCGAGTACGGCATTGTTGCCAGCTAGGCCTTCCAGGTTTTAAAAACCTGGAAGGCCTGCAACCGGAATGTTTTTCGCCTAACGGCTGTGTATAAACGCGTGCTACCGGGGTGAACCTTGCTACGTTAAAGCCACCTCCTTGCTTCAACATGACTGTCGCATTAGCCTGATTCCGTCAGCCCCATACAAACTACCAATCCCCATGCCTGCCATGCTCTTCAATGAATTTACTTATTCCCGTCGATTCAATGCCTACGTCAAAAAAGAATACTTCAGTCTGTCCCGCCGCCGAGCCGAATCCTTCAACCGCAACTTCAAATTCCGTAGCTTCTTGAATTAAATTATCGTCCTCATCGTATTCGGCGTTAAGCCCATAGCAATCGCCGTAAACGCCATGAATAAGGTTATCGTAAACAGCCAAATAACGATCATCATCTGACTGATAATCCTCATCGGACGTCCATGCCGCAAATGGCGTCGGGTGCAACTTCTCGAAATTTTTAGCTATTTGTATTTTTTGACTGTTGCTGATCATTTTTATATGGGGTGGGTTATTGGTGGATGGACTGGAATCAATTTAAACGATAACAACATAAAGAATAACTCAGGTAAAAAACTTCGTGTCTTCGTAGTGAATTAACCAATCTGTTACATAGAAGGTTTACGCTCCGCTAGCTCAAGCTGCGAGACGACTATACAGTTAAACGAAAAAAGGGATTGTGACGAATCACAACCCCTTTTCTACATCGTTAAACCGCCCTTCAGTCAAGAGCAGCAACACCGCTAGATGTTATTCCGCGTCAACTTCTTTCATACTCAATCTGACTCGGCCTTGACGGTCTATTTCAAGCACTTTGACTTTGACTACATCGCCTTCATTCAATCTGTCGCTGACTTTATCAACGCGTTCCTCTGAAATTTGCGAGATATGAACCAAGCCGTCCTTGCCGGGCAGGATAGTCACGAAAGCGCCGAAATCCATCAATCTGACCACTTTGCCTTCGTAGGTTTTACCCACTTCAACTTCAGCGGTGATTTCCTCGATCAGGCGACGCGCTTCTTCACCGGCGGCTTTATCAACCGACGCCACTTTAACGATACCGTCATCGGTCAAATCAACGCTGGCGCCGGTTTGCTCGGTGATGCTGCGGATGGTTGCGCCGCCTTTACCGATCACTTCGCGGATTTTAGCCGGGTCGATTTTAAAAGTGATTATACGCGGTGCGAAATCGGACATTTCTTCACGGGTGGCTGACAATGCTTTGTTCATTTCGCCCAAGATATGCAAACGACCTTGTTTTGCTTGAGCCAAGGCTGTCTTCATGATTTCCGCGGTAATGCCGTCTATTTTGATGTCCATTTGCAGCGCGGTAATGCCGTCTACGGAACCGGCAACTTTAAAGTCCATGTCGCCCAGATGATCTTCATCACCCATGATGTCGGACAATACAGCAAAGCTGTCGCCTTCTTTAATCAGGCCCATCGCGATACCGGCAACCGGCGATTTGATCGGCACGCCGGCATCCATTAACGCCAAGCTGCTGCCGCAAACCGAAGCCATCGAGCTTGAGCCGTTGGATTCGGTAATCTCGGAAACCACGCGGATGGTGTACGGGAATTCGTCCATATTAGGCAATACGGCGGCAACGCCGCGTTTCGCCAAACGGCCATGACCGATCTCGCGGCGTTTTGGCGAGCCGACAAAACCGGTTTCGCCAACGCTGTACGGAGGGAAGTTGTAATGCAGCATGAACGGTTCTTTGTACTCGCCGGCCAACGCATCGATGATTTGCGCATCGCGTTGCGTACCCAATGTCGCAACTACGATAGCCTGGGTCTCGCCACGGGTAAACAATGCCGATCCGTGGGTTCTTGGCAATACGCCGGTTCTGATCGTAATCGGCCTGATTTTATCCAAAGCGCGGCCATCGATGCGTTTGCTTTCGTTAAGGATGGCGTTACGAACGATGCGGTATTCCAGGTGCTCGATAATGCCGCGGATGTCGCTTTCAGCATACTCGCCATTAGCCACCAGTTTTTCAACCACGGCATTTCTGATTTCTTTCAGTTGTTCTTGTCTGACCAGTTTTTCCGCGACTTGATAAGCGGCTTTAATGCCGGCTTCAACTTCCGCAGCGACCAGTTTTTTAAGTTCGGCATTAACTTCGGGGGCTACCCACTCAACAACGCCTGCACCGGCAGCGGCTGCAAATTCGTTAATGGCGTTAATGGCAACCTGCATTTGCTGATGACCGAATAAAACCGCGCCCAACATCACTTCTTCAGACAGGTTATCGGCTTCAGACTCAACCATTAAGACGGCATGTGCTGTTCCCGCAACCACCAGTTCCAGCTGTGATTCCTTTAATGCCGCAGGCGTAGGATTTAATAAATAGTCGCCGTCTTTATAGCCGACAGTAGCAGCGCCTACCGGGCCGTTAAAAGGCAAACCTGAAACCGCCAAGGCAGCAGAGGCACCCAGTAAAGCAGGAATTTCGGGATCAACTTCAGGATTGAGCGATACGACTGTAGCAATGATCTGAACTTCGTTGGTATAGCCCTCAGGGAAAAGAGGACGAATAGGACGGTCAATCAAACGAGATGTTAAAGTCTCTTTTTCACTGGGACGACCTTCTCTCTTAAAAAAGCCGCCGGGTATTTTACCCGCCGCGTAAGCTTTTTCTTGATAGTTAACAGTCAACGGAAAAAAGTCGCCGCCGCTTGCTTGTTTTTTACCGACGACGGTGACCAACAGTGTCGTACCATCTACATCGATCATGACAGCGCCGTCTGCTTGACGTGCTATTTCACCAGTTTCTAATTTAACGAGCCGATCGCCGTACTGAAATTCTTTCCTGATAGGATTCACTATAAGGTTCCTTTGTGTAGAGGTTGTTTAAAAATTGGTTCAATCCATGAAATGTTAAAACAGAAACGGCACAACAGGGTTGTGCCGTTTCTTTGTTCTATTACTTACGTAATCCGAGACGGTCAATCAAAGTGCGGTAACGGCTTACGTCTTTATTTTTCAGGTAATCCAGCAACTTACGACGCTGATTAACCATGCGCAACAATCCGCGACGCGAATGGTTGTCTTTTTTATGTTCAGCAAAGTGCGGTGTTAAATGGGTGATATGCGCGGTCAATAAGGCGACTTGAACTTCAGGCGAACCTGTGTCGGTTTCTGACAAGCGATATTCTTCTACAACCGCTTTTTTTTGTTCTGCTGTAAATGGCATTTGTAATCCCTATTTAGATTAAAAATTAAAAAATAAAGCCGCCGACATGGCGGCTCCTTAGTTACACTGTTTCCGCGATAGGGTGTAGAAACAGGTGTATTCTTTCTGCCTGGGCAATGTAGCTCAGGCCAACTCGTTGCTCATATTAAACAACTTCTTAGGCGCTAGTTTACCATCCATTAGCATTTCTCCCAAGCCTAAAAAGACCGCATCATTGTACATCCGCACCGTGCCTTGTTGATTTTCCACGCTTTCGCTTGCTGCGTTGCCGACAAGCGAAAGGTTGAGCGACTGGCCGTTCTTTATGCAAATTGTCTGCTCATCGGACAACTGCACAGCGGGCAGCGCTTCCAACGGTTTATCGACATTAATCAGGCACTCAAACAAGCTTTGCTGATCCATTGCCGCCAATTGTTCGATGGTTTTGGCATTTTCGATAGTGAATTGCCCGGCTTCCAGTCGGCGCAATTCCTTTACCGTTCCGCCGCAGCCCAAAGCATGCCCGATGTCTTCCGCCAGCGAGCGGATATAAGTGCCTTTTGAACAAAATACGTCCAGCGTCAACTGATCCGGTTGCTCAGCGAGGGCTTTGGAATCGGTCAGCAACTTCAATTCAAATAGGGTGATACGCCTGGCTTTGCGCTCAACCGTTTTGCCTTCCCGCGCCAATTCATACAGCTTTTTACCGTTATGCTTTAAAGCCGAATACATGGGGGGAACTTGATCGATTTCGCCGGTAAATTTTTCCAGGCAGGCGTGTATATCGTCGATGGATAGCTCCGGCACCGGCTTGGTCTCTATAACCGTACCTTCCCGGTCGCCGGTATCGGTCATGATCCCGAGCTGGATAACAACTTGATAACGTTTATTGTCATCGAGCATCAACGCCGACACTTTGGTCGCTTCGCCGAAACAAAGCGGCAACAAACCGGTAGCAAGAGGATCAAGGCTACCGGTATGTCCCGCTTTATTGGCATTGAACAAGCGCCTGACTTCCTGCAAGGCTCTGTTTGAAGACACTCCCAAGCGCTTATCTAACAGCAATATGCCGTGAATATTGCACCCGGACTTGCGTTTACTCATCTGAACTAACCTTCGTCGCGCTTATCCAAACCACTTAATAGTTCGGATACCCGCATGCCGGTATCAAACGAATCGTCGTAATAAAAACGCAAATCGGAAATGTGCCTTAAGCGCATCCTTTTGGCCAATTGATGCCGAATGACAGGCGCCAACTCGTTAAGCAATTTAACATTGGCTTTTTTACCCTGCTCATCGACATTCAATACCGTGACGTACACTTTTGCAACGGCAAGGTCTTTAGTGACGACCACTTCATTGATAGTAATAAAGCCCAGCCTGGAGTCATCAATATCACGCTGCAAAACCAAAGAAAGCTCTTTTTGCATTTGCGATGACACGCGGGCATTACGACCGAATTCTCTTGCCATACTGTTTACAATTCCCGCTTAACTTCGATGCGTTCAAACACTTCAATCTGATCACCGGGCTGAACATCGTTGTAATTTTTCACACCGATGCCGCATTCCATGCCCATCTTGACCTCGGCCGCATCGTCTTTGAATCGGCGTAAAGATTCCAGCTGCCCTTCATAAATCACCACGTTATTCCGCAGGACCCGTATCGGCAGGTTTCTCTTCACATAGCCGTCAATGACCATACAACCGGCAATCGCACCGAATTTCGGCGATTTAAACACATCGCGCACTTCGGCAAGACCGACAATCTGTTCTTTAATTTCCGGTGCCAACATGCCGCTGATGGCTTTTTTAACCTCATCAATCGCTTCATAAATGATGCTGTAGTAGTGCAGGTCGATGCCTTTTTCTTCAATCAGTCTTCGTGCAGCCGCGTCAGCCCGGACATTAAAGCCCATCAAAATCGCACCTGAAGCCAATGCTAAAGTTGCATCGCCTTCATTAATGCCGCCGACGCCACCGGAAACGACTTTGACTTCGACTTCATCATTCGACAAGCCGATCAAGGAGCTGCGTAATGCTTCCAAACTGCCTTGAACATCGGTTTTAAGCACCAGATTGACACTGGCGATTTCACCGGTGGTCATTCTGGAAAAGACTTCATCCAGCTTGGAGGCTTGTTGAACGGCATGCCGGGACAGCTTCTTGCGGTCTTCGCGATGCTTGGCCAAATCTTTGGCGATACGTTCGTTTTGCACCACCAGAAATTCATCGCCGGCATTCGGTGTGCCCGAAAGCCCTAGAATCTCAACCGGCGCACAAGGCCCGGCTTCTTTGATGGCTACGCCGTTTTCGTTAAACATGGCCCGAACACGACCGTATTCATGGCCGCACAGCACCATTTGACCGCTTTCCAAAGTCCCTTTTTGAATCAGCACCGTTGCTACGACACCACGGCCTTTATCAAGTCTTGATTCAATAACAATACCTGATGCGGCGCCTTCAACCGGCGCCTTCAATTCAAGAATTTCGGTCTGCACGATCAACGCTTCGATTAAGTCATCGATACCTTCGCCGGTTTTTGCAGAGATCTTGAGGAACTGCACATCGCCGCCCCATTCTTCCGCCAGCACGTTGATGGTAGACAACTCTTGCATCACTTTGTCCGGATTGGCGTCGGGCTTGTCAATCTTATTCATCGCCACAATAATCGGTACATTAGCCGCCCGGGCATGCTCGACCGCTTCTCGGGTCTGCGGCATAACGCCGTCATCCGCGGCAACAACGACAATCACCACGTCGGTAACGTCCGCGCCTCTGGCACGCATGGCGGTAAACGCCGCGTGGCCCGGCGTATCTAAAAAGGTTACCGAGCCGTGATCGGTTTTTACCTGATAGGCGCCGATATGCTGGGTAATACCGCCCGCTTCACCGGCGGCAACACGGGTTTTACGAATATAATCCAGCAACGAGGTTTTGCCGTGATCGACATGACCCATGATGGTAACAATCGGCGCTCGCGGCAGTTCGACGCGATTATCTTCTTCTTGCGCCTCAGCCAGCATTTCCTGCTCAAGATCGTCGTCACTCTGCATAATCGCTTTGTGACCCATTTCTTCAACCAAAATGGCCGCGGTTTCCTGGTCGATGCTTTGATTGATAGTCGCCATAATACCGAGCTTCATCAGATGCTTGATCACCATAGCTGCCTTAACGCTCATTTTTTGCGCTAGATCGGACACAATAATCATTTCCGGTATGGCGACCTCTTTTACGATAGGTTCAACCGGCATTTCAAATTGATGTTTGCCTTCAGCCTTTACACTGACGCGCTCAGTCTTCTTGCCTTTTTTCTTGGCTTTTTTGGTATCTCTAGCGCCCGCCCCGGCACGCGATCCTTCTTCCTGTTTTTTTCTATGCAAAATTTCTTGTTTAGCCGATGCTTGCTGCCTTACTTTGTCAGCATTTCTTTTGATGGACTCTTCCAGCCGAAGATCTTTTTCCTGCTGTTTTTTTCTGGCTTCCGTCGCTTCTTTGGCTTTAAGCGACTGCTCACGGTCGATTTTACTTTCTTCCGGAACCGACATCACTTCAAGTTCTTCTTCGACTTCCAGGGATGGCTCTTCGAACGCAGTAGCAGCCTCAGCCTCAACAGCTTCGACTTCCGGTTCAATTGCAACGTCTTCCGCCTTTTGCTCCAACACGACTTCTTTTGTCTTTATCGGCTCTTCAACCGGAGGAAGATGTTCGGCTTGCTTTGCAATCTGCTCTTCAAGGGCATGCTTGGCCAACTCCGCATTTTTTTGTTCGTCAGAATCCGCCACTTCGCTACGCTTTATATAGGTTTTCTGTTTGCGAACTTCAACGCTAATGGTTTTGGTCGTACTACCTGGAACGCTGGCCTGCTTAAGCTCGCTCACAGTTCTACGCTTTAAAGTCACCCGCTTCAGCGAACCTTCGGACGCCCCTCCATCCTTGCCGTGGCGTTTGCGCAAATGCGCAAGCAGCTGCATTTTTTCGTCTTCATTAATAACATCATCAGGGGCACTCGCAGACAAGCCTGCTTCTTTCAACTGCTCTAATAATCGTTCCAGAGGAATTTTTACCACCTCTGCTAATTGCCGTACCGTTTTATTACTCATTTCATACCCCTTACCTACTCGCCTGTTCCTCAGCAAACCAAGGCTCACGCGCCTTCATAATCAACTTTGCCGCCCGATCTTCGTTCATCCCCGGAAAATTCAACAAATCATCTACCGATTGTTCTGCCAAATCATCCATCGTAATAATGCCTTGGCTTGCCATATCATAAGCCAAATCCCTATCCATGCCTTCCATTTCCAGCAAATCCTGTGCAGGCTCGGCTGTTTCTATTTTTTCTTCAGCGGCAATAGCGCTAATCAGCAGGGCGTCTTTGGCACGACTTCTAAGTGCATTAACCAACTCTTCATCAAAACCTTCAATTTCCAGCATTTCACTGACCGGAACATAGGCGATTTCTTCAACCGTATTAAAACCTTCTTCAACCAGAATCAAGGCGATGTCTTCATCGATATCCAGTTGATCGATAAACATTTGTTTTATCTTGTCAGCCTCGGCTTCACTGTTTTGTTCCGCTTTGGAAGCATCGATAACGTTCAATTCCCAACCGGTCAATTGGGTTGCAAGACGCACATTTTGTCCGCCGCGGCCGATAGCCTGAGACAGATTGTCCGAACTGACCGCCAGATCCATACTATGCTTGTCTTCATCGACCACGATGGACTGTATTTCAGCCGGTGACATCGCATTAATCACGAATTGGGCATCGCTTGGATTCCAAAGGATAATGTCAACGCGCTCTCCAGCCAGCTCATTGGAAACCGACTGCACTCTCGATCCTCTCATGCCAACGCAAGCGCCGACCGGGTCCAATCTGGGATCGTTGCCCTTGACGGCAATCTTGGCCCTGGAACCGGGATCACGCGCCGCGCCCATCACTTCGATCAAGCCTTCGCCCACTTCAGGCACTTCAAGACGAAACAATGCAATCAATAATTCCGGTGCGGTTCGACTGACAAACAACTGGGGTCCGCGGGGTTCTGAACGCACATCCTTCAAATAACCCCTGATTCTATCGCCGATGCGAATGGCTTCACGGGGAATCATGTCTTCTTTGGCGATATAAGCCTCGACATGCCCACCCAAATCCAGATAAACACTGCCTTTTTCAATGCGTTTTACGATACCGGTAATCAACTCGCCTACACGGCTCTGATAAGCATCAACAATTTTCTTGCGCTCGGCTTCCCTGACTTTGTGAATAATAACCTGCTTGGCAGTCTGCGCAGCGATACGGCCGAAATCGACAGATTCAATTTCCTCTTCCACCAAATCACCGATCTGGACATCCGGATTATCAAACCTTGCAACTTCCAGCAGCACTTGAGTTTCCGGAAACTCCACGTCGCCGTCAATTTGGCTGTTGGCATCAACCACTTCCCAAACTCTATGAGTAACGTAGTCGCCGGTTTTTCTGTTAATACTGACACGGGCTTTAATTTGATTCGCGTGACGTTTGATTGTAGCCGCTTCTAATGCTGATTCTATAGCCTGGAAAACAACCTCTTTTTCAATATCTTTTTCATTAGAAAAAACATCCACCACCAACAAAATTTCTTTATTTGCCACTGCGCCCCCCTTTTTCAATTAAATACTCAGGCACCAAACGCGCTTTACTCATCGCGATAAATGGAACCTCAAAAACCTGCTCGCCTTCCTGAAGCGTAATAATATCGTCTTCAACTTTTTCAATCAGGCCGGTAATTTTTCTACGGCCCTCAATGGCTTTAAATAAATTAACCAACACCGTGCTGCCAATATAACGTTCGAACTGGCTCACTTTAAAAAAAGGCCTGTCTTCGCCCGGAGAAGAAACCTCTAACTGATAGTTGCCTTGAATAGGATCCTCCACATCCATGACTCCGCTGATTTGATGACTGACTTTAGTGCAGTCTTCAACCAAAATCCCATTATCACTATCGATATAGATTCTTAACAGGCCATGTTTAGGATGAGGATTATATTCAATGCCTACGCATTCATAACCTAAACCTTCAACAATTGGCTCAATTAGATTAACCAAGTGCTCAGGAGCCTGTTTCATCTTTTCCTCACTTACTTTCGCACAAAAAAAAAGAGCCCAAGGCTCTTCCATTAACAATCAACTGTGAGCTTTCAAATCACCAAAGCCCAGAAAACAAAAAACCCCAAAATGGGGTTCTCGGCAACCGCTCCCTGCGGCGCTCCAACTCCTGCATCCATGCAGTTTTATATGGTAGCGGGGGCAGGATTTGAACCTACGACCTTCGGGTTATGAGCCCGACGAGCTACCAAGCTGCTCCACCCCGCGATTGATTTGTGTATTATAGGGCATTTTCAGTATTTAGCAACCACTATTTTAAGCCCCCGATCACTCACAGCTTGTAACTGTTCCTGCAAAGCGAAATAGAGCACGGCGCGGCACTGAGCCAAGGTACTGATCAGCGCCTTGGCTCCGCTTTTCGACCAACACTTGTTGTTTTGCGAAAATTTACCTTCACTCAAATAAGACAGACTATAACGCACAGCCCGGCCAATGCTGTATCAAGACAAATTACCTATAGATCGGCTGTACTTCCCATACATGAGGCAGGTGTCTTGAAAAATAGCCCGATAAAGACGTTTGCCGACCGCCTTCGATCTCTGGAAAACAATCCAGATAACGTTGTCCGTATAAGGCTCAGTGGTCAGTGAACCTTCGTAACGATAGGTAATATGGGGTTCCGGTCTGAGCCAATCATTAGGGTTAGTTGGAATATTGCGACGGGTGCTTTCCAGGCATTGGATAAAACCGGTCATATCGCTCTCCCCTACAATGGATTCATCCGCATGGCGAACGTTCAAAAACAATCCCAATACCAAGCGGGTGCAGGTGTTGGGAAAATGCGAGGTGCGCATGGAATCATAGTATTCGGATGACATCAGCGTGGCATATCAAGGGCCACCGGTTTTTCCAACCTTCAAATCGGCGGAGGCAAGACATATGCCGTCAGTGGAATTCGTCATATTGGGTACACCTCAATTATGTCAATTTGCCTGACCAAGCCGAGTTAACGATAAAACCGTTAATCCAGCCTGGCAACCATTGCGACATACAGAACCAGCGCTTAATTTTTCACCCCCCCTCTGGTCCAAGCATTAGTTTCGATCGGTTATATTGCTTTTTAAAGCTTGCGGCCAAACGACAGGGAAGTTGGCAGGAAATGTGTCAAGCAATTTAAAAAACTCCAGTAAAGTCGCGGATTTCTCATTGGGGAAAACTTTTTTGCTGTTTATGAGTTCCTGAACAATATTGTCAAATTTTGATGTGCCGACGTTTTCCTTTCCGGAAATTTCGATTTGAGCGAGCATGAGCGCGTCAAACTCGGGCCTCGTCATTTTTAGCGTGATAGCGCCTTGATTTGTTAATGCTTTGTCGTATAAGTTCGGATAATCGTTTTTGGGGAAATAGGTCAGCGTTGAGTTTTCAACGGTCATGGCATAGTCTCCGCACATATCTTCTTCGTACAGGCTAATTTCATTTGCATCGACATGCTCATTTTTAAGCTTCTTGAGCTTTTCTTCGCATTCAATCTTCCAGATGATGGTGATGCGCTTGCCATTGGCCTTGGGGCCATTCAGCCTTATCGCCGTATAATCAAAAAACATCGGTAAGGTCATGGCTGTAAAAGTAGTTAAACCCGAAGTTGAGTCGGTTGCCACGTTATATGTTTGCGCTTGCGCATCTGAATCGGCGATACCGTTTCTTAACTCGTTGGCCCCCATAAGGTAAGCATTACGCCAAGTTGCGGCCTCCGCCTGATAGCCAAGCTGCTCCAACGCATCCGCCTGTAATTTTCTGGCCGGCTCGCTCTCCGGAAAGGCAAATACGGCATTATTCATAACCTGCGCAACCCAGCGGTAATGGCCTTCGTCGAAATCTTTTTTCGCTTTGTCTATGACCGAGTCCAATCCGCCCATGTAGTCTATATATTTTTCACTGGCCGCCTTGTCGGTCAACGGATTCAAATGCGCCGGATTAGCGTCGTACCAACCGATGTATTTTTGGTAAATGGCTTTGACATTGTGCTTTAAAGAACCATAGTAGCCTTGATTGAACCAGCGTTTTTTCAGGCTGTCCGGCATGACCACCATTTCGGCGAGTTCATTCATGGTATAGCCTTCGTTGGTCAGCCTTAAAGACTGATCGTGAATATATTTATAGCTGTCGCGCTGGCTTGCCAGCACATCATTGATGTCCGCCGCGCCCCAACGCGGCCAGTTATGTTGACCTAGCATGACCTCGACTTCAGTGCCGTAACGATCCATCGATTGGGTAAGGTAATTTGCCCATTGCAGCGCATCGCGTACTTGCGAGCCGCGCATGGTCAACAAGTTATGCATCAATGGACAAGCGATTTCCCCCATATCCAGCGCCTTGAAGTCATCGAAATAGATTGTCATTTCTGAGGGCGCTTCAGTATTGGGGGTCAACTGGAATGACATGGTCACCCCGTTGAGCTTATAGCGCATATCCTGATCGATGATGATCGAGGGAGCGATAAGGGACGTGGTGCCTGCTGAAACCGACTTGCCCAAACCCGCATCGATTTGGCCTTGTTCACCGCCGCCTCTAAAGTCCTGTTTGCCGCCAAGCAAAGGCGATCCATACATATATTGCGCCCGGCGGGCCATGGCATTACCTACATATACATTTTCACTGACAGCAGCATCCAAAAATCCTGATGGCGCTATCACATAGGTTTTACCCTTAACGTATTTCAATGTCTTGGTGTCTTTACGCTCATTTTTTTTGGCATCAAATACTGTTTCATTCTGCACATCCCGCGCATTGACAATACCTCCAGCACCGCCGAAGTGGTCGATGTGGCTGTGTGAGTAAATGACCGCTACGATGGGTGCCTTTTTGCTTGAGTCCTGAATTTTGTAATATTGCCTGCCTCGATTGGCGTTGTAAAACTCAATGGCCGCTTCTGCCGTTTCCTTAGTGGTCAAGGTGTCCAAGACGACGATTCCGTCATCCGCTTCTATGATGGTCATATTCGCCAGGTCAAAACCACGGATTTGGTAAATATTCGATTCCAGATCCGATCTATTGGTGGTGACCTTGAATAAACCTTGATTATTGTTCAACTGCGCTTGACGCCATAAACTTGGATTGGCGCTGGTAGGCGCCGTAGTTTCAGGATTGGATACTTCAAAATCGAAACCTGAAAAATCCCAGACGATTTCGCCTTTTGCGTTACGGATATCCGAGCCTGCCGGAGCACTGGCAATATAGCCTTTGCGAGCCAAATTATATTCATCGGTGTTTTTAAAATTCAGCTCATCCAATACCAGCGCATTGCTCTGTTTAGTGAATGCCGTGGCCTCTTTTGCCCCGGTTGGGTTGTTTTGTTCTGCTGACGTATCGGCAAAGATAGGGTTTGGAATAGTTATCGCACAGCCGAGTAAGGCAACAGCTAAACCCTGTTGTTTTTTTAAAACCATAAGTTTTTTTACCATAGTATAAAAATGAAAATAAAATCAACGGGGGGGGCCGATGAAATTGATCAGCAAAAACCCAGTACTCAGTCACTCTTATTTTGTCTACTGATAATTCAACTGTGGGAGCGGCTTTAGCCGCTCCCTTAGAGCCTTCTTCACTCGACATTATAAATTTGACTGCGTACTGGGTTGAGCCCGCTTCTGGCTCGGCCACCCCCACGAAAATAACCATGCCATCACCGTCAGGCGTAGATATTAATAGTTGCATCACTGATAGTGATGCCATTCCCGAGATTAATTTTGAATTGAAAGTCTTTCGAATTAGCCATGCGCTTCTCTTTCTGATGTGATTCTTTCTTATGTGTTTTGAGTTATTTTTGTAATCTTTAATTTCATGCGCCACAGGTGATTGGCTACCGCGCATCATTTACGAATACCAAAAGAGACCGGCTTGCATTCCTTCGTTCCCACATTGCACTAATCTTTACACATCTCGAAGTAAGGCAGGCTTACATACTAACCCGTTATTTCAGCGGCAATACCCTTCTCGACAAGCTTAGGGCAGGCTTGAGCGTGCTGCGTGGGAACGAGATAATTCTGCATATACTGTTAACAAACACAGCGTCGACAGGTAGGATTCAACTGCCGACAAATCCTACCCGCCTGACTTTATTTATAGGTACAGCCTTGGCTGTGAATCAAATTCTCGGTCAACTTGTCAGCCATATCCGAGCGCAGTTTTGCGCCTGAGGGTGTGCCTGACGCCGGGTCAATGCTCTTATTTGGAGTTGCCGCAAAATCTCTAGACAATGCATCAAGCACTTCCTGACTACAAGCCGGTTTATTAGCCGTCAGGTACTTGTCATGGCCGGGCTCCTTCAAAAATTGCACCAACACCGCATGAGTGCTTTGGGCTGCGTTAAAACTGTCTTCTGAATGCAGAGTCACGTGATAGCCGGGGGCTTTTGTTTCGGTGACGACGGTAATCACATCTTCCGGAATTTTGCCTTTGCCCAGCGCGCCATCAGGGCGAGCGCCATATTCCCCGGCGTAATGCGAGGTGACGAAACCCGATAAAAAGCGTAAGTCCATCGGCTGATTGGATTCTGCCGGACTGGGTATCAACAGCGGATGAACGAACGCCGGTTCGCCAGTGGCTTGATAGCTGTCCAGTATGGTTTTATGGGAGTGCGAATCTTGAACCGAATGTAACACCGCGCCTAGCGCCGAAAGAGAATTGGGTTTAATCGGGTTGGCGTCGGAATACCTGATGATCGGCCCCTTACCTTTTGAATAGTCGCATTGATTTAATAAATCCGCTCCGCCAGGCAATGCGGCCCAATGCCAAAGATCTTTTATAGCCACAAAATCGGCGTATGGGGCGGCTATATTTGGAATCGGATTCGGCGCGGTGCAGTTGGTCGTATACTGACCCTTAGCCAAATCGGAGGTCTCAAAGGTCGGATTCCAGTGAAATGTCGCCGCTTCCCGGTTAATTTCAGGCGGCCTGGTATTCACTGCACGTTGCGTAAAATCCGGGCTTATGGATGCGCCGGAGCGTTTGTCCACCTGGCTTGGTTCTGCCTTAATGCCTTCCGCCTTGAACAAATCGGCGCAGGATTCCGGACTGATACCGGGGGGCAGCGGCGCCCAGAACAGTTGATCATTTTTGCTGCCGACATCCGTGCCTTCATCTGCCAGCGCTATGGCAAATGCGGCACACGGCTTATAACCCGACGCCAACGCCAACGCCTGCGTCATATTGAAATGCATGGTGCTTTTTATCATGTCGCCTTTGCTCTGGTAGGAAAACGCCGAATCGTTATCGTCGAAAGGATTACAGCCAGTCTGCGCAGCCAGCGCAAAATCACCGAAAGCGGCCTTATTATTTTTGGTATCGGTACAGCGTCCAAAGGCTGGATTATTATTTGCTTGGGCCCCGCCCTCTTCCAAGAAAGCAAAACTAGGCATAGATACGATCAGTAGGCTGAAACCTAATGCCCCCAGCTTGATAAGCTGGAGTGGATTTTCGGCAAAACGGCTAAGTTGAGGATTATTCATGGTTAATTTCCTATAGAATGACCTGCTTGAAAAATCAGTGCTTGCTCTTAAAAAATCAATGGGTGCAGACTCGATATGATCCTGATAGCACGACAATCAGGACTGACTTTAAATGTACGCATTGACGCCGGGCAAAGTAACAGCATTTACCTAAAAAGACAAAACTTATCTAACGCCGATCATGATGCAGAAAAACCACCCTCCGTATAGTTTTAACCCAAAAAAATCAGTTAGCCACGGATTTACACAGATAAACACCTATAAATCAATATTTTACGCAGGCTTAACGCTATGCCGACTGAACCAGTTCTATCCTTCTGCATCAAAAATCCCAAATTTTGCTGCCTTTCAAACTGCAAACCCTAGGCGCTAGCTGTTTATTTTTGCCGCTAAGCGCGACATCAAACTGATTGCATCCCAAGCATGTGCATTTTTTCACGCGCATACGCTTCCAAGTCATTAATAAAATTAGCATTTACATCACCAGCATTCCGTAATGCCTCCAAGCGCTTAAAATAATCGGCAAGCAAAATTCCGCCGCCCGCCTGATGTCCGGTTAACCGATCGATACAAAACGCATTCCACCTAAGTTGCTCATCTGCGTTCAGCGTTTGAGGGTAATTCCGGGCGCGGTATCTAAACAGCATTTCCGGCAAACGGCTATCGGTAAATTTGAATGCGGATTTGGCCAATTGCTCAGGCAGCATCGCCTTGATTTTGGTCATCAGCTTTTTATCGCTATCAGAAAAAAAACCGCCGCTGTAAATCTCAAGATCAGGATCCGAGTCTTGTTCGACGTATGCCTGCCCACTAAACACTGCCGTCAACTTTTCAGACAAATCGACAGCGGCTTTAATCTTGTCGATATTGGCATAACATGAGACCAGATCGATTTCCAACCGCCGCGCATCATCCGGCCTGATAACGGAGACCGGAGCTAAAACAGGACATTTGTTGATATGCACGGTTTTTAACGGGATTCTTGCCGCGCCTTCCGGCAAGTCGGCCGTTGCGGTAAAGATTCTTTGCTGAATTTCTTCCGCTGACAAACTAAGCATCGGCTCGGGATCAACGGATAGATCGTAGACAATTACGCCGTTGGTATTGGTCGGATGCTTGCAAATCGGCAACACTACGGCCAGGCAATTTTTAACGGCAGGATATTTACCTGACACATGAACAACGGGCTTAAAACTGCCTAACTGAAGCAAATTAAGCGCTTCACCCTTAACCCGGTGTCGCAATAGAAACTGATAGAGTTTGGGCTGAACCTGTTTAACCAGCTTGGTGATCGCCAAGGTGGCATAGACATCTGAAAGCGCATCATGCGCCGCTTCATGAGCTATGTTGTTGACACGGGTAAGCTGATCCAGCCTGAAACTGGGACCGCCCTCTTCGTTAACAGGCCAGACGATGCCCTCCGGACGCAAGGCTCTGGCCGCCCTGACCACGTCGATCAAATCCCAACGGGAATTACCGTTTTGCCACTCCCTTGCGTAAGGATCATAAAAATTACGATAAAGGCAATTTCGGGTGACTTCGTCATCAAAACGAAGACTGTTATAACCGAGGGTGCAAGTGTTGGGCTGAGCCAATTGCTCGTGAATCAAACCAATGAAATCGGCTTCGCAAACGCCTTTTTGTTCGGCAAGCTGCGGCGTAATTCCGGTAATTAAACAGGCCTCGGGATGAGGCAGACAGTCCGTCGCGGGCTTACAGTAAACGACTAACGGATCGTCTACTATATTAAAATCAAAATCGGTACGAATCCCCGCAAACTGAACGGGCCTGTCTCTTCGAGGATCGGTACCGAATGTTTCGTAATCATGCCAATAAAAGGTTTGCGTTCCACTCATTATTTTTGACGGCCATCGCTACTGGAAATACCGCAAGAGCCGCTACGACAAAGGGTTCGACTCACAAAGAAACCTTAATGAATTGAAGCCAAAGCCCTTAAAACATCGGTGCGACTGACAATTCCAACCAAATCATTATCCAGAAAAACCGGAAAACTTCTTACCGAAGTTTGTTGGAATTTCTCCGCCAAATCTACAATACTGGATTCGGCATTCACGCTAATGGTTTCTTTAGTCATATACTCGCCAACCTTGCCGCCCATGCTTTGATTATAGGCTGATTCCAAAACAATATTCATGACGTCCTTTTCAGAAAACATACCCAGCAATCGACCTACTTGATCAACAACCGGAGCGCTAGTAATCTTATGATCCAGTAACTTCTTTACGGCATCAATCACATCGGTATCCTTGGCAAGTGTAACCAATCTCTTCGACATATAATCTGCAACAGTAATTTTCGCCAGCATGATGAACTCCTGATTGTTGTTTATATTGTAAAAATACAAATTGATTAACTTTTAGCGCCACCCAATGATCGAAGCCATTTAAATGCATTAGAGTTAATCTACTATCCTTGATTCAAATGAGCCTCAGCTTCCAGCTTCTTTCTTTTATCACATTTTTCCACGCAAACACAATTCGCATTATTCGCAGCGCCCCCACACGATCCCTTGATGGCGCGCCTGCCAAAAATAACGCCTATCGCCATAATGGCAATAACAACAGCCATGAACACAAAAGTCACTAGAAAATAAGCCATGGTATCACCTCATAAAACAGTTAAAGACCGACAATAAAAAAACGAGGAGCGGGTCTAGCCGCACTCCTCGTTTTGTTTGATGCTACCCCCTTATAGAAAGGGATGATTGCCCTTTATGGGCAACCACAAGGGTTGCCCCTACCCGCCGAAATCATCCAGCAAGATATTTTCAGGCTCTACGCCGTTATCCAGCAGCATCTTGATTACCGCCGAGTTCATCATCGGCGGTCCGCACATGTAAAACTCGCAATCTTCCGGAGCCGGATGATTCTTAAGGTATTCCTCAAAAAGAACATTATGAATAAAGCCGGTATAGCCGGTCCAGTTATCTTCCGGTAACGGATCGGACAGCGCCACATGCCATTCAAAATTGTCGTTTTCCTTGGCCAGCATATCGAAATCCTCTACATAGAACATTTCGCGCTTGCTACGGGCGCCATACCAGAAAGTCATTTTACGCTTCGATTTCAGCCTACGTAATTGATCGAAGATATGCGAACGCATCGGCGCCATACCTGCACCGCCGCCGACAAAGACCATTTCCGCATTAGTCTCTTTAGCGTAGAACTCGCCATAAGGGCCTGAAATAATACACTTATCGCCGGGCTTCAGGTTAAAGATATAAGAAGACATAATGCCCGGCGGTACGCTATCGGGCGCACCGGGAGGCGGTGTCGCGATACGCACGTTCAGCATAATTTCTTTTTCTTCAGGATAGCTTGCCATCGAATAAGCACGTAACGCTGACTCTTTTACGGTAGAGACATAACGCCACAAGTTAAACTTATCCCAATCGTCGCGAAACCGTTCGGCGACATCGAAATCGCTGTACTTGGAAACGTGCGGAGGGCATTCAATTTGAATGTAACCGCCTGCACGGTAGTTGATTTCTTCACCCGCAGGCAAATCCAGCACCAGCTCCTTAATGAAAGTAGCAACGTTATTATTCGATTTAACCGTACATTCCCATTTCTTAACGCCGAAAACATCGTCTTCGACTTCAATGCTCATGTTGTGCTTAATCGAAACCTGGCAAGAAAGGCGTTCACCATGAGCCGCTTCCCGCTTGCTGATATGGCTTAATTCAGTAGCTAAAATTTCACCGCCGCCTGAATGCACTTTCACCTTGCATTGTCCGCAAGTACCGCCGCCGCCGCAAGCCGATGAAACGAACAAACCGTTATCAGCCAAGGCAGTTAATAATTTTGACCCTACAGGTACATGAATTTTCTTTTCATCATTGATGAGAATCTCCACATCCCCTTCAGCGACCAATTTGCTTTTAGCACCGATAATAACGAATACCAGCGCGATAACAAAAGCCGTGAAAATAATAATCCCTAATAGAATTTCAAGCATGTCGCACCCTTAAAGTTGGATTCCAGAGAAAGCCATGAAGCCAAGCGACATCAGACCCGCAGTTATGAAGGTAATACCCAGACCTTGCAAACCAGCAGGTATATCACTGTATTTGAGTTTTTCGCGTACCCCTGCCATCACGGTGATAGCCAGAGCCCAACCGAAGCCGCTGCCTACGCCGTATACGACACTTTCAGGCAAGTTGTAATCACGTTCGATCATAAACAAACTGCCAGCTAAAATCGCGCAGTTCACTGTGATTAAAGGCAAGAAAATACCTAACGCATGGTACAAAGCGGGAAAGAATTTATCTAAAATCATTTCCAGAATTTGTACTAGCGCAGCAATAACGCCGATACAACTCAACAACGCCAAAAAGCTTAAATCAACGCCTTTAATGCCCATCCAGGATAAGGCATCTTCCTTCAACAAGGCGTGATAAATAAAGTTGTTGGCCGGTACGGTGATAATTTGCACCATCATGACCGCAATACCCAAACCCATCGCCGTCGAGATTTTCTTGGACACCGCGATAAAGGTACACATGCCCAAAAAGAAGGACAGCGCCAGGTTTTCGATAAAGACAGCCTTTATGAAAAGACTAATATAAGCTTCCATTAGTGATGCCCTCCTTCACCATGAGAAATCGACATGATTTTGAAATCCGCTGTTTCAGCTTGTTTCGGTTTCCATTGACGAACACCCCAGATAATCAAACCGATGATAAAAAATGCGCTTGGCGGTAACAGCATCAAGCCGTTTGGATCGTACCAACCGCCGTCTTTGGTGAGTTTGAAGACTTCAATACCGAGTAATTTACCCGAACCCAACGATTCTCTGATAAAAGACACGGTAATCAAAATCAAGCTGTAACCCAAACCGTTACCAATACCGTCCATAAAGCTCGCTAAAGGCGGATTTTTCATCGCATAACCTTCAGCGCGCCCCATCACGATACAGTTGGTGATAATCAGGCCCACGAATACCGACAATTGCTTGCTGACTTCATAAGCAAACGCTTTCAATATCTGATCGACCACGATAACCAGCGACGCAATAATGGTCATCTGCACGATAATCCGGATGCTGCCGGGAATATGATTCCTGATCGCGCTGATTGCCGCACTGGAACACGCCGTCACCATCGTCAACGCCAACGCCATAATCAGCGAAGTCGACATTTGCGAGGTCACCGCCAGCGCCGAACAAATACCCAGAACCTGTAAAGTAATCGGGTTGTTATCAACCAACGGTTCTATCAGTACTTTTTTGGTTTCATCATTTAAAATTTCACTCATGATTTAACTCCTTTAACCGTTCTTACTTTAGCTAAATACGGGGCAAAACCTTCTTTGCTCATCCAGTATCTGACCAGATTAGTCACACCGGCGCTGGTTAGTGACGCACCCGCCAAACCATCGACCTGATATTGCGAACCCGGCTTGCTGGTATCGACGACACCTTTAATCAGGGCTAACGCAGGCTCGCCAACTTCAGCTTCCTCTATCAAGCCTTTTTCCAATGAAGCCTGCTCGGTTTCGGCATAGACTTTTTTGCCTTTCCACAGCGCACGCCAGTTCGGGTTAACGACTTCACCACCCAACCCCGGAGTTTCCGCTTGATCGTAAAAGTTGATGCTTTGCACGGTTTGTCCATCAGCATCTAACGACAGGAAGCCGTATAAAGTTGACCATAAACCGTAGCCATTAATCGGCAGAATAACCGACTTGATTGCACCCGCCTCTTTTACCAAAAAGACCTTCGCATATTTAGCTTTTACCCTGATATGGGCAATATCTTTTTCTTTAGGAATCGCAACGCTTAAAGCAGGATCTTTTGCTGCCTTACGTTGATCGTATTCAGCAGGATTCATATCTTCAACATAATCGCCTGTTTCCAGGTTGACGATTTTAGCCTCGATTTTATCCTTAAATACCGCGTCAATATTGCCGCCTTCCTGAAGCAAACCGGCTACTTCCAGAATATTCTTCTTCATGTCCTGTTCTTTATTACCGACTTGAAGAGGCTTTAAAGCAACCGCTGAAAATGAAACCAACACCGCGCAAACCAGACACAACGCCACCGCGATAGCGATAGTTTTTTCCAAACTATCATTACCCAAGGCAAGAATTTTGTCCTTGTAAACCTTGAACTTTTGGTAATGCTCGCACTTATCCAATGCGGCGCAAATTTTATTAAATTGTTCGCATTTAAGCATGTCGTTTCATCCTTCTTCTGATATTGGCCTGAATGACAAAATAATCAATCGTAGGCGCGAACATGTTGGAAAATAGAATTGCCAGCATAATACCTTCGGGGAATGCCGGATTAACAACCCTGATTAATACCGTCATGGTTCCGACCAATCCCCCGAATATCCAGCGTCCGGTATCGGTCATTGCCGCACTGACCGGATCGGTAGCCATATAAACCATGCCGAAAGCAAAGCCGCCCATGGTCAAATGCCAGTACCAGGGTATCGCAAACATATGATTGGTATCGCTGCCGATAAAGTTGAACAGCAACGATGTCGCCACCATGCCAGCAAACACGCCGCCCATAATGCGGTACGACGCAACTTTGGTATACAGCAGGAAGGCCGCGCCGATCAAAATAGCCAGTGTTGAGGTTTCGCCAAGACAGCCCGGTTCGAAACCGAAAAAGCTTTGCATCCAGCCGTAGTTAGCCGCATAAACCGCATCAAGACCGCCATTTGCCGCCAAACCTAAAGGCGTAGCCGCTGTATAGCCGTCAACCGCGACCCAGACCGAATCGCCTGAAATAGACGCAGGATAAGCGAAATATAAAAACGCCCGTCCGGTCAACGCAGGATTCAGGAAATTTTTACCGGTTCCGCCGAATACTTCCTTGCCGATAACGATACCGAAAGAAATACCCAAAGCCACCTGCCATAAAGGCATATCGGGCGGCATAATCAATGTGTACAGCATTGACGACACCAAGAAGCCTTCATTCACTTCATGGCCGCGAACAGTTGCGAACAACACTTCCCACACGCCGCCGACAGCCAGCGTGACTATATAAATAGGCAGAAAGTACAACGCGCCGTGAACCATATTGGAAAACGGATTCATGGTGCTGTAGCCGAAGATCATCATCGGAATACGACGCCAATCCTGGGCTTGTTCCAGGCCCATATTTGCCATTGCTAAATTGGCCTGATAACCGGTGTTATACAAAGCCATCAAAATGCAAAAGAACGTCGCGATGACCACAAAAGTCATGGTTCGTTTCAGGTCGTTGCCGTCACGAACATGCGTGGTGCCGCGCGTTACATCCGCCGGCGTATAGATAAAAGTATCGACCATCTCGTAGAGGCCGTAATACTTTTCGAACCGCCCACCCTTAGTGAAATGCGGCTCCATGCTATCTAAAATATCTCTAGGCGACATTATCCTTCCTTCTCAATTTTAGTTAAATTCGCTCTCAGAACAGGACCGAAGTCATGTTTACCGGGATCCACAAACGTAAATAAGGACACATCCTCCTCATCAAGCTCCAAACAACCTAATAATTGGGCTTGATCGGAGTCGCCCACCACCAACGCTTTTAACAGCGGCGTAGGCAGAATATCCAGCGGCATCACGGCTTCATAAACGCCGACCGGAACAATCGCCCGGTTGCTGCCGTTTTTATCGGTTGTTAATGGGAATTTGCGATTCAGCTTACGGTCAACGCTTGAGGTATACACATTGAGTGCGGAATATTTGTTTTTACCCGGAACAATCCAGCCGAACAATTCACGCGCACGGCCTTCTTGCAATACTGAAACTTGATTGCTGTAACAACCCAAAAATGCCGCCCAATCCGCCGCAAGATGTCCGTACAACACAGAACCTGAAATCACCCGGTTTTCGACTTCTTCCAATTGACCGGCCACCAAATCATCGGTATTGGCGCCGACGCGGGTACGGATCAGCCTTGGTTTTTTAACAGTTGGCCCGGCTAAAGAAACAACGCGTTCAACATTGAGCTTACCGGTGGTAAATAATGCGCCGATGGCCATTACCGCTTGATAATCCAAATGCCAGACGAATTTATCGATAGCAACAGGATCAATCAGATGAATGTGAGTGCTCGGCAACCCCGCAGGATGAGGACCGGAAAATTCGGCGACGGTTACAGGCGCGTTACCAATTGCAACATCGGCGCCGGTCGCTTTACAAACGTAGGTTTTACCTTCCGTCAACTTGGCAATAACCGCCAAACCATTGGCAAAATCATCGCCGCGTTCTTTAATGATAACCGCAGGATTTGCCGCTAACGGGCCGGTGTCGATTGCAGTAACAAAAATAGAACGAGGCTTGCTGTCTACAGCAGGAATTTTACCGTAAGGACGGGTGCGCAATGATGTCCACAAGCCGGACGCCAACAGGTTTTCTTTAATCTGTTCGGCCGACAAATCATTTAAGTCGGAAGCCTTGTATTTTGCAAATGACTCCTGCGCCGTTCCTTTCAGTTCGATCACAACAGACTGCAAAACCCGCTTTGCGCCGCGATTAATAGACAACACCACGCCCGCGCCGGGCGAAGTAAAGTTGACGCCAGGATTCTTCTTGTCGGTAAAGAGAATTTGGCCCAACTTGACCGTATCACCTTCACTGACCATCATAGTAGGCTTCATACCTACATAATCCATACCCAGGATAGCAACGGATTTAACCTTGTTGCCATCCTCAATAATTTGTTCGGGCTCTCCGGTAATCGGTAGATCCAAACCCTTTTTAATAATAAATTGCATAGTTAATAGCCTGCTCTCCAATCAAGTTGCGGCGAAACCATCCTTTCATTTCAAATACAAATAAAACAAGAGGCGCATTAAGACGTAAAACGATGGCATTAAACCACAAAAGCGAGGCATTCTCAACAACGACAAGGCTTACCAAAGACCTTTTCACCGATGCAAAACTATCGCTTCCGCTTCCCCAGCCTTCCCTACCGTTGGCAAATCCTAAAAAAATGCGCAAGCCGGCGGCCGGCATTCGACAAAGAGGGTGTAATCATAAGCTCTCAACTTAGGATATGATCGGTCATAACTTTCCGAAACATAAACTCCCGAGCGGGACGGGGGTTGCAAACCCCGCCCCGCCACAGTACTTGTGTATAACGACGAGCGTTCTGCATGGCAATGCAGCCTGACCCGCTCGCTGGTTCGTCCCTGAATGGGCGCCTGGCATTTACCCCCCAAAAAACAGAGCGGCTAACTCATCATTGAATGCATCAAGGGAAAATGAATTGACTTTACCCGGATAAACCACTATTAAAACCAGACAATTTACCTATCCGCCCTAGTGCCGCGCGAACCGAGCATCCCGCAATGACCCAACATAAAAGCCAACCAAACCCCTCAACTCCCACTGGAAACCAGCCTCGACCCAACAGCAGTTTTCCCATTGTCGGCCTGGGCGCTTCCGCCGGAGGCCTGGAAGCCTTCGAGCAATTCTTTTGCCATATCCCCCCCGATACCGGCATGGCCTTCGTGCTGGTTTCGCATCTCGACCCCAGCCATGCCAGCATCCTCACCGAAATCCTGCAACGCATCACAACCATGCCGGTGACGGAGGCGCAAGACCAAATGCAAGTAATGCCTAACCGCGTCTATGTCATCCCCCCCAACCGCGACATGACCATTTTCCACGGCGCCTTGCAACTCAGCATACCGTCAGTGCCGCACGGACAACGCATGCCCATTGATGCATTCCTGCGCTCGCTGGCTGAAGATCAGGCCGAAAAATCCATCGGTATTATTCTGTCCGGCACCGGCACCGACGGCACTTTGGGATTACGCGCCATCCTCGGCGCCGGCGGCGTCACCCTGGCGCAGGAACCGACTACCGCCAAATTCGACGGCATGCCGGTCAGCGCCATCCAGGCTGGCTATGTCACCCATATTTTGCCTGCGGAGAAAATGCCGGAAGTGCTGATATCCGGCATACTCGCCCTGGCTCTCCAGCCCCTTCCCTCGCCCCCGACTACCTTAACCGGCATCAATCACATCCTGATGCAGTTACGCACTAACACCGGCCACGATTTCTCACTCTACAAGAAAAGCACCATCACCCGCCGCATTCAGCGACGCATGTCGCAGAACGGCATCGAGGACACCGAAACCTATGCCCGCTACCTCAAGGAGCATCCATCCGAGACAACCTCGCTGTTCAAAGAACTGCTGATCAATGTCACCAGCTTTTTTCGCGACCCGGAAGCTTTTGTCGTACTGAAGCAGGACATCCTGCCCGCAATATTGGCGGGCAAACCGGAAGACTACGTTTTCCGGATCTGGGCGGCAGGTTGCGCCACCGGCGAGGAGGCCTATTCCATTGCCATCGTGTTGCGCGAGCTAATGGACAAAGGCCAGTATGAATTTAAAACGCAAATTTACAGCACCGACCTTTCCGACGACACCATTACCACCGCCCGTGCAGGTCTCTACCCGCCCAACATCGCGCTGGATGTCACGCCCGAGCGACTGCGCCGCTTCTTTATCAAGGAAGACGGCGGCTATCGGGTGAAAAAGGAAATTCGCGAAATGGTAGTGTTCGCCGTTCAGAATGTCGTCAAAGACCCGCCTTTTACCAAGCTCGATCTGCTCAGTTGCCGCAATCTAATGATTTATCTGGAACCGGAACTGCAAAACCGCCTGATCCCGGCCTTTCATTACGCACTCAAACCGGGCGGCGTGCTGTTTTTGTCGCCCTCGGAAGGCATCGGCAACCATACCGAACTGTTTACGCCGCTCAATCGTAAATGGAAATTCTACCGCGCCATTCCCACCGCCGCCTCAACCCGCGCCATATTGACCAGCAACTTGAACTGGAGCTCGGAACCGGCTCACAAAACGCCCGATGACATCATGAAATCCGCCAGGGAGAACAACTTGGCCGAACTGACCCGGCGCATGCTGCTGCAATTCTACGCGCCCACCTCGGTGATGACGGATCTCAACGGCAATATCCTCTACGTCTACGGAGAGACCGGCAAATACCTGCGCCCTGCGCCCGGCCATGCCACTCTCAACATGATCGACATGGCGCGGGAAGGCCTGCAACTGGAACTGCGCTCGGCTATTTCGGACGCAAACCAAGGTACGCCGACCCTGAACAAAGAACTGTCGGTCAAAACCAACGGCGACTTTCAGCCCGTGCATCTTTGCGTACGCCCCTTGTCGAATCCGAACGACCGCCAAAACCTGCTGCTGGTGAGTTTTCAAGATATACCGCAGCCGACACCGGACAAACCGGCGCGCGCCAAGCGCACCTCCAAACCGAATGAACTGCACCATATTGAGGAACTGGAACGCGAGCTGTCCTACACCAAAGAAAACCTTCAGGCCACTATTGAAGAACAGTTTGCATCCAACGAGGAACTTAAATGCACTAACGAAGAGATGCAATCCACCAATGAAGAACTGCAATCCACCAACGAAGAGCTGGAAACCTCCAAAGAGGAATTGCAATCCATCAATGAAGAATTGGTCACCGTAAACTCCGAACTCCAGGCCAAAATCGTACAATTGGCCGATATGCAAAACGACATGAAGAATCTGCTCGACAACATCCATATCGGCACCATCTTCCTCGATCAAAACCTGATCATCCGCCGCTTTACGCGCGACGCAACGCAAATCTATCGTCTCGTTGCCTCGGATGTAGGCCGCGCCCTGAGCGACATAAAACCTGAACTGGACGGTAAAGACGACTTGCTGGACGCCGCTCATGCCGTTCTCGACAACCTGATCCCCATCGAACGCGAAGTAAAAACCTTGAACGGCAACTGGTACCTGGCCCGCATCCAACCCTACCGGACACTGGAAAACATGATAGACGGCGTGGTACTGACCTTCACCGACATTACCGAACGCACCCGAGCCATAGCGATGCAGGAAGCGCGGCTATTGGCCGAAAGCATCGTCGACACGGTGCGCGAACCGCTTCTTATACTCACTGACAGCTTGAAGGTCGTTACCGCCAGCCGTTCCTTTTACCAATACTTTCAAGTGCCCCCGGAACAGACAGTGGGCCGCATGATTTACGAATTGGGGAATGGCCAATGGAATATCCCCGCCTTACGTAACCTGTTGGAGAGCATCCTGCCGCACAATCAGGCATTTAATGACTATAAGGTGGAGCATGATTTCCCCAACATCGGCCACCGTATCATGCTGCTCAACGCCCGCGGCATCATCGGCCAGACCGGCGAGCCGCAATTGATCCTGCTGGCGATGAATAATGTCACCGACAGGGCATAGCCAAAAAAGGTAAGGACTTCCGAGCGGAACGGAGGTTGTAAACCCCGTCCCGCCACCACTTGTGTATAAAGATGAGCGCAGAGCCTGGGAACAATGAGTTCAGGTTTCAGGAAGCTTTCGATCAACTCCTAAAAAGGAATGTCATCATCGAAGTCGTCATAATTTGGCGGTGGCGGCGGCATGGAACCGGAACCGCTTTGCGGCGCCGATGGCTGGGGCGGATTGGCGGGTCTTGATGCGGAAGCGGAATATCCGCCCTGCGGCTGTTCGCCGCCAAAATCGGAAGTGCCGCCGCTACGGCTATCCAGCATATTCATGGTGTCGGCAATGATTTCCGTGGTGTAGCGATCCTGACCGTCTTGACCTTGCCATTTCTGAGTGCGAATACGCCCCTCAACATAAGCTTGACTGCCCTTTTTTAAATACTCACCGGCGATTTCAGCCAAACGATTATAAAACACCACCCTATGCCATTCGGTTTCTTCGCGGCGCTCACCCGATTGCTTATCTTTCCAGCGCCTCGACGTTGCCAGACGAATTGTGGTAACGGCGCCGCCGCTTGGCATATAACGCACCTCAGGATCGGCGCCAAGCCTTCCTATTAACATCACTTTATTAAGCATCTATTTCTCCCATTGTTTAGTTCTTGAGCATTAGTAGAGCTCAGCCTGTGAATGCTCGCCTTGGAGCGGATAAATCCGCCGCTACTATGCATCTTGATTAGTAAGCTGCTTCAGCTAGCGCCGTCATACTGGCATGGATGTGAATGTATGACTTGGCATAATGCCTAAATCGGATACGGGTGCCATGAATAGTCACCCTCCCTGGCTCTAGATTCCGGCATACATGCCGGAATGACGGAGTTTTTTGCGTTAGCTAAAGCACCTTTATAATCAGGTTATGCATTGACGTATTGCGTGATCAATCGTTGCAATTGGTCTTTATTCAGCTTCTGATTATCGACCTTAAGATAAACCAGGGCTTCCTCATAATGCAGGGTAATTTCCTCTACGCCGCTGATTTTAAACATTTCGGCAATAAATTCATTGGCTCCCTGTTCGCTGAGTTGTTCCAGCGATATAAGCAGGTTTGCCAGATACCGGGGCGGCTTCATCCATAAAGACGCCAGCAACCAGCTGAATGCGGCAGCGGCGCAAAATAAAAACACCGCGGTGACTCCGAACACGCCGTTAAACCAGCCGCCCACCAGTCCGCCCATAAAAAGCCCCATGAATTGGGAGCTTGAATAAGCGCCCATGGCCGTGCCTTTCAAGTCGGCCGGAGCCGTCTTCGATATTAACGAAGGCAGCGTCGCTTCCAGCAGATTAAAGCCGCAAAAAAACAGCCACAAGAAACCTATAATTCCGACCAGGTTTTGATATACGACCGACAAGCCCAATTCAGCCATTACCAATACCGCGATAGCGCCGATAAACACCTGTTTCATTTTGCGTTTCTTTTCGGCCAGAATCACGAACGGCACGGCGAACGCCATCGAAATAACGAAAACCGGCAAATAAACCATCCATTCATGCCCGGCTATCAATCCCGCCTTCCGCATTAATGAAGGCACCACCACAAAGATAGCCATTAAAATCAGGTGCAAGGTGAAAATACCGTAATTCAGGCGCAACAGATCGGGATTTTTCAGCACCTGCATGGTTTCTTCGGGAACAAACTCCGCATCCCGGTGCAATTTGGATTGCTGGGGATCGGGAACGATATAAATAACCGCCAAAATAGCCAGCAGAGTGAGCGCCGCCGTGCCCCCAAAAACACTCTGCACCCCGCCGAACCCGGAAATAACAGGCCCGGCGATGATACCGACGCCAAACGATCCGCCGATGCTGATGCCGATAATAGCCATGGCTTTGGTGCGATGAACTTCCTGAGTCAAGTCTGCCACCAAGGCCATGATCACGGCCGAAACCGCACCGGCGCCCTGAAAAGCCCGGCCTATCAAGACCCCGTAGATAGTCGTTGACAATGCCGCGATCACGCTACCGATAAAAAATAACACCAGGCCGATAACAATGATTTTTTTGCGGCCGAAATGATCGGATAACAAACCGAAAGGAATTTGCAAAAGAACTTGGGGCAAGCCGTAAATGCTCATAGCCAGACCGATCAGCGCGGGTGTCGAACCCTCCAGCTGCTCGGCAAATAAAGACAGCACCGGCAAAATCATAAACAGTCCCAGCATCCGCAAAGCATAAATGCCCGCCAAAGACCATGTAGCGCGTTTTTCCGATGAAGTCATCGAACTCGTAATATCCTGAACCTTGCTCATTCCCTGCATAAACCACCATCAAATACTGTATTTTTCAAATAATTAAACATTTTTAATCAATAATTTTCTTATACGTCCCAATTCGCTTGCCACTTTCGCCAATACCCGCCCAAGGGTTAACATTAATTGCCTGAGGAATTGTGTACGAAATAACTTGGGCAAGTGACTAATAGCCGGAGTGCAGGCTTCGCCTGCAAGCGCAAGCGAAGCTTGCACTCCCGCTGAAAATTTATCGGCGCGAGTTGTTCACGTTATTTCATGCATACTCCTGAGTCAAATAATCAGGCGAAAGTGAGCATAGCTTACGGTTGCATTCAAACTTGAATGCCCCGAATCCTGTGAAGCCCGGCAATATTGCCACTCTTTATCGCAAAACGACTAGCGAAAGCGTGTCGATTGCCCGGCAGGAATCTTTAACCCGGATCATTTAAGCGCTGACCTCTACGCGGCCAAACAAAAACCGGATCATCATACCTTTTTTTACTTCGCGCATTGTCCGAGCACTAAGAACAGGGGGATTCAAAATCGATGGCAGACCAACGCGTCAATTCACGAAAAACTGCATTTAAAGTAAGCTATTTCAGATTTAATGCTGTCGGCAGTATACCAGAATCAAGGCAATCGGCACGATAGGCGCTGACAAGATCGGGCTTTATTACAATGTTTCAATTTAAAGGACTGATGTTAGGCAATAAACAGGCCGGTATGCAGACACCTTCCAGGTTTTTAAAACCTGGAAGGTCTAACTTGCAACGTTTCGAACGGAGCAACATGCCCCATCCTGCTTGATTCGAAAGTTACCCGCCCCCTTAGGCTACGCTCAGGCAAAGGTTACGGATCATGATTTCCTCATCAGCCTGAATGATAAGAACGGGCTTATGTCCGGCAAGGCCGATTTCATTTATCCCGGCGCGGTTGGCAACCGCGTCTAAGGCAAAGCCAAGAAACGCCAGGGGAACGCAGATTTTCTCGCGAACTTCAGCAGAATGCTCGCCTATGCCGCCGGTAAAAACAAGCGCATCAATACCGCCAACCTTGGCCGCAAAACCGCCTATCGCAGCCCGCACTTGGCGACAGAAATAGTCGATGGCGAACTTGGCATTTTCGCTGCGACTAGAGAGTAAGTCACTCATTTCCGAACTTTCACCCGCCGACAACGCCATCAGCCCCATCTGGTGAAATACCACCTCGCTCAATTGTTCGGGACTATAGCGCTTCGCCAGCTCCAGCATCACGCCGGGATCGAGGTCGCCGCTACGGGTGCCCATCGGGATGCCGCCCGCCGGGGTATAGCCCATCGTGGTGTCCACGGATTTCAGGTTTTCCATCAGGCAAAGACTGGCGCCGCTGCCCAAGTGGGCGACGACGACTTTTTTATAAGCCACATCGCCCAAAACCCCGGCCAGCATTTCGGCGATGTAGGCATAATTAAGCCCGTGAAAACCGAAGCGGCGCAGCCCAAGCTCGTTCGGAATCGGCAGGCGTTTAGCCAACTCCGGCAGGGTGGCATGAAAAGCCGTATCGAAGCAAGCGATTTGCGGTGCATTGAACCGTTGCAGACACAAATCCAGCCCAAGCAAATTACCCGGCAAATGCAGCGGGGCAAGATGGACCAGCGACTCCAACCGGACACGCTCGGCCGCATCGACCCGCCGTGCCGGATCGGCTATATCGCCGCCATGGACAAAACGATGGCCTACCGCGTCCGGCACATCGCCTTCCAAATCGCGCAGCAGCCGGTCGAACGCTTCCCGTTGATCGCGCACATGCTCATAACGGAAATTGCGCCGCGCACCGTCAGCGGAAAACAGGCTCGCCTTGATCGAAGACGAGCCGCTGTTGACGGTTAAAACCGAGCGCATCAATACGGCCATACCCAGTTATCAACCTCGGGCAAATCAATGCCGTGTTCGTAAGCGTAGTTGCGGCATTCGATCTGCCTGTCGCGCATGCTCTCTTTGACATGAGCGCCCGCCACGCGCAAGGCCGGAACGCGATTAATGGCGTCGATCACCAGGCTGAAGCGGTCGATCTCGTTCTGGATCGCGAGTTCCAGTGGCGTGTTAATGCTGCCTTTTTCCTTGTAGCCGCGCACATGCAGGTTCTTGTGGTTGTTGCGGCGATAGGCCAGACGATGGATCAACCAGGGATAGCCGTGGAAATTGAACAGAACCGGCTTATCCAACGTGAACAGGCTGTCGAAATCCTTATCGGATAAACCGTGCGGGTGTTCCGATTCAGGCGTCAGCTTGTAAAGATCGACCACGTTGATGAAGCGAATCTTGAGTTCCGGAAAGTTCTCGCGCAACAACACGACCGCGGCCAACGCTTCCTTGGTCGGAATATCGCCGGCGCTGGCTACCACCAAATCCGGCTCGACGCCTTGGTCGTTACTCGCCCAGCCCCAGATGCCGATGCCTTTGGTGCAGTGCTTGATCGCCGCATCCATGTCCAGAAATTGCAGATGCTTTTGCTTGTCGCAGACGATCACGTTGATGTAATCGGTGCTCTTCAAGCAATGGTCGGCAACCGTCAGCAGACAGTTCACGTCGGGCGGCAGGTAGATGCGCGTCACCTCGGGGCTTTTGTTGACCACCACGTCGAGAAAGCCGGGGTCCTGATGGGTGAAGCCGTTGTGATCCTGGCGCCAGACGGTGGAAGTAATCAGCAGGTTCAATGACGACACCGGCGCGCGCCATGCGACTTCCTTGGACATCGCCAGCCATTTGGCATGCTGGTTGAACATCGAATCGATCACATGCACGAAGGCTTCGTAGGTGGAGAAAAAACCGTGGCGGCCGGTCAGCAGATAGCCTTCCAGCCAGCCTTCCAGGGTGTGCTCGGAGAGCATCTCCATGACCCGTCCGTCCGGCGACAGTTCGCCGCCGTCGGCGTCTTCCGGCAGGTAGTCGGCCAGCCAGGTTTTTTTGCTGGCTTCGTACACGTCGTCCAGCTTGTTCGAGCTGTTTTCGTCGGGACCGAACACGCGGAAATTGTGCATATTCAGACTCATGATGTCGCGCAGGAACTTGCCCAGCGGACGTGTGTTTTCGGCGCTGGTGGTGCCCGGTTTGGTCACGACGGCGGCATAGTCGCGGCAATCCGGCATGTGCAGGGCTTTGCGCAACAGGCCGCCGTTGGCGTGGGGGTTGGCGCTCATGCGCCGCGCACCTTTAGGAGCAAGCGCTTTGAGTTCGGGCAACAGGCGACCGTCCCGGTCGAACAGTTCTTCCGGCTTGTAGCTGCGCAGCCAGTCTTCCAGCTGCTTGAAATGCTCAGGCGTGTCGCGCACGTTGCTCAATGGCACTTGGTGGGCACGCCAGAAGCCTTCCACTTTCTTGCCGTCAACCTGCTTCGGCCCGGTCCAACCTTTGGGCGAGCGCAATACGATCATCGGCCAGCGCGGGCGAACCGGCTTGCCGCTGCTGCGCGCTTCCTGTTGAATGCGGCGAATGTCCAGCACGCACTGTTCCATCGTCGCAGCCATGGCCTGGTGCATGGTGTCCGGATCGCTGCCCTCGACGAAATAAGGCGTCCAGCCGTAACCCTTAAACAGGTTTTCCAGTTCTTCGTGAGGAATGCGCGACAGGAGGGTCGGGTTGTTGATCTTGTAGCCGTTCAGATGCAGGATGGGCAGCACCGCGCCGTCGCGGATCGGATTAAGGAATTTGTTGGAATGCCAGGAAGTTGCCAGCGGCGCGGTTTCGGATTCGCCGTCGCCGACCACCACCGCAACGATCAAATCAGGATTGTCGTAAGCCGCGCCGAACGCATGCGACACGCTGTAGCCGAGTTCGCCGCCTTCGTGAATAGAACCCGGCGTTTCCGGTGTGCAGTGACTGCCGATGCCGCCCGGAAAGGAGAATTCCTTAAAGAACTGGCGCATGCCGTGTTCGTCTTCGCTCTTGTTCGGATAGGTTTCGCTGTACGCGCCTTCCAGGTAGACCGGGCCTAGTACGCCCGGCGCGCCATGTCCCGGACCGGCCATGAAAATGGCATTCAGGTCGTACTTGTTGATCAACCGGTTGAGGTGGATATAGGTAAAGGAAAGACCGGGACTTGATCCCCAGTGCCCCAGCAAGCGACTCTTCACATGCTCTATCTTGAGCGGTTCGCGCAGTAGCGGATTGTCGCGCAGATAAATCATGCCTGCCGCAAGATAGTTACAGGCACGCCAGTAAGCGTCAATCTTGCTGAGTTCTTCCGGGGATAACGTTGTCGATTGCATCGTCATAGGTTTATAGCTCCAAAATGGGTTTTATATAGGCCGTTAATTTTCGATATTAAACCCTATCAGTATGACGCAGGCATGACGGCCAGCTGAGCATACCGGTAATTTCCGTTAAAAATAATTCGAATGTCGCGTTAACCCTAAACATATTGCAATTTATACTTTTTTGGTTCCGACCCGTCCGATTACTCATTACCGATGATTACGCCCGACTTTCAAAAAATTTGCAAAAAAGAAAATCAACTGTTGACCAAGCAAATGATAATCATTATTATTTGCATCCATGAACAAAAAACTTCCCGATTTGCTCGACCCTCTGAATTTAGAGCTTTCTATAAAGCAGGATACGACACCGGCTTTACGACAGCGGCTCTATAGCGCTGAGCTATTCGGTACAACGCGCGAGGTGGTTATTGAACATGCCGGTGAAGAATACCGATTGCGTTTAACGCGTCAGGGTAAATTAATCCTGACCAAATAGTTTAATTATTGCACTTTATTGTCGGCAGGCTTTTTTCTCATCACCTGTAGACATCTCTCCTCCTGATATTGGGGAAGGGGCATGCCGACAATAAAGTGCAAGATGTAAAAAACAGCCAGCCACCCGACACGTCAAGTGTTGTTAGCCAGCCAATATCAAAGCTACGCACTGCCATAGCAGTTGCCTAACGTTTGGATGGTGAACTCAATGAACTCTAATAAACAACACAAGAAAGTAGGACTTTCCGGTAACGGCGATTGTCGAGTGGTACTTTGTCCCGATTGCGGCACATTAGAGATAAGCCTGGGATCGACAACAATACGCACTACTTCAGAATCGCTGCACATACTCAGCTCAGTCTTAAACCACGCCAAAGTGCGGCTTGCCCAACTGCAAGATACGGTATCGGCAGATAGCAATACCCGGCAGATGAGGCTAGGCCGTGTTCACTAAAGCGATGTTCCCGATAACCGGCTTTTATTTCATGGAAAACAGTCCGGCACCGGCACCGGTACTGAGATATATGAATTACGGCGGCATTACCCGCTCCAATGACCGGTCATGGCTTGCGCTGAGTCTGGTGCTGTGCGCGCATCTGGCGGTGTTTGCGGCATTGCGTCCGCAACCGGAGTCTCTATCGGTTGAGACGCCGCCCGAACCCATCATGATCAGCTTACTGAGCGCACCGCAAATAACGCCGCAAAAACCGACGCCCCCCGCCCCACCGATGGCAAAGGCGCAAAAACCGGTCAAGAAGCAAGTCAAAACGCCGATCGCCAAGCCCGTTGCAGAGCAAGCAAGTCAGCCGGTAACGCCGGCTGCGGAACAAACATCAGCACCCGTAGCAACAACGGCCGCACCTATTGCCGAACAACAGACAAAGCCGACAAACAACAAGCCTGTCCTGAGCGAAGCCGAACAACCCTACCAGTCGCCTAACTTCAATGCGGCTTATCTCAATAATCCGGCGCCGAACTATCCGTCAATCTCACGGCGATTGGGCGAAGAAGGCTTGGTATTGCTAAACGTACAGGTAACGGCGGACGGCGCGGCCGGTTCCGTAGAGCTGCAAACCGGCAGCGGCTCAAGCAGGCTCGACCAAGCCGCGCTGGAAGCCGTCAAAAAATGGCGGTTTACGCCTGCCAAACGCGGCGACCAAGCGGTCAGCGCATCGGTCGTAGTGCCGGTCAGATTTTCACTAGAAGGATAACATCATCATGCAAGCCGAATATCTCTTAGACAACCTGAAATTTATCAGCCAAGGCGGCGCGGTATCCATGACCGTAGCGGCTGCCCTGTTAGCCATGTCCATCGGCAGTTGGACCTTAATGGTCGTAAAAGCCATCCAGGCACGGCGCATAAAAAGCCGCAGCGCGATTTTTTTAGCACGCTTTTGGCAAGCCTCGTCGACAACATCATCCATGGCGGCCGTCATGGACGAGGATTTGAACAAAGCAGAAAACCCGTTTACGCGCCTTGCCGTACAAGGCATCAATGCCACCGCCCATCATAATCGCTACACCGCCCGACTCCTGGCGAAACGCGCAGTAACTGCCGGCGCGGGCCAAAGTACCGCGTTGCAGGAGCATTTACGCCATGACGAATTTATTAGCCAAGCACTACGCCGCACCATAGGCCAGGAACACATGCGCCTGGAAACAGGCCTCACTTTATTGGCTTCAGTCGGCAGCATCGCTCCCTTCATCGGACTGTTCGGCACCGTGTGGGGAATTTATCACGCGCTCGGCACTATTGCCGTTGGCGGCCAAGCCACAGTGGACAAAGTGGCGGGCCCGGTCGGCGAAGCGCTGATCATGACCGCGTTCGGCCTGGCCGTCGCGATACCGGCGGTATTAGCCTATAACGCTCTGGTGCGCGACAACCGCCTGTTAATGGGCGAAGTGGAAACCTTCGCTCACGATCTGCATACCTATCTAACCACCGGCGTACCGTTGGCAACCGTAACCACTGACATGCCCTTCAACACTGACGAAGCGGTCTTCACTACAGAGGAACCGCTAACTGCCCGCCCCGCTTCGGGCGCTGCGCGCGCCAATCCGCTCCAAGCGGGGTTGTCGTCATGATGTCCTCAAGCGGATTCGGCGGCGATAACCACCATAGCCAGCCGATGGCGGAAATCAACACCACGCCGATGGTGGATGTCATGCTGGTGCTACTGGTTATTTTTATCATCACAGCGCCACTGCTGACCCATTCAATCAAAATCGACCTGCCGCAAGCGGGCAGCCAAACCAATCCGGAAAAACCCGACGCCATCACCCTGTCGATTAATGAAAAAGGCCAACTGTTTTGGAACGATACGCCATTTGAAAACGCGGAGCTTGCCTCGCGGCTGACGGAGGCGGCACAGAAAACGCCTCAACCCGAACTGCATTTGCGCGCCGACAAAACCACAAACTATCAGCAATTAGCCATGGTGATGTCAGCTGCACAAAATGCAGGAATAAAAAAACTGGGCTTCGTTACCGATCCGAATCTAAAGAAATAAAACCGCCCTAATTCACTTTCAATCTTACATCCAGCCAGCCAAAGAGCACTTATCGCTTGTATAGCCAGCAACTATTACAAAATACAGGCTCTTATATGAAACCTTCAATCCAACTCAGACAAAGGCACGTCAACGCGGCATTGCTACTGGCTCTTGCCGCCGTACCGACTATCACACTGGCCGATTCCGCCGCAAACAAAAAAACACTACCCACTAAGTCTAAAAACGAAACCTCGCTGCCGGAAGTAAAGACCAGTGCCGTGCGGATTTATCCAGGAGGAGCGAATGATGTGGCGAGAACCGGCAGCAAGACCGATACGCCGCTACGCGATATTCCCGCCAGTATTGCGGTAGTACCGGAAAAGCTGCTTAAGGAACAGGCCGCAATTACCATGAATGACGCCATGCGTAATGTCAGCAGCATTCAACCGCAAATGGCAGGCGGTTATGGTTTTGCCAATAACTATACCTCGCGCGGTTTGGGGTTAAGCTTTTTGCGAGACGACATGCCTGATGGCCCCTCTCAAAACGGCTATTACCGCACCCTGGTTGATGTCGAGCGCATAGAGGTCTTAAAAGGCCCCGGCTCGGCACTGTTTGGCGCTGCGAACGGCGGCGGCAGCATTAACCTGATCACCAAAAAACCGCAAAATAACTTTAATGTATCCGGCGGTACAACTTTCGGCAGTTTCGGCACAGGCGGCGGCTATCTCGATTTAACCGGACCGATGCTGAACGATACGGCGGGCCGGTTAATCGTGAACGGAGAACACTCCGATGGTTTTCGCGGCTTAAAACGCGATATTGTCGAGGTTTCCCCCAGCCTGACATGGCAGGTAGCCCATAATAAAACGCTGACCATTGACTTCGATCACCGCGATATTCAAGTTAAGCCGGACAACTTCGGCATTCTGTTCGATGCTAAAGGCAATCTTGCCGACGTCTCTCGCGAAACCCGCTACTACACCCCGTTTAATAAAACAGACCAGCAAATCAACCGGGTCGGCGCCACGCATGATTGGATATTTTCCGACGCATTAAGCATGCGCACCGCAATGACCGCTGAAAACCGTCAACTGGATCTGATCAGGAATCTTTCTGCCACGGCCACTTTGGCAAATACAGTGACCGGGCGAAATGCGCGCAAACAATCCGACGATGCCGATTACACCACTTTCCAGAATGAACTGACCTGGAAAACAAGCACCGGCCCTGTCGATCATACGCTATTGGGTGGATTTGAATATAAAAACACCGATATTGATACCAATGTCGATATTTATTTATTTCCCAATATCGCCAATCTGTACAACCCGGTCATTTTGGAATCCTCGTTGGCAGGGAACACCAATTTTCAACTATTCGACCGGAAAATGACCAGCGACACCGTGTCGTTCTACGGGCAAGATCAACTGGCCTTTGGCGAACACTGGAAACTGCGCGGCGGCGTGCGTCACGACATTATCAATTATGACGATAAAGGTTTTGAACGGACGGTTCAGAGTCTCGCAGGCGTGTCCAAGTACCGTGAAATCAACGAGAGTAAATCCTTCACTACCGGATCGATAGGCGGCGTATTTCAACCGACAAAAAACCTGGCACTTTACGCAGGCTACAGCACCGGAGCATTCATCAACCTGGGTACAGAAAGCAAGGCCTACCCGACAGCGCCTGAAACCTCCTCGCAAGTAGAAGTCGGCGCTAAAACCACCCTGCTGGATGATAAGATCGATTTGAATGTAGCGCTATTCGATACCCAGCGTAGCGACTATTTCGTCACCTTACCCGGCAGTGGCGGCTTGGCGACTCAGGACGGCAAAGATCAATCTCAAGGCGTGGAAATGGATCTTGGAATACACCCGCTCAGCGGCTGGAATATCACCGGTAACGCCGTATGGATGGATCCTGAAACCCAATCGCGCGCAGTAGCCAGCAATACGGCTTTGGGTGTCATTGACCGCAGTATCTACGGCACTGTCCCTACCGGTGTCAGTAAAGAAACATTCAACATCTGGAACAGTTATGAAATTCAGCAAGGCTTTGCCAAAGGCCTGACCTTCGGCTTAGGCCTTACTCATAAAGGCAAGGCTTATGCGGATAACCTGAATCTGCTCAAGGTCCCGTCCTACACGACACTGGATGCTGCGATTGCCTATCGCCAGCCGCGCTGGGAAGCCGCTGTTAATATAAAAAATCTCACCGATGAGAATTACTATACCAACCCGACATTTGTCGGCGCCCTGCCCGGCGACCCGCTTAGCGTTTACGGCAGCGTGCGTTTTAACTTTAACTAATTGATGTTGCGCGCACATGATAGAAAAGCGTAGTCCACGAAAAACACGAAAAAACATCAGTAACTCATTCTACTTTGTCAGATTTCAAGATCATACACTTCAAGATCGTCATTCCGGCATGGATTCACCTGATTAGTAAGATGCTTCAGCTAGCGCCGTCATACTGGCATGGATGCCGGCATCCAGTCACATGGATGTGAATGTATGACTTGGCATAATGCCTAAATCGGATACGGGGGCCATGGATGGATTTGAGCTTGCCATCCATGGCACTGGATACCCGCTTCCCGGCGCATAAGTATCTACACAAGTACCGGCCCCTTCTCCCTTGAGGGAGAAGGTTGGGATGACGACTTGCATGGATGCAGGAGCAATTGCCGAGGGGGAGATAAAGGGTTATTTTTATTCTTCTCATCCGCATCATGGAACTGGAAGAATACGCATCAGGATGAAGCGAACAAGATGTTGAGCAAACCAGGGCAGACCGGGGCATTTTCAGCAAACGGATACCCTATATTAATTAGCCGTATTACTTGGGCTTACCCGAATCCATCCGGATTTTGTTTTAACTTAATCGCCTTAAAGCGGAAATAAAACCTGTAAATCAGGCTTACGCAGCAATGTATAAGCCCCCTTCATTTAGCCAGCCATCACTTGGGTGTGAATAGCCAGCCAGAAACAAGACCACCTCAACGAGGAAAATGTTTATGCGCTATTACCAAAATCAAGTACTGACGCCAACCACCGCTACATTACCGGACGCACCCTATTCCAAAGCTGCGGAGATTACTCCGCGGCCGCGTTCTGCCGTGAAGGCGAAAAGCGCAGGTACTTTTACCGCAATGCAAGTATCAATCTGTCATAAATATGCAGCGGAGCTACTCCGTAGCGAAGCCGTCGTTAATGATATTCCGGCCGCTCTTAGCGCACGAGATTATCGCGCATTAACGCGGCGCTTATCGCCTGAGGAGGCTGACTTCTTCCGTAAGCAACCGGAAGCGGCGGCTGCACGCAAGCGACGCCGGTTCGGCAGCACCCATTTCCACATCGGCGCGCCCGGCCTCAATGCATTGCGCAGCGAGGGGGCCCAATGATCCTGCACAGTATTCTTAACGGCATCGGGGAAACGCCTATCGTCCGCCTGTCGCGTTTGTTCCGCAATTCGCCATGCGAGGTTCTCGCCAAGCTGGAGATGCTCAATCCCGGCGGCAGCGTCAAGGACAGACCGGCTCGCTACATTATCGAACGCGGTCTGGCCGAAGGCACTATTCAGCCGGATTCGCATATCGTCGAAAGCTCGTCGGGCAACCTCGCCATTGCCTTGGCGATGACATGCCGCATCCACGGTTTGCGTTTTACGGCAGTAGTCGATCCGAAAATCTCGCCGATCAATTTAAAGATCATTCGATGCTACGGCGGCAATATCGAATTGGTGACCGAAAAGGATAGCCAAAACGGTTATCTGGAAACCCGCATCGAGCGCGTCAAATACCTGTTGCGCAAGCAGCCGGATGCGGTATGGATCAACCAGTATGCCAACGAACGTAACTGGCAAAGCCACTACCACGGCGAGGGCGAAGAGATCCTGAAGTCGCTGGACCGGCCGGTGGATTACCTGGTGCTGGGCGTCAGTACATCCGGCACCGTGCATGGCATCTCCCGGCGGCTGCGGGAGGCGTGGCCGGATCTGAAGGTTGTCGCGGTGGATGCCGTCGGTTCGGTGCTGTTCGGCACCCCGCCGTATCCGCGCGAACTGCCCGGAATCGGCGCCAGCCGCATACCGGAGTTGTTGCAGCACGGCGAGATCGACCAGGCGATTCATATCGACGACTATGAATCGGCCCTCGCTTGCCGGGAGCTGGTAAAGCACGAAGGCATTTTCGCCGGGGGCTCGTCCGGCTCGGTTATCTCAGCCATTCAGCGTCTCGCCAGACAGATGCCGCACGGTGCCCGCATCCTGACCGTCCTGCCCGACCGGGGCGAGCGTTACCTGGATTCCGTCTATGACGACGAATGGCTGTCGCGCATGAAAGATCGGCACCTGGACCGCACATCACACTTACTTGGACAAATAGCATGATCACACCAACCCTCTCACCGGATTTGCTTTATCTCAGCCGCAGCGACCTGATCGAATTGGGCGGCGGCCACTCACAGCCCTATGTCGACGCAATCATCGACGGACTGGCCGCGCACCTGCGCGGCGAATATGTGCAGCCGCTCAAACCCTACCTGCGCTGGCCCGGCGCCGACCATATCGCCGACCGCATAATCGCAATGCCTTGTTACCTGGGCGGCGAGCAGGCAATCGCCGGACTCAAGTGGATCGGCAGCCGACAGCACAACCCTGCCCGGTTCGGCTTGGAGCGCGCCAGCGCGGTCGTGGTGCTGAACGACGCGCACACCAACTATCCGATTGCAATTATGGAAGGCGGGCTGATCAGCGGCATGCGCACCGCCGCCATCACCGCCGTAGCCACGCGTTATCTGGCGCGCGGCGGGTTCACTGACGTCGCCGGCATCGGTTGCGGTCCGATTGCGCGGATGCAGATGCAAACATTGCTGGAGCAGTTCCCGTCGATCGAACGTTTGCATCTGTTCGACTTGTCGTCCGCTGCCGCCGACGCCTTCGTCGCCGAACTGGCCGGGCGTTTCCCGCGTATCGCCTTCGTTAAGGCTGACTCGGCGGAAGCCGCGGTGCGCGCCGCCGACGTGATCGTTACCTGCACGGTAGCCGACGCGCCTTACTTGCGCTACGAGTGGCTCAAACCCGGCGCTTTTGTCAGTAATGTATCGATCATGGACGTGCATAAGGAAGTCTACGAACTAGCCGACAAGGTGGTGGTTGACGATTGGGAGCAATCCAATCGCGAGAAAAAAATCATCAATCAACTGGTGCTGGAGGGACGTTTCAGCCGCGAACGCCTGCATGCCGAACTCGGTGAAATCGTCGTCGGCGACAAGCCGGGGCGGGAAAACGATCGAGAGATCATTCTGCTCAATCCGATGGGCATGGCGCTCGACGACATCGTCTGCGCACACCACTTCTATCATCTGGCGCGCGAGCGCGGAATCGGCACGCAACTGCCGCTATACGGTTGAAACCTATGGAGTCCAACACTCATCATCCGTATGCGCGGCGCTTAACGCAAGACCTGTTCGACGCGCTCTGGCTGGAAGATCTCTACGGCTTTCGCAAACACTGTGTGTTCGATTCGGCCGCCGATGGCGAAACGGTGCTGAAAGTCGTGCTCGACAAAACGCGGTCGCTGCACTGGCGCGGCCGCCGGGCCGACGGATTGCGCCCATTCCGGGTATCCAACCGGCCCGTCGTCTTGCATCGCGCTACGCACCCGACTGACTTGAATGCCGTCCAAAGCGTCGAGGCATTGCAATCGGCCGACTGGTGGCTCGACCAGAGCGGCCGCTTTTCCCGCTTTTTCCGGCTTGCCTACGTCCAGGCCGCGTTCTCGGCAGCGCATGAGCACAGCATCGTCGCCAAGCTTACAGCGACCCCGGACAATCTGCTGTCATGGGAAGCGCTAAGTTGCCTGAAAGATCGGCCGTTCCATCCGCTGGCCCGCGCCAAGGACTGGGACGGAAGCGACGGCGCCGCCTACTCGCCGGAAACCATGACATCAGTCCCGCTGCATTGGGTGGCGTTATTGCGGGACAACCTACGAGGCAACGTCATGACCGGCCAGCCGCTTGCAGAGCTGCTGCTCAATCCTATGGAGCGGAACACGCTGAGCGCGGCCGCCCGCGCTCATTACGCCGATGGCGATGCCTGGCTGTGGTTGCCGGTTCACCCGTGGCAATGGGCACAGTTTGATTGGGACGAGCTGTCGGCAACGGCGGCGTATGTCGACTTGGGACCGGGGCCGGGATCGGCGATCCCGACCGCTTCGATACGCTCGCTTGCTATCGCCGGAGATTCCGGCATGCATCTTAAAGTGTCGCTCGCCATCAACGCACTGGGCGCTATCCGCACCCTGCCGCCGCGCTATCTGCACAATGGCGTACTCGCCGGCGCCTGCCTGGAAAGCCTGCGCCGGAAGGACGCCTGGCTGGCATCGAACCTGCGGCTGTGCGACGAGAATCAATGGTGGGCGCTGCGGCAGCATGACACGCTCGAAGCCGATCCGGGCGAGCTGGCCTGCCTGATCCGCAAATACCCGGCGCTACCGGGAACCCGGCTGATTCCGATGGCGGCGCTGCCGGTAACAACCGCTGACGGCGCGCTGCCTGCGTTCGACCATCTGCTGGGCTGCGCGGCGCATGAACAAGAGGCTTGGATACTGTTCGCCGACATCGCCCGCGCTTTGCTGGAGTTGGGCCTGCGCTGTTTCGCGCAAGGCGCGATGCCGGAGCTGCACGGACAGAACGTGCTGTTGGCTTTCAAGGGGCGGCGTATCGCCGCGCTGGTGCTGCGCGACCACGACACCTTGCGCATCTGCCGACCGCTGATGCAGGCCCAAGGCGTGGCGGCGCCGGATTACGTCATCGACCGCAACACGCCCAATACGCTGGAACCGGACACGCCGCGCGAACTGCTGGCCTATCTGCAAACCTTGGCCATCGAAGTCAACCTGTACGCCATTGTCGCCGCGCTGGCCGAGCGCTACGGCCGCGAGGAAGCGCATGGCTGGCATCTGGTCCGCACGGCGCTGGAAGCCTGCCTGGCATGCGTGCCGCTGCCGGATGAAATCGCCGCTCAAACCAAAATCTTACTGCTGGACGAAGCCGCTTGGCCATTCAAGCAGGTGCTCGCGCCGCTGCTCGGCCGCCCGAGCTTCGGCACCGGCATGCCCAGCGCGATGGGGCGATTGATCAATCCATTGCTGGCCGTGGAGCGTAATGAATGAGCGCCGTGCTGTCGGGTTCCCGTAACCTTGCGCTGCTGCTGAGCTGTCAGGCCGTGACCACGCTCGGCATGATGGTGCTGGTGCCGATCATGCCGCTGTACGTGGCGACGCTGACGCAGACGGACACCGTCGGCGCGGCGCGCTGGAGCAGTCTTGCCTTGGCCGCACCTGCCTTGGGCGTGCTGTGCTCGGCCCCCTACGCCGGTCAATGGTGCGACCGCTTCGGTTATCGCCGCATGCTGTTGGTATCGCTGACCGTGTTCATTACCGGCATGCTGCTGATGGCCTTGAGTCCGAATGTTTACGGTTTCATGTTGGGCCGCCTGCTGCAAGGCATCAGCACCATCGGCGTGGTGCTGACCGCCTTCATCGGTTACGTCAGCGACGACGCATCGCGCGGGCGCTCGCTGGGCTTGCAGGAAAGCGCAATCGCCTGCGGCGCGCTGGCGGGGCCGGTTCTCGGCGGCATCATGCTGGACTATTGGTCACTCAAGCCGCTGCTGACGGCAAGCGCCCTGCTGACCGGCATCGCAGGCGGGCTGCTGTGGAGCGGGCTCAGCGAACCGCCAAAAACGGAACCGGCTCCCGATGTTCCGCAGTTCGCCGGTTTGCGCACCGTGCTCGCCGACGCCGATTTGCGCAAATGGATGCTCGCCGCCTGCTTGATTCAGGCTGCCGCGTTCGCGCTGGTCAATGTCTTTGCGCTCTACGTGACGGCGCATTTCCCCGCTGCCGACGCCACTGCCGGCAAGATCGGGCTGCTGCACGCGCTGGGCTGGCTCGCCGCCATGCTGGCCGGTCCGCTGTGGGGCCGTCTCAACGACCGCGGCGAACCGCGACGTCATTTTACGCTGGCCGCCGTTGGCTGCGCCTTGTCGATCGGATTACTGACTGTGGCCGACCAAATCTGGCTCGTCGCCCTGCTGCGGATGGTTCAGGGCGCGTGTTATGCAGCGCTGGCGCAGTCGATGCTGCTGGCCTGTAGCCGTCAACTGCCTGCCTCGGCCTATGGGCATGTGACGGGCTTAAGCAGGAGCTTCATGGTTGTCGGCCAACTGCTGGGCCCGCTGCTGATCATGGTTCTGATGCCGCTTCTCGACCACGTCAACCTCGTTTGGCCGGTGACGGCGTTGTTCCTGGCCGCCGGATTGCTGGTTCATAGCGGCCGACATGCCGCTTTAACTCCCTGTAAACAAAATTAAAGGAAAAACTCAGATGTCACCACACCTACCGCAACTTGCCGCAATAGAGCGGCGTCTGGTGGAACAGTACCTCAATACGTATTGCCGGGAAACCGCTTGTTTCGACCCCCGCCTTGCGCCTGCCGAGCCGGGGCCGGTCGAATTGCATGCGCCGATTGAAGCCTGGCGAGCCGCCGGGCTGATGCCTTATCGGGTGTCGTTTGCCCAAACCGGGTATCAGCTGGTCGGGGCGCTAAGCTATTTCTCGCCGATCGGCTACCACCGCGTATCGCCTTTCGCCTGGATCGAACGGAACGGCGACTGGAGCCCCCTAACCGACGACGTAAAGCCCCTGGTCGATCTGATCGTCGACACGCTCGCTGCGACCGGCAATCATGCTGCCGATGCCGCGGATCACTGTCGCGACCGCCTGAAGACACTGATGTACAACAGTATCGATAAGGTGCATCGCTTCCACCGATATAAGCCTGACGGGCTGCGCTCGTCTTTTCTGGCAGCCGAGCAAGGCTTGCGTTTCGGCCACATTTTCCATGTGACCTCCAAAGCCTCGGAAGGCTTTAGCGAAGAAGACATGCAGCGCTACGCACCCGAGCTGGGAGCCTCATTCCGCCTGCATTACTTCGCGGTAGCCGACGGACTGCTCGACGAGCGCGTCCTGGGCGGAGACTGCTTGCCGGTCGATCCTGAGGCGGCCCGCTTAGCCGAAAACTTGTTGGCCGATGGCGATTATCGGCTGTTGCCGTGCCATCCCTGGCAAGCTAATTATTTACTGGGCCTGCCTGGAATCGATGCACTGGTAAAAAGCCGTTCGCTGATCTCGTTGGGTCCGTTGGGAGAAGCGGCTTGGCCCACGTCTTCGGTTCGCACGGTGTGGCTGCCCGGCCAAAGTCTGTTCCTCAAGCTATCGCTCGATATCCGCATCACCAATTTCATCCGCAATAACCCGCCCGAGCAGGTCGAGCGGGCGCTGGACGCCAGCCTCGCGCTGTCTTTTCTGCCACGGCAGGTACTCGAACAATCCGTGTTCCGCATTCTTCCGGAATTGGGAAGCCGGACCTTGAAGCTGTCGAGCGACGCACTACGCGCCGCTTGTGCAGTGGTGTACCGGCAAGCGATGCCGCTTGAAGAAGCCGAACACGTTCAGGTGCTTGCGTCGGTGCTGGAGGAACCGGCTGACGGGGAAATCCCGTTGCTGGCCCTGCTTCGGCAAGCAGCCGGGATACAAGCGCCCGACGAGGCGCTGGTGCGAATGTGGTGGGAGCGCTACCTCGACGTCACACTGCTGCCGTTGCTGCGGCTGTTTTCCGATTACGGCATCAGCCTGGAAGCGCATCTGCAAAACACCATGGTGGCTTTCCTGGGCGGCTGGCCGGTGCGCGGCTATGCGCGGGATATGGAAGGCGCCAGCATCAGCCGCGCGCGTTTTCCGTTCCTCGACCGGCTAAAGCCCGACAGCCCTGCGCTTTACGAGGAAGAACAGGCGTGGCATCGCTTCCAGTATTACGTGCTGGTCAATCATATGGGCCATGCGATTGCCTGCCTGGCCCGCACCGAACTGACCACGGAGACCGCGCTGTGGCGGGACACCGCAGATCGTCTTGATGCGACCGGCATCCCGCCGGCGCAGCAGTTACTCAACCAACCTACGCTGCCGGCAAAAGCCAACATGCTCAGCAGTTTCCATCAACACGGCGAACGTCCGGTCTGGGTCGAAATCCCCAACCCCATGCTATCTCAAAGGTAACTCCATGCAACCCTACGATTATCAAAACCTGCTCGACAGTCCCTTTTACCGGCAGGCCAGCCGCCGCGTGCTGCGCCAACTGCTGGAAGCCTTGCTGTTCGAAGACGCGTTACCCCACTACGAGTGGCAGGGCGAAACGCTGATTGTGCCCGCCCTCAGTGCCGACCACGCGCCGGTCAGCTACCGGTGCCGTGCGCAACATACCTTCAGTTTCGGTCGCATACGCATCATTGAGCCGCTGTTGCGCGAGGCTGACGGCGTTAGCGAAGACGCGACCGATCCCGCGCTGTTCCTGGCGGAAATCGCACCATGGCTGGGTGCCGACGAAGCCCTGCTCAGCCGGTTCGCGGCGGAACTAACGGCGACCCAGATCAAGGATGCCCAAGCCCTGCATGCGCGCGGCTATCAGGTATTGCGCGACGCCGATTACGATACGGTCGAGGCCCGGCTGACCGATAGCCACCCGTACCATCCGAGCTATAAATCGCGCCTCGGCTTCACGCTGGCTGACAACCGCGCCTATGCGCCGGAGTTCTCGCCGACTGTGACGCCCTTGCTGCTGGCGGTGCGCCGGGATTGCAGCCGCTGGGCCGTCAGCGCCACGCCGGGGCTGCCGTTGCTGGGCGAAGCGGACAGTCAGCGTTTTTCCGATGAACTGACCCAGCGCGGATTGCGGCTCGAAGACTACCTGCCGCTGCCGGTTCATCCCTGGCAATGGGACGAGGTGATCCTGCCCGGCTATCATCAGGCGATGGCGCGCGGCGAATTGCTGCCGATCGGGCCGCTAGCGGATCATTACCTGCCGCAACAATCGATCCGCACCCTGAGCAACCTGAGCGACCCCGGCCGCCTGTCGCTCAAGCTGGCGATGAACCTAGTCAATACTTCCACGTCGCGCGTGCTGGCGCCCCATACCGTGCAAAATGCTCCCGTCATCAGCGACTGGCTGCTGGCGCTGGTGGAGCGCACCGACTGGCCGGAACCCATGGCGCGACCTGTGCTGTTGCGTGAAGTGGCCGGCGTGAGTTTCACCTCGTCGGCTCCGGCGCACGGACAGTACGGGGCATTGGCCTGCATCTGGCGCGAAAGCGTGCACAACCATGTGCAGCCCGGTGAAGCCGCGCTTCCGATGACGGCCTTGCTGCATGTGGACGCCGATGGACGGCCTTTTATCGACCCGTGGATAAAGCGCTACGGCTCCGAAACGTGGTTGAAGCGACTGATCAAGCGCGCCTGGCTGCCGGTATTGCATCTGTTGTGGGAACACGGCACGGCGCTGGAATCGCATGCGCAAAACATGATCCTGCTGCACGAAGACGGGTTGCCGGCGCGCGTGGCGCTCAAGGATTTTCACGACGGCGTACGCTTCAGCAAGGCGCTGCTGTCCGGTCCCGCACCGGCGCTGACAGCGCCGCCCGCCGAGCATGCCCGCGTCAATCCGAACTCTTTTCTGGAAACCGACGACGCCGACGAGCTGCGCGATTTTACTTTCGATGCGCTGTTCTTCGTCAATCTGGCTGAACTGGCCTGGCTGTTCCAGCGTTTCTACGATATGGCCGAGGCGCGGTTCTGGCAGATCACCGGCGAGGTGCTGAGCGCTCATCAACAGCTCCATCCGCAGCAGGCGGCGCGTTACGCATTGTTCGACTGCTTTGCCGATCAGGTCTCGATTGAACTGCTCGCCAGCCGCCGTTTCCGGCAGGAAATCCGTTTGCGCACGCGGCTTGCGCCTAACCCGTTAGCGCAACAGGGCAAGCCGCCATGCGCCTGAAAGCCCGCTTGCAACTGAACGATCCGCTATACGGGCTGTTTTGCTCGACCCCTGCCGCTCTCTCCGTAGAACTGATCGCCGCGGCCGGTTACGACTTTGTGGTGCTCGATCTGGAACACACGCTGATTGGCCCCGAACAACTTGCCGCCCTGTTGTTGGCGGCACGCGCCGGGGGCATAGCCGCGCTGGTCCGGGTGGCGGCTCCGCATCAAGCGTTGCAGGCGCTGGATGCCGGTGCGGAAGGCATCGTATTTCCACGTATCCGCTCGGCGCAAGCTGCCCTGGATGCGGTGCGGCTTTGTCATTTTTCCCCGCGCGGCGACCGTGCTTTAAACGCCACCTGGCGCAGCGGCTACGGACGCGACGACCTTGTAACAGCGATGGAGACAGAGCGCGAACACACGCTGGTAGCGGCAATGATCGAAGACCGTGAAGGCGTCGAACAAGCCGATGCCATCGCCGCGGTGGACGGAATCGACGTGCTGCTGGAGGGCGCGGCCGACCTCTCGCAGTCGCTCGGACTACCCTGGCAGACCCGCCACCCGGACGTCTGCGCGGCGGTATCGCGCATCCATGCGGCGGCTCTGCACCACGGCAAGACCTTCTGCGCCCTGCCGCGCGCGCCGGAGGATTTTCAAGCCTGGCGCAGGAACCAAGTCCGCATGTTCATCCTGGGCGACGATCGCGGCATCGCCCGCCGCGCCATGGCCGCCCATCTGGCCCAACATCAACTGAAGGACATCGAGCAATGAACCTGCAACAGTTACATAATTACCTGAAAGGCCAAACGGAACCGGTGTGCGCCTATCTGTACGATCTGGCGCATTTGCGTCGGCGCGTCGATATGCTGCGCCGTAGCCTGCCTTCGCAGTGCAGGCTGTTCTACGCCATCAAGGCCAACAGCGACGCGCCGATCCTGGAGTCGCTGTTGCAGCGCAGCGACGGCTTTGAAGTGGCGTCGCTGGGTGAAATCCAGCGCGTGCGCGCCGTCGACAGCGCCGTGCCGATTGTATTCGGCGGCCCCGGCAAGACCGATGCCGAACTGGAAGGCGCTCTTGAGCACAGGGTCATGCTGATCCACGTGGAAAGCGAACACCAGTTGCGGCGTCTCGACTGGATCGCGCGACGCCGCAACCAAGTGGCGGACATCCTGCTGCGGGTCAATCCGGCGCATGTGCCGCAGCAAGCGACGTTGCGCATGGGCGGACAGGCCAGTCAATTCGGCATCGAAGAGGCGCGGATACCGGCGCTGATCGAGCTGGCGCTAAACCTGCCGGGCGTCCGCCTGAAAGGCCTGCATATCCATGCCATCTCCAACAATCTGGACGCTCTGCCCCATCTTGCCCTGCTCGAACACTACTTCGATCTGGCGGAAGCTTGGCAGCGCCGCTATAAGCTGACGTTCGACTGGCTCAATGTCGGCGGCGGCATCGGCGTGAACTATGCCGAGCCGCCGGCGCAATTCGATTGGGAAGGTTTCTGCGCCGGACTGTCGGCGCTGATCGCCGCGCGTCGGCCCGGCTTCGGCATTATCTTCGAATGCGGCCGCTTTCTGACCGCCGACTGCGGTTATTACCTGGCCGATGTCACCGACGTGAAGAGTAACCACGGCAAGCATTTCGCTATTTTGCGCGGCGGATCGCACCATTTCCGCTTACCGGTGTCTTGGCAGCACAATCATCCGTTCGTGATCCTGGCACGCGACGCTTGGCCTTACCCGTTTTCGCGTCCGGGCGTACACGACGCCCAAGTCACATTGTGCGGCGAACTCTGCACGCCCAAGGACGTCCTGGCGCGCGATGCCCACGTCAATGATCTGCGCGCAGGCGACTGCGTCGCTTTCTTGCTGGCCGGCGCTTACGGCTGGCATATTTCCCATCATGACTTCTTGAGTCACCCCCATCCCGACCGGGTGTACCTGGACAACTGTATAGAAAGGATCTGACCATGCTCTGCTCTCTTCCCATTCATTTTGTGCGCATAGATCTTATTCGCCCGAACGAGCGCCACCATGCCGAACACGCGGCGGCCTTGGCCGATACGATCATGCGCGAGCAGCTCTGGCGTATTCCGATTACGCTCGAACGCAACAGCATGGCCGTCATGGACGGCCATCACCGCTTCGAGGCGGCGCGGCGACTCAAGCTGAACCATGTTCCGTGCCTGCTCCTCGACTACGATCAGGTCGAGGTCAGCGCCACGCGGCAGGGCTATGTCGTCACGCCCGAAGAAATCGTACGCCGCGCCCGGACCGGAGACTTATACCCGCCCAAAACGACCCGCCACCGGTTTTCGTCGCCGCTACCCGTCTGCAACATTTCATTATGGCTGCTGCAAGACCGGGGCGCATCGCCGCTTTCCTCGCCCACACTACGATCCGTTAATCGGCTTGCGGCCAAAATCATGAGGAAATCCGCCGAACGGGGGGAGTTCCGCCCGGATTTGCCACTCGATCTGGGAAACTTCCCTAGCCGCGCTCCATAACCGACTGCGTACTTTGTACACACCTTAGGAATGAGCATGGAATAACTTAGGCAAGTTGCCGATAGTCGGAGTGCAGGCTTCGCCTGCATGCGCAAGCAAAGCTTGCACTCCTCCCGCACACCGTTTTCCACTTTATTTCATGCTCGTTCCTTATTTTTCATACACATCAACCTAAAGAGGTACCCTCCATGCAATTTAATTTATCCACCCTAGCAAGCGGGCTTACGCTGGCGTTTTTGCTTCCCCAGGCAAGCGCCCAGACGCCGGACAAGGCCGAACCGGCCACGCAGCTTTCCACCGTGAATGTGACAGCCGGGCAGAACAAGAGCTTCAAGTCTAATGTCGTTCAGGTCGGCACCTTCCGCGACATGGCGCCGCTCGACGTTCCGCAGACCAGCAACGTGGTCACCCGCGAGGTGCTCGATGCGCAAGCGGCGAGCACGCTGTTCGGCGCCCTGCGTAATACGGCGGGCGTTACCCGCGCGCAATTGAACGGTTCGACTTACGACAATATTTCGATTCGCGGCATTCTGGTGGAAAACCGCAGCAATTACCGGCTGAACGGATCATTGCCGGTCATCAATCTGATCGACATTCCGCTGGAAAACAAGGAACGCGTCGAAGTGCTCAAAGGCGCTTCGTCGCTTTATTATGGCTTCGTGCCGCCCTCCGGTATCGTCAACATGGTCACCAAACGCGCCGGCAAGGATCCCGTTACCAATGTTTCGGTGCAGGCCAACCAATACGGCGGGACAAATGGACACATTGATGCGGGCCGACGCTTCGGCGACCGGCAGCAATTCGGCGCGCGCGTCAACCTGCTCGGCGGCCGCGAGGACATCGGCATCGACAATTTTTCCGGTTACCGTGCTTTGACCTCGGGCGCTTTCGACTGGCTGGCCACCGACAAACTTTCCCTGAAATTCGATATTGAACATTACCGCAAAGAAGTCTCCGAACAGGCGGGAATCCAGGTGCCTGCGGCAGTCAACGGCGTTATTACCTTGCCCGGCGTACCGGACGCGACCCGCAATCTCGCCGGCGAATGGCAAAAATACGACGCCGAAGCCACTAATCTGCTGCTGCGCGCCGATTATGCGATCAATGACGATTGGGCGCTGTTAGTCGAAGCCGGTAAAGCGGAAGTCCTGCGCGACCGTAATTTCTCCCAATTCCAAAACTATAATCTCGCCACGGGCCAAGGCACCCTGCGCACTTTCTTCCAACGTGGAGCGGAGTGGAATAACGAGAATATTCGCGGTGAAGTGTTCGCCCGCTTTCCGGGCGATTGGATCACCCATGAAGTGTCGCTGGGCGTCACCGGCAATGAGCGCAGCCAGGACCCTCGCTCTTCCTCCACCATTGATGTGGCGCAAAACCTGTACAACCCGGTTGACATTGCGCAACAATCTCCGACTGTCCCATTCACTTCAAATTCATCGAAAATAACGGACCTGGGCGTGTATTTATCCGATCATGTTTTGCTTGGCGATAAATGGCAAGCCATGCTGGGAGTGCGCGGCAGCGACTATGAGAGCGTCGGGGCTACCTCGCGTTTTAAGGCGGACACCATCAATCCGTCGCTGGCGCTGATGTATAAGCCTCTCACTAACGTGTCGATCTACGGCAGTTACATCGAAGGGGTTGAGGAAAGCGGGCAAGCGCCGGCCAACCGCGCCAATAATGGCGAGATATTGGCTCCGGCTGTGTCGGAGCAGAAGGAAGTCGGCGTGAAAACGGAGCTTGGAAAAGGGATATTGCTGCAGGCGGCGTATTTCGACATCAAGCGCGCATCGACCACGGTAGACTCGGCCAATCGCTTTGTGCTGAACGGCATGGCGCAGTACCGGGGCGTGGAATTGTCGGCCTCCGGCGAAGTGACTCCGCAACTGTCGCTGATCGGGTCGGCCATGTTCATGGATGCCAAGCAGCTGAACGCGGCCAATGCGGCAACCTTCGGCAAGGTGCCCGACAACACGCCGGAGCGAACCGCAGGCCTGTTCGCCGAGTATCGCCTGCAAAGCGTGCCGGGACTGGCGCTCAGCAGCGGGGTGCAATACGTGGACAAGCGTCCGGTCAACAGTGAAAATCAGGCTTTCGTCGATGACTATGCGGTGTTGTCGCTAGGCGCGCGCTATGCGACCCGCGTTGCGGGCAAGCTCACCACGATTCAGGCGGTGCTCGACAATGCGACCAATAATAATTACTGGAGCACCGCGGGTAACGGCTTGCTGGGGGTCGGCGCGCCGATTTCGCTAAAACTCGCAGCCAAGGTCGAATTCTGATCGCCGCTGTCGTTCGAGGCCGCCATCGAACGCGCCCGAGCCCTGTTGCCTGAGCATGTGCGCTCCATGCAGCCCGGCTTCATCAACTACATGCCGGCACAGGCTATTTATCGAGTAGGTTTTCAAAAGCCGGGTTGCGGCGAATCGGCCTTCATTCTCGGTTTTGAACGGATATTGGTCGATGCCGACTCGGGTCAAATTACCTGACTTGCGACAGCACTTTAATTATTGCCCTTTATTTGTTCTACTTTGTCAGCTTATACGTAATCTGACAAAGTAGAACTAACAACAAACGGAAATCATCATAATGACCAATATACAAAATCCGGAGATAGTGATCCGAAAATCGAAACGTATTCAATGGCTCAAATGGCTGCGCCGCACCCATGCCTGGGTCGGTCTGTGGGGCGCGGCATTGGGGCTGTTGTTCGGGGTGAGCGGAATTTTGCTCAATCACCGCATAGTGATGAAGATTCCGGCAGTGAAAATGGAACAATCGCAAATCGAAATGGCCTTGCCCCAGCCGCTCCCGGCCGACGCCAAAGCCCTGGCCTTATGGTTGCAAGTTCAGTTAAGCATTGACCGGCAACCCAGTAAAATTTCCGTTGAACCGGCAAAAACCGTGACTTGGGCCGATCAAAATTTCCAGCAGCCCAGCCAATGGCGAGTGGATTTCCACAGTCCGCAGCAATCTATTAATGCCGAATACTGGGTCGGCAATACGTCTGTTTCAGTGAAGCGTCAGGATGCCAATGTCTTCGCATTCATCACCCGGCTGCATAGAGGCGTCGGCATGGGGGCGGCCTGGATACTGCTCGCCGATACCCTGGCCGGCGGATTGGCATTTCTTTCTTTGACCGGCCTTTTGTTGTGGACCAAGCTGCACGGCTCACGTCTGGCGATGGCCGGCTTGGGCCTGACTTCGCTTGGGCTGGCCGTGTTTATTGTCTTGAATTCGCTATAAATCCACAACACGGGCTTTTTGTTCAACGGGTGCAGGAATAATGCACTCGTCCCCTCATTTTTGTTCTGCTTGGCGTTATGTAACAGCCGCGTTAATCAATCAGCATCCTAGCCAAGGGACTGTTGCCGTCTATTGACGATGGCCGACCGGCATCGGCGCCGCCGCAAAGCGCAATAATGTCGTCTAGCTGTTTGACCTGCTCGGCATGTTGTCGGGCGATATTTTCTATCGCCAGCAACACTTCGCCGTGGATCATGTCGATGGCGCAGATTAAGCCTTTATTGAGTCCTCTTAAGGCGCTTTTTTCCAATGACGGCTTTAAATTTTTCAGTATGAAAAACGGCGTCAGCCAGGTAATAACGATTAGCAGGCTGCTATGTACGGCAAAGTTCACGCCCAGATAATCCACATCGGTCATGTTGCTGGTGTAATAGCCGATAAAAACCTGATAGCCGACCCAAGAAATCGCCGTAAGCGGCAGGATGATTTCGCACAAGCGCATAAACTTTAAAAAGGCGCGATGCAAGACATTGCCTGGATTCGCCAAGGCCTGTCTGGCGGCCAGCTCGCTTTGCGCCTGGACGATTTTAGGCGCTTTTTCGCGTAGCACGGATAACTGTTTTTTAAGCGGCGTCACCGGAACGCCCAGCTGGTCGGCATTGATAACGAATTCATCCAGCGCATCGTCGAAACGGGCTTCGGCCCAATCATCCCATAAGTTGAATTTAGCGCCGCTGGTTGCATATTTTGCCGCCGCCGGATTATTTAACAAATCGGCCGCATGGTCGGCATAGTGGCGCGCCAACTGCTGGATCGGCCATGCGAATCCCTGTTGCAACACCCGGGCTGAGCGTTGCCATTGGTCTTGCCACAGCCGCGTTAATTGTTGCAAAGCCGATGCGGAACCCAGCAAGCGGCCGGTGTTTTGCAAGTTTTGTTTTAACGCGTCTGTTTTAATCTGGGCGCTTCTTTGCCCCAGTTGCGCAATGATATGCTCGGTCGCCAAGGCGCTAATAGTCGATTCCAAGGCCGCAAACTCGTCGGCTTGCAGGCCTTCGGCGCAAACGGTCTTGAAGATGATGGGTTCGGCAAAACCGGCTTTATGCAGTTGCTGTTTGAAATCCTCATACTGCTCGGTCTGGCCTCTATCCCACTGGTTCAGCACAAACAGCCAAGCGTGTTTGCCGCCTTCCATCAGCAGCAAGCGCCAGGCTTTTTCGTCCCGATAGCGTTCCGGACTGACCACATAAATCAGTACGTCGATATGCGGCAGCCATTCCAGCACTTGGTGTTTGTTGCTTTGCTCAGTGCTGTCGAAATCGGGCATATCGATCCAGACCACATGTTTCCTTGACTCGTTGTCATGCTCGGCGGTTTTGATTTGCGCCAGCGGCAGCTGTTCGGGCAAATGCTTTATCGCAACGCTATGGTGATGGAAGAGCGTAACTTCCCTGGACGTGGGCCGCTCGACGCCGGCACGGGCGACGGCTTTGCCGGCCAGACGATTGAGCAAGGAGCTTTTGCCCACGCCGGTGCCGCCCATGAAGGCGACGATCAACGGCCTGGAGCCGTCGCGGTCGAATAGCGTATCGGGCGATCTGGCATCGGCATCGCTTAACTGCTGCGCGGCGTCGCTATTAATCCAGCCGGCCGCCAGCGCCTGCTCAGCCCAGCCTTTTGCTGATTGAACCAAACTAGAGTAATCGTAAGCCATGGCGTTTTTCTGTCAGTTGTAACTCTGCCGCGCGCAGCTGATCGGGGGAGATATTAAAATGAGTAGTCATCGATAATTGTTCGGGCAACTGCAACAGTTTATTTCGCAAGCTCTCGACAAATAAGGCCTGTTTGACGGTATTGAATTGGTTTTGTTTTAACTCGGCTTCCACTTTGTGCATATAGCCGCCGACTGCGCTTTCAGCCACTAACGACGTCAGGGTCAGCATCGCCGGGGCAATAACCAGGTCGTGCAGGCCGATGCCGCCCATTTGCAAGGTCAGCGCAATCACCGCGGCATCGGCAGTGGCTCGGGTTGCCCGCAAGCTGTTTAATACCAGCGGCTGTTCTTGCAATTTGTAATGCAGGCGATGCGCGGCGCTTTCCACATCCTGCTGAAACAACAGGTGATATTTTTTTGCCGCCCGCTCGAAATCCTGCAACAAGTCCTGTCGATGACTGCGCAAGCCGCTGTTGATTTGTCTCCACCATTGGCCCCGTTGACTTTGGTCGGCTTTATCCAGCAGCCTGTCCGCCAATTGAATCAGCGTATGTTCGGCTATTTGATTCAGCAACGCTATTTCATAGCTGCTGTCTGAAATATGCAGTCTTTTGCGTCCCAGTTTCATGATCTGTTTGATCGGCCAGGTCAAGACTTGCCGGGTTCCGGCCAGAATACGGGCTAATCCGGGGATTTCCATTAAATTCAGCAATTCGGTCATCGCAAGCTGAAAGGTTTCGTAATGATGCGGATGATTCAGGTAATCGCGCTGATAGCTTTCCATTGCCTGCGCGATGATCAGGTCGACTAATTCGTACCAATCGTTTAATGCCTGGTGTTCGGCAAACACCGGCTCCAACCAGCTTTGCCAGTGTCGTTTCAATAACGCCTGTTCAACGCGCGGGTGTTTATCCGAACGTACTGTATTCGCCAATTGCTTGAGCAACTGTTGCTTGAACTCCGGCCATACCGGCAGCCCCCCCGGCTTTTGGTAATACAACGAAACGACCTGGGGAAATGGGTCGGTTCTGGCTTGCCGCCATTTGTCCTGTAATGACTGGATGATAATCGACTCGGCGCCTTCAACCAGTTTATTCAGGCAAATCAGGGTCGGCTGGCGCAGTTCTTCAATAGCCGCCATGATCTCCCAGACCGATTGGTCGGCGTACTTTTCCTTGCTAACCACCAGAATCACCATATCCGCCAAGGCAATCGCCCTGATCACGCCTTCGCGGTAAGTGCCTGAATCTATCGAATCGAAATCGGGGGTGTCCCACAAAACGCCGTGCGGCAAAAGCTCTGAATCGGCAGCGTTTTCGGTTAACGAATAGCAATCGTGCCGGTCTTTGCTGAGCTGGGATTGTTGCAACTGTTGAAAGCGGCCGAAGTAACGTTGCAAGCCGGCGCAGTCGGCAAGACTTACGCCGTTGCAAAAACCTTGGGGATGAATGGTGTAACCTGCCAAGGGGCTGACGCCGGCCGCATTACTGTTTAATAACACGTTGACCAGCGAGCTTTTTCCGGCCTGCGTCGGCCCTACGACAGCCATCTGCAACAACGGCTGCCGCGACGTATCGATCAACTGCCCCTTGCGGATGAAGGCTTCCGCCAAAATAAGCTGATCGATACGCTGTTGATAGCTTGTTTTAACGGACTCATTGCCCTGTTGGGCCAAAACCGCCTGGTAACGTTGTTTTAATAATTGGATAAATTCCAGCATGAAAAACCAGCTCAGGATTATAATGACTGACTATTTTACTTTGTTTGGCGATCCGGCGTTATATAATCACACTAGCAAGCCCTGTAAATAGCATGACATGCATCCCTACTTAAACCTGAGGTTATCTTTATGAAGAAATTACCTATTCTTCTGCTCATTCTCTGCTGCACATCGTTAGTTGGCTGTAGCAAAGGCTCTCAAATCAACGGCCATAATACCCGCACTGCCTATAGATCGGTAAAGGCATTAAAAAACCGTTTATCTCCCGATGCCCGTATTGAATTTGAAGTCTCTTTCTGGATGCTTCGCGACTCTATTAAAAGCGAGAAGGACTTCCTTAACGCTGTTGACGGTAAAAAACCTGAAGAAATCATTGCCTTGGGCAAAGAACTTTATCAGCAACGGAAAAATAACGGCTTCGCCGGCTATGAAAAATATTCCAGCTGGGATGACATGATCGCCAAATTCGGCAAAGAAAGAATCGATCAAGATAACCGCAAAGCTCAAAAAGAAGATTCTAAAGACCAAGCCAACGACGTTTTGTACAAGCTCTAATTTTACCGGCTGGGCAAGGCTTTTTGATCGGTTAATGCCGCAACAAATTGACTTGCCTCAGCGATGGTCTGCTCCATCGCACGGATCAACTGGGAAATATCAATACCTATCTCAATAAATTCATGCCTTAATGCCGCAATAGCCTGGGCATTAAGATTATGTTTTAAATACAACACCTGATCTTTGAAGGCCGCCAATACCGGCTGGATTTTAGCTTCGGCCTTTTGCATGGACTTAATCAGCCGGGCGTAATTTTGTCTGGCTATTTTTAGCTGCTGCTTGCTGTGGGCGCGCAAGTTACGGTTCGTGTATTCATTGAGTTCGTTTTCCCATTCTACAAACAGCGCCTCGCTGACCTGTTCAATCGCCCTGATTCTATCGCTTACCGAATCGGATTTAGCGCAGCAAAACTGATACTGCCTGTTGAGCAGGTTGTATTTATGATCCAGAGCTGTTTCATTGACGCAAACCAGGGTCTTAAAGCGCTCCAGCGCATCTTCAAACTCATGCCTGGTTTCCTGCAAACCCACGCAGGCTTGTTCGACATGGGAAACGACTATATCGCGCTTATGCTCGCCGATGGATTCTCGGGCGCTGTAATAAACGGTGCGGATTTTTTTGGAGAGAAAGTTTCTGATTAAATTTAACACTTTTGTGCCATATCGTTGCTGACGGTTTGTGATGATCGGCCATTGGAACCTTGGTGTATTTGCTTGAATTCCATAATAGTTCCCACGCTCCGGCGTGGGAATTCAGTCCGCAACGCTCCAGCGTTGCGGGACGCTGGAGCGTCTGCCACGGCATTCCCACGCCGGAGCGTGGGAACGATAAAATCTATTCACGCCGCCAGCTGGTCGTGCCGTCCGGCGAATCTTCCAGAATCACGCCCTGCTCTTTCAGGTCGTTACGGATTTTATCGGCTAAGGCCCAATCCTTGGCTATTTTTGCATCCAGACGGGCCTGGATTTGTTGCTCTACATTATCTTCCCCAAGTGCGGCATCCCCGCTACCTTTAAGAAAAGTATCAGCATCTTCCTGCAATATTCCCAATAAACTTCCTAAATATTTCAGCGTAGCCGCCAAGGCGCACGTTTTCTGCCGGTCGGATTCTTTAGCTTTATTCAAGTCTCTGGCCAAATCGAACAACACCGACAGCGCAACCGGCGTATTAAAATCATCGTCCATCGCCTGTTCAAAACGGGCTTTATAAGCTTCCTCAATCGCCGCCTCGGCTATAGTTTCCACGCCGCGCAAAGCCGTATACAGCCGATCCGACCCCGCTTTTGCATCATTGAGCGATTCGTCTGAATAATTCAATGGACTGCGGTAATGACTGGTCAAAATAAAGAACCGTATTATTTCAGGCCTATACTTTTTCAGCACCTCGCGCACGGTAAAAAAATTACCCAACGACTTGGACATTTTTTCATCGTCAACGCGAACAAAGCCATTGTGCATCCATACATTAACAAACTTCTCGCCGGTCGCGCCTTCCGACTGGGCAATCTCATTTTCATGGTGCGGAAACTGCAAATCCATGCCGCCGCCGTGTATGTCGAAATGATTGCCCAGGCAACAGGTGGACATCGCCGAACACTCGATATGCCAGCCGGGACGGCCATTGCCCCAAGGCGACTCCCAGAAAGGCTCATTGGCTTTAGCCATCTTCCACAACACAAAATCCATCGGATTGCGCTTGGCCAGATCGACATCAACCCGCTCCCCGGCCTGTAAATCATCCGGATTTTTACCCGATAAGCGGCCGTAATCCTTAAATTGGTTCACCGCATAAAACACATCGCCATTGCTGCCGACATACGCCAAGTCTTTCTCCACCAGAGTTTTAATCATCGCGATAATATCGCCGATGGACTGGGTCGCCCTGGGTTCACGGTCGGGCGGCAAAACCGCCAACGCCCGCTCATCCTCGTGCATCGCATCGATAAACCGTTCGGTCAATGTGTGGTAGTCCTCGCCGTTTTCGATGGCGCGCTGAATGATCTTGTCGTCAATATCGGTAATGTTACGCACGTAGGTTAACTCGTAACCCTGATGTCGGAAATAACGCGCAACCGTATCGAACACCACCATGACCCGCGCATGACCGATATGACAATAATCGTAAACCGTCATGCCGCAGACATACATGCCGATTTTGCCCGCTACGCGAGGCTGAAACGGTTCTTTTTTTCGAGTCAGAGTGTTATATATTTTCAACATGTCAGTAAATAATTCAGTTAAGCAACATTTTTTCCATTGCCGATAAGTCGAGACAGCAGATTAAACAAAGCTGCACAATCTACCAAGCGCATGCTTCTCTTTCAAGACAAAAACACTTAAAATCCGTTCTTTGCATCACTTAATAAGGAAATCCATGCGCGCTTTCATTTTCTCCATGATGCTGCTCTTAACCACAACACCCTCATTTGCAACGGAAAATATTATGTCTGATACACCATCAAAAGTTAAATTAACAACCTCTCTGGGTGAAATTATTATTCAGCTGAATCCTGAAAAAGCGCCTGTTTCATCGGCAAATTTTTTGACTTACGTTAATGAAGGCTTTTACAACAATACTATTTTCCATCGCGTAATCCCCGGATTTATGGCGCAAGGCGGCGGTTTTGATACGGCTTTTAATCAAAAATCGGTTCATAACCCGATCAAAAACGAAGCCGATAACGGCTTGCCGAACAAACGCGGCTCTATCGCCATGGCGCGCACCAACGTGCCTGATTCGGCAACAGCCCAGTTTTTTATCAACTATAAAGATAACGCCTCGCTGAACCATACCAGCCCAACGCCAAGCGGCTGGGGCTATGCCGTATTCGGCGAAGTCGTTGAAGGCATGGATGTCGTCGATGCCATGGCTAAACAAGCTACCGGCAACCGCGGCGGACATCAGGACGTACCTAAAACCGACATCATCGTCGAAAAAGCTGAAGTTATAAATTAGATGCAAGGTTAAAGGCGCAAGGTGCAAGGCGGATAAGTCGTAATTTTTCACCTTTCACCTTTCACCTTTCACCTTTCACCTTTCACCTTTCACCTTTCACCTTTCACCTTGAACCTCGACATCCTATTCATCTCAGATCTCCACATTTCCCTGGAAAAGCCTGAAATCACCCGTCGGTTTCTTTCATTCCTGAGCGAAAGGGCGCCCAAAGCCGCCGCCGTTTATATACTGGGCGATCTTTTCGATGCCTGGATAGGCGACGATGACCCTACCCCACCCAACAATAAAATCCGAAAACAGCTTAAGCAACTGACCGGCTCGGGTACGCCGGTTTATTTACAGCTAGGCAACCGCGATTTTCTGCTGGGCAAACGGTTTTCCGAGGATACCGGCGTTACGCTTATCGATGAGTATACTGTCATCGATTTGCATGGCACGCCGACGCTGCTCACACACGGCGATTTATTGTGTACCGACGACTTGCCTTATCAAGCATTCCGCGCAAAATCGCATACTCAGGAATGGCAACGAACCGTGCTGTCAAAACCGTTATTTTTACGTTTACTCGCAGCGCGTTGGTATCGTGTCCGCAGTTATTTCCACAAACGCAAAAAATCCCAGGACATTATGGACGTTAACCAGGACACGGTCGTTAATATCATGCGTGAACAACGCTGCCTGCGCTTGATACACGGCCATACGCACCGCCCTGCCGTCCATAATTTTAAAATAGGCGACCAGGCTGCCCAGCGCTTTGTACTTGCCGCATGGAGCAAGAATACAGCCGAGGCGCTCTGCTGGAGCAACACGGGTTATAAAATTGAGGCCCTTTAGGCCTATCCGTTCGTTTCATGACATCAAAAACCGCTAATTCATATTTCCCCCTTCAATTTAAGCGATTCCGCACAAGCAATTTTATCCGTCGAACGTACTCCCCATCGCCATTGCCAATATTTAAAATCGCCAATAGTTCACACAGCCGTATCCGTGCCGAATTATCTTGAAAAATATAGAACCGTCACCGCGAACTGCATAGACTGATTTTTTGCACCTAGGCAACGACTTCCGCGTCGCCCGCTGCACCTGCTTTTGACGTTTCGCATAATGCAGTCCTGTAAAATCTGTATAACCCACATCCTTCCGAGTTATGCAGGTAGCCTAATATAGGAGCGATGACCTGGACACCCTGAGTTTTATCAAAACGTTACGGGAAATCGTTTTGCACCAAAGCCTATAAAAGTTGACTTTTGGGGCAAAATCATTAAATTTAGGCCCCTAGAGTGAAAATTTCCTGTCTCCATGGAACATGAAAACCACCCTAAAAACTAATATTAGTCATAAAAACACAATCACTATTCTGTCAAATTAACAGGATACCAGGAGAAATATAATATGAAGAAGCCTTTGAAAAGTTGGCTGCTTGCTTCCAGTGTGGCTGCTTTATTAGCTGCACCAGCAGTTTCAACTGCTAACAGCGATCTTGAAAAACTCACCCAAAACCCTGCTAACTGGGCAAGTTGGGGTGGGGATTACGCCGGTACTCGTTACAGTAAATTAAGTGAAATCAACGCTACTAACGTAAAGAACCTGCAACCAGCCTGGTCTTTTTCTACAGGCGTCTTACGTGGCCACGAAGGCGGCCCCTTGGTTGTTAATGATGTTCTTTACATTCATACACCTTTCCCTAATACCGTTTACGCAATTGACCAAAAAACTCAATCTGTAATCTGGGAATTCACACCGACACAAGATGCTGATGTGACTATTCCGGTTATGTGTTGCGATACTGTTAACCGTGGTTTGGCTTACGGCAACGGCAAAATCTTCTTGCAACAATCCGATACCGTTTTGACTGCGTTAGACGCTAAAACCGGTAAACGCGTGTGGAGCGTACAAAACGGCGACCCTAAACTGGGTATGACCAACACTTCTGCACCGTTAGTTGTTAAAGATACCGTTTTGACCGGTATCTCCGGCGGTGAGTTTGGTGTTCGCGGTTTCTTGGCGGCTTATAACATCAACACTGGCGAGTTGGTCTGGAAAGGCTACAGCATGGGTCCTGATAAAGACACCCTGATCGACGCCAAGAAAACAACTACTTGGAAAGACGGCAAAGTCGCTCCTGTTGGCGAAAACTCAAGCTTAAGCACTTGGCAAGGCGACCAATGGAAAATCGGCGGCGGTACAACTTGGGGCTGGACCAGTTACGACCCTAAATTGAACTTGATCTACTACGGATCAGGCAACCCATCTACTTGGAACCCTGTACAACGTCCGGGCGACAACAAATGGTCCATGTCATTATGGGCTCGTGACGCCGACACCGGTGCTGTTAAATGGGTTTACCAAATGACTCCGCACGATGAGTGGGATTTTGACGGTATCAACGAAACAGTTCTGGTTGACCAAGAAGTTAAAGGTAAAATGCACAAAACTATCGTGCATTTCGACCGTAACGGTTTTGGCTACACTTTAGATCGTGAAACCGGCGAACTGCTTGTTGCGGAAAAATTCGACAAATCTGTTAACTGGGCAACTCACGTCGACATGAACACCGGTCGTCCACAAGTTGTATCTAAATACAGTACTGAGCAAAACGGCGAAGACGTTAACACACAAGGCGTTTGCCCTGCTGCGTTAGGAAGTAAAAACCAACAACCGGTTTCTTACTCTCCACAAACCGGCTTGTTCTATATCTCCGGTAACCACTTGTGCATGGACTACGAACCATTCGAAGTTTCATACACAGCGGGTCAACCCTACGTTGGTGCTACTTTAACCATGATGCCTGCCGGTGCGGACGTTATGACTGGCAAAGCAGATGGTACAACCAACCTGGGTCAGTTCACAGCTTATGACGCCAAAACAGGAAAAATCGCTTGGTCTAACAAAGAACAATTCTCTGTTTGGTCGGGTTCGGTTGCAACTGCGGGCGGCGTCGTATTCTACGGCACTTTGGAAGGCTATCTGAAAGCGGTTGACGCTAAAACAGGTAAAGAACTTTACAAGTTCAAAACACCTTCCGGCATCATCGGTAACGTTAATACTTGGGAATTCGGCGGCAAGCAATATGTTGGCGTTCTTTCCGGTATCGGCGGTTGGGCAGGCATCGGCATCGCTGCCGGTCTTGACACTGGCGATGCAGGTTCAAACTCTGAAGGTTTAGGAGCAGTAGGCGCGTACAGAAGCTTAAGCTCTTTCACTAAACTGGGCGGTACATTGACTGTATTCACATTACCCAGCAACTAAATCGATCTGATTTTTTAGATTGTATTAAAAGCCCCGGTTGATTTATCAACCGGGGCTTTTTTTTGCTCGTTATGCTGAATTTTATTTTGTCGACGAAAGGCACGCAAGACACGTAATAAACCAGTATGCTGTATTGACTCGATTATTCTCCCTCGGGGAATTTTTTAAATATTTTCGTGCTTTTCGTGTCTTCGTGGACAAAATGATTTTTCCAGGTTTATGCAGTAAACTATAAAGCCTTAATTGCCCGATACCCCAAGGAGATATTAAATGAGGATTTTGCCTCACATCAACACCACGCTCGCCATCCTGTTCCTGGCTGCCTTCAGCTTTAACGCCTCATCAGAAGAAAAATTCAAGGTCTGTGCCGACCCGTTGAATCCTCCTTATTCCAGCAAAAACAAAGACGGCTTTGAAAACAAAATCGCCGAACTGTTTGCCAAAGAGTTGGGACAGACCGTTGAGTACACTTGGTTACCGCAACGACTCGGGTTTATTCGCAATACTTTAAATGCGCCGCTAAAAGACACTGATGTGGAAAGCAACGAGTATAAGTGCGACGTCATTATGGGCGTTCCGGCAGGTTACGAGCTCACCTTGACGACATCGCCGTACTACCAATCGACTTATGTGCTGTTAATCGCCAAAGGGCGTGGTTGGGACGACGTTACCAGTGCCGCTCAATTAGCCGATCTGCCGGAGCAAAGACAGGATGCCTTGAAAATTGCGATGTTCGATCGAGGCCCCGGAACGACCTGGATGCAAAAACACGGCCTGCTTGATGTAGGCATACCTTATCAATCAATGTCCGGCGACAGTGAAAACAATGTGGCCATGCAGATAGAAAAGGATCTTAAAGCGAAGAAAATCGATATGGTTATTTTGTGGGGGCCTATGGCCGCTTATGTTGCATCTCAAAGCCCAAAAAACAGCTATGCAATGATTCCGATGCAATCAAGCCCTGACATGAAGTTTGATTTTGCTATGGCGATGGGAGTCCGCAATGGCGACAAAGCAAGAAAAGAAACCCTAGACAAACTGATAGCGGCCAAAACGGACCAGATCCGATCCATTATGACGAGCTACCATATTCCTTTGCTGCCACTCTCTAAACAAGCTACTCATGAAGACAACGATTAATCATAATTACCGGCGTCCCATTTTTTTAACTGCTGGGTAGTTACATTTCAGGGGCGACCGTCCGATCGGATCGCCCCGCAATGCTTTATTTACGATTAAACAAGCCAACCAGATAAGCAAACCTGACCGCCCGTTCATGCGATAACTGATCCCATTGAAAGCGCCACTTCCAGTTACCTACCGTGGTACCGGGAGTATTCATTCGATGTTCAGAACCAAACTCCAAAATATCCTGCATCGGAATAACGGCAAGATTTGCAACCGATGCCAATGCCGCATGAATTAACGCGCAATGCAATGGCATTGCCGGGTTGCCTAGATAATTGTAAATGTAGTTTTTCTCATCACTGCCAATGCTTTGCAACCAACCTAAAGTTGTGTCATTGTCATGGGTACCGGTATAAACAACGCAGTTTTTTTCATAATTATCAGGCAAATAAGGATTATCAGGGCCGCCGCCGAATGCAAACTGCAAAATCTTCATGCCGGGTAAATCGAACTCATCCCTTAACGCCTCAACTTCAGGAGTAATAATACCCAAATCTTCAGCAACCAGTGGAATAGACCCATGCTCTGCTTTTATTGCATTCAACAATGCCTTGCCTGGCGCCGTAGCCCACTGCCCATTAATTGCGGTATCTTCATTTGCCGGTATTTCCCAGGCCGCTTCAAGCCCTCTAAAATGATCGATACGAATAATATCGAACATCTCAAGCTGGGTTTTCATTCTTTCAACCCACCAATGAAAGCCGGTTTTTCTCAGGTAATTCCAGTTATAGTGCGGATTGCCCCAACGTTGCCCCGTTTCGGAAAAATAATCAGGCGGCACTCCCGTCACGACAGACATTTCCCCTGCCTCATCGAGCTTAAAAACATCGCGATGAGCCCAAACATCAGAGCTGTCGTAAGACACAAAAATAGGAACATCCCCAAACAAAAACACGCCATGTTCATTGGCATAAGCCTTTAATTCCAGCCATTGCCGAAAAAACACGTATTGCTCGAATTTAATGCACTCAATTTGCGTGCTTAAACGGCGGCGCGCTTCTTTTATTGCTTTTGCATCCCTTTCCTTAAAATGCTCGGGCCATTGATTCCAGGATTGTTGATTAAACTCAACCCTAAGCGCCATAAATAAAGCAAAATCATCAAGCCAAAAGTCCTGTTCCTGACAAAAATGGGTAAAACTATCCTTATCCTGTCGTCCGGCGTGTTGCAAAAAACCATAATAAGCCTTTGCGACCAGACACCTAATGGCGCTGTCGTCGGCGCATGCCTCACATTTTTCAGAGGCCGACAGCCAACCTTGCTGCACTAGCCAATCAATACTAATGAGTTCCGGGTTACCGGCATGAGCAGACAGACACTGATAAGGCGAGCCATCGGCATGCGTTATGCCTAACGGCAAAACCTGCCATACGCTAACCCCGGAGTCCTGTAGAAATTTTACGAAATGATAGGCTTCCTGCCCCAAATCGCCCTGCCTACCCGCACCCGGTAACGATGTAATATGCAGAAGAATGCCGGCGCGACGTTTATTTAAGATGTCATTCACACTTAGTGATCTCTCGTTTAGGTTTTCAGTTGTAGGTTTTATTTAATGCGGAGAACTAAATACTAATAACCATCAATTATGTAAGTTCGACGCCTGGGCGCATTGCACCGCCCATAGCCGGAGCACCGGATCCCTGCGTAAATGACATCGCCAAGTAAGCGGGCGGCTCTTCTTCCAGCAATCTATACAAATTAGCCAAATTCAGCCGGAATTGTTTTTCAAAGTTACTGACCGCTTCCCCCGGATTATAATCGCCGAACCACCAAAACCAGTCGGAACCTTCACAGACGGCCAGCTGGAGTTCAGCCTGCTGCACTTGCTTATCCGTTAATCTGCCGGCCGAAATCACCTTGTCAAATGTCCACTTGGCATCGCCGAGCATGTCCCAACCGCGATTCTTGTCCGCATCGCCTATCCAGGTCGAGAAAGTGCCATAGACCCAACTGCCCGCAACCATTTTCGCCAACGGTTTAACTTCAACGCTATGCTGTAAACATTCCGAAAAAGTCGTTAGCTCAATACTCGGATGACCGGCCAGTCGTTCATACAAGGCGCTAAGGAAGTAATAGCCGTTAGCGGGATAATATTCCCAGGCATTCTCGCCATCCATGATGATTGAAACCACCTTGTCGCCGACTTCATGCACGGCGATATTTTCAATATGGTGGATCAAATCGCCGACCGCATCATCGGCATGCCATTTCGAATATTCGAAACCGATAAGGTCGGATAGGCCGTCATCACGAAAAAAACAGGCTATATCGGTTTCCTGAAGCTTAAAAGGGTGATGAATTCCTGGTTTTTTGCCGTTTTCAGGAAGGCTCAAACTATTATGCAGCACAGAACCGCCGCTTGCGGTCCAGTCAAAACCGAAATCGCCCAATATTTTTAGCGTCTGAGCACTAACACCGCCCTCCGAAGGCCAGCATCCCTTAGGTTTAAAGCCGAATAATCGCTTAAAGGTCTGTACGCCCTTATCAAGATGCCACTTCACACGCTCATCTCCGCCCGGATAGGTATCCAACTCCGGCAAAGGCGCATCAGGCATCGCTTCATGGGTAGAATTCAAATCCAGTAACAGCGGCATGATAGGATGCGCGTAAGGCGTCACTGAAAGCTCAACCTGCCCTTTTCTGGCTAGCGCCTTATATCGACAGATAATGCTGGTCAGTTGCTCGGCAATAACCTCTATGATTTCGATCCTGTCGTGCAGCGTATAGCCGGAGCCTTTTTCGATCAGGCGTTTTATTCGACTGTCCGTTAACTTTATGGTCTCTCCCATCCAGATCAGATGATACCAAGCCAGAATATCGCCTATAAATTGAGAGTTGACGTAAGTTAACGAATCGTAATGGTGTTCAAGCCAATCGGCCATTTCGATCAATCTTTTGAACGTCGGATAGCGGTTTATCTGCCTTTCCCTGTTGGCTCGCATGCAGTCTTTAACCAGTTTCATGCGTTGTTCCGGGTTTGCCGGAATACTGGGATCAACCAATGCCGCTAACAAAGGATCGGTAATGGAAATCTGATCGTGTAAATAGCCGTTGACCTGCCGGGCATATTCCTCGATTTGCTCCAGCAATATAGGCGCAAAATTGACCACTGCCTTGGCCTTCGGCACTGCTTCCAGATGCGCCGCCATATCGACATAGTCTTTAATAACATGAAGATACGTCCACGGCAGCTTAAACTCACCGGTTTGTAAATCCCTGTATTCCGGCTGATGCATATGCCAGCACAAGACTAATCTCAATTTTTTTTTATCTGACATAGTGTCTTTTTTGCCCCAGCATATCAGGTGTAACCAAAACGACTCCGCCCGGACTCACATGAAATCTCTTTTCGTCTTCCGCTCTATTCTCGCCAATCACCGTGCCTTCGGGAATTTCACTGCCTTTTTCTATAATCGCCTTGGTAATGCGGCAATGACGGCCGATATTCACTTCCGGCAACACGATGGTATCTTGCAACGTTGTGTACGAGTTAACGCGAACATTGGAAAACAACAAAGAATGCCTGACTTTTGCGCCGGAAATCACACAGCCTCCGGAAACCATGGAGTCGACTGCCAGACCTCGTCTTTTATCGCTATCGAAAACGAATTTGGCCGGAGGCGTTTGCGCCTGATAAGTCCATATCGGCCAGGTTTTATCGTATAAATTCAGGTCCGGTTTTACGCCGATCAATTCCATATTGGCAGACCAGTATGCATCAATGGTACCTACATCGCGCCAGTAACTTTGTTCCCCGCTTTGTAAATCCAAAAAAGGATAAGCATTGACGACATATTTATCGATAACGGCAGGAATAATATCTTTACCGAAATCCCTGGTTGAACCTTTGGTATCGGCATCTTTAAGCAATTGTTCAAACAAGAATCCGGCATTAAAAATATAAATCCCCATCGATGCCAACGCAGTGTCGGTTCTGCCCGGCATAAGCGGGGGATGCTCGGGTTTTTCCACAAACGCCCTGACTCGGCGATTACTGTCGACATCCATAACGCCGAAAGCCGTTGCATCCTGTAGCGAAACTTCTATGCAACCTATCGTTAAATCGGCATTTTTTTCAACGTGATCGGCAAGCATCGCGCCGTAATCCATCTTATAAATATGATCGCCGGCCAGCACTAAAATATGTTCAGGGTGGCGGCTGCGCAAAATGTCGATATTCTGAAAAATAGCGTCGGCGGTTCCTTCATACCAGGAGTTCTCATCATGTCGTTGTTGAGCAGGCATCAAATCGACATATTCGCCAAATTCACCGCGTAAAAAACCCCAGCCCTGCTGAATATGCCTGATCAGTGAATCCGACTTGTATTGGGTCAAAACGCCTATCTTGCGTATCCCTGAATTCATGCAATTCGACAGCGGAAAATCGATGATTCGGAACTTGCCGCCAAAAGGTACAGCCGGCTTGGCGCGCCAATCGGTCATATTCATTAACCGTGAGCCGCGACCGCCGGCCAATATTAATGCAATGGTGTTACGGGTTAAATGACTGACATTATGATCATGCTTTTGATTACTTGACGCTGACATTTTTCATCTCCATGTGGAATAGACTGACAACTCTTGATGTGTTTGGTAAGATTCACCCAACTATTATTCCACTACGCCGAGGCTATTCATAGTGAAAAAGCAATCTAAAAACGTACTTGATTCTGATGCTATAAAAATCATGGAAGCCAGACATCATGATCCTTTTTCAATTTTAGGTCGCCATCGCAAGAACAATCACATTCAAATTAAAGTGTATCTGCCTTATGCAGAAACAGTGTGCTTTAGCCATAACGGCGCAGTTTTAAACCGGCTACCCGATACGGACTTTTTCGAATATAACGCCGAACATGAACAATTGCCAGAACATTATCAATTGTCCTGGGTAGACAAGAGCGGTTACAGCCACGAACACCATGACCCGTACGATTTCGGCACGCAACTGCCCGAGTTCGATCTGCACTTATTCGGCGAAGGAAAACACTGGCATATTTACCAAAAACTGGGCGGCCATCTGCATAACGCCGATGGTATCGACGGGGTTTTATTTACGGTCTGGGCGCCCAATGCCGGACGGGTCAGCGTAGTGGGCGATTTTAACCGCTGGGACGGACGCTGCAACCCAATGCGCAGCTTGGGCGGCAGCGGCATCTGGGAACTGTTTATGCCGGGCCTGGAAGTCGGCTGTTACTATAAATTCGAGATATTAAACCGCAACACCAACGAGGTTCTGTTAAAAACCGACCCCTACGGCCAGCAGTTTGAATTCCGCCCCAACACCTCGTCCATTGTCATCGATGAACACAGCTATGACTGGCAGGATCAACAATGGATGAATGACCGCGCCCGTCACAATTGGCTGCACGAACCCATGTCTATCTACGAGGTTCACCTGGGTTCCTGGCGACGCGATCATCTGGGCAATTTCCTCAACTATCGTGAACTGGCCGTGCAGCTGGTCGATTATGTCAAAGAAATGGGCTTCACCCATGTTGAGTTATTGCCGGTAACCGAGCATCCGCTGGATGCCTCCTGGGGTTATCAAACCACCGGTTATTTTGCGCCAACCAGCCGTCACGGCTCACCGGACGATTTTCGCTATTTTATCGACACCTGCCATCAAAACGGCATCGGCGTAATCCTGGACTGGGTGCCCGCGCATTTCCCCAAAGACAACTTTGCCCTGGCCCGCTTCGACGGCAGCGCGCTTTATGAGCACGAAGACCCGCGCAAGGGCGAACACCGTGATTGGGGCACCTTAATTTATAACTACGGTCGCAATGAAGTTAAAAACTTTTTGCTGTCCAGCGCCATTTTCTGGCTGGAAGAGTTTCACCTTGACGGCTTGCGTGTCGATGCCGTGGCTTCGATGCTGTATCTGGATTATTCCCGTAACGATAACGACTGGATTCCCAATATGTACGGCGGCAACGAGAATCTGGAAGCCATCGATTTTCTGAGAGAACTCAATTCCGTCACGCATCAACAGCATCCCGGCACCGTGATGATGGCTGAAGAATCAACATCCTGGCCTCAAGTGACCCGTCCGACCTGGACCGGCGGACTGGGCTTTTCGATGAAATGGAATATGGGCTGGATGCATGACACCCTGGCTTACATGAGCCAGGAGCCGATCCACCGCAAATATCATCATGACCAGCTCACCTTCGGCATGCTCTACGCCTTTACCGAAAACTTCTGCCTGCCCTTCTCCCATGATGAAGTAGTGCATGGCAAAGGCTCGCTGGTCAGCAAAATGCCGGGCGATGAATGGCAACGCTTCGCCAATCTTCGGCTGCTTTACACCTTGATGTACACCTATCCAGGCAAAAAGTTGCTGTTTATGGGCTGCGAATTCGGCCAAGGCACCGAATGGAACTTCAACAAAGCCTTGGACTGGTACGTACTGGACTATCCGCATCACCAGGGCGTGCAAGCGTTGATAAAAGATCTGAATAACCTTTATAAAAAACACCCGGCTTTATATCAGCATGATTTCGATCATCAGGGTTTTGACTGGATCGATTGCCATGATGTGCAACAATCCATCATCAGTTATCGACGTAAAACCGAACATGAAGATTTGATTGTAGTGCTCAACTTTACCCCGGTAGCTCGTGAGCAATACCGGATCGGCGTACCTGTGGCAGGCACCTATACGGAAATATTCAATTCCGATTCCGGTTATTACGACGGCAGTAATATCGGCAACGGCGCGGCATTGTCAGAACCGACGGCATGGATGAATCAGCCGCATTCGATCAGTCTGACCTTGCCGCCGTTGGGGGCCGTGATTTTGAAATTATAGTCCTTCAAAGTTTGCTTAAAGAATTATCACCACGAAGGCACGAAGGACACGAAGTTTTTTGTTTCTTCATGTCCCTCGTGCCTTCGTGGTGAATAAAAAAGATTTTTAAAGCCTATTTGCCAGTATTTAGCAAAAAAACAACACCATGAAAAAAATACTTTTTGTCACCAGCGAAGCCCATCCTTTAATTAAAACCGGCGGCTTGGCTGATGTTTCCGGTAGTTTGCCTAAGGCATTGTCGGAGCTGGGTGAAGATGTACGCATCATCATGCCCAATTATCAGGCCATCAAAACAACCGAAGAAGTCCGCTACCTCAGCACCGTCTATGTCAATAACTATGCCGTGAACATTCTGGAAACCCGGCTGCCGGGCACCGGCGTCATCGTATGGCTGGTCGATTGCCCGGAGTTCTTTAATTTTCCCGGCAACCCCTATGTCGATGAACACGGCAAGCCTTGGGCGAACAGCGCGGAACGTTTTGCGCTGTTTTGCCGGGTCACGGTAGAAGTTGCGATGAACCGGAGCTGGTTGGATTGGAAACCCGACATTGTCCACTGCAACGATTGGCAAAGCGGGCTGGTCCCGGCGCTGCTGTCGTTGGAATACAGCCGCCCGGCTATCGTTTTCACCATCCATAACATGGCTTATCAGGGCCTATTTCCAAGCACGACTTACCTGTCTTTAAACTTGCCCGGCCAACTCTGGAATCCGGGCGGCATCGAGTTTCATGACATGCTGTCTTTCCTTAAAGGCGGCCTGATCTATTCCGATCGCATCACCACGGTAAGCCCGACCTATGCCAAGGAAATCCAAACAACCGAGTTCGGCTATGGTTTGGAAGGCCTGTTAAGTCACCGAAAAGACTTCCTGAGCGGCATCATCAACGGCATCGATACCGACCACTGGAATCCGGAAACCGACGCCAACATCAGTCAAACCTATAATCGCTTTACGATATACAAAAAACTGCTTAATAAAACCGCACTACAAGAACAATTATCCCTGCCCGTTGACAAAAGCATTCCGGTATTCGGACTTATCAGTCGTTTGGTAGAGCAAAAAGGCATAGACCTGATCCTGGATTGTCTGCCCGAGATGCTGACCCACCCGCTGCAATTTGTGTTGCTCGGCAGCGGTAACAAAGGTTTTGAACAGCGCTTGCATAACTTTGCCGAAAGCCATCCCGACAAAATATCGATCACCATCGGCTATGACGAAACGCTGGCACATATGATTGAAGCGGGCGCAGATATATTCCTGATGCCCTCGCGCTTTGAACCCTGCGGTTTAAACCAGATCTACAGCCAACGCTACGGCACCATCCCCATCGTCAGAAAAACCGGCGGCCTGGCCGATACCGTCGTCGACACCCTCCCTGACTCGCTAAGCAACAATACCGCAACGGGTCTTGTTTTCAACGAAGCCAGTCCCGGCACCTTAATGGAAGCCATTAAACGCGCGCTTATCTTGTACAGCCACCCTAAAACCTGGAAACAGCTGCAAACCAATGGCATGCAAAAAGACTACTCATGGAGCAAAAGCGCCAAACAATACATGACCTTATATAGTCATCTATAACGGCAACCACGCACGCCATGACCTATCAACATAGGGACGCGCATGAAATAACATGAGCAAGTTGCCAATAGCCGGAGTGCAAGCTTTGCAGGCGAAGCCTGCACTCCGGCCGCAAACTTACGGCACGAGGCGAGTCGTTCACATTATTTCATGCCCAGTCCTTAAACATAACCCCACAAAAAACCAAGGCCGGCACCCACGAACTTGGTTTGTCCCGTTAAACCACGCCAACCTGATCGCCCCCCGCAAGATCAGCAAACATATCCAATGACATTTAAATCGACCCGCAACAGCTTCATCATCGCCAGCAGCGTTATTGGCTTGTTACACCTGTTTTTTGGGATCAGCCCAGGCTGGCTGGCATTGCCCGGCGCCGTTTATCTGGCATTAATCATTTACGGTTCGGCCCGCATTCAATCCAACTTTCACGCCCACGCCTACTGCCATGCGACTCTTTCGGAAAAAGAAATCGCCCTGTCGTTTGACGATGGCCCCAACCGGGACTACACCCCGCAGGTACTGTCAACATTAGCGCAACACAATGCTCCGGCTACTTTTTTTGTCATCGGAAAAAACATCCGGGGCAATGAAAGCGTTTTGAAGCAAATCGATGCCGAAGGACACAGCATTGGCAACCACAGCTACACGCATTCTTTTTATGTCGATTTTAAAAGTCTGCAAGGCTTCAAGAATGAACTGAACCAGACCGCAGAGAGCGTCTTCAACGTCATAGGCAAACGCATGAAATTATTCCGGCCGCCCTTCGGAGTGACCACGCCCAATCTTGCCAAAGCCGCAAAGAGTTTGAATTACAGCATCATCGGCTGGACCATCCGCTCGCTCGATACAACCTCCGACAGCGCCCAAATCATAGCCCGGCGCGTACAGACGCAACTAAAACCGGGCGCTATTGTTTTGTTTCATGACAGCTCGGATAAGACTATCCAGGTCTTAAAACAAACGCTTAATTTCGCCAAAGAAAACGGCTATAAAATTGTCAGTGTAGAGCGGCTTTTGAAGATTAAAGCTTATGAATAATTTCAATAATACACCCTGAATGATCGCTGTATCTGCTCAAACTCATACAGATAAGGCTTTGCCACTTCGTAGTTGGCAGCCACGACCAGCAGGTCATGGGAAAAAACCGAGGTGTTGTACCAATTGAAACTGCCTTCAATGACGATGTAGTCGTCGATAATGCAATACTTGGAATGAATCGGCGAATACGGCACCGGATGATCGTCCTGCCCGTAAACCAGGCCTATCGCAATACCGGCATGCTTTAAGCGATCGACTGTCGGCAGCAACGGACGCGCCAGCTCTTCCGTCATCGGTCGTTCCACACCGATACGCCCTTGTCTGGCCAGATGCCCGTTAAGCAGGATATGCACGTTGACGCCGCGGTTCTTGGCGTTTATCAGCGCATTAACCACGCTGTCATGATGATCGCCCAGCAACTCGCCGATCAGGAATAGCGACACTTTAATCGAATATCGGGCGCGGTTGATTTCGGCCAATATCGCGTGATGGGGACGATAAGGCTTGCCGTTCAACATAACGTGCCGACCGAAGGTGTATAGCAGGTTGAAATGACTCAACGGATCGATGCCGTATTTTTGATTAACGCCGCCGCGCTGGCTTTGGAAGATATTATCCAGCAGCCGGCAAATGCCTTTGGAATGAAAAGTCATCCCCGATTCCCAATTGGCCCACCAGCGGTCGAAGGTGATATTGAATGAACCCAGTATGCTGTCCTCGTCATTAAAAATGATGAACTTGGTATGCATGTCCGGCTCCACTTCGATCAGATGATGCTTGGGACTGCAAAACACGCCGATCAATTCAATCCGCGAACGCTTTAAACGCGCATAGTTTTGGCTGTTGGTCAGGGTCATTTTTCGCCAATCGACGATGCACTGCACCAACACGCCCTGATCGCTGGCGCTTAGCAAATGGGTCGTAAAATCATGATCGTCAATGCAATCCACGCTGACTTTTATCGTACATAAGCGCTCGGGATTGTCGTGCTTGCAGCGGATCACCTTGTCGATAAGATCGTGAATATATCGCTTGGGATGATAAGGATGATGCTGCTGTCCTTTGGTAAACTTTGGCACCAGCTGCAAGGCTTCGAAATGATGATTGTACCAATCGACATCGCTTTGCAACTCACCGGCATTCAGCTCATAAGTTCGATAGCGGCTGGGTGTCGACCAATCGCCGGTAATTCTTCGGTACTGCGGTTGGTCGCCCTGAAGTTGCTGCCAGTCCATGAAGATATATTCGTTATGGGAAGCAATGGAGCGTTCATCCAGATGCACGATAAAGGCGAACTTAACGCAATTGATCCGACCGAAGTTGCTGGAAAACGGATGTATGTAAAAATCCCGCGTACAGCGTTTGTGGCGATCCCATTGAATATCATAGGCGTCGGTATCGACTATATAGGTTTCACAGACCGCATCGCGGTAGACTTTTAAAATAACTTTTATATTAGCCTGAACGCCGTAAAACACATCAAAATCTATTTTTCCCCAACGGATATAGAACTTGTCATTGAAGTCGTTCACTCTTTGAAAAGAACCGCCCAGGTTTCCATGAGTCGGCGAGGCATAATGTTCAGCTATCTGCATAGGTTTATCTCCATGATAAAGACCGTGGATGTGTTAAGTATGGGTTGGTATCGTTCTCACGCGGCGAATCACTGCCATTAAGTTAAGGATTTTTCCGTTCGCCCTGAGCCTGTCGAAGGGTGAATGGAAAAATCCCCCAGAGCGGGACGGGGGTTGCAAACCCCGTCCCGCCACAGTCTTCCGTTATACGGGACGCAGCGCGTCCGGCACTGCGTTCCCACGCGGCGCGTGGGAACGAGGATGTCTCGCAGACACTTGCGTATAACGATGAGCACGCTGCGTGAAAACGGGGCAATCGGCTACTCGCGTGCAGGCTTCGCCTACTTTAGCAGGCGAAGCCTGCACTCCTGCCTTTTGCCTTTTGCCTTTTGCCTTTTGCCTTTTGCCTTTTGCCTTTTGCCTTTTGCCTTGTATCTTTTACCTTATTCCTTAGGCTCAAAAGTCATAAAATAACCGCAATGATCGGAAACCCGTCCATAATCCTGCTCGGTAAACAAAACCCTCGCAGAACTAACCTGTAGCTCGCCGGTTTTATTCAAAAAAATATAATCGATACGATAATCGTCGCTCAAATAATTTTGCCAGTACGGATCGTTGACCCTGAATATTTTTTCAAACAAGCCCTGCGAATTGGCCGCTAAATACTGGTCTTCATATTGATGCCCGTCGACCACCAGATGATAGCCCGTTGATCCTGCCGCAATATTAAAATCGCCGCACAATAAAGTGGCGTTGACATGCGCCGACTGCTTAACCTCGGCCCACTCGCACAAGCGTTGGAATTGCCCGGCGAATCCGTCTTCCCACCAGCTTAAATGCGCCGAAAAAACATTCACCCGCCCCATATAAGGCACTTTGATTTGAGCCATGACCACTTTTCGGGAATGAATACTGTGGACATCATGGCTGTCCGACACATACTTGGCGTCCTGTTTGAGCAGAGGATATTTGCTTAAAATAGCAACGCCTTCGCGGTACTTGTCGAAACCCAGATGCGACCAGTCGGTGTGGATATGATAAGGCGTAGCGAGGCGGTCGTTAATGATTTTGGCGGAATTCGACGGCCAGTCCCCTGCCCCGTCATTCCAAAGTTCCGCTACTTCCTGAAGACAAACGACATCGACATTCAGATCGCTAATCGCCTTGGCGATTTGGGAAAATTTATAATCCTGATTATCTTCCTGATAGCAATGCAGGTTAAGAATCAAGACCTTTAGCGGCTCGCGGCTAAGCGAGTAATTTTTGCCGTTGTTATTGTCCCAAAAAACCTGACCGTTGCGTTCGACACAGATACTGTATTGCAAGCGGAACGCCTGCCCGATCCTAAGCCAGCCTTTCCAGATTGCAACGCCGTACTGATTGGGGTTTCTGGCATTGCTGAGCGCCACTTTGTCCCAGTAGTTTCTTTTGAAATGACAAGCGGTTTTATGCGCGTGCCGCCAGTTATCGGTCGTCCAGTGTACCGTCACTTTGTCGGCATCGTTGAAGCGGTCCACCGCTACCGTGATCGGAACGTTTTTTTGTCCGTCGTCCAGCTTGTTTGCAAAATCGATATTTAAAACCGGGACATCGTAAGCCATCTTGATGCCTGAATCGGCCTGACTGGAATAGTTTAAGCCTTGATTGTTGTCCCAGTACTCGGCATTAGCAGTCTGGTAGCACAATCCGAACCGGATATTGCCGGGTAGCGATTTATCCGGGGTAAGCTGGAAATGTATTTGGGCCTGCCAATACTCCTTATCGTGATCGTGTTCCAACTTGCTGTGGTAGCTTGCAGGCAGGGTTTTCCATACGCCGTCTTCACCCGACCAGACTACTTCAATCCGTTTGTCGTAACTGACGCTTTCCACCTGCATAAAAAAACTCAGCGTCTGCTGAGCGCCCGCCTTTTTTCGGGTAATCACATTTTCAACATACAGCAGTTGGATTTTGTTCATCCGTTGTCTCCGGTGATTGCTGGCCTAATATACAGAGGAATAAAAGAGAGAATCAGGGTGCGTACGCTACACGCCAGATTTAAGGCGCCCCTCTCCTACCGTTAAAGGATTGTAATCCCGGAAATCGATGTCCGGGAAAATGTTATCCATGATCTCCAACGCAGTCAGGTAACGCTCATTGATCCTGTTCTTGCGAATACTGTCGTGCAAATAGTTAAATCGGGCCAGATGATCGGTGACGCGCTTGTTCGCATAATCGATAGTGGTCCCCGATTTCAGGATAAACGGCCAATCGGAAGCCTGCGCAAGCAAAACCGACCGGGCCGCCTGATTCAAAGCCCGCGTCTGCAAAGGCGTAAGCGCTAATCCCCGCACATCGCGCGCCAGTTTTTCCATTTCCTGTTCGGCCTTGTGGAGCAAGGGGTAAATCCAGTCATTTGCTTCATTTATCCAATAACCGGAATAGCCTTGATCGCCCCAGGTTGATGCGGCAGGCGTAGCGACCTGGGGCGACGGCTGCTGTTTTAAATAATCGCCGCAATGGGTCAGCTGAACGCCACGGCTGTTTTCGCTCGCCAACCTCAGTACGCATTCCAGCCAGCAAGTTCCTTCAAACCACCAATGACCGAACAGTTCGGCATCGTAAGGCGCTATTATGATCGGCGAAGGCCTGTCCATGGTAGCGCCAAGCCGATCAATCTGATGCTGCCGTTTATCGATAAAATCCTGGGCATGCTCATAGGCCTTTGCCAATGCCTTCCTCGGATTATAAATTTCCTTGGCCAGGCTGTCGCCGGTCACGCGATGATACTTGATCCCGGTATTGATACGGGTTTTCCGGTCGAGAATATAGGGCGCTATATAATCCGCATCGAGCTCGAAACCGATGTCGCTATAGTATTCGCGATAATCGAAATCCCCCGGATAGCCTTCCTTGGCGCTCCAGACCTGCTGCGACGATTCGGGATCGCGCGCAAACGCCGCAACGCCGTTGCCGCAAGCTATCGGCGCATAAACGCCATTCCGAGGTTGCTGAGTTGCGTCCGTAACGCCGTGGGTATCGACAAAGAAATAGTCAATCCCGGCATCCGCCAACACGGCTTCCAGACCGGGATAATAGCCGCATTCAGGCAGCCAAAACCCGGTCGGGGCATGACCGAAGTTGGCTTTAAACGTAGCAATGCCGGTATTGACCTGATTGCGGACCGCCGTTTCACTGACATTGAGCAGCGGCAGAAAACCGTGGGTCGCGGCGGTCGTTATCAATTCAAGCTTACCGGTAGCCCGGTGCTTTTTAAAAGCCGCCAATAAATCGCCTTGATACTGCTGTTGGTAAGTGTTCAACGCGTTCAGAAAAAAACGACGATAGAGCCGGGCTAATTTTTGATATGCCGGCTGCTTGCGGGTTCTGATGATTTCCTTTTCGGCCAGTTCCAGCCGACTATGCAGATATTTCAGGTAACGCGTTTGCAGCAACTCGTCGCGCAGCATGGTCATCAGCGTCGGCGACAAGGACAGCGTCAGCCGGTAATCCACGTTGTCTGAGTGCAAGCGGTCAAGCACGCCGATCAGCGGCAGATAGCATTCGGTCATGGCTTCGAACAGCCAGTTCTCCTCAAAAAAACTGTCATGCTCAGGATGCCGCACATAAGGAAGATGTGCGTGGAGAATAATACTCAGGAATCCTTGCTTGTTATTAGAACGGGGTAAGCTTTTTGTCATCACGCTTATTTGCTGATTCCTTGACCTGAGGCGTTTTTGCCCAGGCAATCGGTGGAGTTTTGATGGTCTTGACGCCACGCCGTCGCTCCATGAGGGGCATGAATAATGTTCGAGTGCGCAAATTCAATAAAGCTGTCATCGGCGCAACGTTTGCCTATGGCTGCTGAATAAGCCGTGTCATCAACCGGGCTGGGCAGTGACACTTGTTGCCGGGTCTTGGGGCTATCAATGGCAACATCGAACCAGGATAGGGTTTCGATTGCCGTCCTCTGTTCATCGGGCTGCGAATAGATTCTTAAAGTGAGCAGGTCCTTGCGCCCGTTATCGGGCGTAGCGGTTTCCCGGCTGCCGCCAAGATTCCAATAGGCGTAGAGATGTCCGGGGTCGACGGGTAAAAGAGTGACTTCGGGAGTATTGCAGGACGCTTTGGGTGCGAAATCCCGGCCGATTTCCTCGCCTATATCCAACAATTCCTTTGGCGAAAGCCTGATTTTTTCAACAAGCTCCGGCATCCAACTTGAAAAACATGGCGTAAAATTTCGACTGATTTCCTGACTTATTTCAAGCATATCTTTCGCCGATAGATTAATTTTGGAATTGTACCCTGAATGCAAAAACGTCATCGCCAGCCTTAAACGTTACGATTACCTTATCTAAAATTCTTCCCTGCACCCGGCCTCGCTTTTTCTTGGCGTATAACCTTGAAAAGCAAGCCTATCCAAGTATACGTAGTAAATTCCGCAGGGTCTAGCTGCGGATTTAATCCCCCCTGAACATACCGGCATTTTCCACAGTCGCCCCTCCATCGTCCGGTTGCCGCCCAAACAACAATCGCCGATGAATGACAACATTACGTCGGCAATTCGCATTGCCAAAAACCGTTACAGTCCGGTATTTACCGGATAGCCGTTTGCGCGTACAGTGTTTGGGTTTTGTGGAGGCACTATACATTCAGCAAAGTATCCCATGCCGGACGCCGCGCTCGAGGCGCACAACATCAATTAAATATTACAGGCGCTCAGATATTGCCCTACGCCCAATACCGACGACAATACTCAACTCAAATGGTGCAACCTCGTGAACCAAACCAACTCTGCCTTAGACAACGATAACCGCTTCGTCATTGACCAGTACAACGACCTTGCTCCTTTCGCCAGTTTTTTGCCCGGCATCGCCGGTACAATGGGCCGTCCGGCCTGGGCTTTTTATGTCAACCGAGGCCAGGCCATTGCCAGTTTTGGCGTGCGCAACAAAGACGGGGCCTTTTTGGAATTTTTCCCTGCCGACAAGGCTTATCAACTGACGCCGTCACGGGGGTTCAGGACTTTCCTGAAGATTACCGATGGCGAGCACATTCTAACCCACGAGCCTTTCCAACGCGGGGCGGGATCTGAGATCAAGCAACGCCTTTACGTCACGCCCCATGAGGTCGGCGTGGAAGAGACCAATCCGCAGTTGGGATTTTGCATTCGGGCCGATATGAGTACCTTGCCCGAGGCGCCCGTGGCCGGATTGCTGCGCCGCGTCACCATCACCAATACATCCAAGCAAACTAAAAAGATAGAGATCGTCGACGGTTTGCCGCAAGTGCTGCCCTTCGGCATGAATCAATGGATACTCAAGTTCATGAGCCGAACCTCGGAAGCCTTCATGCGGGTCGAAGGTGTGGAAGAAAATCTGCCTTTTTACCGGCTGAAAGTATGGCCCACCGATTCGCCGCAAGTAGAACCGGTGATCGCCTGCAACTTCTTCGCCGGTTTTTTGAACGGCGGGCGCACCCGCGTACTGGTGGACGCAGAGAGAGTTTTCGGTTTGGCGGGAGATTTTTCCAGGCCGGAACGGTTTTTTGCCAATGAGGGCCTGGATTTCGATAATCAAGTGGCGGGCAATCAAACGCCGTCGGCTTTCCAGGCGTTGACCTTCGAACTCCAGCCGGGACAAAGCCAAGTCTTTTACGGTTTTTACGGTCATGCAGAGTCGCAGCAGGTGTTTGAGCAATTCATAGCGGAGGCGGATAAGGAGGGTTATTTCGAGGCCAAGCGGGAGGTAAACCGTCGCTTGATCGAAGGCATCACCCAACGAATCTTTACCGCGACAGCCAAACCGCTGCTCGATGCTCATGCCCGGCAGTGTTATCTGGACAACGGTTTGCGCGGCGGCTTTCCTAAGGAAGTACCGGGAGGAGCGCAATTATATTTGTTCGGCCGCAAACACGGTGACCTGGAACGGGATTACAACGACTTTCTGTTGCAGGACACGCCGTTTTCCGAAGGCAACGGCGATTTCCGCGATGTATTGCAAAACCGCCGGATGGACGTGTTCTTCGATCCTGCGCTGGATGCCAAAAACATCCGCTATTTCTTCAATCTGGTTCAGCCGGACGGCTACAATCCTTGTTCTTTGCGGAACTCGCGTTTTGTCGTGGACGCGCCACTGAGCCTTGCGCATCATTTCACTGAATTTGCCGATTTGGAACAACTTCTGTCCCGCGAGTTTAAATACGCGGAACTATGGCAGGTGCTGCAAAGCGCGGAAAACCCGGAGCCGATCATCAAGGAAATTCTGACGCAAGCGCAGGAAGTAGAGGATGCCGAATTCGACCGCGGCTATTGGTCGGACCACTGGACTTATTTGGTGGACTTGCTGATTATCTACCAAGCAATTTTCCCGGATCGGCTATCCGGCTTGTTCCTGGAAAAAACTTACACCTTCTTCGATTCCACGCATTTTGTCGTCCCGCGCTGCCAAAAATACGTGGTGACGCCCAACGGCGTTCGCCAATACGGCGCGGTGCAGGGCCGTCCTGAGAAAGAATCCCTGATCAACTCCCGCACCCGTCGCCGCCACCAAGTCCGCTTTCAAAGCGGCCACGGCGAGATCGTTTACACCACGCTGCTCGGAAAAATTCTCACCCTGGTCGCCAACAAACTGTCCACCCTGGACCCGTCCGGCGTAGGCATAGAAATGGAGGCCGACCGCCCAGGCTGGTGCGATGCCTTGAACGGCCTGCCCGGCATTTTCGGTTCTTCGGTGAATGAAACCATCGAGCTCAAGCGCCTGACAGACTTTACCTCGAAAGCTCTGGCCGATGTCGATGGAGACTTTTCCCTGCCAGCGGAACTAGCGGACTTTATAGTCGGATTGGAAGCGTTGTTAAATCGCCCCAACCTGACGCCCGAGTTATTTTGGCAGGAAAGCGGAGTCCAAAAGGAAGCTTATCGGGAAAAGGTGTTCATGGGCTTTGACGGTGTCGAACACGTCCTCTCTGTTGCAGCGGTGCAGACCTTCCTGGCGACGGTTTCGAGCTACCTGGATGCTGCGATCAACAAGGCCCGGACTCCGGAAGGCATCGTCACCTATTTCTCCTATGAAGCCGAGCAGTATCGGGAAATAGCGGACGGCAAAGCGGCTGTGACCCGCTTCAAGCAAAAACCGATACCGCTGTTTCTGGAAGGTTTTGTCCATGCCCTGCGCATCGCCGAACCGAAGGAAGTCCGGCGGCTTTACGATGCGGCGCGTAGCTCCGAACTGTTCGACAAGAAGTTGGGCATGTACCGCGTCAATGAACCGCTGGGGGAAAATGCGCTGGACTTGGGCCGGATCGGGGTTTTCAACTACGGCTGGCTGGAGAACGGTTCGATCTTCCTGCACATGCATTACAAGTTCGTGCTGGAGATGGTTCGGGCCGGGTTAGTCGAGGAGTTTTACGGCCAAATCGAACAGCTGCTGGTGGCTTTTCGCGACCCTACGGAATACGGTCGCAACCCGGTCGAAAACTCCAGCTTCCTGGTTAGCAGCGGTTTCGCTATCGATCCACGGCAACATGGACGCGGTTGCGTAGCGCGTCTTTCGGGTTCCACGGTGGAATTTTTGCATCTTTGGACGCATCTTTTTTTGGGGGCTGCTCCTTTTGTGTTTGAGGAGGGCAGATTGCTGTTCAAGCCCGCGCCGATCCTGTCTAAAACATTTTTCTCCACAAACGAGCAATGCACCAATCCCTTTGGTTTTAAAGAAACCTTGCCAGCGGACAGCGCGGCCTGCGCTTTATTGGGGGCAACCTTGCTGGTCTACATCAACTCCGAGCGACTAGATACTTTCGGTGACGCTGCCGTTAGGCCTCGCCGTTACGATTTATATGGGTGGGACGGCAGTATGCAGACGGTCGAAGGTGAACATCTGGGGGGGCAATCCGCTGAAGCGCTACGCCTCGGCCAATTCCGGCGGGTGGATGTGGTGCTTGGGAGGCCATAAATGGTTTCATTTGTTTATCCGAACTTGCTGTCTCTCATCGCCAAATTTGCTAAGAGGCATAAAAGCCCCCTCCCTACGGGTTGATAAAATATCCTTGATTTGGTATATTTTGGCATGGTCAATATTCCAAACACGCCGCGTTCCAAACCATTGCATTGGGTTGGTTCCGCCAAAAAAGACTATCTTGGCTTTCCTGAGCAAGTACAAAGCGACATGGGCTATGCGCTGGGCTTGGCCCAGATCAATGCCAAGCACCCCAAGGCCAAGCCGTGGAAAGGCGAGGGGCCGGGGCTTTTCGAAATCGTTGAAGATTATCGTGGCGATACCTATAGAGCGGTTTACACCGTGCGCTTTGTTGGCGTGGTTTATGTTCTGCATGCCTTTCAGAAAAAGTCGAAGGCCGGGATCAAAACGCCGCAGCCCGACATCAACTTGATTGCCGAGCGGCTAAAACGTGCCCAAGCCGATTACGAGACTAGCCAAGGCACAAACAAGACTGGAGAATGAAATGAATAACAACGATATAACCCACGGCACCGACAATGTTTACGCCGATTTGGGCTTACCTGATGCAACCGAACGCCAGACCAAAACCCGGCTGGCATTGGCAATCAACGAGCTGCTCGACAGCCGTCGGCTTAAACAGCGCGAAACAGCCCAATTGCTGGGCATACCGCAACCCAAAGTGTCTGCACTCAAAAACTATCGCCTGGACAACTTTTCGGTCGAGCGTTTGATGGAATTTTTGACCGCGTTAGATCAGGATGTTGAAATCGTAATCCGGCCACGGGCAAATAATGCCGAAGCGGGGCAAATTTCTGTTTTGGCAGCTCGGTAGGTTGGAATGCTGTTTTTAAGGTGAGCCATATCAGGTTCGATAAGTCAGATTCATAATCATCAAATACCATTTGGCGGATGAAGTATGACATACAAATACGAGACCATTTTATATTGGAGCAAGGAAGATAGCGCTTTTATCGCCGAAATCCCGGAACTTCCCGGCTGCATGGCGCATGGCAGTTCCCCAGAAGAAGCGCTGGCGAATGCAAATGAGGCTATTGGGCTTTGGCTGGATACGGCAAAAGAGTTCGGCGACCCAATTCCTGAACCAAAGGGGCGTCGGCTTATGTATGCTTAAATGTCGGGCAACGAAAAGATGCTGTCCAGCCTACTTAACTATGAAATGGATGAGGCTCTGGTGGCAGAAAAACCTAATGGTGCGCAGTTAGTCAGCATAATCCGCGCAACACCGCCAGAATTGCTGGCAAGCATTGCTGAGAAATTTGGTGATCCGGTGGAATGGCAGCGCGAACAACGCAAAGACCGTATATTTCCTGGCCGTGAGGATGATTGATGATTCTTGACAGTCATGTAGGGTACGCTCCGCGTACCATTGTTCAAATTATGCGGTGGTTGATTCGGATGATAAGGTACGCGGAGCGTACCCTACATGGCTATCCAGGCTGCTCGCTCGATCAAGGTGGAGGCGTATTTTGGTTTGCCTGAAAGGTTGCTATCAATGGTTGATTAATATAGCATCCAGGCTAACGGATCGTTGGAGCGGCGTTATGCTCCGGTGGTTGAAAATTAATATGCGCCTGCTTAGGTGTTTACTTAACGTTAGGCGAGAGGAAAGAGAATGCTAAACGAATATGGCTTTTCCGGGTCGGATTGGGATGCTGCTAAAGAGGAAGCAAAAGCAATCTTAATTGGCGTGGCTCGCCGAAAAGGGCGCATCGCCTATTCCGAACTGGCGGCTCAAATTCAAGCAATTAAAATTGAAGCGCACGACCCACGGATGTTTCATCTGCTCGGAGAAATCAGCTCCGAGGAAGATAGGGCTGACCGAGGCATGCTGACGGCTATAGTAGTCCACAAATCGGGGGATATGCAGCCTGGTCCGGGATTCTTTGAACTGGCTAAATCACTAGGCAAGGACACATCTGATCTTCTTGCGTGCTGGGTTAATGAATTCAATCGTGTCCATAATTATTGGGCGAACAAAGCAAAAAACGTATAACACGACGCTCCAGCCTACGTCAGGCAAACTATAATTACCAGAGGATTTCAAAATGATAGAAGAGATTGGGATAGTGGTTGGTCTCTACGTTCTTACCAGGATGATTCCTGTGGAACGAACCAGATTGACTATTATATTCTCGGTGCTAACCGCACTGGTATGTGTGTTAGTCATAACCGATTTAACAGTCCGTAGCATAACCTCAAAATCCATCCTCTCATTTGTTTTGAGTGATCCCTCACAAGACCAAGCCCATGTTGAAGCTCCAGCTAAAACTGATCAAGCACAGCAAGTAACTAGCGTTACGAAAGTAGATGGTGGCTCAATCACTACAGAACTTGGTTATGGTATCGCTGTAGCTAAAGGGTCATCGCTTAGACGCGAATGGATCACCGTTCATATGCCTTCCTTTCCTTTAGACATAGAAGGAACAGCTGGAGTAACTACTCGCTATGAAAGCAAGCAATATGGCGGGGATTATAAATATCGCGCCACATTGACCATCAATGTAAGCCAAGAAGTTAGTTCATTCGAGATACGTTTTTTAACTTTTGATGTTTGGGGCGATCATGTGCGGTCGCTAAATTTCGAACAGGTTGTTGATGTAAAACTTGGAAAACATGAGTTTCAAGCAGAATGGCCACTTTATTCAGAAAACGAGGTTGAGGCGCACTATGCATCCATTGCATATGTTGCTCGAGTACGCCTAAAAGATGGTAGGATTCTCTTGGCACCAGAAAAGCCAATTCTTGAAGAAGCTCGTAAGTTTTCAGGGAAATTTACCCCTGCTCAGCTTGAGCCAAAGAACTCTGCACCACCTAATGCTTCTGCACCTGTATCAAATTAGGTTTGGCGTTTGCTGTACAACGAGGTAAATCAGGCCTTTTTGGTTGGTGGCAGCTTGGCCTTGACTGGGTTGCTTGACCTAACAAGCCGGTCAAAGGGACGCGACGCCCGTTGGCGGTTTTGAAGTTCAGTTTTTTATCAAGGTTCGGCGGCTTCGCTAAAGCTCACAGAGCGGCGCGCCCCTTACCATCACGTTAGGCAAAAAAACATGGCAACGTTTCGCAATATTCAAAATGACTCTGAGTTAGCCAAACTCTACGAGGTGGGAGAGGGATTTATCTACAACGACTACTCGGGATTGGGCAACCCTCATGTTACGTATAATATCTTACATGCAGCAAGCTGTAATCAGATCAAAAGATTAGACACGAAAAAGCCAAAATTTCTATTCAGGACGCTTACAGATGCTATTGCTTGGTTGTCGGAACAGCGTGGTGAGGAAGGAAAAAGATGGAGGCGCTGTGGTATATGTCATGCTGAAGGAAGACCGCTGTCTATTGTTAGCACGCGCGCTGAAACCACGTCACCAGCCATTGAGAAGAAGGCTGTGACTAACCCGCATCCCGAGCAACTTTCCGTTGAGCACGCGATGAGAACGATAGCAGAAGAGCTTGAGCTGGTGGCGAAAACTCCAGATAGTGCAACTGAGATTGAGGAGGTTATTGATCATAGAATAGAGGCCGAAGCTTTAGTTGTTGATGAAGACGACGAATCTGCTTTTCCCGAAGGGCGGGAGTCATTCCAAACTCATCGCCATCTTGAACGTGATGGAAAAATTCCAAGTAAAGCAAAGGCCAAGCGTTTGGCTGAAACAGGAAAGCTTGAGTGCGAAGTTTGCAGAATGGATTTTCACCGCTTTTATGGAAAGCTTGGTGATGGCTTTATTGAAGCTCATCACACAATGCCCGTGTCTAAGCTTAACGGCGCAATGAATACAAAAGTCAGCGACTTAGCGCTCGTGTGTTCCAATTGCCATCGAATGCTTCATCGAGGTCAAAAGCTTCTGTCCATAGACGAACTCAGAGTACTTGTAAATGGAGTAATCAACGCGTAAGGCGCAATAGCCCAGTAGGCAGGAATAAGCCGGTTCGAGCGGTAGCGAAACCGGCATTTCCGGCAAACACCACCCAAACGCGCCGGAAACGCTACCTAGCGCTACGCTCCCTTCGGCTTTGCTCAGGAGAGCCTTTGCCGAAGAGGCGGGCCACTTTCTAATCAAGCCGGACGGCATTCGAAACGTCCCGCCTGTTCAGAACGTTGCCAGTTAGACCTTCCATGTTTTAAAAACCTGGAAGGTCTGCCCACTAATGCAGGACGGGACATGTCGCCCCGTCCTGCTTGTACCGATAGGCCTCATCATGAACCTCGAAGGTAATAATATAATGGATGTAGATATTAAACGAATAGATGGTGTTTGGACGCTGGGGTATTCGCTTGATAAGCACACAATAAGCAGCACTCCAATCGGCTACAACGAATATGGACATATGCAGTTTGATACCGTAAGGCCGGAAGAAAAAAGCAAGGGTCAAGTCTTGTGTAGTGCATCTTTATTTTGTGATGATTCCCTATCCCCAGTTTAGCCCATAGCGAGCGGTGAGGTACGAACCGCACGGGAAGTCGCTCGATACGTGTGCATCCTATGGTGCGGTTCATTGGGGACTGCGGCGTTCACGGCTTTGGCTTAGATTGTCCGGTTTTTGGCCGGTGGGAGTTTCGTCTTACAGCTTTCACGATAGAAAACCGTACCCGCCCCGGCTCAGTCTATTGAAGTTGCGGTCGTCAATGTTAGTTTGAAAAGCTAAAAATCGACTTTTTCACGAGGAAGGAATATCCCTTTAATACAATTAGGGTTGATGATGGATAATTGAATGTGGTTATGGGTTCTAAAACCGGCACCGGGATAAAGCGCTTCGCCTTCCCAAAAGACAGCCCTGACAGAATCGAATTTAATACCTTCTGCTTGGGCTAATGCGACAGCGTAGCGAATCACCGCACAATCAAGATCACGCTTTTTGAAATTAACATCCGCCTCGCCAAACGGCCGGTTAGCGGGCAGTTCGTGATCCTCCAACCCACATACCATGTCGTCATAAGCGGCGCGCAGAAAATCCAGCCATCTCTTATCAAGCAAATCCAGGCAGTTGCCAAGGTCAATGACGGCGCCGATAACAAAAGGTTGATTAATTGTAGAGTTGCGGCGTTTACCGGCCTGTTCGGCATATTGGCGGGCGCGTTCGTCGCTGTTTTCCCAAAAATAAACCCCAGGGCCAAGCCAATCATAGCTGTTTGTGCTGGGCCGAAGCATGTCTTCGCCATTCAGCACCTTTTTGCCTACCGTTTCGTCAAGGCCATGAAAACCAAGGACAAAGGCAGGTTTTGACGAGTACACCTTATTTGCTTAGACGGCGGGCTTTGTCTTTTTCCAAGGTCTCTGCGGAAAAGAAGCGTTTCACATAATCGCCATTGGCATCGAGTATCTGCGCTTTTCTCAACAGCTCCGCTCGTTGCTCTTTCGTGCGGCCCTCAGAACCTTTACGGATAATTGTCGTTGCATTCGTAGCATCAAAAAACTGCATGTCCGCCTCCTGTTAGTATGGGTTGTTATATTTGTGCGCCGTGTTCTTGAGTAAACCAATGTAGAAGTTATAGTCGTCAATATAAACAATGGTTCACACACTCTTTGCTCCTAAAAGAAAAACCACCTGAGGGTGCTTTTTCCTACGGAAAAATCAATTTAACGATAATCCCTAAGGGTGAGCTGTAAATATAATTGTACGCCCAATGGGCGTATTTCACATTATGAAACATTGTTTCGCGATGTGAAATTTCATAATTATTTAAACCGACTATTGAGCTTTGCCAAGGAAATACAGGAATAGCCAGCAAGTAGCCTGGATGGAGCTTGCGGAATCCGGGGCTTCAAAGCAACGATCTGTTGTCAGCCCATTCTATGGACTCTATCGGCAGCAAGTCGCCGTGTTGATTTTGCATCCAAATGGGGTTAAAACCTACTTGGGCGAATACAATGCGCCACGCCCAGTTGAAAAGGATGCGGAACTTAATGAAAGTTTTGATTTGGAAAACAGCGGCAGTTCTCTTAATTTTAAAGGCCAACAATTGCCGTGGCGTAGTACCGCTCCTAGCGGACAGGTCATTATCGTTAGCCATTAGCCAGTTTGGGCAGGCGATCATGAAAAAATCCTTATACCCAAAGGGCATAAGTTTCGTTTGAGCAGACAAGCTGCTCAACTCAGCTTTAATGTTGAAGCAAGGGAAACCACTATGAAAGATAAAAATGCCGAACCTAAAATGTTTGTTTTTCAACACAGTAAAAATTTGCAAGAGCCTGTGTTTCACAAGAAGGCTGTGTTGCACAAACAGTTGTTTTTCACTTGGGCAGTTGCCGTTGGATTTTTTTTCTCCGCAGCTGTTGCCGCCAACAGCGCGGAGGTGGAAGCCGCCATTGATTTGATGAAGCAATCGCACACGGATCAATGCGAAAAAATAAAAATCAAGAAGGAACTTCTGATAGCCCATCAGCATCACGATCAAGCTAAATTAAAAGCCTTAGGCCCCGAACTTGATGCCATTAACAAACGCCTCAAACCGACGGAAGACAAATTAACAATTTTAAAATCCGCCATGATGAAAAACCCCGATGACGAAAGCGACTTTGCAACCGCCATGCTTTACTTGGACGCGTGCAATTGAACCGTCAACACGATTAGATGCACTTAACGCTGATCGGGTGGAGATGACGGGATTGCCCCCATCATTCCTCCCACACCACCGGGCATGCGGTTTTCCCGAGCAGGACGGGGCAACATGCCCCGTCCTGCTACTCGTTGTTCCGATTTGCTGGTGCGACACGTCCGGCAACTGCGCAACGCATTTCGCAAAGTAAGCAAGGGTCAAGTCTTGTACGGTGCGTTTTTATTTTATGCCGATTCCCAATCTCCAGTTTGGGAATCCAACTCCAGGTTTATCTTGGCTGTCAAGCATGGTAGACTAAATTTCAAATAGAAACAGGCCGCAATATCATGGCAGCGATTACATTTGATACTTTAAAATATGCCAATAGGCTTAAAGCTGCGGGCGTTCCTGATAAACAAGCTGAGGCTGAAGCCGAGGTGTTGTCCGAAGCACTTGAAGTTAATCTCAAGGAGTTGGTCACCAAGGAAGATTTGCATCGTGAAATGGAATCTTTGCGCCGTGATATAGATACTCGGTTTGTCCAAGTGGATGCGCATTTTGTTCAGCTTGAGCAGCGTCTGATTATCAAACTGGGGGCTCTTATGGCTTTATCCATCGGCATAGTTGCCGCTCTTGTTAAGCTGCTTTAAGTATCATTTTTATCGTTCCTTCGCTCCAGCGTTGCCGGCCCAAGCGTCTAATTAATCCCTCCAATCCTGCATAATGACCGGTACTTGAAATAGCAGCAATGTTCAGGGCGTACTCTACAGAGTTTACGTTAGGTTAAAAAACCATCAGCCTTGAATAACCTATAGTCCATGCTATGATGCCGAAATGATTGAATCATTTAAAGATCAAGCCAGTGAAGACCTATTCAATGGCGTTAATTCGAAAGCAGCCCGTAAAACTTGCCCTCAAATACTTTGGCAAGTTGCGGCAAGAAAACTGGATCAACTCGATTCTGTTCAATCTTTGGAGGAACTGAAAGTTCCCCCAGGTAATCGTCTTGAAAGTCTCTCTGGGGATAGAAATGCCAAGTACAGCATTCGCATCAATGAGCAGTATCGAATTTGTTTTATGTAGGGTAAATCAGGCCCCTATAATGTTGATGTAACCGATTACCATTAGGAGCGTATTATGGTTCGTATTCCAACCAATAGGGAGCCTACTCATCCGGGTGAAATGCTTCGGGATGAGTTTCTTGTTCCTATGAACATAAGCCCGCATGATCTTGCTGACGCAATCCATGTTCCCTATCAGTACATAGATGAGCTGGTAAGCCAAAAATGCGGCGTAACCCCAAGCATGGCTCTACGATTGGCCAAATTCTTCGGCGTGTCAGCGGATTTTTGGCTCAATTTACAAGTTCGGTGGGATCTTTTTAAGGCGCAAGCAATAGAAAAAAATGAGCTGGATTCAATTCAAGATTTCCACCACATGCAAAAACTAGCTTAGCTATTTGTATAATTTAATTGCGGATTGTCTGCTCTCCACAACTACGCTCGTCGCTGCTTGGCGGTACGGTTACGACGTTCTCCATTGAGCCCGAAAAGACATCTATTGTAGACGCTACCCTTGGTCGGATCAGGTCCTGTCGCAAAGCTTGCTTCAATTCGTCCTTGGCATTTGTGTAAATCTCAAACTGTTCGGCTGTCAGCACGCTACGCAAGGTATCGTCTTTCTGTTCCAAAATGGCTTGGATGTCGCGCATTTTAAGAAAACCCATGCTTGAGCTTTTTAATACCGGTTCTACTTTTTCTGCGTATTCCTGATTGATTTCCTGGACCTTGGTAACTTCATCCTGAGAGAGGTTGAGCTTTGTTTTCATGAAACGGGTTTGTGATGCCGCTCTTTCTGTCGGCGTGGAGTTGAGCAGGTAGGCCATATCGTCGGCATGTGCAATGGGAATGGACAGCGACAAACATAATGCAATTGTGCGTTTTAAGGTGCGCATCGTGTCTCCGGGGTAGTTAATTTATTCTATCATTGCCAGGTTCCAGCACTCATCGTTATACACGTAGTATCTACGGGCTGTCGTCATTCCGACAGTCTCTTATCTGGCGTTAGGCGAGAAACATGTCGATATGCAGACCTTCCAGGTTTTTAAAACATGGAAGGTCTAACTTGCAACATTCTGAACAGGTGGGACTTCGCCAGGCTTATTCCGGCCACGAGATTATCAGTTTAGACGGTTAAACCGCTCATGGCGTAGCCGAAGCCTGTCATGAGCTTGTCGAATGGGGCTCGCTACGAGCGGCTTACCCTCAGACCTTGTCCCCGCTTAAGTTGGTAGCAGAAACCTTTAAGCCGCTCGCCAGACATAAGTCGCCATCGCGCTTGGCGGCAGGGTGGCTATTGCATTTTTCCCTTGAAATTGGATAGTAAAGGATCGTGCTTCAGCAGCCTCATTAAGTGCTATCAGAACGATGTAGCCCTCGGGCGTCAGAAAAGCCACATTCGGCAATGACGCTTGTTCAGCGGAATAGATCCTCACCGAACCGGGGCGTACGAATTTCGCGGCATGGCCGATCACATAGTAAGCGACGTTGCGGGTAACCTCTTCGCCTAGGGTCAAAGCACCGACGCAACGGGCCTCGCCTCCTAGGGTATGAGGACAGCAAAACGGGTCGGAGGCCAGGTTCCATTCGAGCACGATTCGGCTCCAATTGCGTATCGAACCGATCAGCACGTTTTTCACATGCCAGATTAAATCCCCGCCGAACTGCCCGTCCGATCCCACCCATTGCTCGGTGAAATACAGTTTCATTTCCGGGTAAGCCTGATGCACCTCGGAAAGAACCGAAATATCGCCTCCGTAGAGATGCCAAGCCGATCCGGTCAGATAACGGCGCGCTTTTACATCGGCGAAAACTTCCAAAGGATACTCCGGGACATCGCAATTGTGGTCCCAGCAGAACAGTTCCACATCGGCCAATCCGGCTGCCTGCAAAGCCGGTCCCAGATGATTTTTGATAAACTCGGCCTGCTCGCTCGCTTCCATGATCATGCTGGGTTCGTTTTTGAGGTTCAAGGGTTCGTTCTGTGGGGTGATGGCATGGACGGTAATGCCTCGATCCCGCATGGCTTGCAGATATTTGACCAGGTAATCGGCGTAAGCAGCGTAGCAATCCGGCCTCAGTTTGCCGCCGACGAAGCTCCGGTTGGTCTTCATCCAGATTGGCGCCGACCACGCCGTAGCCATGAGCCTGATCTCCGGATTAATAGCCAAAATTTCCTGCAACAGGGGGATAACTTCAACATCCCCGGCCTCTATATCGAAACGGACCAGTTCGGGATCCGGTTGTCCATCCGGCCTGTCGTTATAGGAAAAGCTGCGTTCGCTCAGATCCGATGCACCGATGCTCAGACGCAAAAAACTGACGCCGATGCCGTCGCCGTCGGGCAAGAACAATTCCCGTAACAACGCACTACGCTCGGAAGCCGGCAAGCGACTGATCAGCATCGCGCTGCCCCCGGTCAAGGAAAACCCGAATCCCTCGATGACCTGATATTTCCGTTCGCTGTCCACCGTTATGACCGGGAAATCATTGGCGTTGTCGGCAAAGCAAAGATCATCGACCTGCCGTTGCAGCAACAAGGTTTGGTCGGCGCGGGTCAGCCATACCGCCAAAGAACAATGATCCGGAATGGAATCATAAGGATTGCTTTGTTCAGACATGGAAGTCCCTTTGGCGAAACAACTTTGCATTATAGATTATGAGACCTGAGAGCTTGAATAATCGCTTTACTTCGGAGCGTATCGAGCGATTCGATCCGAAGACCTTTATACCGCAACCGCATTACCCACTATCCGATCAACGCTCCCCGTTCTCAAAAACCACTACCGCCCGGTTATTGACCGAATAAAAAGCTTCGCGCACCGATTTTTGGTGTTTTGGAAGCACAATATCCTGCGGTGAATGCAGCGAAGTGTCCAAGGCCAGATGCCATGTTCGACCGGCAATAACCGGCAATTCAATGCGAAGCTGTTGGTCCGACATGTTCATTGCAACATGCAAGTCGGGTTCGTCGGCTTCAATGCCCGCCAGGGTAAAAGCCAACACCTTCGCTTCATGATCGTCCCATAGCGGCTTATCGATTTCAGTGCCGTGCCATTGAATTTCGGCTATACCCCGGCCATTGACAGGTTTTCCGGTCAAAAAACGCCGCCGCATAATGGCCGGATGCCGTTTGCGCAACGCGATCATCAGTTGGACAAAACGCAGCATATCGGCATTCTGCTCGGTCATGCTCCAGTCTATCCAGGACAATTCGTTATCCTGGCAGTAGCAGTTATTATTGCCGTGCTGGCTGTTTAATAACTCGTCGCCCGCCAATAACATGGGCACGCCCTGACTGAGCAGCAACATGGCGAAAACATTTTTCACTTGTTGTCGGCGCAAGGCCAGAATGCCCGAATCGTCGGTGTCCCCTTCAATGCCGCAATTAAAACTTAAATTATTATTGCAGCCGTCCTGATTGTATTCACCGTTGGCGCTGTTATGTTTCTCGTTGTAGCTGAACAAATCGTACAGGGTAAAACCGTCGTGACAGGTGACGAAGTTGATGCTGTTAATCGGCAGCCGGCCTTTGTGCTCGTACAAGTCGTTACTGCCGCACAGCCGGGTTGCCAACTCGTTGACCAGCCCTTTATCGCCACGCACAAAACGCCGGATGACGTCCCGATACCTGCCGTTCCATTCGGCCCAGCGGTAACCGGGAAAACTGCCGACCTGGTACAGTCCAGCGGCGTCCCAGGCCTCGGCAATCAACTTGGTTTTGGCCAGCTGCTCCGAAAGCTCGATGCCCCAAAGCAAAGGCGGATCTTGCAGCACCTCGCCGCCCTCTCCTCGCGCCAAGGCGCTGGCCAGATCGAAACGAAAGCCGTCGACATGCATTTCCCTGACCCAGTATTCCAGGCAGCTGATAATAAAGTTGGCCACCAGCGGATGATTGGCGTTTACGGTATTGCCGCAGCCGGTATAGTCGTGAAGAATGCTTTTGTCGAAGTGGTCGTGATGATAAAAAATATCATCGCCTATGCCCCTGAAATTGATGATCGGGCCGTCTGCACCGGCCTCTGCGGTATGGTTGAAGACAACGTCCATAATGACGCCCATGCCTGCCTGATGCAGCGCTTTGACCAGATCGCGAAACTCATGGACATGGGTTCCCTGTTCCGGGGTCACGCAATAACCCGGATGCGGACTGAAAAAACTGTGGGTGCTGTAGCCCCAGTAGTTTTTCAGCCCCAAATCGGCAGTGTGCCTGGGAACATCCTGCTCATCGAAAGCCATGACCGGCAACAGCTCAACGTGCGTGATACCGAGTGCTTGCAAGTAAGGGATTTTTTCGATCAATCCGGCAAACGTGCCCGGATTGGCCACCTTTGAAGAAGGATGCCGCGTAAAGCCGCCGACATGCAGTTCGTAAACAATGGCTTTTTCGCTGCGTATGCGTAGCGGCACATCGCCTTCCCAATCGTAACGATCGTCGACGACAACGCATCGCATCGCGGTCAGTCTATTGTCGCCCGGCATGCATGCCGCCTTGCGGCTCCAACGTTTATGACTGACCGCACGCACCCAAGGATCAATCAGTTGCTTGTTCTTATCAAAATGCAATCCCGCTTCGCGGACTTGATTAGGCCCGTCCATGCGCCACGCATACCATGTACCGGCCGGCAATCCGGTCACGTAAACATGCCATGAAAAAAAAGTACGATTAACGTCTTCCTGCAACACGATGGTTTGAAAGGGCTCATCGCAGTCCGAGGTCTCAAACAGCAACAATTCAACATGCGTCGCATAACGACTGAAAATGGAAAAATTAACACCCTTGTTTTTAGCCCTGGAGCCGGAAGGATAAGGATTTCCCGGCCTTAACTGGTATTCTTTTTTATGCATATCCTCATCTCGCGCTTTGTAATCGCAAAGCTTACTTAAATCACTGGGGTTGTCTTCAGTTGAAAACAGGCTCTTATAGTCGCTATTATCCAAAGCCACCGGCTGCAAGGCAAAGGAATTTAAAATTCATTGATAAATAGTACCGGTTCTTAACCGTTTGAATTCATACAAATACAACCACTTTTAAAATACGGTTTCCGTCTACCGCAATAACAAACCGGGCAACGGCCGATAAACGGCCGATAAGCAGACCTTCCAGGTTTTAAAAACCTGGAAGGTCTAACTGGCAACGTTCTGATGACGACTTTTGGGCTGCGTTGTGTATAAAAACGAGTGTAGAGCATGGGAATGAGGAGTTTATGTTTAGGGACGTTATTACCGACCATAGCCTACATCTCTGAAAGAATATCCAACGCCTCGGACAGTGTAGAAACCCCGTGAATCTGCAAACCCTCAATCGGCTTTTTAGGCACATTAGCCTTGGGAATAACCGCCTTCTTGAAACCGTGTTTTGCCGCATCGTTAAGCCGCGCATGGCCGTTCGCTACCGGCCTGATTTCGCCGCTCAGGCCGATTTCGCCGAAAAAGAACGCATCATGCGGAATGACTTTATCCCTCAGGCTGGAGACGACGCCCACCACGATGGCTAAATCGGAACTGGTTTCGGTCACCTTAATGCCGCCGACCACATTGGCGTAAATCTCATCGTTCGCGGTAAAAATGCCTCCGTGCCGGGACAGCACCGCCAGCAACATCGCCAGACGATTTTGGTCGAAACCCACCGCCAGCCGCCGGGGATTGCCGTATTGACATTCGGTCACCAACGCCTGAATTTCCACCAGCAGCGGCCGCGTCCCTTCCCACAGCACGGTAACCACGCTGCCAGACGAGGGTTTGTCCGGACGGTTTAAAAACATCGCCGAAGGATTTTTAACCTCTTTTAGCCCGGTGCTGTCCATCGCGAAAAAGCCTAACTCGCCGACGCTGCCGAAACGGTTTTTGTCCGCCCTTAACACCCTGAACCGGGCGTCATCGGTCGATCCCAGCATCACTTGGGTATCGACAATGTGGCTCAAGGTCATCGGTCCCGCCAGCGATTGATCCTTGGTCACATGGCCGACCATAAAAATCGACACATCATGCTTTTTGGCATATTGGGTCAAATAACTGGCCGACTCCCTGACCTGAGAAACCGATCCCGGCGCGGACTCCGTATCCTGGGTATGCATGACCTGAATCGAGTCGATCACCAGAATTTGCGGCTTGATCTCATCCATCACATCGCAGATGCGCTGCACCGAGGTTTCGGCCAGCATCATGATCTTGTCCGCAGGCAGTTTGAGCCGGTGCGCCCGCTCGGCAATCTGTTGCAGCGACTCCTCGCCGGACACATACAGCACGCTGACGCCGCGCGCGGCAATATTGGCAATCGCCTGCAACAACAGCGTACTCTTGCCTGCGCCCGGCGCTCCGCCGATCAGCACCACGCTGCCGCAGACGATGCCGCCGCCCAGAACGCGGTCGAATTCGGAAATCCCGCTGAAAATCCGTTCCGCCTGGGAAAGATTAACATCCGACAGTAATTTGACCTCGGACCGGCTTCCGGCATACCCTGCCTTGCGGCCGGCACGTTCCGGCCCGCCCAGCCTGACTTCCTTGATAGTGTTCCATTCGCCGCAACTGGTGCATTGCCCGCCCCAGCGGGGATAATCGGCGCCGCACTGATCGCAGACAAATGCGGTTTTTATTTTCTTGCTCATGTTAGTCAACATGCCTTTCGGCTATTAAATTGCCCGTGACTATACCCCTTTCCGGTGTCGATAATCGCTGGTATTGCTCCGCATCCGGCCGACCCTGCAAATACGATGCGCCGGGATCGATGATAAACCGCGCATCCATCGCCGTGCGTCCCAGCAACATGCGAAAACTCATACTGTCCCGATTGGTCAGCGTCATTTCAGCTTTTATCACCGACTGCCCCAGAACCAGCTGGGTTTCTATCACATAGCGGCGCTGTTTATGTCCGCCGGAATCCATAACCAGTCGACGGTCTTTAACCTGTGCATGACATTCAACCCACACATCGCAATTTTTTTGCAAGGGATGAATCGCAAACATCACCCAGCGTTGACCGTCTTTTCGATAAGGTTCGATAGAGAATGCGTGCAAAGCCGATGACCGGGCCCCGGTATCGATTTTTGCCTTAATCCCCGCCAGCTTAAGCTCCGGCAGCCCCACCCACTCGCGCCAGCCCAACATCGGTTTGTGTATCATCTGTGTAAAGCCTTAATCTAAAGTTATACTTTAAGGACGACCAACCGGTCGCCCCTACAACACCGGTAAAATGTGCGCCATTATGCTTGAATACTTAAGCCAGATAAAAATATTTATCAACAGGGATAAACCATGTCCGAATCACTGAGTTACGCTTCCGAAAAATCAGGCTTGCCGCCCGGCTCGCTGGTGCATGTCGGCGAAGTGCATGAGCACGAACATAAAATCACCGTCATCGATTACAACAAATCAACGCTAAGCACGCGCACCATCAAGACCATTGAAGAACTGCTGCCGTACAAAACCACCGATACCGTCACCTGGGTGATTATCGACGGCCTGAAAAACGTTTCAATTATCGATGCGATAGGACAATATTTCGATATTCATGCGCTGGTGCTTGAAGATATTCTCAACACCCATCAGCGCCCGAAATTCGAGGAATTTGACGACTATTTGTATATCGTCATCAAAGCGATTTCACTGGCCGCCGATGAATTTAACGTCGAATATGAGCAGGTCAGTTTATTGCTGCTGGATAAATTCGTGTTCACCTTCAAGGAAAAGCCCGATGCGCTATTCGACCCGCTGCTCAGTCGGCTTAACAACGCTAAAAGTCATATCCGGAATCTCGGCACCGATTACCTGACCTATATCATCATGGATACCATCGTCGATGAGTATTTTGCCCTGCAAGACACCTTCGATGAACTGATTGAAAGCGTTGAAGATGAGTTGCTGTCGGACCCGTCGGCGCAAACGCTGGGTACCATCCAGAAAATCAAGCGCGAATTGATTTTCTTGCGCCGAAGCGTATCGCCCATGCGGGAATTGCTGGCCTCCATTCAGCGTAGCGAATCGCAGCTGCTTAATGACAAAACCAAGCGCTATTTTGGCGATATATACGATCACGTGATTCGCGTAACTGAAGCCATGGAATCCTACCGGGACTTGATCGCCGGTATGCTGGACATTTATTTATCCAGCGTCAGCAACAAAATGAACGAAACCATGAAAATACTGACCGTGTTTGCGTCCATTTTCATACCGTTAACCTTTATCGCCGGGGTCTACGGCATGAATTTCGAGTACATGCCGGAGCTGAAATGGAGATGGGGCTACCCGGCGTTGTGGGCGGTATTTATCGGCGTGTCGGTATTTTTGCTCAGGTTTTTCAAGAAAAAGAACTGGCTTTAGCTACGTAAAATTTACCGACATGTACCGATTCTAAATCTGTAGACTTAAAGTGGCCCCTGTCCAATGTTTTGCTTTGTAACACGGGCAATCCCCGGCTTGATACGAACATCGCCGGAGCTCTTGCCAACTTTCGTTTTAACTTTGCAGGCACAGAAACATGAACGAAATCTCGATTCAGCGCTTACGCACACATGTCTATGAACTTGCCGGCAAAATCGGCGAGCATAATATTTTTCATCCGGATGCGCTCCATGCGGCGGAGGCTTATATTACGCAAGAATGGCGGCAGCAAGGCTATGACGTCCGCAAGCAAACTTATACCGCGCAAGGCATTGAATGCGCCAATCTTGAAATCACCCGCACCGGTAACAGCCGTAGCAACGATGTCATCCTGATCGGCGCTCATTACGATTCAGTCCTTGGCAGTCCGGGCGCTAACGATAACGGCAGCGGCGTTGCCGCATTGCTGGAACTTTCGCGCTTGTTCAAGGATGTTGCGCCTGAAACCAACCTGCGTTTCGTCGCTTTTGTGAACGAAGAGCCGCCTTTTTTCTTCTGGCCGAGCATGGGCAGCATGGTGTATGCCAAAGCAGCCCGGCAACAGGGGGACCCGATACGTTTTATGATCTCGCTGGAGACCGTCGGCTATTATCGGAACCAGCGAGGCAGCCAAACTTATCCGCCTTTGCTGAAGCATTTTTATCCCGATACCGGCAACTTCATTGCGTTCGTTTCCAACTTGCGCTCCCGGCACATCTTGCGGGACTGTGTACAGGCGTTTTCCTCGGCGACGAATTTTCCGCTGCAATCCATCGCCGCTCCTGCCATTGTGCCGGGAGTGTCCTTGAGCGATCAGCTGGCGTTTTGGCGGCACGGTTACAAGGCTTTGATGATTACCGATACCGCTTTCTACCGTTACCCCTATTACCATACGGCTCAGGATACGCCGGATAAGCTCGATTACGAGCCGTTTACAGAAATGACCAACGGGCTGTTTTTAATGTTATGCCGATTGGCGAACGCAATACAATAAAGCCCGGAACCGTCCCATTGACCATTGCCGATAAGCCCGAGGTTTCGATATGGATGAGGACTTACCCTGTACGTTGATCACCTGGGAAGATGTCTACCGTTTATGCCGCCGACTGGCTCAACAATTACGCCAGGCAAATTTCCGGATCGATGTCATCGTCGCCATAGCGCGAGGCGGTTATATACCGGGACGGCTTTTGTCGGATATGCTCGGCATCCATGACCTGACCGGCTTCAAAATCGAGCATTACCAAGGCGCTTATAAACAGCATCAGGCCTATGTTAAATGTGAATTAAGAGCTAAATAGAAGCCAGCTCACCGGTTGGGCTAGAATATTGGGAAAGACACGACTCTCCCCAATCCTCAAAGTAAGCGATGAACTGGCAAGAACAATTAATAACAATTTACCTG
>Ga0208118_100026_pt1 | contig 127076 bp, 107 predicted proteins | sample LakWasMet34_HOW6_2_FD_183876 | JGI IMG/M metagenome (GOLD analysis project Ga0208118, IMG submission 183876) | Freshwater sediment methanotrophic microbial communities from Lake Washington under simulated oxygen tension - Sediment Metagenome... | ecosystem: Environmental > Aquatic > Freshwater... | reverse complement strand
CTCTTCCATGCCTACCCAGTCTTCTATGCCGCTCAGCACGGCACATAAGACAATCATTAAAATATCGCTCAGCTTGTGCAGCTTGTTTTTCGTTTCCCGGCGTGGGTCTTTGAGGTCTTGAAAATACGGCATCGGATTGGGCAACATCCTTGTTCTCTCTGCAAATCGTTAATTGTATGCTCCTTTACCTGTCAAAAGCGAGATAGCGCGATTGCCCTGTATTAAATGCTCGGATTGTGGCGTTCGTCAGCTGAGTCCGTTATCCGATGCCGTCATTTACAATCACCTTTCAGGTGAGCACACGCTTGGTGTTTACCCGCTTATGGCGGATGACACTTGTTATTTTTTAGCCGTCGACTTTGATGAGGCTGACTGGCAAGAGGATGCACAGGCCTTTGTCCAGTCTTGTCATGAGCTTGGTGTTCCGGCAGCTCTCGAAATCTCGCGTTCTGGCAAGGGTGCTCATGTATGGATTTTCTTCGCAAGTAACATTTTTGCCCGCGACGCCCGCCGTCTAGGCACTGCTATCATCAGTCATACCTGTTCCCGAACTCGCCAATTGAAGCTGACGTCCTACGACCGGCTGTTTCCTAACCAGGATACGATGCCTAAAGGTGGCTTTGGTAATCTGATTGCACTGCCATTGCAGAAGAAACCTCGTGAGAATGGGTTTAGTGTGTTCGTAGACAGCGCTTTAAAGCCATATCCGGATCAGTGGGGATTTTTAGCTGCCATCCGACCGATGCCAGTCGCTGATATTGAGCCGACCATTCTGCGAGTGATGGGTAATGCGCATCCTTTGGATGTGACTTTTATTGACGAGGAAGATCATAAAGAGCCATGGAAGCGGGCCGATATTCAAAACGCGAAACTCGTCGGACCGATGCCCAATTTGCTGACAGTCACGCTAGCCAATCTCGTTTATTTCGAAAAAGCCGAGCTTCCCCAACCACTGGCAAACCGCCTAATCCGTCTTGCCGCTTTCCAGAACCCCGAGTTCTACAAATCACAGGCGATGCGGTTCCCGGTATGGGATAAACCGCGTGTCATAGGCTGCGCTGAAAATTACCCAAACCACATTGCACTGCCGCGCGGTTGCCTGGATGCAGCACAGAACTTACTGAAGGAAAACGGTATTCAATGCGATTTACGGGATAAGCGCTTTGAGGGGCAATCAATCGACATTGCTTTCGCTGGGACATTGCGCTCCGATCAAGAGGCAGCAGTCACCGAAATGTTGCAGCACCCTGCCGGTGTGTTCTGCGCTCCAACTGCGTTTGGTAAAACGGTCACAGCGGCAGCGTTGATTGCCCGACGCGGTGTCAATACTCTAATTTTGGTGCATCGTACCGAACTTCTCAAACAATGGCAGGAACGGCTGCAGTCTTTTTTGGGTGTGGGCAAGGGTGTTGTTGGAACCATTGGCGGAGGCAAGTCCAAGCCGACGGGTAAAATCGATGTTGCGGTGATGCAATCATTGTCTCGGCAGGGTGAGGTCAATCCATTGGTAGAAAACTACGGACATGTCATTGTCGATGAGTGCCACCATGTCGGGGCAGCTTCGTTCGATGCTATTTTGAAGCGGGTCAAGGCGAAATATGTATTAGGTCTTACCTCCACCCCCGTACGCCGGGATGGTCAACAGCCAATCATCTTCATGCAATGCGGACCTATCCGATATACGGCCGCCAAGCCACTGAATGCGCCGAGCGATCTGGAAGTCCTGCCACAGATGATTTACAAAACAATCGATCTACCACAGGAAGCTGCCATTCAGGATGTGTTTCGTCACATTGTAAATGATGAAGAGCGAACAACGGCGATTGCTAGCGAAATTGCTGCAGCCTTTAATCTGGGCCGAAAGGTATTGGTACTCACCGAGCGGACTGATCATCTGGATGCTATCTTCGCTGCGTTGACTGGGAAGATACCACCGCCCTTTGTGCTGCACGGGCGAATGCGGAAAAAACAGAGAGCCACTTTAATTAAGGTGCTTGATGAGCTACCACCCGATGAACCTCGGGTTCTGTTAGCCACTGGAAAGTTGGTTGGTGAAGGCTTCGATCATCCTCCGCTGGATACGCTGGTGTTGGCAATGCCGATTTCATGGAAGGGCACCTTACAGCAATACGCTGGCCGATTACACCGTGAACATGCAACTAAAACTGACGTGCGGATTATCGATTTCGTCGACACTGGGCACCCGACGCTACTGCGAATGTGGGACAAGCGTCAACGCGGATATCGGGCGATGGGCTACCGAATGACCGATCAATCGGCATTCAAATAATGATGCAGCGTCTAGAAATGAATGGCAGAATTTACTACGCGGCCTCGCTAACGTTTAACGATCTTTTTACAAAAGACTGCCAATTAAATATTAAAGACACATTACTTTCTTGGCTACACAATCGCTCCTCTTTAAATTTGTTTCAGCGCCACCCAGGGTAGAGGTTATTCAAGCGTGTTTGTCAGATCTCCCATGCTTTCCCGTACGCCTGACAATGGTTCCAGATTAAACCGTCGCGTAATAAATTTGACGATCGAGGTGGTGTCGTAAAGCGTATTGTCGATGTGATGTTTTTTCGCAAACGGCGAAATAAAAATAGCCGGAATACGCGTGCCGGGCCCCCAACGATCCGCTTGGGGTGGCGGGACATGATCCCAAAAGCCGCCATTTTCGTCATAGGTAACAATGATGAACATATTCGGCCACTGCGGACTGGCTTGTAGTTGCTTAACCACGTCAGCAATATGAGCATCGCCCGACATCACGTCGGTATACCCCGGATGCTGATTCAAGCTACCTTGAGGTTTATAGAAAACGACCGCCGGTAACGTGCCGTTGGCTATATCCGTTTGCAGATCCGTGTAGTCTTTTAAATGTTGGGCACGTTGTGCCCGACCAATCTCCGTGCTGGGGTCAAAGCGGCTAAAGTAGTTAAAAGGCTGGTGATGGGCCTGAAAATTGGCAGCGCCATTCGCTTTGTTAAAAATTACCTGGCGTGGCTGTTCCGGGCTTTGCGTTCCATCGATCAGCGCCAAGCGCCATGCTCCGGCATACCAGGCCCAGTCGATATGTTTTTCCGACAAAGTATCGCCAATGGTTTTTTCGGTCTGCGGCGCAAGTGGCGCTGCAGCGCCTTTGGCATTCATATCGGCCAATAGGGCTTTGCCGTTTTGTGCGGGTGGCGTACCGCTGGGCTGGAATGGCGGTTGCGTCAGATCGACGGCATAGCTGCGGTGAGTCATCGGATCGGCAGGCGTGAAATTAAAGTCTCCCGCATAGTCTGGTGCCGCCTGCATCGCGCTACCGGGTTTGACTGCTAATTGCCCGGTATGCGGGTCCAGTATCGAAATACGGCCATCAGGCGCTTTGTCCATCGAAGGCGTGCAGGCGCAGACCAGCCAGAAATGATTCAAAAACGATCCGCCATATGCAGCCATAAAAAAATTATCGGCCAGGGTGTACTGCCGAGCTAATCGCCACATTGCCATGTTGGAGCCATCGTAATACCCCATCGTCAATCCGCCGGCATTGGAAAAGGCCGCAAATTGGTCATTACGGCCGGCGTGAATTTGTAATTGATGGTTATAAAAACGGTGCGTCAAATCTGGCGAGGCAGCCTGAATCCCGTGCACCGAGGGCGAACCTCCGGGCGGTGCATCGATCTGAAACGGTTTATTGGGCAAACTGCCGACAAAGGTCCAGTTTGGATCATGACTGTTCCAGACCGTTGGCAGGCTAGGTAATAGGGTTTTGCCGTCGCGGTCGCGTTGTAAATACGTATCAGGCTGAGCCAAGGCATTGGCGATGCCATTGGCGCCCGGAAACAAGCCGTAAAGATTATCGAAGCTACGGTTTTCGGCGTAAATCACCACGATGGTTTTGATCTTCTCGAGTCTGGATTCAGTGCCTATCTGATCTGGACTGCTGTTTGGGGATGCCTGATGAGTACTGACACAGCCAACGACTAGCAGTGAAAAACCGGTCAATAATCCGATTGAGGCGCGGCGATATTTGATGGGCATGTTATTTAAAATTTGAAATAAAAGCATTAACAGACTGTTGAAAAAGCACCGTCCGAGGCGGCACGTGAGCTACTTTAAGGTTCCGATCGCATCTTTTCAGCTTAAATTCGTAATCTCCTGAGGAAGTGTACCTGAAAAAATCAGCGCCCTCAGCATTTTGGGTCATGTTGACGGTGATCAATTCGATTCCGGCAAAAACAGCGCTATCAGGTCAATTTTCATACTTTGGCAGACCAGATTCGGCTTTGTCATAAAAAAGTCATCTTATTGTCGAATAATGTTGACATCACAACAGGTACTTCTGAGTTGTATTTAGAGGTGCTTAAAGCCGTGTCCCAATATTTCATAGCAAAGGTATTTGCCTGTATCTGTTTTATGTCGTCAGAAGAAGAAATCATAGAAATCGAAAAAAAACAGAACATTTCCGTACGCTTGCATCACCATGACCGCAATGCGATCAGGACGGTTGCCGCCCGCCTTTTTGTACGGGAGTCGGAGATTTACCGCTTGGCCGTCAATAATTTCATCAGCAACTTCAGCAAGTTGGATGACGAGGAATGTAGCGGCAGCGATTTGCTGCCGTTGTTTATCAAGTATCGAGCGGAATTGATTCACAGCCTGGGTTTAAAAAAACAACAGTTGTTTAAGACCATCAACAACGGCAATGTGCATCCGGACAAGTTCGTTGCCATGGCCGACATTGAATTGCTGCTGATGCCGCAACAGCAAATGCGCGGGCGTTTGTTGCAAATCGAAGAAGCTCAGGCCTACAAGCAGCTTGATACTAACATCTGGCTCGAAAATTATTTTATCGAGAAATACGGCTTGCAGAAAGATTTCGAGGAATGCTTTGAAACCTTCGATAAGGGCTGAGCCTATTCAACTACACCTCGACAACAGGTTAATACTGTTCTAGGCGGGAAAATCGCGCAGGCCTCTCTTCCCTGTCTTCCCGCCGATCTGCGCTGACCTTCAATCGCGGCTTGCAGTCGCCCCCTGCAATCAATACGGCGCTCGAAATTAGCCACGACCATCCCATCGGAGGTCGGAAATAGTCTGCGAGAGACATAACTACTCCGTTAGTATCTTAAGAATATCTGGCAACGTAATACATTACCTGAAATTGTCATCGTCCTGTAACCCCTGCATCGCGTTTGATGTGGATAATGCGCACCTGTTGAAGGCATCCGGAGCGGATGCGGATCGACAGGGAAGGCTGGAAGCAATCGGGCCGCGCAATGAATTGAAGTCTCTCGGGGCGGATCGTTGACGTTGGGCTAAATAACTGAGGGAACTTACGGGGAGCGGAAAAGCAGTGAATAGGGAATGAGATAACGGATCGAAAAATGGTAGCGGGGGCAAGGCGCTTTTAGGAGCAGGGACTGCTTGAAAAAGACCTTTAGCGAGTTCAGGACGGGCGGTTCCCTGGAAAGTGTTTATATCGCAGTTAAATCAACAGTGTGTGAAGCTAAACCCGCCGAGAGGCGGTGCGTAAAGCCGCGAGTTTTGTTGCCCACCAGTGCAAGACAGCCGAGCTTTTATCTTATGCATAAATCTTTCAATTTTTTAACCCAATAAGACATAAAATTATGAAACATTTAAAAAAATCTTTAGCCGTAGCGGCTTTGCTGGCTTCGGCGGGCGCAGCCAACGCCAGCATCGCAACCGGAAGCAACACAAATTCAGAATTGCTTCTGTCGGTGTATGACAGTTCACGGGCACTGACATTCACGCTGGATTTGGGCGTGACTATGGGCCAGATTGTGACCGTTGGTACTACCCCAGCTTTCAATAATGCGTTAAATCTGAGCTTTGACCTGAATGCATTGACTGCTTCATCTACCGGTGCGCAATGGTCTACTTTCGCGACCGGCTTAAATGCAGCAACAACGAAATACGGCATAGTAACTGCGGGAACTGCTGGCAAAATATTGGCGACTGGTCAAGACGTTAGTCCGGCAAAATTCGCGACAGCAACCGTAGCAGGTTCTGCTCTAACTAATATCACAAATCATTTAAATCAAGTTAACACCGGTGCGGTGGCGGATAATGCAGGTACAGCTCTTGGTATCTCCGCTCAAAACTTGAGCTCGATCGTTGCCGATGGTGATACCCAAAACACTGGACAGCACAATCAGGCTCTTCCATTCGCTACGCTTTTCGGTGGGAAATCTGATGCCTTCGCCGATGTCGCCTATGACCAAGCCGCTAAATTCTATTTTTACAACAGCGGAACATCGATACTGTCGGCTCTTCAATCATGGAAATTGACTGGCAATACCCTGACCTATGCGCCAGCTGTAGCTGCCGTGCCATTGCCTGCCGCAGTCTGGCTGTTTGGCGCCGGTTTGATGGGCATGCTGCGTTTGAATCGCCGTAAAGGCTTCAGCGTCGCTATTTAAAGTGATCAAGGAAGGAGTTGGTTAATAATTCCTTCCTTATCAATTCAGTTACTCAATCAAAAGGTAAATCCAATGAAAAAAACCATATTAGGCGTGGCGATAATCTCCGCGCTAACGGCAACCAGCGCCCAGGCGGTGATCAATGTCGACGGTAACGGTGTGCCCATCATCAACCCGGTTGATACCAACATCCTGTATTTGTCAGGTGCCTCGGCAGCAGAGAAATTTCTTGAAAAAGTGCTCACCGACTCTACAGTGCCGGCCGCGGATCGTATCTGCAATACCAGCCAAAAAAGCTATAAATTTCAAGACGGCACCGGCGCCAGCACAACTCCGGGCACACAACAGTACGCCTATTTGTGCGAAAGGGCATCCACTAACGCTTCTTTACCAAGCAACAAAGCGAATATCCTGATTTACAAACGCAGTGCCGGCGGTTCGGCTTTTGGCGTAAGCCCAATTGTCGCTGAAGCAAACGGTGATTCGGTCAATGCAGCTATCGAGTTTTTGAAAATCAACTCGGCTTGCACTGTTGCTACATCAGCGGTGGCAGGAACAGCAACCACCGCCCCCGTGCTGGGATTGATCAATTGCGCTTATAACCCAGCCGATGCAACTACATTCGTAACGCATATTCCGGATTTCGGTATCTCCGATGTCGACCCAGGTCAATTTAAGGGTAGCAATGCGCCGATTAATACGGCTACCGGCGTTCCTTATGCAGACATCAGTTCTGCCGATGTGGCGAAGCTGACCGTGAAAAGTGCTTCTGTGAACACCTTTGGCGTGCCCGTCACCAAGAAGCTGTATTTCGCGCTGCAAGCTGCCCAAAAAGCCACTAACGCTATACCTTCTACCTGTGCAATTGGCGATGAAACTGAAGCCTGTATGCCTAGCTTGAGCTCGGCGCAGATTGCTTCAATCCATGCCGGTAACATCATTGACTGGAACCAATACAAAGTAAATGGCGTCGGTTTGTATGATTGGGTCAATACTCCTGCAAACAATGCGACTGCTTATCTGCCGGGCGCTTCTTATCTGCACACCTGCCGCCGCGAAAACGGTTCCGGCACGCAAGCACAATCCAATATCAAATTCCTGGGTAATCCATGTACTGCGGCTGCTACTGCACCAGCGTCTGACGCTGTCGTTCAGGGATATGCCGAGGGCGATGGCCTGGCTATGGTTCACGAAAACAATACCTCTGGCATTGTTGACGAATGCTTAAATGAACTGGAAGACGGCACCAATACGGTTGGCACCAAATTTGATAATACATGGGGTGTTCGTTGGGCGGTCGGTATCCAGTCGCTGGAGAAAAAAACCAGCACTGCTGGCAAATACCGCTTTGTCAAAGTGGATGGTGTAGCGCCTACGCTGGCTAACGTTGTTAAAGGCAAGTACCGCGATTGGGCGGAAAACACGTTCCAATATGGCACTAGCCACGTCTTTTCTGCGAACGCGACTGAAAACGCGGCTCTGAAGTCATTGACAGATGCTGTGATCAAATCAGCCGGTGCACCTGAAGTCATGGCCGCGTTGAACAATGGTTTCACCCATACGTTCACAACAGCAAAAGGCGCCTACTTGGCGGTACCTACCAACTATGCTATCGAACCTTTCGGCGCGTTAAATACGGCTAGACCGGTTAGTCCGTACAGTCATGCGACTTCTGCTGTATCGGCTGACGCTTGCCGCGCGCCTACCGTTTATAGCGATGGCAGCATTTCACCTGCTGGCGCTGTTTCAGGTGATTCTGGTCTGTAAGGAAAGTCTTAGAGCTGGGGCAATCCCGGTTTGGGTCAGGGACGACTCAAAAAATCAGTGAAACCAGCCGTTTTCGGACGGCTGGTTTTTTGCTTTGCAGGGAAAGTGAATCGATGAAGACGCGCCAGTTGGAAAATCGCAGTATTTGTCACTCAGTCGTCATGCGCACTTGTTAAAGTGCACGGAAATTCCGGTTTTCAAGGCAAAACCGACGCTATCAATGGAAAAAAAACAGATTATGCGGGTGAATAAAATCATGCCGGCCGGGCTGTTGTCATGGCTGGCCGTTTGTGTTTTGGCAATGGCATTTGACGCCTATGGAGAGGAAAAAACTCAGGAGGCGGCGCCGGAAGCCAATGCAGCCGAAGAACAGCAAAATGCGCCGCAGCAGCCCGCCAGCTTTGATTTGCTGGAACTGCGCGTTAAGGGGAACACCCTGTTGAACAAGAATGAATTGTCGCGCACCGTTTATCCCTTTTTAGGACCCAAGAAAAACATCGACAGCGTGGATAAGGCGCGCGAGGCGCTGGAGAATCTCTACAAAGCCAAGGGCTATCAAACCGTCGCGGTCGATATTCCGGAGCAGGATGTTAAAAACGGCGTGGTGTATTTACAGGTCGTCGAGGGCAAGGTGTCGCGGCTGCGCGTGAACGAGTCGCGCTATTTCTCTCTGGGAGCGATCAAGGCCGGCGTACCGGAACTTGCGGAAGGCAAGACCCCCAATTTGCCGGAAATGCAAAAGCAGTTGGCCGCGCTCGCAAAGCAAAGCGAAGACCGCAAAATCACGCCGATTTTACGCGCCGGCGACACGCCGGGTACGCTGGAAGTGGATTTAAAGGTGAAGGATGAAATGCCTCTGCATGGAAGGGTTGAGTTGAACGGACGCAATACCTCCGCAACCACCCGTACGCGCTTGGTGTCTTCGCTGCGCTATGACAACCTGTGGCAGAAATTCCACAGCGCGTCGCTGATGTATCAGGTTTCGCCGGAGAATAACGAAGAAGTCGATGTCTGGGCCGGCACCTATGCGATGCCGTTGTTTGACTCCGATACCCGGCTGGTCTTTTATGGCGTCAGCTCTTCTTCGAATGCCCAAATCGCCAGCGCCGGCGCCTTGAATGTGATCGGTCAGGGCAGTATTTATGGCCTCAGGCTCGTAAAGCCGTTGATGAGTCTGGACAATTATTTCCATAGCCTCACGCTCGGCATGGACTACAAGGATTTCAAGGAAAACATAAATATGATCGGCTCCGACAACCCGTTATCGACGCCGATCACTTATGCGCCATTCGTCGCGCAATATAGCGGCACGGTGCGGGGCGAGGAATCGATCACCGCGTTCGATGTGGGCGCGCATTTTTCGGTGCGCGGCGTCGGCAACGATCAGAAAGAATTTGAAAGCAAACGCTTTCTGGCCAAATCCAATTACGCCTATTTAAGCGGCAATCTTAATTTTCGCCATGACCTGCCTTATGGCATGGAGTTCGCCAGCCGCTTTTCCGGGCAAATTGCGGACTCGCCGTTGATCAGCAATGAGCAGTTCTCCCTGGGCGGCGCGCAGAGCGTACGCGGCTACTTTGAAACGCAAGCGCTGGCGGATAACGCCATTCAGGGCTCGCTGGAGCTTTATTCGCCGCGCATCATTCCGGATAACTGGGAATTGTTCAATAAATTTCAAGCGCTGGTGTTTGTCGATGCGGGGCGGGGATGGATTAAGAAGGCTTTGCCGGGCAATGCCAGCGGATACACGCTGGCCAGCGCGGGAATGGGCTTACATTTCAATATAGGCAAATTGTTTAGCGGTTTGCTTGATGTGGGCATCCCTTTTATCAGCCAGGACCGCATTATGAGCGGCGATCCCCGGCTGCATTTTACGCTGGCTTCCGAATTTTAAGAATACGGAAGGGTACGTGTCTTTTGGCGGTGTTGACGGCCGATAAGCACAGATAAAGAGACAAAAAATAACATGCAAAGCCAAACCTGCCGTGAGGCAGGGACGGAAAGCCACGGGTCTTGCGATAAAGATAGCCGGGCTGCCTTTGTGAATCTTAAAGACAGACAGTTTTGGCATACGGGTTGGAAATATGATGGCCAGCGGACATAGCAATAAATTATCCTGCATCGAATCTATCGATCTCTTCAAGTTAAAACCGGTGGTTTCGTGCATTCGTCTGGTTATCGCCGGCGGTTTGATTGCCGGCAACAGCCTGCCCGTGTACGCGGATCTGCCGGTGCCTTCGCCTAATTTTGTCGCTTCTGGGAGTGTGTTGCCGCCTCAGGTGACCGGCGATACCATGCTCATCAAGCAGGAGACCGACAAGGCCATCCTGAACTGGCAGAGTTTCAATGTCGGCGCGAAAAATACGGTGCAATTCGTCCAACCCGGCAGTTCTTCTATCGCTCTGAACCGCATTCATCAGGCCGATCCGAGCCAAATTTTCGGCCAGATCAAAGCCAATGGGCAGATCTATCTGTATAACCAAAACGGTTTTGTCTTCGGCAAGGACTCTGTTGTCAACGCGAATTCTGTGCTGGCGTCGACCTTGAACATTACCGACGAGGTTTTCACCAGCGGCATCACCCGCGTGTTCGACGATGGCGGCAAGGCGGCGCTGGCGATCGAACCTCAAGAGCCCGGCAGCTCTCTAGACCCCAAAAATGCCGCGATCCTGATCGAAGCCGGCGCCAAAATTCATGTCGAAAAAAACGGCCGTATTATTATCTCTGCGCCGACGATTGAGAATAAAGGATCACTGTCCGCCGACGAGCAGGGTCAGATTATCATGGTGGCCAGCCAGGACAAGGTCTATCTTCAACCTGCCAAAGAGGACAGCCCATTTGCGGGCTTGCTGGTGGAGGTCGATACCGGCGGCAAGGTCACCAATGCCGGCGATATTCTGGTTCGGCAGGGCAATGCTACCCTAGCCGGATTCGCGGTCAATCAGACCGGTCGGATCACGGCGACAACGTCAGTGAGTATCAACGGCTCGATCCGCTTGATTGCCCAGGAACAGCATGGCACAAAGGGCAATACGCTGGTGGGCACCAAAACCACACGCGATAGCGATTTGAATGACGGTTTGGGACAGAAAGCCAAAACCGTATTGGCCACGGGGAGCGTTACCGAAATTGTCGCGGATAAAGATGGCGGCACAGCCATCGACGAACAGGATCAAGCGGTTTCCTACATGCAGGCGAGCGGACATACTGTGCAGGTTCAGTCCGGCGCCAGCGTGTATGTTCCGGGCGGTAAGGTCAATCTGACGGCGACCGACAATTTGGCCGATCCGACTCAGGGGACGAAAGGCCGTATTCTTCTGGAAAAAGGCTCACTGATCGATGTTTCAGGTTACAAGGATGTGGAAGTGCCGATGGAACGTAATGTCGGCGAGATTTCGGTACAAAGCTATGAGCTTCGCGATGCACCGTTGCAAAGAAGCGGAGTATTGAAAGGCGAAACCATTCGGGTCGATCTTCGCAAGGATACGAGCATTGTCGATACCAGCGGCGCCGAAGCCCGCATCGAACGCGGCGTCAAGGAGCGTCTGGGAAAAGGGGGCGAGATCAATCTGACAGCCAGCGGCGACGCGGTTATCAATGACGGCGCGACCCTCAATATAGCTGGCGGTTCGGTCAATTATCTGGATGGATACATTAGTACGACCAAATTGTTGACCGATTACGGGCGTATTGTCGACATTAGCGATGCGGATCCCAATGCGCGTTATGTGTCCGTATTTGGCGTAGTTAAGGAAGTTCACCAAAAGTGGGGTGTCGAAAAAATCTGGAATACTCTCGACTCATTCGGACGCGGCAAGTTTGAGCAAGGATATACAGAAGGTAAGGATGCCGGCAGTCTTAATATTAAGGCGCCGAACGTTGCATGGAGCGGCGATTTGGTCGCCGGCAGCAGCGCCGGACGTTATCAGCGCGAATTGGGCAGCATGCCTTTCGGCGGCCGATTCGATATAGATACGGCTGTATTCCAGTCTTTTCAAAATGTGCGTTTTCAGACAGAAGGTGCTCAGCTTGATCTTGCTGTCGATCAGGATTTTCCGGTCAACACGGCTAATCAACCTGTCGATCTGATTTTAGCCGCGGATGTGTTCGCTAAATCCGGTGTGGGTCAGGTTTCAGTCAAGACATTGGGCGATGTGACTCTGGATGAAAATACGACAATAACCATGAAGCCGAGTGGCATTTTGAATGTCGAAGCCGGCAATATCGCAATCGATGGCGGTTTTAAAGCGGCCGGCGGGACGGTTGATTTAAAGGCAGCCATCAGCGCGCAGGCATCGAACGCGGGACGGATCGAGCTTGGCGAACATGCAACACTCGATGTATCCGGTTCATGGGTAAATGATTTACAGCGAGGTTTTTCCGCATCTCCCACCGATCCCTTGGCGATAGCCGGCGGTAGCGTGAAGCTTAGGGCTGAGGACGATTTAGTCGTCAATGCCGGTTCGACGATCCGCGCGGACGGCGGCGCCTGGCTGCAAACATCCGGTGATTTAAAAGCTGGAAAGGGTGGCGACATTACGCTGGCAGCGATTGGCGATGGTGCCTCAGGTTCATTGTTGACCTTGGATGGGGAGGTTTCGGCTTATGGTCTGGAACGGAATGGAAGCTTAACGCTGGTAAGCGGAAAAATTGTTGTCGGTGGAAACGAACCCCCCGATCCCGAAGCTTTAGTGTTGGGCGTAAGCAACGGCAATTTTAATTTTTCTCAAAATTTGGCTTTTAACGAGATTAATCTATTCGCCAATTTTGGTGATTTGACTATTAAATCCGACGTCAATCTGGATTTGCGCGCGCACAATTGGCAATTAAAGGCCGACGCTTTGAACACGCCTACCGGCGGTTCATTACGTGATTTGGCGCAAATCGTCGAATTACCTGAGCATTTACGCCAGCCTCTGAAAATCAATATAGCGGGCTTGACCGGCGTCAACATGCAGGCCGGCAGCATTTTAAAGGCGGATAAAGGCTCGAGTATCAATGTGCTGAGCAATGTGGGCAGCATTTTTGTCGACGGAGAATTACAAGCACCATCCGGGGAAATCGATCTCTCGATCAAACCGCCTAGCGGATTGGAGTATGACGCCAAGCAATCCATTTGGATAGGAGAACATGCCAGATTGCTGGCGGAGGGTACGACACGGTTGAATCCAACAGATATACTCGGTCATCGCAGCGGTTCGGTGCTCGACGGTGGGGAAATCAATATTGATGCCCAGCGGGGGACTGTGGTGCTGGAGCAGGGTTCGGTGCTCGATGTTTCGGGTACGCATGGGACTCTGGATGTCTTGCAATCCACGAACAGTATTGGCGGCAGTTATGCTGCGAAAACGATTGGCTCCAATGCCGGCGCGATAAAATTGACGGCGGCCGAAGGCATAGTGATGGATGGCGTTGTGCGAGGCAACGCCGGTTCCGGCAGTGCGCACGGCGGCAAATTGGAGGTTACGCTGGACCGTTCGAATCGTAATCCTCCCGATGTGCCGAAAATACCTTTTCCTAATACACCGTTGGTGATTAATGTCACGCAGGCGTCACGCCGCTCATTGGATGAAGAAGTCAACTTTGGCGAAGATTTTCCGTCAGAGCTGAATGGACAGGCGACGATCAGTGCCGATGCGGTTCGGACAGGCGGTTTTGCCGATTTAAGTTTGAATAGCAGAGATCGTGTGGAGTTTGTGGGAGATGTCAATTTGGCGACGGCGGAACGGCTTCGCATCGATGCGCCGCTAATCAGTGCCGTCGGTCCCGACGGCACTGATGCAGGAAATATTAATCTTGAAACCGGGATCTTACAAATCGGGTCAAGTTTTAATCGTAATCTCGACGCCACGGCCACGGTAGGCAGCGGTCAATTTTCTGTGCATTCGCAGTGGATGCAACTGACAGGTGCTACAAGGTGGGATGGTTTTGCCCGGATTAGCTTAAACAGTGATCATGATTTACGAACCATTGGGTTACGTAATGAAGATGATCAGCGCGATTATATCGGAGGTCTAGTTACGGCGGCGGATTTGCATTTGCATGCCAGCCAGATCTATCCATCGACGTTGACCGATTTCACTTTCGCGGTAAAAAACAATCCCAACGGGCAAATTATCATCACCGGCAGTAACACCGATGTTACGCCATTATCCGCCGCGGGTTCGCTGACTTTCGAAGCGCCGGTCATCAATCAGCAAGGGGTGTTGAAAGCTCCGATCGGCACTATTAACCTTAAAGCTGGATCGAGCTTGACGCTTGGGGATGGCAGCGTAACTTCGGTATCGGCAGAGAACCAGGTGATTCCGTTTGGCGTGACTCAAGGCGGCTTGGATTGGCTGTATCCGTTGGATAGCCTGCGTAATCTGGTATTTGATGTCCCGCCGGAAAAGCGGCTGGTGCTATCGGCGCCTGAAATCGACATAAAACAGGGTAGTGTGGTCGATGTCTCTGGCGGCGGCGATTTGGTTTCTTACGAGTTTCAGCCTGGCGCTGGCGGTTCTTACGACTATCTGCAACCGGGGAGCAGTTCCTATCAAGGCGGTTTCGCAGTTATCCCGAAGCTGGGTTCATTGCTGGCGCCATTCGATCATTTCCAAAGCCAAGGTTTTGCTTACGCACCGGGCGATACCGTATATCTGAGCGGTAGCGGGGATTTACCTGCGGGCGAATATGCGATTTTGCCTGCGCATTATGCCCTTTTGCCGGGGGCGTTTTTGATCACGCCGCAAGCCAATACCGATGATTTGGCCGTAAGCCAGTTTACTGTCGATGGCCGTGCCATCGTGCCTGGTTACGAAAAATTGGCGGGAACTAGTATTCGCGATGCGCGCAGCGGTGGCTATTTGATCGAAAGCAGCGAACAGGTCCGCCAGCATTCGGAATACGACATTAAAACCGCTAATCAGTTCTATGCACAACGTGCGTTAAAAAATGAAAAGGCGGTTCCGCTGCTACTGGCGGATGCGGGGCAAATTTCTTTAATAGCTCAAACCAAACTGATCATTGAAGGCGATTTCATGGTCGATGCTCTGAGTGGCGGCAGGGGGGCAAAGTTAGACATTGCCGCCGATCGTATTAATGTAGTAGCTCAGCTCAGTCAGACGCCTGCGGACGGTACACTGGAAATTCTTGCCGATGATTTAAGCGCTTTAAATGTCGGCAGTCTTTTGCTTGGCGGCGCTCGCAGCAGTAATAAAGTTAATAGTGATGAAACTGACATTGATGTTACCGCTCGTGAAGTGGTCTTCGCTGCTGATGTTAAATATCAGGGTTCCGAAATCATCGCGGCAGCAACCGACCTGATCGATGTGCAGGCGGGCGCCAGTCTGGATGCCGATCGGCAGGCTGGCAGCGGCGATAGCGTGCTGAATGTTAAAGGCGATGGCGCCTTGCTGCGGCTTTCTGGCGATAAACAAGTTATTTTAAATAGGACCTATACGCCAGGTGTAAAGGGCGACTTACTCATTGCCGCTGGTTCGACACTGAAGGCAACCAAGTCAATGCTACTGGACGCTAGTCAGTCAACTCAGATTTTAGGCGATATTCAAATGCAGGGCGGATCGTTGAATCTGGCTGCGAATACCATAAATATGGGTGAAGTCGCCAATCTGGCCGACGATGCATTGAATTTGTCCAATCTTAGATTAGCGAATCTGGCAGTCGATGAATTGGTGCTGACCGGCCGCGACAGTATCGGTGTTTACGGTAATGTTGGTCGAGTGAATGCGGACGGTTTATTGCTGAACGATAATAACGGCTCGCCGTTGCCAATTCAATTCGAGCGCCTGGTGATTAATACCGCCGGATTGACCGGCCATGGCTCGGCGGCTGACACCGCCAGACTACAGGCAGGCACTCTGGAGATACAAAATACCGCTGCTGCAACAAACCACCAGGTTGTTGACGGTCAAGGACAGCTCGATCTGCTGGCCGACAGCGTTAAAATCGGCAACGGCAACTTCGCGATTCAAGGTTTTACTGCCGTTAATATCAATGCCGGTAACGAGTTTAGAGCAGTCGGGAAGGGTAGCCTTGATGTCGCCGCCGATTTGAATCTGTCCACGGCGGCAGTGACTGCCGACGGCGGCAGCAATCTTAATTTGAATGCCGGCGGCTATCATGCTCAGTTTAACAGCCTGAACAGCACTACCTCGGTCGATGGCGGTTTCGGCGGTGTTATCGAGGTAATTGCCGATACGATTGCGTTTAATACCAAGGCCGTATTGCCTTCCGGCAGTTTTGGCTTGCATGCGCTCAACGGTGATGTGGCTATGGGCGGACAATCCCACATAGATCTGGCTGGGCGTGCGGTGCAATTTGCCGACCAAACCGGTTACACATCGGGAGGCCATTTCAAGGCAATGGCCGATCACGGCAAGATAGTCATGGCCACAGAATCCCTGATCGATATCGACAGCGGAGGTGGAAAAGCCGCAGGCGGCAGCTTGACCTTGCAAGCGCCCGACCAATCGGTTGCATTGCTGGGGCAATTGCAGGCGACGGGCGGTAGCGCGACGTTAGATGTTGGCAGTTTTGATGCGACGGCGGACTTCAATGCATTGATGCGGGCATTAAACGATGCCGGCATCAGTCAATCATTGTATTTCCGCGTACGCAATGCCGACATCGTGCAAAGTGCGTCGTCCGATATCAATGCCCGCAGCGTCACGTTGGTGACGGACCAGGGCGGGATGAGCCTAGCCGGAGGCGTACACGCCGATGCTGCGGAACAAGGCGGCAGCATTAAGCTATACGCCGGTGACAACATTGTCCTGGCAAACGGCGCCACACTGACGGCAACAGGTACCGGTGAAGGCGCAAAGGGTGGTCAGGTGTTGCTGTCGTCGGTAGATGATGATAACGACGGACTCAGCGGCATTGATATTCAGAATGGTTCCAAAATTTCGGTCGCGGGTAATGGCGGTGAAGGAGGCGAAGTGACGCTGCGCGCCTTGCGCACCGACAGTGGCGTTAATATTAAGCTGGTTGCAGGCAGTGCCAACGGATACAGCAAATTTTATGCGGAAGGGGTGAAAAAATACGGCAACGCCGATCTGGGAAACGATAACCAGATCAATGCCGCCGACATCAACAAAATCAAGTCGGAAACCGCAGCTTACATGACAGAGGCAAACATGCAAAATGTCTCGAATCTGGCTGCCGGAATGCGTTTGACCGCTGGGATCGAAATCAATTACACCGGCAATTTAACCTTGAAGGATAACTGGGATTTGGTGGCTTGGCGTTATGACGATGTGGCCGACAGCAATATCTGGGACGATCTGCCGGGCAGGTTGGTGATCAATACCAGTGGTAATTTTAATGTAGAGAAATCATTGAGCGATGGTTTCAAGACCCAGAGTTTTGCATATCCTGGAGCTACTGCCGGTTCGACTACAAGCATTAATATTGTCGATAAACTGCAGGATGGCGAATCCTGGTCCTACAATTTGGTGGCGGGAGCCGATACAAGCAGCGCTGATATCAATGCCTCTACTCAGTCAGGCAATTTGGTTATCGGCTCCAATACCGTCATTCGTACCGGCAGCGGCGACATGCAGTTGACGGCGGGGGGGGATATTACCTTTACCAGTGCTTCTTCTTCGGTTTACAACGCCGGACGGCCTGCCGAAACCTCACCTTATGGCGCATTGAAAGACCGTTTCGTGGGGCAGCTGTTTTATAGCGAATACCCGGTAGAGGGGGGCGATCTCACTTTAGCCGCTGGCGGTGATATAAACGGTGCAGCGGCGGCGAATAACGATCTCAACGATTGGCTGTTACGCATTGGAAACTGGACTGATTCCGCTAACCACACTGGGCAAAGACCAACAGCCTGGGGCGTAGCGCTGGGATATATCACTACCAGTAATTCAACCAATCCAGCCAAATCAACCAAACCGTTCTTTCAGCAGAATGTCGGTTCCTTTGGTGGTGGCAACGTCTCGGTGTCCGCCGGAGGCAATATCAACAATCTCGACGTGATGATGCCGACCACCGGTAAACAGGTTGGTACACCCGACAATAGTTCGCCGGGAAGCCTCAACTTTTTAAGCAATCAGGTTGAAGTTAACGGCGGCGGTAATATGCAAATCAACGCAGGCGGTAATATCGCCGGCGGCACCTATTATTTAGGCAAGGGTACTGGCACGATGACCGCGGGTGGAGAGATTACCGGCGGCAGTAAATTTACTAAAGGTCCGGATTTGTTGATTGGCGATACCCAGTTTTCAATCAATGCCGGTAGTGGTATTAGCCTGACCGGGGTATCCGATCCGATGATTTTGCATAAGTCCGATGTCAACTTTTTCAGCTACAGTGCCAATAGCACTCTTAATGTCGCATCGTTGTCGGGTGATGTGCTGTTAGGCGCTGATGGCAGTAGTTTTCCCAGGAGCAATCCTAACTCGAATCAACAAAATCTGGCGCGCATATATCCGGCATCCTTAAATGCGAGTGCCTTTGGGGGTAATATTAAGCTTATTGACGAAATTATTCTATTTCCGTCAGCAGAAGCTCAGTTGAACCTGTTTGCCGAGCAGAATATCACCGCTGCCATAGGCGTAAGGCTGGGTATGTCAGATGCCGATCGCTCATTATTGCCTTATCCTGAAGCGACGCTGTCACGCAGTAATATGTCGACAGCAATTGCGAGAATCGATCCTTTTGGTGGTCAGCCTAATCTGCTGCATGCCACTGTGCCGGTGCACCGCGGCGACAGCCAGCCAGTGCGGTTGGTAACCCGGAAAGGCGATATTGAAAATATCGGTTTCAGTTTGGCGAAAAAGGCTCTGGTTAAGTCTGGGCATGACATAGTTAATTTAAGTCTTTCTGTGCAGCACGTTAATGACGGCGATGTTTCGCTCGTAGAAGCGTTACGAGACCTTCGTTATACGAGTGACAGAGATCCTGCGACTGGCGCCTTGATCGGCAATTCCGCCAAGATTGAAATTGGAGGGCCTGGCGAGGTATTGATTAAAACCGGTCGTCATGTCGACTTGGGCGCCTCGGATGGCATCTCTACTGTGGGTAACGTGGTGAATGCCAATTTAGCTGAACAAGGCGCGAATTTGACGATCTTGACCGGTGCCAATGGCGAGCTTGATTATGCCGGCTTCATCGCAGCCTATTTGCAAGGAAGCGATCTATATAAAGATGCCTCTCAGAAGATTAAGACGCTGATCACCGATTTCATGCGGGAGCGTCTGAACGACGGTACATTGAGCGAAACGGCGGCATTGGAAGCTTTTGCCGAATTGAAGAGTGGCGATTTTGTGGCTATCCAACCGCAGCTCAATGCCATTATTCTACCGGTATTTTTCAATGAGATTAAAGAATCGGGCGCTGCATCGGCGGGCACTGATTCATTAGGTAACGAACGCGGTTATGCTGCGATCGAATCTCTGTTCCCGGGAAGCGAATGGAAAGGTGATCTAAGCATGTTCTTCAGCAAGATACACACACTTGATTCAGGCGACATCAATCTGTTGGTGCCCGGAGGGCAGATCAACACAGGTCTTGCTGTTTCCTTTACCGGAGCCAAGCCGGCTTCGGAATTGGGGGTCGTGGTGCAGCGTCAAGGCAATATCAATGCGTTTGCTCATGATGACTTTTTAGTGAATTCATCGCGTGTATTCGCGCTGGATGGCGGGGACATTATGATCTGGTCGTCCGAGGGCGACATTGACGCTGGTCGAGGGGCCAAATCGGCGATTGCCGCGCCGCCCCCGGTCGTCAGTTTCGATGATAAAGGGAATTTGAAAATTGAATTTCCTCCGATTGTCTCAGGCAGCGGTATACGAACCGCCGCGAGTTCTACCGGCGTGCTGCCGGGAGACGTGTTTTTGTTTGCGCCGAAAGGCGTGGTGAATGCCGGCGAAGCGGGTATCGGCGGCACCAACGTGACGATCTCCGCGACCGCGGTATTAGGCGCCAACAACATTCAGGTGAGTGGTATAGGAACCGGTGTGCCGGCCGCTTCCACGGGCAGTTTGGCTGCCGGTTTGACGGGCACCAGCAATCTTACCGCAAGCGTTAGCCAGGTCGCCCAAGCGGCAACCGGCGTCGATAATGACGATACTACGGAAAAAGCCCAAAATGCGGCTTTGGGTATGTTGAGCGTCGACGTGATCGGCATAGGAGATTCGGATCCGGAGGAAAAGAATTCACCGCAACAGAAGCGCTCATCGCGCAGCACCTCATAACTTGATCCGCTATCCGTTAAAAAACCGGCTTTATAAAAATAAAGCCGGTTTTTTAATCGGTGCTGAATAAATCCAAGTCGTCAGCAGTGCTGGCGTCATATTTATGTAATGAGACTTTGAAATAATTCCACGGCTTAAACGTAAATGAGAGAAAGAATGAAAAAGTTTGGCGTTCTATTTTTGTTACTTGTGCTGGCTCCGTCCATGGCATCCGCCTGGTGGAACGAAGATTGGGCATACAAGAAAAAAATAACGTTGGACATGCAAAAGCTGCAACAGGACGGTGTTACCGTGCCGGCGTCGGCTTTTGCTTTGATCCGTCTGCATATGGGCAACTTCGGCTTTTTTGCCGATCTTGCGGATAAAGGTAAGGATATTCGCGTCTTGGCGGGCGATGAAAAAACGCCGCTGAAATTCTTTATCGAAAAACTCGATACGGTCAACCAGATGGCGTTGATCTGGGTCAAGCTGCCCGCCGATATCGCCACCGCCGAGGAACCGGCGGTTTGGCTGTATTACGGCAATCAGAACGCCACGGATGCGCAGGATGCGGGCGGGGCTTTCGATGCCAATCAGGTGCTGGATTATTCGTTTGACCGCGCCGGCACCAAGGATGCGACGGCTTACGGCAATAACCCGAGCGAGTCGAGCGCAACCGCTGTAGAAGGCGGATTGATCGCCGATGCCGCAGCATTCAATGGCAGTCAACTTGTCCGGGTACCGGCTACGCCGGCGCTGCAAATGTCAACGGCTTCGGGCTGGACCGTTTCGGCCTGGGTAAAAATTGACCAGGCGCAAAACAACAGCGTTATTTTTCAAAGATCGGGTCCAGGAAGCGCTGTGACCTTATCGATTTTGGGAGAAACGCCTTATGTTGAAGTCGAGGCAGGCTCCAAACAGGAAATCAAGGGGCCGGTGCCGTTAACCAAAGGCACATGGCATCATCTGGCTCTGAGTGCGGCAACCACGAATTTGGTGTTGTATGTCGATGGCGTGTCCGTAGGCTCTTTGGGCGTGGAGACGCGGGATTTGACTAGTGAATTGACCCTAGGGGCGGACGCAGCGGGCGTGCGCGGGTTTAACGGCATGCTGGATCAATTAGCCGTGTTCAAGACCGCGCTTGACGCCAATGCAATCAAGTTCGATTTCGCAATGCAGGGCTCTGCCGGAGCGGTGCTGACTTACGGTGAGGACAGTACGCCGGACAGCGAGGAGGGCGGCGAAAACCTGATTATGGGGTCGATCAAGAATGTGACCACGGACGGCTGGGTGATCATCGGCATCCTTGGCGTCATGTTCGTGATCAGCTGGATGGTGATGATCGTCAAAGCGATCGTGCTGAACCGGATCAGCCGCGAAAACAAACGTTTCGGGCAGGCTTACAGCCAGTTGACGACGCAGGAAATCGGCAACCTGAACAGCGAGGACGATGAGGACGATCAGGACTATGACGAATCGGCATTGTTGTTATCGTTCACCAAGAGCCATGGCGCGTTTACCGGTTCGAGCATCTACCGTGTCTATCATGTCGGTGTCGAGGAAATGAACCGGCGTTTGAAGAAAGGGAGTCGTGTTAAGGAAAGCGAACCCAGGCTGACGTCGCAATCGATGGAGGCTGTCAAGGCCACGATGGATGCGGCGCTGATCCGGGAACTGCAAAAATTGAATTCGCAAATGGTTCTTCTGACCATCGCGATCAGCGGCGGTCCGTTCCTGGGGCTGCTCGGCACCGTGATCGGGGTCATGATCACGTTTGCCGCGATCGCGGTCAGCGGCGAGGTCAACGTGAATGCGATCGCGCCGGGCATCGCCGGCGCACTGACTGCAACGGTAGCCGGTTTGGCCGTGGCCATTCCCTGCCTGTTTGGCTACAACTATCTCGGCAGCCGCATCAAGGAAATCACCGCGGACATGCAGGTGTTTGTCGATGAATTCGTCGCGAAGCTGGCCGAGCAGCATACCTAAGGTATACCGATATACGTAAAGGTTGTCATTCCCGCCAGGACGCGGGTTGACTGCTTGGATGCTGGCGATAAAGCAAGGCAGGGAGCCGTTGCAAAAGCCAGCGCCAAGGATGGCAAACTTAATATGGCTATGAGACCTTGGGAACTGCTCCTGCGCTGCGATGCCTGCATCCGTGCAGTCGTGGAATCCTGCAATCCAGGCCGAGATGGCGACAAGTCTTATAGATGCCTTGTGCCTAACGGTATCCGGTTAAAAAATCCGCTAATAAAAATTTAATATGAAAGTACAAGAAGAAAATGCGGCTTATGACGAAATCAACGTCACGCCGATGCTGGATTTGGCTTACGTATTGCTGATCGTGTTCATTTTGATGACCACAGCGGCGGTTCAGGGCATCCAGATCAATCTGCCCAAGGCCAGCAACACGCCGAGTCTAGCCAAGCCGCAAACCAAGGCGATTACGGTGACCGCCGACGGCACCATTTATCTCGATACCTTTCCGGTCACGATGGAACAACTGGAAACGACTTTGCAGCAATACAAGGCGGTCAACCCCGCCTTGCCGGTGGTGGTGAAGGGCGATGCGACCGTGCAGTATCAAAGCGTCGTCGATATTCTGGCATTGCTGGGGCGGCTGGATATTACCCAGATCGGACTGGTTACTCAAAACCTGGTTAAGTGAGTTCAACCACTGCGCATGAGCAAGAACAAGTATTTGCGGGTATATCTGCCACGCATCATCGGCGGATTGGTACTGATAGCGGCGGTTTTTTATCTGATCAAGGTCATCGGCCGTTTCATTGATGAACAGCCGGCGAAGATAGAGAAAAAAATCCAGCCGATCACGATACTGAAACCGCCGCCTCCGCCACCACCGCCGCCCAAAGTCGAGGAGCCGCCGCCGGAGCCGGAAGTCGAGGAAAAAATTGAAGAACCTACGCCGGAGCCGGAACCGCTTCCGGACGTGCCGGATCAGCAGCCCGCCGGCGATACCGGCCTGGATGCGGAAGGCACGGCGGGTTCCGACGCCTTCGGACTGGTTGGCCGCAAAGGCGGGCGCGGGCTTTTGGGCGGGGGGAATCCTTATGCCTGGTATGCCGGTACGATCAAGGCGAGTTTGCTCGATATTCTTTCCGAACATGACGAGTTGCGAAGAAAAAACTATTCGGCAGTCGTTAAGCTTTGGCTGAACCCTGACGGTACCGTGTCGCGCTATGAACTGGCGCGCGGCAGCAATGACGCGGAAATTGACAGTTTATTGCACAAACTGATCGGGAAATTCAGGAAAGCGAACGAAGCGCCGCCGGCGGGCATGGAACAGCCGATCAAACTCAAAATTTCATCACGACTTTAAAGAATTCAAGAATTTCAGGACATGAATATGGACAACAATAAATCGCTGTTGGCGATTGCATTGCTATGCGCGACCGGAGTGACGCAAGCCGGGGAAAAAGAAGAGTTGCTTAAGCTTCGCAATACCACGACCAATCTGATCAAGCAGTTGGTCAAACAAGGCGTATTGTCGGATAAGATGGCGGAAGAAATGATCAAGCAGGCCGAAACGGAGGCCTCGCAGCAGGTCGCCGTTGCCAACGCAGAGGAGGCGAATGGCAAGGAGTCCGCCGATCCGGATGAAGTGCGTGTGGCTTACGTTCCGGATTTTGTCAAGGACGAGATTCGCCAGCAGGTGCGCAGCGAATTGCGCGAGGAAGTGGTCGGCGATGTGATGGAAAAGGCCAAGAAGGAGCAATGGGGGTTGCCGGACGCGCTGCCGGAATGGACGCGGCGGTTTAAGTTGTCCGGCGATCTCAGATTGCGTTCTCAGCATGAGTTCATGGCATCTGACAATAAAGAATTTTCTATTTTCAATACGCAGGCAATAAACGATGCAGGCGGCGTAACGAATGCAGGGCCGGATGCCTTTTTGAATACCGTCAACGATAGACAGCGTTTTCGCGAGCGTGTCCGGTTGGGTATTGACGCTAAAATTACCGACGGCTTGAACGCGGGAGTCAGGTTGGCGACCGGCAATCAACGCGATCCGGTATCGACCAACCAAACCTTAGGGAATACCGGACAGCGTTATGAATTTACCGTTGACCGCGCTTTTCTCAAATATGATGCGGTCGATGACAACAAGTTTAATTGGTTAACTTTAGCCGGCGGTCGCATCAGAAATCCCTGGTATACCGGTGGCGGTGAATTTACCGGCGGCAGTGAACTGGTTTGGGATACCGATTTATCTTTTGAAGGATTTGCCGGCACTTACCGGCATAACCTGAACGGTGGGGACGGGTTAGCGCTGTCCGGCGAAGCGCCTCGTTCCGCGTTCGCGACCGTAGGCGCTTTTCCGTTGCAAGAATCGGCGCAGAGCAATGACAAATGGCTGCTGGGCGGTCAAATCGGTTTGGATTGGGGGTTTGCTAACCAGGATAATTTGAAGGTTGGGTTAGCCTATTTCGATTACATCAATACAGTCGCCAAACCGAATACGACGCCTTCTGGTACATGCGATTTAAATAACCGTGCAAACAATGCATCGGTGCCCGAGTTTCTGCAGGGGGGTAACACGCTGGCGACGATTTGCCAAGAAGGTAATAGCCTTAACCCCAGCTCTATCACAGGGCTTCCGGCCCAGATTGGCCTGGCGTCGGATTATAACATCGTCAATTTCAATGCCTCCTATGACATGGCCGTGTTTGCGCCGTATCATCTGCGATTTAGTTGGGATTTTGCAGAAAACGTAGGCTTTAATAAAGCCGATGTTAGCAAGCTCCATGGTAAGCCAGTCGATGCCGAAACCACTGCCTGGCAGCTACGTACCGATTTTGGCTGGGAGAAAACAGACCTGCCTGGACATTGGAGCATCTTTGCCGCCTATAAATATATCGGGCGCGATGCGGTCTTCGATGCGTTTACCGACTCCGATTTCCATCTTGGCGGAACGAATGCCAAAGGCTGGTTTATCGGCGGTAATTATGCACTGTTGAAGAACATGTGGCTGACTGCGCGGTGGCTAAGTGCGAATGAGATTTCGGGCCCGAGTTATGGGGTCGACGTTTTGCAGCTTGATGTCAATGCGCGTTTTTGATCGGGTATCAGCATGAACAGGTTTATCAGACAACTGGTTTTTCCCGGGGTGCTAATCGGCAGTTTACTGCCGGTGTTAGTGCAGGCGGCGCCGCGAGATGCCACAGGCAACAATAAAATGGTCGTCAAGCTGCAATCGATGGTTAAGGATATGACAACCGAGCGGGATCAGCTTAAAGCCGAAAAGGACAAGCTAGCGTCGGAAATAGACCAAATCAAGAAGGAAAAAACAGACGCGGTTTCGGATAAGGAGCGTGTAAGCGGCGAACTGGCCGCACAAAAAAGCAGCGCAGCCGAAGTCAAGTCCCGGCTTGAACAAACCCATGCCAAGTTGCTGGAAGTGATCGAAAAATACAAAGTGCTGAATCAGGAAAAGGCCGATTTGGCGCGGGCGCATGACGAGCTGCAAACTGTCCAGCATACAACGGAAGCCGAATTGCTGGGGTGCGAAGGCAAAAACCTCAAGCTGTTTGAAGCCGCGAAGAAAATGTTGGAGGGCTATGATAATCAGGGGGTCATGGAGGCGCTGTTTAGGTCCGAACCGGTTTTAGGATTCAAGAGTGTCGAAATGGAATCGCTTGCTCAGGAATACGAGGATAAGCTGCGTAAGCAAACCTATCGACGCGGGGAGGTTGCCAAGGCCCAGGATGCAGCTCCTGAATCCGGAAATGGCCAGGAAGCCGGAAAACCGAATTAGCTCCGGGCTGGGCTAAGCTCTCTTTGCCGCAGTCCTTTCAATTTCAAGTCATACATACCATTCATGTCGCCAAAAACTCCTTTGTCAAGCAAATTATTGATCGTGGCCCTGACTGCAGCCTTAGCCTCCTGTGGTAATTCGACGGAAAGAAAGTCCAAGTATATGGAGGAAGGGAAGCAGTTGTTGGCTTCCGGAGATTTAAAAAAAGCTCAGCTTTCTTTCAAGAATGTGCTGCAGATAGACCCCAAGGATGTCGAGGCCCGCTATCAGCTTGCCGAAACGTTAAGCAAGCAGGGCGATGTACAGAACGCGGTGGCTCAGTATTTAGCGGTCATCAAAGAAGACCCTAAACACCTGATGTCCAGGTTGCGTATGGGGCAGATTTACTTATTGGTTAAACAACCCGATGAAGCGGAAAAACTGATCGCCGAGATTCAGGAGATCGATCCGGAAAATGTTGAGGGCATGGTGTTGTCGGCCAGTTTCCAGGCATCCAAAAACAACACCGATGCGGCGTTGTCGAAACTTCAGTCCGCGCTAAAAAAGCAGCCGGACGAGGTCACGGCCAATTTGTTGTTGGCAAGCCTGAATGTCAGGCTCGGTAAGCCTGATCAGGCCATAGCGATTTTACAGCGCAACAGTGAAAAAAATCCGACCAGCCCCGCTCCTTTGATTTTTCTGGCCAAGCTGCATGCCGATGCGAAAGCCGTCGATAAAGCACGACAAACCTTGCAGGCGATTATTAAAATCGAACCGCAAAAATTGGAGCACCGCAAGAGTCTCGCGGTTTATCTGGCCGCAAACAACCTGTTGGACGATGCGGAAGCGGTATTGCGTTCGGCGATCAAGGAATTGCCCGAGGACGAACAGGCGAAATTATTATTGATCGATTTTTTGGTCAGCAAACGCAAGCCGGAAGTCGCGATCGCAGAATTGCTGCCGATGATCGATCAATATCCGGACAAATATGACCTGCGCTTTAAATTGGCCGAACTGGAGTTGGTACAAAATCAGGTCGATCAGGCTGTCGAGACATTGAAAGAGATTGCCGAATTGGATAAACAAGGACCGCAATCGCTGAAGGCGCGCAATAAGCTCGCCAAGCTATATGTTGGAACCCAGCGCGTCGATGAAGCCAAGGCGCTGGTCAAAAATATTCTGGAGGAAAATCCGCGTGATGCCGAAGCCTTGGGGTTGCGCGGAGAGTTTGCGTTGGCGGAACGCAAGATCGCCGATGCGATTGGCGATTTCCGCGCGGTTCTGGTCGACCAGCCGCAGAATATCAAAGTGTTGAAGCTGCTGAGTGCGGCGCACTTGCTGAATAACGATCCGGTACTGGCGCGCGAAAACATGGAAAAAGCCGTCGAGATGGCGCCGAATGATGAGTCGGCCAGGCTCGATCTGGCCAACCTGTTACAGCAATCCGGCAAATCCGAACGCGCGTTTGAACAAGTCAGTGCGGTGTTAAAGAGCAATCCGAATAGCAAACTCGGCCTGGAGGCGGCATTTAAACATTATCTGTCGCAAAAGCAATGGAACAATGCCCAGGATAGCGCCAAACGGATGCAGGAAGCGTTTGCCGATGAAGGGATGGGGTATTATCTGTCGGGGATTGCCTATCAGGCCGAGGGCAAACTGGATAACAGTGTGACGGCTTTCGCCAATGCACTGTCGAAGCAGCCCGAGTCGGTAGAGCCTTTGACGCAGCTGACCAAAAGCTTTCTGGCGCTTAAACAGCCAGGCAAAGCCGTGGCTAAATTGAACGAGATCATCAAACGGCAGCCGAATAACTTTGTTGCGTACAATCTGCTTGGCGGGGTGTATTTGGCCGATAATAAATTTGCCGAGGCCATGAGCGCGTACAACAAAGCCAAAGCGCTCAAGCCGGAATGGCCGAATCCTTACCGCAATATGGCGCTGATATACCTGGCGCAGTCAAAAAAGGGTGAAGCGATTAAGGCTTTCCAGGAAGGCATTGCAAACACCAACGATTCGATGGAATTGATCAACGATCTGGTTTCGCTTTACCAGGGCGCAGGCGAACACGATAAGGCCATCGCCGTGTACGAAGATGTCTATAAACGGCACCCGGATTCATTGGATGCGCTGAATAATCTGGCCAGCTATATTTCCGATCATGTCAGCGATAGCGCGAGGTTGGAAAGGGCCGCCAAACTGGCAGAACCTTTGATGAAGTCCAATAATCCCTATATGTTGGATACCGTGGGATGGATTGCTTATAAGCAGGGCGGCTACGCCAGGGCGCAGGAATTATTGCGGAAAGCGGTCGAACTCGATCCCAACTCGGCAATCAGCAATTATCATTTGGGTATGAGCTATTACCAGCAAAAGGATAATGCAAAGGCTCGGGAATATCTGCAAAAGGCCGTTGCCACTAAAGCCAATTTTATCGGTCTTGATGCTGCGCAGGAGACTTTAAAGTCGATCGACACGGCAAGTCATATCCAAAGTTAGCTTGGATGGTAAAGACAATAATGGGATAGGTTGAATAGCCTTTTTAAAAAAATCCTAACGACTTTGATGGTGTTAAATCAATCGCTTCTGTCCCTTTGCCAGGAGCGCAGGATGGTTCCGCCCCAGCTATAAGCGCCACAAGCGGTCAGAAAATCGTGTGGGTCGAGTGCGCGAGGCAATCCGAATACAAGAGGTCTCTATCGGTGGAGTTCCAGCTACGATCTCCCCTAAACAGCATGTTCGGCTGCTATTTTCGAAAAAAGTCACTCAATCTCCGTTTTGATGTTAACGAGTCGATGCGCTCGGCGCGCTAATACAGCATAGCGATGAATCAACAAACAATCCTAATGAATCGAAACAGCTGTTTGTTTTCTGCTATCTTTTATGAAGAATCGTGATTAATGTGGAGGTGGCAAGCAACTCCGCCTATCCTCCTCTGCCGCCAGGGAGAAGGGAGTGATCATGATCTTTCATTTTCAGACTTTCGCCGTCGCCTCATGCTCGTTAGTTTAGGCTTCTGACATTAAACAGACGGGTATTTACTCTCGATGAGCTCCTGATATTTCTTTATCGACGCAGATGCAAATGTATACGAAATTAATCTGCGCTTAAATGGATGTAATTAGTCAAGGTGCGAAATTGCGCAAGACATATGTATTACGTTTAGTGAAACGTTAACATAAACGTAACCGATATTTTGAGTCAACTCAGTATAATTAAGCACATGTAAGACACTTGCATTACGTTTATTGAAACGTTAACCGACATGCAACAATATGCCGGCTCGAATCCTTATAATAGTAAGGTTGTTTATTTTCCTCGGCAAGTCACGAATACCGCAGTCTGAAAGCCAATCCGGATGTGTTAAGTACGGCGCTGCTGAATTAATTGCCCGCTAGGAAGATTCGCAGGAGACGAAAATATTTGCTGAAGATTAAATTCAGGGCGGTCGCGCTATACTCTATAGCCCTATGATTGCTCATGGCATTAATGAGCCAATGACACGGAGGAGCGATTACCCAGCGCCGTCTTCGCTCGTTCGACCTTCATTTGATAGAAATAGCTAAGCCGCTGTGAGCTTCGTGAAGGGCGCGGCATGGCTGGCTGCTGAATTCGTCCTGTGTCCTTGTTCCGGCGATTCCTGCCGGAGTGGTAGGCTTTTATATCAGGGCATGACTTATTGGCTTCAAATTTTTTTTATACTACGGGGGATTTAAAAATGAACTTAATACATTATTTACGCTGGATGCTAATTGCTGTGCTGTCGATGCTTGCAAGCACCGGTTATGCTGCGATTCCCGATGTTAACGCCGAGGGCGTCGGCGCGCCAAGCTATCCATACTTTTACGATATCGGAGAGACGGTTAAGATCAAGAAAAACGGCAAGGGGGACAATGTCTATTGGACTCTGACTGGGACGGGTTCGAAGGCGTCATTCTGGGGCAGCGATACAAGTTCTGTTGCTCTGGGCAGCGGCAAAGTCAGATATCAAGCGAACTTCAATGCGGCGGGTGAATTGATCACATCCATTGGAACCGGTAAGGGAAAATCCAAAACGTTGCAGAACTATTTGGAAATCAAGGGCTCCTTGCCGGCCACCAACTGGGGCAGGACTTCGTGGGGGAAGCTGAAGAATCAACTGCTTCTGAAAGCGAATTTGACGGAGGTAGGCACTTCAGGAGCATCCGCGCTCGGTTTCAAAACCGTCTTTACCGGCGGTTGGGCGCCAAGTATTCCAGGCCTGACAGGCGGTTCTACCGGTGAAAACCTATGGTTGTCTGGTTTGAGTACGGGCTCCTACTTACTTGTTAATGCATTCCAAAGCGGTAACCTGAATCTGTTGGGCAAATCCTTGACCATTAAAGGCGTTTCCTCGGTCGCTTCGGTTCCACTGCCGGGGGCCGTGTGGTTGTTTGGCGCCGGCCTGATCGCGTTGTTTGCGAACCGCCGCAACAGCGCCACTGACTCTCTGAGACTTGCCGTATAATTAACCTTGTTCGTACGGAAACCCGTTGGCTGCCAGCCGCAGTCAACGGGTTTTTTTTATTGGCCTAAGCTTGTTGGCGCGGGTATGCGGATTTCGTCCGCATACCCGCCATTGCAGTCACATCAGTCATTATTACAGTACTTGATTTTGCTAGCGCTGGCTTTGTTAAGCACGGTTCCCAAAACATTCATTTCCTTCAGCAGGGACGCCGCCTGTTTGAGTTCTTCGGTTTTCGTATGTCCTTCATCAATAACCAGCAGAACGCAATCGACAAAGGGTGAAAAACCCAGCGCGTCGGCTTGAGACAATAAGGGCGGCAGGTCGAAAATGATGATTCGCGCAGGATAGCAAGTCTTTAGCTCGTTGAGCAGCTGTGCCATTTTTGGCGAGCGCAGCATTTCCGAGGAATTAAAGCCTCCCTTGCCGGCCGGCAGAATCTCCAGGCGATCGATGCCGGGATTGATCAATACCTCGTTAAGTGGGGCGTCGTTTAATAAATAATCGCTTAGCCCGGTTTCGTCTTTGATGCCGAACAGTTCGCAGATCCCAGGATTTTGAAAATTGGCGTCAACCAGCAATGCGCCGCGGTTCAATTCCATCGCGATGCTGATGGCCAGATTGGCGGCCGTGAGACTATTTCCCGCGTTGCTGCCAGGGCTGGTAATCGCCAGCGTATTCCAGCGATTTGCATCCATGTACTGTAAACACCGGGTTCGCAGCATTTTATAGGATTCGAGCCATTTTCCCGGCTTAAAACCGCTGATGATTCGATTTTTCTGTAGATGATTGTTGTCGGCGGTTTGTATGCGCGTCTGTGTATATGAAAAGTGCGTTGCCTCTGCTGGCAATGCTCGGGAGTGCAAGGTGGGGTTGTTGCTATGTTCCATGGGAATATATCTGCCGAATGCTAAATTTATTGTCGCCGAAACGTGTTAAATGATGCCGATAACGCGCATCAGTTTGAACCAAAACACGTCCAGCGGCATGACCCGAAAATGGAAGACGATAGTCGCCGCCACAGAAGCCAGCATGATGCCCATCAGGATGAGGCGGCGCCGAATTGCCAAGGTTTGATGTTCGTCCTTGCTTTCAAAGTAGGGTATGCTGGCTAATGGTGGCGCGCCCACAATCGCCGCAATGGCTTTCTCACTATGGATGGATGCATCCAGCATCTCCGTCAACACCACGCAGCCAATGCCGGCGGCAAGCGCGAGGACAATCCCAAGAAACAGAATCGCCATTCGATTGGGGCTGACCGGCTCAAGCGGTTCTTGCGGCGGGTCGATCAGGGTAAAGCGCTCTCCTTTGCGTTCAACTTCGAGCTGTTGCGCAATTTCTGCCTCCATTTCCCGAGCGCTCACTTCGCGGTAACGCAGGGCCGTGTTGTCCAGCTCTTGTACCAGATCGGCGTAGTCCTTTTCTACCAGGGGGGCCTGGCGCAAGTCGGCACGCAAGCTTTCCATGGATTTTTGAATTCGGCTGCGCGTGTAAGCGACCGATTGCATTTCGGCATTGATCGATTCCAACTGTGCTTTTAGCGTGATATAGGCCGGGTTATCCGCTTCGACCAGGGTGCTGGTCAATGCGTTTTCCTTGGAGGCCAACATCGATTGCTGCAACGACGCGACGATTTTGTTGAGTTTCAGTACATCCGGGTGCTTATCCGAATATTTTTTCAGCAGCAGCGATAACTGGGCTTTTGCATCGGTCAGCTCGGCATTCAGTGCGCTTGCATCAGTGTTGCTGCCGATCTGCTTTTTTAATGAATCAATTTCGCGTTTGGTTTTGGCGACATCCGGGTGATTGGCGGAATAGGCAGCCAGCAATGAAGGGTACTGTGATTCCAATATTTTGAGCCGGTCCTTCATGTCAAAAACACGATTGCCGACGGCATTGGTCATCAACGCATTGGGGTCGATTTGCGCCAGTTCGCCTTCAAGATAAAACTGGCGTTCATGCAGCGAGCGTTCCTGGCTGTCGAGATTCAACAATTGGTTGCTAAGCGCAGTCAGTTCCTGTTGGTTTAACTGGCTCACTTGCGGCAACTGATTGAGGTTTTTTTCCTTGAAAGAAGCCAACTGGGTTTGCAGTTGTTGAATTTTCTCTTTTAATCGGCGCGATTCCTCATTCAAGAACAGTGTCGCATTTTCCGCGGATTCGGTGCGAGTTTTGATATTTTCTTTTAGGAATAGAGAAGTCAGCTCATTGGCGACTTTTTGGGAAATGGGCGCATTGTTATCGTCAAATGTCAGGGTAAAGGCGATAGTCGCTTTGGTGGGAGAGCCATTGCGCGGATCGATGACGTCGGCGCTGATCGGTTCTACTTTAATGCTTTTTCGCATTTTTTCCAGGATGCGTTCTTCCGATTGCTTCTGGCGCTCCTTAGGATAAAGATCGAAATTATTGATGATCTCGATCAGATTGGCGCGAGTCATGATACGCTGGCTGATTACCTGAATACGCTGGTCCGCAAACGTTGTCACGGTGGAGCGAACCAAATCGGAAGGAATTTCCTGTTCTTCGATCAGAATCGTCGCGACCGAGCGATAGACAGGAGGTAATAAAACGGAGAGCAGAATGCTGAATAATGAAATCAGAACAAACGGAACAATTAAATACTTGTATCGCCGTTTGATTATTTTCAAATAATCTTTGATGTCTGGCGCTTGATTTTCCACGCTATTTTACCTGGCGGTTCATTTGGGGGTGATAAGAAAATTGAAATTGAACGATATTGCCTATGCTGGGTTCGCTGTTGTTCTGAAACTCTTGTTGACGATAGGTATACGATAAACCCAAGTTAATCTCAGGCGTCCATTTCCAGTTTAAATTGGCGCCAAAAGAATAATTCGTTCTGTTGAACGGATTGTTTTGTTCCCCGGTAATTTCATTGGTTGAATAACTGGCAGACAGTGCCGCAGTCCAGCGTTCACTGAAGGTGTAGGCGCTGGCGAGACCCAGCTCTGTGTGCGTTTGCAGACCGCGGGAGGTCGGCGTTTGATTTTGAGAAGCCGTCAGGGAAACCGAGCCTTGATCAAAGGATTTTTTTATCGATGCTTGATAGACAGGACCTAAGCTATTGTTTTTTAAATTGCGGTAGAGTTCCGTCGTTTGAAAACCTGTGCTGAGATCTATGTAGACAGGCGTTCCATCTGGCATGAAACCTATTAATACGAGTGATTTGGGGACGGTAGACTCGGCCTCAGAGTAGTTAACACCGGCCGAAAGGTTAGTGCTGAGCTGCTCGTTGAAATGATGTTGCCAGCCAAGCTGAGCAACGTGATTGTAAGTGATTTGTTTCTGTGTCGGCGTGGCATAACGGGAAACGGAAAGGGTCGCATTCAGGGTGTCGCGTTCGGAATAACTATGATTTAGGGTTCCTGATACTTGGTGATAATCATAATCGGAGAGATTGATCGCGTTCCTGTTTTGTGCGTAGCGGACGTTGTCATAGGAATAGTCGACGAGCAAGGTGCTGCGTTCGTTTAACGAGTAAACGGCATTGGGCGCCAAATGATAGCGTTGACTCATGACCTGTCTAAACAGCAGGCCGCTGGTGTCGGCTTCGGTATTTAAAGATGACTGATTCCGGTAAAAGCTTTGAACTCCCCAGAGAAAACGCTCGGTTTTGTGTTTGTAATCGACATCAACCAGTTGCTCATCGATATCAAGCTCGGACTGGTTGGTGTAAAACAATTGATTCCAGGTCAATCTGGACTTGATTTCGCCGGTTTCATGGCGAAGACCGAAATCCAATTCCGGCGACAAGGTAGTGATCCAGTTGCCCTGCAGTGGCCTTTGAAACATGAACAAGTTGCTGTCATAGCGTTCATTGGCATTAAATACCGGCTCAAAAAAATAATCGCCGGCTTGGCAGGTGAAAGAGGCGCAGAGCGTAAGTGGCGCTAGTAAGTCCTTTTTCATCTTGTTGGGGAGGTTAAATTACGGCCTTGATTCAAGGCACGGTAACGGTGTCGCCGGCTTCCAGTATGATATTTTGTTCAAGATGCTCCCCATTCAGTACATCATCGTAGTCGAACGGGAAGACTTCAACTTCACTGCCTGCACGGCGAAGGACATGGATCGAGTCGTCGTCCGCAAAAGGCGTCAGACCGCCTGCCAGGCTGAGAGCCTGTAAGACATCGATGCGCCGGTTGGCGGGAAATTGTCCGGGTTTATTGACCTTGCCGATCACAAAAATCGTATTCCCGGTGCTTTGCAGCAATTTAACCGTGATCACAGGATCGGCGATGTAATCGGAAAGCTTGTTGGCAATCGTTTGTTCAAGAACGGCAAGGGGGTTGCCGGCTGCCATGATGGCGCCGGCGAGCGGAAAATTAATGTTGCCGTCGGGCGCCACCAGAATTTGTTGCTGCTGCATGCCTTCTTCTTTCCAGACCGATATTTCAAGCAAATCGCCGGGAGAGAGCAAGTAATTGGCGGCATCGGCAGGTTTTTCCGTGGGGGAGGGCGTTGTTTGAGGGGCGGCGAAAGCAATCGCGGTGAATGCCGGCAACAATGCGATCAATGTAAATAGTTGTTTCAAAACGATCCCTTTTTTATTACGGAGTTTGTGCAAGCCCATGCATGGTCTTTGGGAGAGCAATCGGTTTTATTGGGAGCGATTATAGAAGTGAAATATAACAGAAATAAGACAAATGCCGGGGCGGCTAGAAAGCTTTCATTCTGTCAATTGCATCAAATTTGCACGGATTAGCTTGCTGCGTCGCAAAGGAGTAAGCGCACACCCATGAAGTTATATCCAATAGTTGGAACGTCTGCGCCAATCTTCACACCTTCGGTGTCATTAAGTTTTAACATTCGGCAGCAATAATCCGGTGCCTACATTCAGATAGTTCATTTGTTAATCCGCGATGTTTTAACAATAAACCACTTCCCTAAATAATTGACATTAAAAATGAATTTGCTTTCCCAGAGCAACTTACTCAAACCGTTGAAGAAATCCTCTCATCTCGCATTACTCTGGATCATCGCGCTGGTCTTGCTTGGATTTACTTTTGCAAGCTGTCTGAATGAAATGGTGAGGGTTTGGTTAAAAAAGGAAGAATACAGTCACGGTTTTTTTATCCCCGCCATCAGCCTGTATTTGTTATGGATTCGGCGCTGGGAGCTAAAGTTCGTCGAGGCCTTCAGAGCGTCAATGCCCGGGTTGGTCATTGTGATCGCCGGCATGATCGTGTTTATTTTAGGCGGTTTGGCTACTTTAAAAACCGTCGAGCAATATGCTTTCATCATTACGGTAACAGGGATGTTTGCGATGACATTCGGCATGAAGGGAGTGCGTGTAGGCGCCGTGCCGTTGCTATTTTTGCTTTTCATGGTGCCTTTTCCGGATTTCATATTGAGTAACCTGTCTGCAAAATTGCAGCTGTTTTCATCATGGCTGGGTGTCGAGTTCATTCGCGCCTGCGGCATCATGGTCTATCTCGAAGGCAATGTGATTGATTTGGGAGGCTATAAACTGCAGGTCGTCGATGCCTGTAGCGGGCTCCGTTACTTGTTTCCGTTGGCCAGTCTGTCTTTTCTCTGCGCTTATTTGTTTAAGGGACCTGTTTGGCAAAAATCGCTGATTTTCCTATCTTCGGCATTGTTGACGATTTTGATGAACAGCTTCCGCATTGGCGTGATAGGCGTCCTGGTTGATAACTGGGGTACCGAGATGGCCGAGGGCTTTGTGCATGATTTTGAAGGCTGGGCTGTTTTCATGCTGTGCATGGCTCTGCTATTCCTCGAAATGTGGCTGTTTGCCAGGCTGAGCGGAAAAAACACGGCATGGACCGAGTTGGTTTTAATTCCCCGCGAATGGACAGGATGCGCCATCAAGGAAAACCCTCAAATCATCGTCAATCCATCGTTCTTCGTGCTGTTATTGCTGCTTAGCAGTACCGCCACGGCGTCACATTTTATTCGGGAGCGGGAGGGCATCATTCCGGCGCGCAAGCCATTTTTGAGTTTCCCTTTGCAAATTGGGAAATGGCAGGGGCGCAATGACTATCTTACTCAATTCTATCTGAACGAATTGAAATTTACCGATTATCTCATTATCAACTATACACAGCCGGATTCCGCAAGTACCATCAATCTGTACAGCGCTTATTACCAGTCTCAACGCACAGGGGTTTCGGTGCATTCTCCGAAAGGCTGCATGCCCGCCGACGGCTGGAAAGTTACCGAATTCGGGCAACGTGAGCTCCCGAATATAAAGCTTTATGGAAAACCGCTCGAAGTCAATCGCGCGGTGATTCTGAAAGGCGACAACAAGCAATTGGTTTACTATTGGTTTCAGCAACGGTCTCGGGCGCTGACCAATGAATACCTGGTGAAATGGTATTTATTTTACGACGCCATTGCCCTGAATCGTACTGACGGTTCGTTAGTCAGGCTGGTGACCAGTGTGGAAAAGTCCGAGGATGAGGAAAAAGCGGATCAGCGCTTGCAAGCTTTTATGAATGAGCTTTTACCTGTAATGTCGGCCTATCTGCCAGGGTAATGAATCGCCGATTCTCCCATGCAGGGCAATAGACACCTGACCACTAAAAAGCTGAATTTGGCTTATGTAATTAAGCCACTCAAAATTACCTGTTTGCTGCAAGAACGTGTCGTAGAGATTGGCGCCAAATGTCGCTGCGGATAATGAATGGGGCTATTAGGCTTTAAACTTGGTCTCGGTAGGGGTGATGATCTTGTACAGACTTTTTGCGATGAAATCTCGCAAAAATAGGGTTAAAAAGATCGGATTGGTCATCAAATAGCGTCTGATTAAACGCCTGTCCTGCAGCATTCTGTACAGCCATTCAAGGCCTGCATTTTGCATCCAGACCGGCGCTCTTGGCACATGTCCGGAGTGAAAATCGAATGCGGCGCCCACCCCGGCTTGCACTGGGACATCGAGGACCGCTAAGTGGTCGGCAATCCACTTTTCCTGCTTGGGCGCCCCTAGGGCCACCCAAAGAAAATCGGGTTGATGTTGATTGATTAATGCAACCAGCTGCGCATCTTCTTCGGCAGACAAAGCCCGGAAAGGTGGCGAATGCCAGCCGACAATCTCGACGCCAGGATAATGCGACTGCATCGTGTTGACCAGGTCGGCTAAGACGCTTTCTTTGCCGCCGAGAAAAAAATGCTTCCATCCGCGCGCGCGGCCTTGATCCAGACAGCGGAGCATCAGTTCAGGGCCGCAAACGCGTTCCTTTATCTTCGCTTGATGCACGGCGCGCGCGTACCAAACCAGCGGCAAGCCATCCATTGTGATTAATGAATGGTTATTGATACTTTTGAGTTGACTGTCGGTGAGGCTGGTGATTACCGTATGCACATTGGCAATACAGACTTGATGAGGCTCGCGAGCCGCGATCCATTGCTTGAACAACTCCAGGGTGGACGCGTAATCGAGCAGAGGAAATTTTAAGCCAAGAATGTCCAGCTCTGCTGGATATTGTCCGGCAGGTGCAGTCGGGTCAGGCTTATGTATCGCCTCAAGCGTGTTTTTGATTTGCCGATTTCCGGGCAAGGGTTTGTCGTTCGGCATGACGACGCCGGCATGGGCCAGCGAGTTGATTTGCAAGTTTTTCGCCGGTACTGCCGGAGTTCCTTCTGAATGCTCCACAACGGCAGGAACGAGCATGTTAAGGTGCAGCACAGTTCCGCTGAATTGAGTTGCCGCAGCGTCAGGCGGGTAAATCCGGCGCGCACCGGTCCTTGGGGCGTCGCTTGTGGAAAGCGATACCTTCAGACTGGAGCGAAGATCGATTCCTGGCATGGGTTCCTCATAAAGAATCTTATTATTTACTTGCGAGTGGGCAAAGTTTGACGCCGTAGGGTTACATTTCTGTGACGGGATGGTTAACGATCCATAACATTTTCGTGACATGCCCTGAGATCATATGGCATGTTCTCGAGGTTTAAGGGATGATATTCACTCTGAATTCTTTCCCGAAGATAAGCAAGGCCAAAACCGCCATCAGGAACAAATCATTATGAAGCCGTGCGTCAGTGTTTATTTCTTTGCAGGCTTGTGTCTGGCTCACGCGAGCATGGCGGCAGAATATTATGTAAATCCTACGGGTAACGATGCCTGGTCAGGCGCTTTGAGGCAGCCGAATGCAGAGCGAACCGACGGTCCTTTTAAAACACTTGAGAGGGCTCAACTCGCCATCAGGCATCTCAAACAATCAGGCCGCTTCGATGACAAAATCACCGTGAACATAGCGGCCGGGCGTTATCGGTTGGCGCGCCCACTTCACTATAATTTGGTGGATTCCGGTTTGCCGGGCAGGGAAATAGTGTGGCAAGGCGAAGCCGGCGGGCAAGTCATGGTCAGCGGCGGCATGCCGCTGATTTGTACAAAGCGTGAAGCCAGGTTTTGGGTTTGCCCACTGACAGAACCGCCTGTCAGCCGCGCACTTTTTGAGAGTGGGCGGATAAAGGGGGATGCGCCGAGATTCGAATTGTTTATAAATGATCAAAAATTGCAATTGGCCCGCTGGCCTGATCAGGGTTGGGCGCATATCAAGTTGCCGGTCGACGAAAACACGCAATTTTCAACCATGGAGGTATTGCCGGTGCTGGCCGGCGATATCAAAGCCGCGCAGGTGCATATTTTTGCGGGTAATGACTGGTATGACCAATACCTTGGGGTTGATGCGATCGATCGGACGGCCAATAGGATCAAACTCTCGGCGCCGACCAACTATAAGTTGGAAAGCGGCAGGCGGTTTTATATCCAAAATCTGCCTGCGCTATTGAACGCGCCAGGCGAATGGAGCTACGATCGGGAGGCCAACATTGTGACCTTCATTCCCCCCGAGGGCATGGTTCCCCAATCGGTTACGGTATCTTCCTTGCCCAATATTTTGGTCGCCGATGGCGTGAAGAATGTTACCTTCAAAAATATCCGGTTTCAGCACAGTACGGGGACCGCAATCACCATAAAAAATGGCCATGATCTTGTGATGGAGCAACTCGAGGTAAACAACATTGGCGGCATCGGAATAGAAATTAAAAACGGTCAAAATGTCGAGTTGCGCAACAGCGAAATTCATCACACCGGCGCGCATGGCGTCATCGTTGCAGGCGGCGACCGCAAGCCGCTGCAAACGTCCGGACATGTGATTTACAATAACCATATCCATCACATGGGCACGACGATATTGACTTACTCGGCGGGCGTCGAAATCAACGGCGTTGGGGTTACGGTATCGCATAATTTGTTGGAGCAGGGGGCAGGAACTGCCATTTTGCTGACCGGCAACGAACATTTGCTTGAAAAAAACGAACTGCATCATTTCTGTTTACAGGCTTCGGATTGCGGTGCCATCTATTCAGGGCGTGACTGGTCGTGGCGTGGTAATATCATTCGTAACAACTACATTCATGACATTATCGGCTACGGCATGAAGAGCGTGGATGTTGCAAAAAACCGGGTAGTCTATCAATCACCTGAGGGTGCTCGCGGCGTTTACCTGGATGATGGCGCCAGCGGTTTTGATGTCAACGGCAATATTTTCGAAAACGCCGGGTTTATGGCGCTTCAAGTCGGCGGTGGACGAGACAATAAAATAATCAACAACTACTTTAATACCAGCGAATATGCTATTTTTTTGGATGATCGCAGGCCAGGCGATCAAATTCAAAAAAGCCTTGCGGCTTCCCCCTACAAAACCGAGCTATGGCAGAAGAAATACCCGGACCTGGCCGCTCCGATGCATAATAAATCCTGGCCGGAAGGGAACAGGATAGAGCGCAATATTATCGTGACTACCAGGCCGGGGGGGAACTCGTTGCGCTATTTGGTTCCGATGGCTTCAACGGTCATTGCGAATAATTTAATCTGGTCCGCCAGCGGTCAACCTGCTATCGACTATAAGGTGTTGGAGCTGGATAAAAAGTGGGGTGGGGCTTCCTGGCCGCAATGGATGGCCGAGGGAGTTGAACAAGGAAGTCGGGTGGCCGATCCTTGCGTGACCATCACTAACAAAAAAATGACAGTCTGCCCAGGCTCGCCGGTCAATGAAATTGGCTTCGTGCCTCTACCGGTTGATATGGGATTAATTCAATAATGAAGTTCATGAGGAGTGAAAATTGATCGTAGTTACCGGGGGAGCCGGATATATCGGCAGCCACACGTTCCTGTCGCTGCACTAGGCCGGCTATGACGTATGGGTGCTGGATAACTTGTGATATTAATCGGGAAATTGAAGGACGGGACAGTTCCGCTGTTGGCTAAACTATGATGTACAAGCCTTCTGGGCATCTTCATAAATCGTCATCAGCTGCGCATAATTCCGTTCCGCCGTATAGTTTGCAAGGAAAGTGCGCCGGGCATTTTCGCCTAGCCTTTGCGTTTGTTGCGGATTTTCCAGCAGCCATTTCGCCTTGCCGGCCAAATCGGCGGCATCGCCCGGTGCAAACAGCAGGCCGTTTTCGCCGTCCCGGATAATGTCGGCCATGCTGCCGAGCCTTGAGGCGATAACCGGCAAGCCATGGGCGAAAGCCTCGACCAATACCAATGGAAAGCCCTCATACCATTCGGACGGCAGCACCAGAAAAGCGGCCTGCCGCATCAATCGACTGATTTCGTCCGGATTTTGTCGCCCCAATGCTGCGATATTGTTTTTGCCAGGCAACAATGCCTCAAGCGGACCGGCGCCCGCCACCTTTAACCAGGTTTGATCATCCATCGTCGACCAGGCTCGCAGTAAGGTCTTGATGCCTTTTTCTTCGCTGATGCGGCCGACATACAGCGCAAAGTCAGGGGGCGTAGTATTGGGGGGGGGGGATGCGTGCAAAGGGTCATCAACAAAATTGGCTTTAACCGCAATTTTATCGGCCGGAAATCCTGCCTCGACGAATTTACTCTTGGCAAATTCGGTCAGCGCAATAAAACGGTTAACCTTACGTTGCCATGTCCCATGCCAGCGATGCTGTGCCACCATGTGCGCCACCACCAGACTGCCGAGCTTTGAGCCCCGATAGCAACCGTACCAGGCCGCCTGATAGGGCGAGCCGGAAACGCATCGCTCACAAATCTTGCCCTGCCGCATCAGCATCGCGCCGGGACAAATCAGTCGGTAATTGTGCAAGGTCTGCACTACCGGTACGCCTTCATCCAGACAGGCATCGTAGACCGACGGGCTGATTTGCGGAAAAAAATTATGCACATGCACTAAGTCGGGTTTAAAACTGCGAATCTTGCCGCGGGCAATCACCTGATTGGTTGACGAATAGCTTGTTGATAAAGCCGTTTTTATCTTTCCATTTAAACCGCCGGGCAAGTCTTTATTATCAACACTCCATAACTGTACATCGTGTCCATGACTACGTAACAGATTGATTTCTGCTTCTACAACGTTATCTTCGCCACCGGCTTGTTGATAGCTATTATGGATAAATAAGATTTTCCGCATAATTATATTTAAACACAAACTCGTTTTGATAAATTTTCATGCAATGGCTGTTCAATCAATTTAAAAATAAGCACTCCAGTTAAAAAGCAAACGACAAAATCACCGAAAAGCAATATATGTCCATTAATGAAATCAAATAAAGTAAATTTCATTACAACTTTCCCATAACCTCCTATTACAAAAAGGTGAACAAGATAAAGTGAGTAGGAGGAATCGCCAGCGATCAAAGGTAATTTGGCATCAAACTTGAGAAGTTGTTTGGCTTCAAGAGAAATTGATGCCAAAACCAGTCCTGCGCTAGGTATTCCATATATCAAAGCGCGAAATCCCTTGTTTACATCTAAGGTATCTGCAAAAACAATAACAAAAATAGATGTAAACATTATTATAATGGCATGAGTAATGGGTAATATTTTTCCTTGCAGGAAAAGTGTGCCCACAAAAACTCCAAACATGAATTCCATTAAAAGTGGATTTGTAATTTGTAAAATAAATGGGTTGTCACCTTGATAAAAATAGCCAAATGATACAGAGCTAAAAAACCAAGCAGCCATTGCTGAAGTCTGATACCTATAAGGTAAAAAAAGAGCTAAGCCGAAAATTAAATAAAAATACATTTCATAATTTAGAGTCCAGCCCACGCCTAAAACGGGGTGATTTTTATAATTTGGAATATATAATATGGATTTTACAGTGCGTTCTACGTTGGGGGTGACGTCTAGCGACCCTGGAATATAGATTGATATAATAACTATAAACATGGTCATTATGTAGTACAAAGGAGATATTCTTAAGAATCTACGTAGCCAGAAATTAATAACGTATTTATGATTGGCTTGATTTTTCTTGGTTATATATACCATGATAAATCCGCTGATAACAAAGAACAAGTCGACGCCCCAGAGACCAATGTCGTCACCATTAAAGCCTTCGGCGATGATATTAAATTTTTCACTCCTTTCTGATAAATGACGAAAAACAACTGCTATCGCCGCAATTCCTCTCAAGTATTGAATAGATTTGATTGTCATAGGAAGGCTCCTTGTTAATCGGTTATCCCATGGTCTTTCGTTTAATAATATTTATAATTCGTGGCAGATAATATCGCCACAAATGAGTTAAGTTAGGTATAAAGGAAATATATCTAGTGAAACACATTTTAAAGCTTTCGGAAAAGTCGAAAAACCCAAACTGATTGATCAGAATAGCGGCTTCTGTTGATTCGATAGCTTGGTATTGTTCTGCCATGCGTCTTTTCTGTAAATGAATGTAAAGAAAATATCGATCATCACCCACTTGGCTTTTGCGCTTAAGCTTGCCTTGCGACCACACAAAATATTGCCCCCAGTGGTTTGAGTGCGCGGTCATGAATAAAAATGGCGACATTGGCTTGATATCTGCAATCCATTCATCCCTGAAAACAGGTAATTGCATTGAGGTAAAAGTCTTGTCTATACCGTTGGTTTCGTCAAAAAGACAGAATTTTTCGGATGTAAAAACATCCCGGTAATTGAGTGGGCCGAGGTCGCTTTTGTAGACGCCGTTAATCTCCGCCGAGTTCTTGTAAAGCGTCAAGTGCCCTCTTCTAAAGATTTTCACATATTGTGCTTGCCGCGCCACGTCAACGACCGGACCTAAGTCGCCAAATACCATATCGAAGTCACAATGGCCCCACCAATCGTAACCGGAAAAATAATCCGCAAACAGATCACCATATGCTGGCCGAAAATCGCACAACTTATACGCTGAGTTAAGTGTTATTGGAAACTCAAATCTGGACTGAAAGCGATTACGTATTTCCTGGAAAGTGGATTTAACAATCCGGATATTAGATGGAAGTTCATTAGGAACTTCGAAATCCACGAAGAACAGAAAATCGACTGCCGGGTTATTTGCGCAAGACTGCAAAAAAAAGTCAAAGTAGCCCGGACGCTTACCAAAATAGATGTTCACAATAATGATTTTCATTTTTGCCGCCTCAAAACTACATTTGTCTTTGGAGTTTAAAATAATTTTGGATGCCAGCGACAAAATGTTCAGCCATGTTTTCTATTGAAAAATGGCTGCCGCTTGTCTGCGCATTTTTTCTCATTTGCAGTAGAATTTCAGGGGCATTTAGAATATCAACTACGGCTTGAGCATAATCATCTTCAAACGGTGCAGTCATTACACCATTAAATCCGTGCTGCAGATATTCGATTTCCGGGCTGTGATTAGCAATGTTGCTGGTAATTAAAGGGAGGGTCGCTGTGAAAGCATCCAAAATAGCCAATCCCACCAAACCAGGGCATAAAAATAATTCCGCGGATTTAAACGCTAACGCTTTTTGCTCACCAAATAAAGGCCCAAGATATTTGATAAATGGCTGACGCTTGGAAAAATCTTCTACCAATGTCCTGTCGTTACCATTACCCACTATTAATAACACAAAATTAGGATTTTTTTGATGGATTAGAAGCGCGGCATTCAATAAAAAGTCAAGCTTTTTATCCGCATAAAGGCTTCCGCAAAATAGGCCTATCCTGGCATTATAATCAATATCCAATTGCCGTTTAAATTCGGCTACTTTATCAGGCGGCTGTTCGGCGATTAATTTCTTAAACTCCGAAGTATCGATGCTATTATTCAAAGCAGTAATTTTTTGATCTGGATATCCCAATGTTGCTATATAGTTTGCGACACCCTGGGTGTAGGCAAACCACCAGTCGCATTGTGTTGCCAGCATTTTCTTTATTTTTTCCAGCCAGCTGTCGGGATTTCCTTGCCTGTTCTGTCCATGTCCCCAGTAAGAAAAATTTTTAATGCCAAGCATCCTAAACATAATTAGAAAATAATTATGAATATGTTTATTTGCTTGCTCAGTAATAACAAAATCGGCCCAAAAAATATGCGTTAGCGCATGAGGTAGAAAATGTAATTTACCGTTCATAAACCAATGACTATTTTCAACAAGGCAATAACGATTGCTTGAAATAACATTATCGCCTTTACTTTGCTCATGAGCTGGAGGACTGCCGCAAACTACCCGCAACTCATGGCCTTGTTCTGTAAGCTGTTGCCCCATGCGTTCAAACAAAGGGACGCGATATTGTTTCAGCATGGGTTGGAAGATTACTATTTTCATATTCCTGATGTTGGCTGGATTTGAATAAAATTTTATGAATATGGATGCGGTTTTGGTAGGGGTATCCGTAATTTAACATGCCGGCTATCAATGTTGGGATACAGGTTATCTGGCTAACCCGAACCTATCAAACTAATTTCATACTCGACCGCGCATCTTTCGTATTTTAGCCAAAGCATAAGCTCTCATGGTTGGAGGCGAAGCAAGAAGAAGGCAACACAAAATGTCTTTAAATTTTAGTCGATCCAATCTCGCCGCTTTCCACAGTTCAGAAATACTGTTTAGACGTTCGTTTAATTCTAAAAACATCATTGCGCGAATACGATGCCAATCTGCCAAATGTCGGGAAAGGCTTACCATAAATTTGGGTGTTGAGTCTCTCAATTTTGAAATTTCGGCGGCGACATAGTCAGGAATTTGGGGGCGTCTCAAGAAATCTTGTCTATTTGCAATGGATACTGGAGGCTGCATATAATAAGAAGTAGCTATTTTTGAATAAGCAACATCCCCTGCACATGCCAGTTGTGCCCAAAGGATAATATCCTCCCCTGACTTAACACCAATTTGAAAACCACCAACGGTTTCAAACCACGATTTGTTTACGGCCACCGAAGAGCTAAAGAACTGACGCCCAAATTGACGGACATCTGAAAAATAATCCTCTATCAATACCAAATTGGGCTCGACATTGCTATCACGGAATCTGTTTTTTTGCTCTGTGCTATCGCCTCCTACTACAAAATGAGCTGTTCCGTATAAGGATGCCTGTGGGAATTGTGTGATCAGTTTCTGCAAATTTTCGAGATGTGTCGAGGCCCAATAATCGTCGGCGTCCAAAAATGCTACCATGGTATTTGTTGCATCTTTCACTCCTTTGTTACGCGCGGCAGAAACCCCCGAATTCGCTTGCTGAATCAGTTTAATTCGGGAATCTTTATAAGCGGATACCAAATCCGGGCCTTCATCACTCGATCCATCATTCACGACGACAAGTTCCCAGTCAGTTAGGGTTTGCGAAAGCACGGAATCTACAGCTCTATTTATTGTCGACGCCTTGTTGTAAAGAGGTATGACAACAGATATCATTAATATTCCTTGTTATGGAGAAAGATGAAATTTGGTGCGTATCAGTATCGGATTTAATACACCAAAAACTAACCGGTGATGTCAAAAATAGGGTCAACTAACGCTTCCAAACTTATGAAGATTTGGCTAATAAAAAATGTTTAAAATAACTTCCAATAAGCCGTAACACATCCAATGTGATATAGGTTGGAAACAGCGCTTTTGGACAATTGTTCCAGCCATACCACCAATGCGCTTTGAGATTGGCGGGTGATCTGATGCTGGTGAGATAATTAATAAAACTGGTTAGTGAAAATTGTTTGCGCACCTCTGTCATACCGCAAGCTTCAACATAGGCAAACACCCGGCATGTCTTGCAGACATAAATTGGAAAGCCCGCGCGCATTGCCTTATAGCTGAAATCGTAATCTGCACCGTAATGTGGCAAATTTTTTTCATCGTACAAACCTAATTGCTGAAAAACAGCGATAGGAAAAAAGGCACCCCGGCCAGACGTATGATTCACAGCAATCACATTCTTATCTCCCGGCAAATGATCTCGTTCAAACGTCACAGCTTTGGCTTTTGCCGTTAGCCAGTTTAGCCAATGGCCTTCAGCGACAAGTTCGCCGGTAACAATGTTATATTTGGCCGATGCCAATACAGCATGCGGGTATTTATCGCGATAAGCAGAAAGCTCCGTCAAATAATCCGGGGGCAACTCATTGTCATTATTTAGCGTCAGTAAATAATCATCTGCGGCGGCATTTTGCAAAACATAACTAACGCAGCGATTTATCGCCCCTGTCCACCAAAGACTGCTGTCAGCGCTAATCAGCACAACTTCGGGAAATTCTTGTCTGATACGTTCCGAAGTGCCATCCGTGGAACCGTGATCACAAATCACCACTGTAATGTCCTGAAAAGTTTGCGCTTTCAGTGTTGCTAGGCATTTCACGGTATATTCGATGCGGTTAAAGACCGGGATGCAAATCCAGATTTTCATATGATTTCTTTAGTAAAGGTGTAAATAAATCCGAGTTGTCGTAATGCGCAGTATTCAACTTTTACTGGTCTTAATTGCAGTAATTCCTGCTATGTTTCTATATAACATCATGCTTTTGCATTCTATAAATCTGTAAGATATAAAAGAAACGAGTACTGTTAAAAATAAAGAAACAATTGCTGATATTAGCATTGATTCGTAAATTGGATATAGAAGCGACACCGAGACCAAAAGAAATGGAAAATGATATAAATAAAAGCTATAAGATATTTTTCCAAGAAAATAAATAGATGGATACTTTAAAGCTTTGTTTACATCGCTTCGGAAAATAGCAATAGGTATAAATAATGCTGCCCCGAATGCTGTAATTAATGACTGGGTGTGTGATATATAGTTATTGTAATTAAAAGGAAATGCAAATCTATTGCCTAGCAATGTCAGTATAAATATAAGAAAAATGTATAAATAAATTGAGCGTATTCTATTGATTTGTTCAAACTTACGCCAATTCATGGATAAAATCATTCCTATGACAAATAATGGCAAGAACTCCAATTTTTTTGTTAAATATGATATTATAATGGAGGCTAGTAATAATATGATTTGTGATAGAATGCTGTCCCATTTTTTTACCCAATAAATTAGTATTGGCAAAAGTAGAGACATCTTCATTTCAATTGCTAGTGTCCATGCTACTGGATCAATAATATGGAAATCAGTTTTTATAATAAGAGGTAAGTGCATAAGTATGTCTTCTTCCGTTATTGGCTTTATCCAAAGGGTTTTTGCCCACTCACTTAAGCCATCCCATTTCATCCCATCTTGATTATATTGATTCTTAATAAAAATAGTTAATATGATGCATGTCCAGTAGGGTGGAAACAGTCGGAACATGCGCTTAATGACAAATGAAAAATAATTTAAATTCTTGTTTTGATCGACAAACGGAAGTGACAGAACAAAACCACTCAAAACAAAAAAAATGTCAACCGCAGCAGCACCATCAGAAATAACCCGAGCTGGACTGTGATGGTAAAAATCTATAAATCCCGTCACAGCTAATAAGCCGATTACATGGGATAGGTACACCATGAATGAGGCAATTCCTCTTAATCCATCCAATTCTATAAATCTATTTTTCATGAAATCAGCTATTGATAGATGGGGTTTTTGCCAGATTGAAATTTTTGCTGTCTGGCGTGTTGAGAAAATACCGTGTATTTTCCGATTCGGTGGTTGCCCCGGCTACCGACAATTTTCGTTTTGCCAAACTGCCAGCAATGCCAAGCAAAATGCCGTGTTCTGCTAGTGGTGCATAAGGTATGTAAAAGGCCATTTGCGCGACAATTAGCATAAAAAACAACGTGGGATAAAAACAGGATTCGCTGTTTTTCAAGAGGTTGAAATACAGCTTCAACAATATGCCGAGGTAGAACAGACAAAGAAAAAAATTACCCAGCATTCCAGTGCGCAACAGCGATTGTAAAAAGAAATTGTGCGGTGAGTTTGCTATGCCTGCATATCCACCACCGAAAGGATCACCCAGTAATTGATGTAGAAAGTCATGCCTGACCCAATACGCCAAAATCTGCTCCCAGGCTTTTCTGCGGGCACCAAAAGTGCCTGTATTCAGATTGGTTGCCTTCTCGGCGGACCCCACGATTGAATCAATAAAATGGTCCAGGTAGCCCATAGAGAGCAATGGCAAGAGTAATAGGAACCCCACTGAACCTATTACAATAAACTTACCGACAAGCTTGTGTTTTTTTACGCCAGGCAACAAAAACAGCGATGCAATGCCAAAAAGAGTGGCTCCCCAAACCGAACGATGTTGCAAGGCGATGACAGCAAATATGAATAACACCGTCAGCAGTCGGGACGGTTTAATAGCCATATCTGGCAACACGTAACGGTGGAAAAGCATCACCACTGTCATGCCCAGGAGGTAGGCCTGCCCTGAGTTTACAACACGAAATCTGACACCGGTCGAGTCCGCAACTTTCCATGTTGCGGATATCGGGAAATGGAGAGCCTCCGCAACAAAGCGAAAATAAACAATCAGGAGCAGTGCCGAACAGATTAATAGCCAGTATTTTACAATTTTGGTAATCATTTCCTTGGTATAAGCAAAGGACATGAAATACAGAGTGCCAGACCAATAATAAAAAATGCTACGAAAATCAACCCCGGCTGTAGTTCCAAATTGCTTTAGACCGCTAAACAAACTAAAAAAAATAATAAGTCCATAACCGATCCATAAAGGCGAAGCATAAGGCCATTCGCGTTTTAATAGCAGCCTTATCAAGGCGCTAAAAAATATCGGTACAAGTGCCAGGTCATACAAGTAAATATTCAGCCCCATCTTCATTGAAAATTGTTCAATAAACCAGGTATTGATAACGCTAATTATTAAAATACAAGCTACTGCCAAGTGCGGTTTTAAAGAAAAGCTGTAAACCGCATACAAGAAGAAGATTAATATCGGTAAAGCCAGAAATTCCATAGCTTATTGGCTTGCGTTTTTATAAGAATTGATATAGCTAGTCACTCCGCGATTGATACCGAATAATTGTTCGGCTTTTCCGGGGTTCTCCATTGCGTTGGCTTTAAGTTCCGGAACAGGAATTTTTATGATTTTTCGTAAAGCTTCAGATAGAGAATCTGCTGTGGGTTGACAGTAATAAAGGCCGCTAAAAAAGTTTGCCAAATCGGACAGGCCTTTTACCTCTGAAAGCAATGCCGGCAAACCTGTGGCGATGGCTTCGAGCGCCGCGATGCTAAATCCCTCGTAGATGGAAGGCATAACGAACAAGTCGGCTGCTTGCAGATAGGGCAAAACATCCGCCTGCATCCCTTCAAATCGAATCAGGCTTTCGATGCCAAGATTTTTCGCTAATTCCTGTTCGCAATTGTCCTTTTCTATACCGATATGCAGATAAACAATATTATTTTGATCCAGCATGGCAATCGCTTCGATCAAGGCTGCATGGTTTTTTACCGGAGAGCAATTACCTATGGAAACCAAAACAAAATGATTGTCTGGAATATTCAGTTTCTGTCTCGCAGAGGCGTGCTTGGCGGCTGTTGTCTTTGTAAATCGTAAGCTGTTGTACCAGTTGGGAATGATCTGGGTTTGTAATCCGAAGTGTTTGTATTCGGTATCATGAACCGATTGAGCAATGGCGATATGGGTTAGCCCTAGCCGGGTTAATAATCGACGTTGCCATTTTCGTCTCCAGCCTAAATAACCCGTAAACGGAAAATTATTGTGTATGGTACGAATGCAACGCTTTGCCGATATCAGGGCGACTAGCCCAATCCAGAAATTTGCACCCTCGGTATGCAGATGAACCACGTCATACTTATTGGCTTTCAGCATTTTTAATAGTGCCAGGAAAAATGCCGGATTTTTGCTAAAAGGAATATGATGAACCGTGTAACCTGAGCTTGCTAATTGTCCGGCATAACAGCCAGGTTGTGGACCGGTAGCTAGAATTTCTCCAGTAATGCCGTAATCTTTTAGCAACGGTCCCGCGGCATAGAGCATTACTTCAGCGCCAGAGGGCTTCAACTCGCTTAGTATATGTAAAACCTTCATATCCAATTTCCGTTCAATATGTCGTGATATGCCTGAAGATAGGCATCGGTAACCACGCGAATATGAAAGCGTTGCCAGGCTTGCGCCAAACCCGCCTGCCCGACGCGCTGGCGATCATCGCTATCATTCGCCATTTGCAACATGGCTTTGGCTATCTGTTCGGGGCGGGTAATGTCCACCAGAATACCTGCCTTCCCATTATCCAGCGTCCACGGCACCCCGCCGCTGCTTTGACCGGCAATTACCGGAATACCCATTGCCATCGGTTCGATCAGCGCCATCGGCTGGGCTTCTTCCAGCGCCGGATGGACCAGAATATCCACTTCATCCGATAACCGCTGTATCAGTTGTTGATAGGGTAATTGACCGACGAATTCGATCCCATCCTGTAATCCCTGGCTCGTTGCCCATTGGTCAGCAGGTTCACCGCTACCGTGTCCAGCGCCAAACATGATTAACCGGCAACCCGGCCGAGTCTTGCGCAGCAAGGCGAAGGCCTGAATGGCGGCCTCGCCGTTTTTACGGCCCGACCAGCCGACCAGAATGGTTGCAAAGGTGATTGGCGCATCGGCTGATTTTGTCAGTTTTACTCGGTTGAAAATAGCGTCCGGCATGCCATTCGGAATGATTCGGATAGGCCGCCGGTAAAACAGATATTTTTTCAGATGTTCACCGACATAGGGCGCCACCGCAGACAGATGTCGAGCCTTCCGGATTGCCCTGCAAGCCATCAATGTGCGGGCAATCCGATAGGGGATGAAATTGAGCTTCAGGACATTGAGCGGCGCATCATGCGCGGTCACCAGATGCGGTAGTCCGGTCGCTTGCGCGGCTAAAGCAAATTCATAAGTCCAATGGGCATGCAGAATGTCGGGCGGATGTTTAAGGACTGCTTGAGAGAGCGCTTTTATTTCTGCTGCAAAAAAATCTCTAGCCCTTTTAGGCCTGTATGGTCCGAAATGGATGGTCAGCCGTTCGCCCGTGATGGTCATTTCTGTTTCCACGGATGAATCCAGTGTGTACAGAATCAGGTTATAGCCGCGTTGGTGCAATTCTCTCGCCATCAGATTAACCGGGCTGCCGCCCAGTCCTTTTGGATAAGACTGATTACCTGGAGGAGGTAAAATATCTTGAAATGCGGCTGTTTCTATTCCTCCCATGAGTCCAATAGTGTTGATTTCCATGGTTTTCTCGGCTGTACGGGGTCTGTTTGGTATTTGCATAATTAAGCATTGGTGATCGCTGTCAGCCAGGCATCGGCTAGCGCATGTTCCGAAAAATGCGCTTCAAACCTGGCTCGGGCCTGAGTAGATAATTGCGCGTGCAGGGCTGCATTTTCCAACACTTCGCAAAGCTTATCCGCCGCTGAATTCAAGTCGTCCAGCGGCCAAAAGTAGCCCTGTTGTCCATCAATTAATATGTCGGGAATGCCGCCCACCGGCGGAGCCAAAATCGGCAAACCGTGGGACAAGGCTTCAATGAGAGTGATGCCAAAACTTTCCATGAGAGCGGAATGAACATAGACGCAATGCCCGGCCATGTATTCTGCCGCATTGGCCTGAAAGCCCTGGAAAGTCACGCTGTCGCTAATCTTAAGTTCGGCAGCCAGTTTTTCCAGCATTGCGCGATCGGGCCCGTTGCCGATCACGGTCAGTCGGTAACGATGTCCGCGCTCATGGGCTCTGGCTAGAACCCGTAGAATGAAAGCCTGGTTTTTGCGGGTTTCCAAGGTGCCGATGGTAATCAGATCACCTTGCAGTTTCGGTTGGATATACCGTTGGCTTTTGTCTTGTATGAAGTTACCGATAACGGCCTGCGGAACCGATTTTAGTGACGGCAGCCTGCCGTTCACCACCGTCCGCATAAAATCGGATACGAAAATAAGTTTGTCTACGCTGGGCAGGGTTTCCGCTTCATTGTCCTGCAAGTGCCGGTATAGTAGCCCGCCTTCAATCGTTAGACCTTTTGCCAGTACCTCGTGGGCTTCGGAAATATTGAAATGCACGACGGCTACCACGCGATGCTGTTTTTTTCTTGTCGCCAATGCGGCCCGGCAGCTTAACGGATCCTGGGCATAAATCACCGACTCGCCATCATGGTGAAGGGTTCGTTTGAGCTGGTATCGGATCAGATAATAGTGTGTCCAGCGGCTCCAGAGGGTCAGCCATTCCTTGTTCAGTATTCTCAGCAGTTTGCCTACCAGTCCCGATGCTTTTCTGGCAATGATGACACTCGAACTGTAGGGATGGATTAGCCGGGTTTCGATGCCGTGCTTGGCGGCCTCGTCGAGAATGGCGTTGAAGTGGGTTTGAACGCCGGTTTCCCCTTGCGGCATCATCAGCGTAACGACAATCAGTTTGCGGTCCTGAATCATGCCGGCAGCCCGGTCAGTTTGAAAAGTCTTGCCGGCAGTTTGTTTTGCAGGGAAACAAGAAACTCTTTCATACTGCCATGAATGATGAGTCTTCTAAACAGCAGCAATAGAACCGGATAGGTTAGGGCGCAGCTAAAAATAATGATGCCGAGCCGCGTTGCTCTTGGATAGATTTGTATCGAGGGCAATTGCCCGAGATACCGGCAAAGACCATAGAGCAGCACGGTGATGATCAAAGGCATGATAGTTATTGTTAACACACGGTAGGACTTATCGCGGACGGCTTTCAGTGTTGCCGTAACCAGCAGCAAGAGTCGGAGAATATAGGTGCCGAGGAGTGTCCAGACCACGGTTAATACCGATTCCTGTGCTGCTATAATCAGACTGGGGATGCTGATCAGCAAGGTTATTAGCTGCGCTTTCAACTCGACATGTGGCAAACCGATGGCGCTTAACAATGGGCCAGACATGGATAGCATGGCGTTTACGGCCATGGCAAAGCACAGAGGCGCCATCAGAGGGATCGCCGCTTGCCATTTATCGCCGTACAGCGTGGGGATAATTAAATCCGGGATGGCCGCCATTGCGCCGTAAATTGGAAAAAAAAACAACGCCATGATGCTTGTTGATGCTGTAAAGGTAAGCCGCAAGGTTTGATGATTACCTTGGGATTTGGCATAGGCGCTGAATAAAACCGACTGCATGCTGGACGTTACCGCATACATCGGCATATTGACCAGGTTAAATACCCGGTTGTAAACCCCGAGAGTCGCGGTTTCAAAGCTGCGTCCAATGATGGCGGTATCAAGATTGCTGATGCCCCAACTGGTGATATTGTTGAGTGTTATCGCCGCGCCAAAGCGTAGAAACCGGCAGTTTTTAGGGTTGACCAACGGTAAAATCGGATGCCTGTGGCTGAAATAGGTGGCGAAGGCATTGATACTGACCTGAGTTAATTGCGCGAAGACCAGGCTCCAAGCGCCATAATCGAGATAGGCAAGCGGTAAACCTAATCCTAAATAGCCGACACAGTAAGAAACCAGGCTTATGATCTGGATTTTTTTAAATTCCAGGTTTCTTTTGATTAGCGCTGATGCAGTCTGGCCGATAGCCTGGAGAGTAAATGACAGCGCCATCATCATGATGACTGGCGCGGCGTTGGGTTCGTCAAAAAAGGCGGCCATCAGAGGGGCCGACCCGGCAACGGAGATGGACATAACGATACCAATCAACATTTGCGTGGAAAAAACGCTGCGAATGTCGTGTTCGGTTATCTCCCGGCTTTGTATCAGCGCTGCGCTCAGGCCGCCGTCTGCAAACAGGTTGCCGAGTCCCTGCACAAACAAAGCAATGGCAACCAATCCAAACGGCTCCGGGCCGAGCAGTCTAGCGAGAACAATGCCGATCGCAAATTGCAAGGACAGCGAAATCAGGCGGCCCAGATAGTTCCACTTGAGCGCAGTAATGCTTTTACTGGTCAGGCTTGGGTTTGATTTGGCAGGGGGTATGTCAATCGCTTGAGCGGGGCTGGGCTGGCGCATGCTAATTTTATGTATTTGCTCTTCAAATTTTGGAGGCGTCAGCTGCCCGGTTACTGCCGAGTAAATACAACGCGATGCGGTTTGCCAGAAGGATGGCGAACAGCGCCCCGCAAACATCGGCCAGCAAATCGGCCAAGCTACTGGTGCGGCCGGGTACGAACATTTGGCAGCCTTCTTCGATGGCGCCGACCAGGACGGTCAAAAAAAACGGCAGCGAAATGAGCCGTATTACGGCCGTCGGACGAAGCTGGGAGGACAGGGCGCAAAGCAGCAAACCCAATACCCAAAAGGCGAAAAAGTGCGCGACTTTGTCGAGCCCCTGTACGTCATGCATGATCGCTGCCGGCGGACTGGACGATTCGGTAAACAACCCGGCGATCCAGCCGGCGGCCAGAAGACCGAGCAGGATCGCCCGTCTGTTTTGCGCGTGCGATCCGAGCATCGAATGTCGGTCAGTGTTCATCTCAATAAGCCTGCTTGCTGATAAAACCTTTGAATACGGTCAGAAAGACGATCTTGATGTCCAGCCACAGCGACCATTGTTTGATGTATTCCAGATCGTGATGTATGCGGGCTTCCATCTTGTCGAGCGTGTCGGTTTCGCCGCGGCAGCCGTTAATCTGCGCCTGGCCGGTAATGCCCGGTTTGACTTTATGGCGCAGCATGTAGCCCTGAATCTGTTTGCGGTAATATTCATTATGCGCAATGGCATGAGGACGCGGGCCGACGACCGACATCGCGCCTTGCAGCACGTTGATGAATTGCGGCAGTTCGTCCAGCGAGGTTCGGCGCAGAAAGGCGCCGAACGGTGTAATCCGGCTGTCGTTTTGCGTCGCCTGTTTGATGCTGTCGCCGTTCTCGCAAACGGTCATCGAACGGAATTTCCAGACTTCGATTTTTTCGCCTTTGATGCCATAGCGGTACTGTCTGAAGATCACAGGTCCCGGCGAGGTCAGTTTGATCGCGATCGCGATCAGCAGCATCGGTAGCGCGATGAGCGGCAGAATGATCGTGCACAACGCCAGATCCTCGATCCGTTTGACGATGCCGTCGACCGCATCGAACGGCGTGTCGAAAACGCTGACGATGGGTATCCCTTGAACATTGGTCCATCTGGACTGAATCAGGTTAAAGGTAAAAAAATCGGGCACGATATTGACCGAAACGGTGCTGTCGGCCAGTTGTTGAACAAACAGGCTTATGCGCTTTTCCGCGCGCAAGGGTAGGGTAATGTAGATATGATCGATTTCGCCATTTTTGGCTTTTTCAAGCATGCCTTCAAATCCGCCCGCCAATTCGCCGATCTGCTCGCGGCCGAGGCGTCTGTTTTCGTTTTCTGCGCGTTCATCAAAAAAACCGACAAATTCATAACCCAGCCAGGGCATTGCCGATAAGCCGGTTTTGAGCCGGAGGCCCAGCGGGTTCGCGCCGAATATCGCGTAGGTCCGGGTGTTGATGCCATGGGTTCTGAGATAGGATAAACAGCCGCGTTGTATCGTGTGCAGCAGGATCATGCTGAACGGCGCGAGCGGCAGCCAGAGCTCCATTACCTGCGCCGAATAACTGTAGTTCGGTTTGTAAAAGTAGAGGCCGCTGATCAATAAAGTAAAAGCGCCGAGCCACGAAATCAGGATGTGCGCCGCTTCGTCAAACATCGGAGAGCCTCGCCAGCCGTGATACAGCCCATTGTTTTCGGCGAAAAAAATAAACAGCGCGGAGCCTATCAGACAAGGCGGCAAGTATTCGCGATCGAGCGGAACGTCATAGACTGTTAACGACACATACAATGCGGCCATAATCAAGAAAAGATCGATCGTCCTGGCCAGCGTATGGAGTTTGGAGTGGTGGGGGCGAATGAATCCTTTGTAAGGCATCTGGTTCATTGGTACGGTCAAACAGGATGATTTCGGCGGCACAGCGCCTATCGACACATCACTATAAGTACGGTTTATTTCATTATGATGAAAGATGATCGATTTATCTGATCCGGATGAAGGAAAACAAGTTGCTGACGGCGCGTAAAGATGACATCGGCTTGCCGCAGTCTCGTCTCCAAGCTAAAGCTGCAAAATCTAGTGTATATAAGTGGAAAGTGTTAAAAGCCGTTTTTGCTGTACAAAAGGAATTCGGCTACCTCCAGCAGCAGAGCCCGATGAGACTGAACCCAGGTAAAGAAAAAATCACTCAGTAAGCAGGGCTCATTCAATACATAGAATTTATGTGCTGCGATTTACTTTTGGATTCGCCATATTTATGATTGTAAATCATTGATTATTAAATGTAGTATTAGTGTTTATTTTAAGTTGTTTTCGACTTTTTTCGATTTTCCCGGTAGTTAGTATGATTCTTTATTTTAAAGTTACAGCTGTTTGGTGATAATAAAGTCGTAAATTTTACTGGCCGCAGAGCATCAATAAGTGAACGATTGTTGATTTGATGGTTTTGTATCGGCCAGTTTTTTAAAATGTCTGCCAAAATTATCGGTCACATGTCTCGCAAGTTCTGTAAATATAGCCTTAAGGATTGTTGATTACATATTGATAGGCAGAAACCGACCCTTAACGGCCTCTGGCGGTTAGTCGTATGTTTGGCTGCTTGCCGCCACATAGCCGACTGCTGGCCAGAATTTATTGCCTAGAAAGTGGCAATCAGGGATGATAGACCGAAACCATATACGACTTGTTATACGGTCCAATGTGTAAAGAAGAATATGAATCGACAAATTAAACGCCTTGATAGCCGGTTCGCCATTTATCCTCTTTGCTTGGTCCTCTTCGGGGCGGCGCTGTGGCTGATACTCTTAGTTGGCTCGGCTATACAGCCGAGCCTTCCCACTCCAACGACCGTTGCGGCCGCAGTTCCAAGCAGCTTGAGTGCAGAGCTTTATAGGAATCTGCGCAGCCCGCTCGGTGTTTTGCTGCTTCAGATTTTGGTCATTATCGCCTTCACCCGCTGCTGCGCAACAGTCATGCGGAAATTCGGCCAGCCCGAGGTGATCGGCGAAGTCATCGGCGGGATACTCCTGGGTCCTTCCGTACTGGGCTTGCTCTGGCCTGCCGCCAGTGCCTTGCTGTTCCCCGCGACTTCCCTGGCGAATCTTGGCCTATTGAGCCAGATCGGATTGATCGTCTTCATGTTCGTGGTCGGAATGGAGCTTGATACCGAAGTCCTGACAAAAAAAGTCCGTTCAGCCGTGCTGATATCTCACGCGAGCATCATCCTGCCCTTCCTGCTTGGCTCGCTGCTCTCGCTTGTCATTTATCAAGGCTATGCACCTGTCGGGGTGCCTTTCACTCCATTCTGCCTTTTCATGGGCATCGCGATGAGCATCACGGCGTTCCCCGTTCTGGCCAGAATGCTCCACGAGCGAGGTTTGAGCCGATCCCCTCTAGGGACCGTCGCGCTCACCTGCGCGGCGGTCGATGATTTGACCGCCTGGTGCGCGCTGGCCGTGGTAGCAGCGATCTCCCGGCAGGGTACAATCGCCAACTCCCTGAGCGTGGCCGCGCTCTGCGGCCTGCATATCGCGGCGATGCTCTTTGTGGCCCGGCCCTTCCTGGAACGTTTGATAGAGGGCCGCACCACCGAGAACGCTCGCGAAAAGGGGGCTATCGCGGCCGTCTTGTTCACGGTATTTTTCTCCGCTTTTATGACGGAGGCCATCGGGATCCACACGCTCTTCGGAGCCTTTCTGGCGGGCATCGTCATTCCCAAAAAAACGGCCTTCCGTGAGGCTCTCGCGCTCCGCCTCGAGAACTTCAGTACGATCATTCTGCTGCCCCTATTCTTCGCTCTCAGCGGCCTTCGGACCCAAATCAACCTGCTCAACGATTGGGCATCGTGGATTCTCTGCGCAGTCATCATCCTTGTGGCGATCACCGGGAAGTTCGTGGGCAGCGCCGGAGCGGCGCGCTGGTCGGGCTCAACGTGGCGCGAATCACTCGCGATCGGGGCGCTGATGAATACCCGAGGACTCGTCGAACTCGTCGCTCTCAATATCGGCTACGATCTGGGCATCATTACTCCAGCGATATTCACGATGATGGTCCTCATGGCGCTCGTCACGACTCTGATGACCGGTCCTTTGCTCGGTCTCCTCGTGCCGGAAGCTCTCGCCGCCTCGCACGAAAAGCCGGCTGCGGATGCATAAGGCCGCGTAACCAAGCGCTTCTTGCCGACGCGCGCTTTCTTTAAGGCGTTTCAATAATGCGTGCGGCAGAACGTAACATTATGAAGGACCACTTTCCAAAATTGACCTGCCATACAGTTGGCAATTTTGACAGTCGGCTCCTGGCCGTTTTCTACCACCTGGTCATGGCTTTAATGGGGGTAAGATCGAATAGAGAGTTTGTGGAGATTTTGCTGATTGCGCTAATAGTTCACTTTCTTAGAGGATCGAGCAGTGGTTTCAGTCCGTTGTGATCTATCTCTTGCATCAAGGCCAATAACCGGCCTAATTCACCATTAGGAAATCCTTCTCGCGCAAACCAATTAAGGTAATGGCCAGGCAAATCAGCGATGACTCGTCCTTTGTATTTGCCATAAGGCATGGCAAATGTAACTAACTTTTGTAAGTCTTTGGAATTCATGAGGGTGTCTCGAAATTAACCAATCTAACCTGGCACTAATTCAGACAATGACTTACTGTTACTTGTCATGGGATTGACACAGACTTATCCACAGTTTCTGTGGATTAAATTTAGGCGGTATGGTTATGGCTTTTCGTTATCAGAAAGCACTGTGTATTCGGCGGTAATGCTTTCGCCCTCTGTTCCGCGACTGGTTTGTTTCTGCGCAGTTTTCAGCATACGCCATGCTTTGAATCCAACAATTCCCAGCGGAATCAGCAAAACGGCAAAAAACACGGAAAAGACCAGCGTGCCCACGACTGCACCGGCAATCATTGCCGGACTTGCCAGGATGTTGGAAATACTGGAATGGTAATTTTTTTCAACCTGATATTCAAGTCGCTGCTGAGGATTTTCCGATGCACTGATATGGATGGTTCGTTTGTAGATTTTGAGCATAGGCCGGACCAAAGGTTGAAGACAGGGATTGTTCCTGTCAGGATGAAGGTGGTAAAAAATGACGTTGCGCCCGCGCGATAGCGCAATAAGTCTACTGGTATTTTACGATTCTCCCATCTAAAGCAGGCATTAAAAATGGGGTAAACTGCCCAATACCTTTTTTTGCAAACAGGATGAGGAGTACGGCAATGAAGACAATGCCAATTAGCAAAGCGTTCACGCTGATCGAACCAGGCCCAGTTGTTTTGATTACAACAAATGATGGAGAGAAAAATAACATCATGACCATCTCCTGGACTATGGTCATGGATTTTTCGCCGAGATTTGCGATAACGACGGGGTCTTGGAATTATTCCTATAACGCGCTTCGGAACTCCAAAGAATGCATCATCGCTATACCAACGGTAGATCTCCTTGATCAAATTGTTGGGGTTGGAACGTGTTCTGGTGTCGATACGGACAAATTTGAAAAGTTTGAACTTACCCCTCTGAATGGAAAGCATGTCGGGGCTCCTTTGATCCAGGAATGCCTGGCAAATATTGAATGTAAAGTGATTGATATCGTCGAAAAGCACAACATCATTGTTTTAGAAGGTGTCGAAGCGTACTTTGATGATGAACGAGAAGAGAAGCGAACCATTCATGCGATCGGGGATGGCACCTTTGTAGTGGATGGAGAAAAGTTGGATCGACGGGAAATGATGCGTTCGAAGCTTCCAGAGGATGTCTAATGTTGAAAAGTTAGCGATTCGCAAAGGCGGATCGTAAGGCCGGCATTATGATGATCGCATTATTAATGGAAACCCAATTTTTCCAGCACGTCCGATTAGCGTAGCGTAATCGGACGCATGTTATTCATCGCCAGCAACCGAAGAATTAACATCGCCCAATCGAGTGGATAAAGACCCTTCGCCACCTATCGATAAAGGTGGAATATGGCTAGTCACACGATTGACATGGCTGCTTCAGAGGGTTCACATGTATGTAATCCACATGATGTTCATCATCAGAATCATCGCGGATAAAATGTTCTCAATAATGCCGTTACCTACAGGGATGCAGGCAAGGCGCGTGAGCGGAAGCTTTGCCATATCCCACGCTCTCCTGCCGCTGTACGTACTTTAGACCGGCGTTCGGTTTTGGGAAGTGCTCGAAAAATCCACTTTTAATTAAACGCCATCGAGTACTGAAATCGGTACCACCGGGCGCCAAGGCCCACACGCCATGCAAATGATCCGGTAAAATAATACAGCTTGATCATGGCGTATGATCTACTGATGCTATCCCCCCCTCTAAAATGAACAAGATAGACAAAAAAGCCAAGCCTTCCTGGAGCGACATCAAATCTAAATTGTCAGACTTTGACCGAGTGGGGTTGCTCGGTTTAGTTCATGACTTGTATGCCGCTAGCAAGGACAATCAAACCTTTCTGCATGCCCGCTTTGGACTTGGGGATGATGTACTCAAACCTTATAAGACGGCCATCTCCCGCTGGATATGCCCTGATGTGATGCGCAGCAATCAAACCATCTCTGTAGCCAAGGCCAAAAAGGCAATCACCGATTACAAAAAGGCGGTGGGGCAGCCCGAAGGGCTGGCTGAACTGGCAGTATTTTATTGCGAGGAAGTTTTTGTCTTTTTAGGTTATTGCGGCATGGACGACGAAGGTTATTTCGATGCCGTGGTGCGAATGTTCGAGCAAGCATTGAAATATGTGATGGTTCTGCCAGAGACGAAACGCCAGTCGTTTATCGAGCGGCTTGAGCAAGTCTGCGCACAGGGTCAGAATATCGGCTGGGGTGTGGGTGATGATATGAGCAGACTGCTGTCCGAATATGGGATCGACGACTAAGCCTGATTCTTTGGCCGAACTGCGTGCAGAAAATGCGCGTTTAATCGCGCTACTAGAGGCTCATGGCATAGAGTGGCGTTTATCGCCAGAGCCACCTCTCTATATTATGAAGAACCACTGCGATTGTGCGAACAATAAAGTATGAGACCAAGCAATAAAGATTAGTCCCTACCCTGAGACAAAGCCGTTAATTTAAGGCAAGTCATGCAGGATGTGCCGAACAACGTGAGGCGCACATGTGCGCTTCGCTTATGCTCAGCGCACCCTATGGTCCTGATGGGTGGCACCCCCGGCCGTATCGTTAAAGAGTGGATCGTGCCGATTAGGCAACCGCGCGCACAACATCTGCATCGCTTGATCGATTTACGCATGGAAATATTTGAAACCTTATCGTCCAGTTTTGCTAACTCTAGCGACAGTTAGGCTATGTTTTAATACATCCTTTTGGCGACTTTCTTCCAGCAAATCCCCGGCAATATCCCCCAGCTTCTTCAACGCTTTTTCTATCCTGTCATTCCACGGCACCGCGCAACTCAAACGGATGAAGTTGCCATATTTCTTTTGCGTGGCCGAAAACAAAGGGCCGGGGGCGATGATGATGTTTTCCTGGCTGGCGCGGCGGTGCAATTCCATCGCATCAACGCCAGTTGGCAGTTCCACCCACAATGCAAAGCCGCCCTCCGGTTGAGTGACGCGGGTGCCTTCGGGGAACAACAGGCTAACGGCCTTCACGGTTAATGCCACGTTGTGGGCATATTCTTGGCGTACATGCCGTAGATAGCGGTCGTAACCACCTTGTTCCAGCATGTGCGCTACTATCAGTTGGTTCAGGGTAGGTACGGCCTGATGCATCATGTATTTCAGGTTTTCGACTTTCTCCTTGTAGCGGCCCGGCACCAGCCAACCGACACGGATGCCCGGCGACAAGGTCTTGGCGAAAGAATTGCAATATAAGACCTGGCCGTTCCGGCTCCAGGCTTTGCAGACCGAAGGTCGGCGCAAGCCAAAGCCCAGGTCGCCGTAGACATCATCTTCGACCAATGGGATCTCATGTTTTTCCAGTAAGGCTACCAAAGCCTGCTTGCGCTGATCGCTCATACAGGAACCAAGCGGGTTGTTGTAATTGGAAACGATCAAACAGGCTTTGATCGGCCATTGCTCAATGGCCATTTGCAAGGCATCCAGCGACAATCCGTCGCGCGGATGCGTGGGGATTTCCAAGGCCTCCATGCCGCAGGATTCGATGACTTGCAACAAACCGTAAAAGGTTGGCGACTCAATGGCAATCAAGTCGCCAGGTTCGCAAACGGCCATTAACGCCAGCTTTACCGCCTCACGCGCGCCGTGGGTGACGACGATGTCGTCAGGGCTGTCGGCACATTGCAATTCCACCATACGCTTGGCGATTTGCCGGCGCAGTTCCTGATTGCCTAGCAACTCGTCGGCATCGAAACAGCGTTTACCAAAGGTGCGCGCCACCTTGCCGGTAGCTTGTTGCAGTGCATGAGTGGGTAAGAAATCGGCATGCGGCACCGACGAGCCCAGGTTGATCTGATACGGGTCTTTGGCAGCGCGGAGGATTTGCCGGGTCAGCGATTGGCCGGTGACTTTGGCGGGCGTGACCGGCGCATCGGAGATTTCCGGCTCAACGATCGCCTGCCGGCGAAAGCCGCTGACATAGTAACCGGAGCGCAAGCGAGCCTGAATCCTGCCGCTGTCTTCCAACATGCGATAGGCTTCCAGTGCGGTAGAGATACTGATACTCAATTGTTGACTCAGCTTTCTAACACCCGGCAGTTTTTCGCCGGGTTTGTAAACACCCTGTTCGATATGCGCAATCACCGTATCCGCGACGGTTTCGTATAAGTGTTTCATGTATTTATCCACGTTAATCCTTGCGTTTGCGCGGAGCATTAGCTCGTTTGGGTTCGATCAGAAAACTCGATTTTGATGATCGCCATTATAAAGCCATGCGCTTGCCTTCCCACACCGATAGCTTCAGCAGTTTTGATACATCCCAGTGGATAAGATGTTCATTGCATGACGTCCAATGCTAGGCCGAATACGCTGAGTATTCGGCCTTTAGGGTTTTGCCTGACTTCAACGATTAAACCTCATAAGCTACCTCCTTAACCGCCAATTTGCGCTGAATCACTTCTGCTAAATGCTGTGCATCGTCAGCAATCCCCAAGAACCGTCCAGAACCCCAGGTATGCAACCAGGGCAAACCAATAAAATACAGGCCTTCCACGTTGGTGATACCACGATCAAATTGTGGGAAGCCGCGACCATCGAAGGCCGGCAGTTCTATCCAGCGGTAGTTCGGTCTAAAACCAATTGCCCAGATGATGCTTGTGATGTTTTCGGCGTTGGCGTCAATGCTGGTGGGATCGAACTCGGGTTCCCAAACTTTGCGGAACGGCGGCTCGACCGGTGCGTCGATATTGTTTTCGGTGATGTAGCGGTCGATATCATTGCGAATTTTGACGTAAATTTCGTCGGCGTCGTCCAGATTTTTGGTCAAATCGGGCAAGAACTCCAATTTGTCGCCGTCGATGTTGGCCATGCTGCCGTAAAGTTTGACGCCTTCCAAGGCAAACTGGCGCAAATCGATTTCGTGACCACCGCCACGCCCGGTCAGATAATGATTGGTTTTGTGTTTGGCTTCATCGCCCAAAGGATGGCGGTCGACGGTCAATTTGTAAAAGCCCAGATCGAATAGCCATTCTGTGGCCTCGCGGCCTCGATACATACGCGGCGAACGCGGTGCGCTACCAACCGCAAGATGCACCTTACGGCCGGCCAGATGCAGGTCCTCCATCAGCTGCACGCCGGATTGGCCGGTGCCGACCACTAGCACTTCACCGTCGGGCAGTTGATCGGGATTTCGGTAATTGACAGAATGAATCTGTGTGATGTGCTTGGGCAGGCTGTGGGCATAGTCGGGCACAATAGGAATATCGTAGCCGCCGGTTGCTACTACCAAATGGTCTGCGGAAAACTCGCCAGCCGAGGTGTTGACATTCAATTGGCCGTGCTCGCCACGCCAGACGCGATTCACCGCAACGCCTTCCATGATGGGCGGATTCACTTTTTTCGCAAAAGCTTCGACATATTCGACGATTTCATCTTTCAGCATGAAGCCTTGCGGATCGTTGCCCTGATAAGGAAAGTCCGGCAGTTGGCATTGCCAGTTAGGGGTGACCAAACAAAAGCTGTCCCAACGGTCGTTGCGCCAGGCGTGGCCGATGCGGTTTTTTTCGAAGATGATGTGGTTAATGTCGTGTTTTTGCAGGTTATAACTGACGGATAAGCCCGCCTGGCCGCCGCCGACGATAATCGTGTCATAGTGCAGGCGGGTGTTTTCTGATTTTTCTTTCATGACGTCCTCTTATTGGCTTTGCTGTTTGAGTTGAGTGGCTGCGTTGTCTTGGCTTATTCGATGAACTCGGTCACCGTTACCTGAGGATTGTTGCTTTCCAAAAATTGGCTGGCCTTGGCTTCGATTTCCGCCAGTTGGCTCATCGCGCTGGAGCAGGTGTAGCCGTATTTCTGCCGCACCCGCTCGCTGGCTATTTCCAGCGCGTCGCGGCTGAGCTTGACGAATTCGTGCAAGGGATAACTGTGACCGGGTTGGAAATAATCCTTAATGACCAGTGACGGCGAATAACACAGGCTTTCGGTTCGGTCCGGCCAGCGGATGCGGAAGCGCATTTCAGGCATATTGAGTTCCTTTGGCGTTGATGAGTGAACGGTAAATGTCGAGATGGTTGTTGGCCGACTGCGCCCAGGAAAATTCCTCACTTAAGCGCTGGGCGATAGTTGGAAGTCGATCCTTGGGGAAAGTATCGATGGCCGCCTCTGCCAATTGCATGGCGTGTACGACACCACCGCGTGGGTTAACGGAATGGGCCGGCATGGCAATTCGTAATCTTTGCATGACGAGTCCTTCTATTTAGGGCCGCAGCCAATCAAGGGTTCGGTGTTTAAATCCCAGAGCAGCTGTTCTTCGTCGTCTGCTTTGAGCCGTAACTGACCGCTGTCATCAGTCCTACCGATTGCCGCGCAAGCGATACCGCGCTGATTAAACCGTTCGATTACGGCTTCGCTGTCAACCTCGTCTACACTCAGCACGAAGCCGTAGCTGGGAAAGCAGCGCAACCATCTTTCCAAATCAATATCGGTGGGACGGGGTATGGCGTTGATGTCAATCACGCCGCCCAAACCGGAACACTCCAGCAACATCAACAGCGTACCGATCACACCAGCATTACTAATATCCTTGGCCGATACGCATAGATCTGTTTCGGCCAGTGTTGGTAATAGCTCTAAATCCTGGCGCAAGCGTTCAAGTGGTGCGCCAGTGCTGGCATCCCACCATAGATACGGCTCGCGGAAATGGCCGCGCAAATCGATGGCCGCCAAAAGATTCTGTTCGGGTTTTGCGGCAAAGCTGCTCAGCAGCCGTTTGGCTCGACCCAGGATGGCTACCGACAATTGCGGGGCGTCGTTTCTTAAATTGGTATGGCCGCCGACCACCGGCACGCCATATACTTGCGAAGCGGTCGCCAGACCTTCCAGAATCGGTTTGGCTTGGTTTTCACCGTCGCTCCAGATTGCATCGACTACTGCGATTGGCCGACCGCCCATTGCATAAATATCGCTGACGTTGACCATCACTCCGCAATACCCGGCAAACCAGGGTTGGCTGGCGACAAAGTCGTTCAGGTAGCCCTCGGAGGCAAGCAATAGATAGCCGTCACCATCCGGGATGGCGGCGCAGTCATCGCCTACTGCAATCTCAGCGCCGGAATGCCAGTGGGGAACCTGAGGCAATCGCTTCATCACGTAGGAAATATCACGCTTGTGCGCCAGTCCTAAGCCTTGGCGGATTCTGAGCGTCAAGTCAGTCAACCAAGTCATGCAGCAATCCGATTAGTAGTAACAAAACCGATAGCACCGTCTGCATAAGGCGGGTACCAAGCTAAGTCAGCTTGCATCAGATGATGCGGCCGACCATGCACCGAGATTTCCTGCAAGGATTTCCAGTGCAGCCGGCGGAACAGCAATTGGTTACGGCTTTGCACCTGCGCCAGAAAGGTGTTGCAGCCCTTGGCGTGAGCAGAGGTTACTGCCAGTTTGATCAGCGCCGCCCCGAGACTGCCTTGTTTGCGATAATTTTGATCCACCGCCAATCGTGAGCCCCACCAAATGCCCGGTTTTTCCTGATGGATGCGCACGGTGCCGACTACGCGATCTGGCAATCCGGCGACGCAGGCGATGGCGACGATGGGCGTCGCGATGGTGTCAATGTCGTCCAGATCGTCGCCGGCGAAGATACCTTGTTCCTCACAGAACACGGCCTGGCGCAGTGCCAGCATTTGCTTATGCTCCCAATTCTCGGTGACGAATTTGATCAAGTATTCGTTTGCAAAAAACGGTTTAAAGTTATCGATCCACATCTCACACCTCGTAGCTGGCAAGTGCCGAGCAGGCGCCACATTTGGCGCAGCCGGCTTTCATGTCGTGGGATAGCAAGTTTGCTTTCTTCAGCATCGCGCCCAATTGCGGCAGGATTTGCGCCATGAAGGCTGGCGTCGGCGCCGGATGGTTTTCCAATGGTGTGCCGGTAATGGGCACGAACGGTACGACGAAGGGGTAAACGCCTTTTGTGATCAACTGCTCGGAGACCGACAGAATCACGTCCGGCGTATCACCCAAACCGGCCAGGATATAGGTGCTGACCTGGCCGCGACCGAACACCGCGACCGCAGCGTCGAAGGCATCCATGTAGCGCTCCAGCACTACGCCGGCCTTGCCGGGCATAATTCGGGCGCGTACCTCAGGGGTGATGGCTTCAAGATGCATGCCTAAGCTGGCTATGCCGGCAGCTTTCATGCGTTCGAACCAAATGTCGTCGTCCGGCGGCTCGCATTGGCCTTGAATCGGTAGATCGACTACCGCTTTAACTGCTTCAGCACTTTCGCACAACAGTGCCGCACCCCTATCAGTCAGATTCGGCGTGCCGGTGGTCATTACCATGTGTTTGACGTTATCCAACTCGACGGCTGCTTTAGCGACCTCTGCCAGTTGTTCAGGCGTTTTACGCAATATGGTCTTGCCCGCAGACAGTGACTGACCTATCGCGCAAAACTGGCAGGAGGTGTTGCGGTTGCCGTAACGGATACAGGATTGCAGTAGTGTGGTTGCTAAGACATCCGACGAATGCAGCGTGGCGATCTGCGAATACGGTATGCCTTCGGTAGTCTGCAAATCGTAAAAACGTGGTTGGCGTGGAAATTCAATGTGGCTGACCACGACGCCGTTGCGGCGAATCTCGCTGATGCCGTTTGCGTCCGGCCGGCTGGCGACGAACGGTGACTCGCAAGCTGAGGCCGTGGCAATCGGTATCATCACGGTCCGCCCAGCCAAGCTAACGGCTTTGTGATCGGAAGGGCCGGCGCCGCCTCGACGGCCAGTTACGCCAACTTCGTTGTCTTCCAGGCGTAAGCCTAAGGATTGCAGATCCGATATCAGCCCTGCTGGGCCAACTTTAGTTTGTGCTGATAGCGTCATGGCGGTCGCTCTCTTTGACGGATTGAGATGAAACGGCTGGTATATCACTGAACATCGGTACCGCCGGTCTGTCATCTATGCGCAGGCTTAGTAGTTCTGGCCGGGCGTAATGGCCGACCGAATCCATCATGCGCTTACGCTTGGTGATTAAATTCATGTCCAGATCGGCGATCAGGATGCCTTCGCCTTCGCGCAAGGGTTCGATTACATGCTGGCCTTCCGGCGAGATGATGGCCGTGCAACAACCACCGCGCAGGGCTTTTTGTAAGCCAGGGTCGGTGGTAACCGCGTCAATTTGCTCGTCGCTGAGCCAGCCGGTGGCATTGATTACAAAGCAGCCCGATTCCAAGGCGTGGTGGCGTATCGTCACTTCAATTTGATCGGCAAAGATGGGGCCGACCAACGAGCCAGGAAACTGGCTGCAATGAATTTGTTCGTGCTGGACCATCAAAGCGTAGCGGGCCAGCGGGTTGTAATGTTCCCAGCAGGCCAACGCGCCGATGCGGCCAACGCCCGTTTCCACGACCTTTAATCCGGAGGCATCGCCCTGGCCCCAGATCATGCGTTCGTGATACGTCGGGGTGATCTTGCGGCGTTTCAACGCCAGACGGCCGGTTTCGTCGAAAATCAATTGGGTGTTATATAAGCTGCCGTGGTCGCGCTCGTTGACCCCCAACACCACCACGATGTCGTGAGCCTTGGCTTGTGCCGCGACGGCATCGGTAACCGGGCCGGGGACTGTCGGGGCATAGTCGTACAGTTTCAAGTGCTCGCGACCGGCGGCAACCGGCGGCAATACGAAGGAAAAATACGGGTAGTAAGGCACGAAGGTTTCTGGGAACACCACGATTTGCGCGCCTTTTGCGGCGGCATCACTGATGGCTTGGCAAACTTTGTCACCGGTGGCTGTAGCGGATTCGAACACCGGCGTCATTTGCACTGCGGCTGCTCTTACGATATGGGGGATAGTCAAAACGAAATCTCCTGCTGCGAGTCAAAAAAAGCCCGAACTGGGGTTCGGGCGAGTGCTGATGGCTAGAGGATTTACAACGTCCAAGTATCCAAAACAAAGGCGTTGTCACGCTGATGGATTAGCACGATGTCTAACACATCTAATGGGCTGATAGGTCGAATACCCGGCAGTAAACTGGGTTCGCCATGACCGTACAAGGCTTGCAACGCAAACCGACAGGCATAGACTTTGCCGCCTTCCTCGATGAATTTGGCGATTTGGTTAGCGTAGTTTTGGTGGCCCGGGAAAGATTCGTCTCCCAAACGCGGAAAGCCGCGTTGCAGACCCAATGTCACACCTGGACCATAGAGCAGGATGGAGGTTTCGAAGCCTTTGCGTTGCAAACGGGTAGCTTGCAGCAGATTGACGAAGCCAATTGAACCCTCGAAAGCGACGGTGTGGAATTTGACTAAGGCTTTTTGGCCTGGCTCTGCTTTGACGTCTTCAAAGACTTTTTCTTCGAAGTCGACAAAGCAATCGCCTTTTTGATGTGCCGGTGCGGTGACTGCTGGCATGAAGTTCTCCTGGATGTTAGTAAAAAAAACCCGCATCGGAGGGATGAGATGCTGGGAAGGATTTATGATCGTCAACCGTTAGGTGATCGACGGTGAATACTTTACTAACGAAGGAAAAAGCGAAACAGATTCAGTTCATCGCCTAATTTTTAAGTACAGATTTAAATATAAGCAATCTGTATGGTTTAAAAAAACGCATATCTGTTATGGTTGGGGCGACCGCAGAATTCGGAAAAAATAGTACGCTAAGCTGTGCTTGCGAGTTTGAATTTCCGACCCTAATGGAGGGTGTAAGAATTTTTGTGTAAACGGTCATTTGGCAGGAAACTGCCGTTTCTTTGATGACATGATCCAATGTTTTGAAATGCATATCCGGATTTATGCAACTTTCAGGCATTCAAATAACCAAAAATATAGGTTTTAGCTGATTTCCGAACCGGTCAATTGTTTCAGTTTGACGATGACGCCGAATTGATCTTCCCTCACCGCAGAACCAAGTTAAATTGCGATTTTTTATCAACACGTCTTAGGCAAACCCAAACCCATAATGGCTGAAAATGCAATGAACTAAAGAATCAAAATCTGTTCTTATTGATTAATAAAAAATTAAATAGTATCCAGATTTCTGTCGTGAACTCTATAACTGGAGCCATTAAAAAACAATACTTGCTGACTTGTTGCAAAGCGCTTATAGCAAGAAAGTAATTTGTTTAAAGCTTGATTAGCCATATTTTACGGTGTGGGTAATTTTGCATTATTTAGGAGAATGGTTATGGCTATCAAAAAAATAAATCCTCCTTAAAAATGTTAATTATTTCGGCGCTCGCATCGATCTTTATTGTTTCAATACCGCAAACAGCAAACGCCAATAGTTGGCCTTCAGCAGGTTCGATGGAATTGATTAATTCTTTCTGCCCAGTTGGCTCCGAACAATCTCAAGAACTCAACCAATTAAAGAAAGAAATTACCGCTGCTGACACACTTGTATGGAGAAGCGCACATGCTTGAAACGTTAGCTATCGTACTCATTATCCTCTGGCTGCTGGGTTTTGTCTCCTCGTATACACTGGGCGGTTTCATTCATATTCTATTGGTTGTCGCGGTAGTCATGATCCTACTGCGTGTTATACAAGGCCGACGTGTCCTGTAGCGGCACAGCAAAGTGCTAAGGTAACCTCGGCAGAGCCCTTTCGTGTCTGAATGGCTTTATGCAACGAGGCGGCAGCTGTCAGTGTTGCGCTTCGACGCGTTTAGGATTCCTGGTTTATGCCGGGCACTGTTGGGCGAGCCGCGCTGAGCTTGACTCAAGGGTATTATTGATAGGAGAGACAAAATGGACACAGTTAAAATCGTGGCAATCGTGTTGATCATAGCTGGACTGATGGGGCTGGCGTATGGTCGTTTTAGCTATACTCGGGAAACCCAGGAAGCCAAGTTTGGCCCTTTCGAGCTGACAATTAAAGACACGCAGACGGTCAATATACCGGTCTGGGCTGGTGTGGCGGCAGTTGTGGCCGGCGGCGGGCTCCTGCTTTTTGCAAGCAGGAAGCGCTAGCGGCCGGAGCCGCGATTCCCTTGCGCGTTATAAAATTGCCGCGAACATAAGCGGCAATTTCTGCGTTGTTCTCTTTTTTCGTCAAGTGCTTCGGCGATCTTACTATTCGACTCAATGTCTATCAGACCCTACGGACGATTTGTCGGCAAGGGTTGATTGAAGGGAACATCTCCATCGTTCAAACCTGCTGTGAAGCTACTCTATCTTAATGGCACCCAGCTGCCGTAAAAGATAAATTTTGATTTTTGCAGTATGTCCCCGAGTAAATCCACCACTTTGTCCAATACAGAATGGCATCGACTCGGCCGGACTATATCCACAAACAGGCAGTAACGCGGGGCATCGGTTTGATTAAAGGATTGATGCGATAACGTATCGTCAAAAATAAACAGTTTATTATCGCACCAATGGTTTTCCCGTTTTCTGACTTTGATATACGAAGCGCTGTCCTTCACGTCATTGATGTTGTAGAGCACTCTTAAGGTGGCCCGTAGCGGCCCAAAATGCTCATCGGTGGACTCTTTTTTATTAAAAACTGAAACACCTATCGTTTTAATATATTTATAATCTTGATGAAATGCGGGAACGCTGACAGAATTCTGAAGATTGATTCCATACCATTTAAAAAACAGCATCCCTCTTTTTACGTTCTCAACACGGTTAGCCAGCTGATCTACAAGGTTTTCTGACTTGGCCGCAGCCAAAATATGCTCGATTTCCTGCTGACAATCCGCCGGCAGATCATGCAGCTGATAGATTTTCTTATTGATATAGGGGAGGGTCAGCAGATCCATCAAGATATTGAAGGGGGAGAGTGCCCAAGTTGGCACGCCATTGCCCAAAAAATACCGCTGCAATATCCTCATGTCGATATTGCTGTTCCGGCTGACATCATAAATGCCGCAAAGCAGATAAAACAGCATGAATTCGGAAAAGTAATAGGTCATTAGCGCCAAGAATACATACCAGACAGCGGTTTGCAGCCAGAACCTTTTTTTTCTCCTGTCATAGGATTTTGCATCCATCGATTTAGCCTTATGCGTTGAGTTTATTGTTATCGGCGCTAATCTAACATATTTTTCCAAGCCAGGTATGGCCGCCCTTAAAAAGTCCTGAATTTTTAAAATATCGGTGAAGGGTGGAACTCAACCGTATAGAGCTGATCCCTCATGCAACCGGAGACCGCTTTAGGTCGATTCAAGAGGTTTTTCTATACGATGCAGGGTTACGGCGCATGTATTCCGTGCCACGGAGAGTGTGGGGGCGATGCTTAGGCTTTAATTTATAGCCCGCACCCTTAATCTAAGCCCGCCCTTCGGGCGCAAGGTCACCGCCATGTCATGCTCCGGTTCCTGGTCGCTACAGAGCGCAAAATCGAAATGTTGCGCGAGCATCGCCAAGAGCAGGGTCAGTTCCACGGTCGCGAACTGATTGCCGATGCAGAAGCGCGGGCCGATGCCGAACGGTAAGAACCTATATTTGGAGGCTTTCTGGCCGAGGAAGCGGTCCGGGTCGAAAGCCTCCGGGTTTTCCCAGAGCGCCGGATGGTGATGGATGTTGTAGATGCTGATCATCGCCAGGCTGCCGGCCTTCAGCGGATAGTTTTGCAGGCGGGTGTCGCGACCGATTTTTCGGATCATCAGCGCGACGGCGGGTTTCAGCCGCATCGCTTCGAACAGCACCGCCTTCGTGTAAGGCAGCTGATCGAGCTGATCTTCGCTTGGAATGCCGCCGTTCAACACGCGGTGTAATTCCGCTCTGAGTCTGGCCATCACCTCCGGGTGTTTGGCCAGATAATACAGTGTCCAGGTCAGCACATTCGCCGAGGTTTCATGGCCCGCCACGAACAGCGTCGCCATTTCGTCGCGCAGTTGCCGCCGGCCCATGCCGGCGCCGGTTTCAGGGTCCGTACTGGTCAGCAACAGATGCAGTAAATCATTATATCGGCCGGGGTTCGCCGTGCGTTCGTCGATCAGGCCGTAGATGATCGAATCCAGCGCGGCCAGCGCGCGCTTGAATTCGCGGTTGCGGCGGGTCGGAACCCACAACGGCGGGTCGAGGGGATTCAAAACCGTCGCGGCGGCATAACGCAGACACACCTCCAGCGCCGGTGCGATCACGTCAACCCGGTCCAGCACGCTGGTACTGAACATCGTGCGCGTCAATACTTCCAGCGCCAGATGCAGCATTTCGGCGGAAATGTCGACTTCGGTATCGGGTGCCAATTGCCGCCAGCGTGCGATCAACTGCGCGCCGGCCTTTTCCATCTCCGGCAGTAAGGTCAAAATATTCCGCCGCTGAAACACCGGCTGCAGCAGGCGCCGCTGCTGATTCCACAACGGTCCGGTGCTGGTCACCAGCCCCTGTCCCATAAACAATTGCAGGCCCTTCGGTTTTTGCGGGTCGTAAATCTTCACGAACACATCCTGCTGTTCGGTCATCGCCTGTTCGACCAGATCGGGGTGGCTCAGCAGATAAAAATTTTGCGAGAGGATCCGGAAATTGACGATGTCGCCAAATTCGCGTTGCCAGCGAATCATGCAATCGAGCGGATTTTTCTTGAATTCCGCCAGATGGCCGAGCAACCGCTGACCTTTAGGGGTGGGGATGGAGGAATGCGGCATGTGCTTGCTTGGCTGTGGGTTAATGTTCGGGTCGGAACAGGGGTCTTGGATTGTCGTAGCTTATCAAAAAATGCGGCATCTGGATCATAAAAAGGTAACAGCGTTTTGGCATGTCGATGCGCCGTTAAGTGAATCGATCTTCAGCACGATCAATAGCCACAACCCCCCCGAAAACAACGGTTGAACGGATTGGGCTATGAAATTTTTCGTGCCGTTCGCGTTTTTCGTGGACGATGCATAACCTCATTTATGAGGATCAGCGCGTTGTTCGCTAATGCTCAATCCGCCAAAGCCAGCTCGTCCTGCAGACCCTTTACATCCAACACTTCCACCGATTTGCCTTGCACCGAGATCAGGCCCTTACGGCTTAATTGCTGGAGGATACGGGAGAAAGTCTCTGGGCGTACCGATAGCCGGGAAGCCAGGATTTGTTTGGGGGTTTCCCATTCCAGGCTGTAGCGGCCGGCGGTGCGGTCGGGAGCCGATTGCAGCAGCAATTGAATGACCCGCATGCTGGCATTTTGCAGCGTCAATTGATCGATGTCTTGTATCGCGCCGTGCAAGCGCCGGCTCATGCCGCCCAGCAAACGCAGGCACAGCGCATTGGATTCCTGAAGCAAGCCGAGAAATACCGCCATGTCGATTCGCCATAACTCGCTGTTCAGTACGGCTTTGGCGCTGACCGGGTAACTGTGGATATTAAAAAACATCACCGCCTCGGCAAAGGTTTGGCCGGGCTGGATGATCTCGATCACTTTTTCCTCGCCGCCGGGCGATAGCCGGTAAAGCTGAATCTGCCCCGTGCGCAGCAGATAAAAATAGCGCGCCTGATCGCCGAAATGAAACAGATGTTCATCCTCGGCCAGAGCCATGCGCTGGGCTGTCGACAGCACGCGGCCCAATTGGGCGTCATCCAGCATGGCAAACAGATAGTGTTGGCGGAATTGTTTTTGGGACTCGATGGACATAAAACCTCGCTTGATTTAAGTCAAGGACACTTTAGCGGCGCGCTTGTATTCTGGCAACCACTACGAGCCATCAATCCATTCAACAAGGAGATATCATGTTTTGTTATCAATGCGAACAAACCACGCGCGCAAGCACCGGCAATGGCTGCCACGAAGTCAAGGGCGTTTGCGGTAAGGACGAAACGACCGCCGATTTGCAGGACCTGATGATTTACGGTCTGCAAGGCATCGCCCAATACGCCAAACGCTTGCGCCAATTCGGGGAGAACCCGTCCGAAGCCGACGATTTCATGCTGTATGCGTTGTTCACCACCTTGACCAACGTCAATTTCAACGCCAGCCGCTTTGTGCAGTTGATCAAGGAAACGGCAGTGTGGCGCGACCGGCTGAAAGCGCAATACGAAGCGCTTGCCGAGCAGCAAGGTGTTGCCGCTGAAGCGCTGACGGGTCCGGGTCAATGGCGGCCCGCATCGACCCTGGCCGGGCTGATGATCCAGGCCCAAGAGGCGGCGGCCATCAATCTCGAACTGCAACAAGTCGGCGAAGACATCATCGGCCTTAGGGCAATGCTGTTGTACGGCATCAAAGGCGCGGCGGCTTATGCCTACCATGCGTTGATGCTGGGTTATCGGGACGATGACATTGGCGCAGGATTTGAAGAAGCGCTGGATTTTCTGGCGACGCACCCTGGCGATGCCGATCAATTGCTGGATTGGTCTATGCGTATCGGCCAATTGAATTACAAAGTCATGGCGATGCTGGATGCGGCAAATACCGGCAGCTTTGGCGCGCAGCAGATCAATACGGTCAACCTCGCCCAGGTAAAAGGCAAGGCGATACTGGTCAGCGGCCACGATTTGCACGATCTGGCGCAATTGCTGGAGCAAACCCAGGGGCTGGGGATCAATATCTATACACATGGCGAGATGCTGCCGGCGCATGCGTATCCGAAATTGAAAGCCTACCCGCATTTGGTCGGCAATTACGGGACGGCCTGGCAGAATCAGCATCAGGATTTTACGCAGTTTCCGGGGCCGATTCTGATGACCTCGAACTGTTTGGTGGAACCGTCCCCGGCCTACCGGCAGCGGATTTTTACCGCAGGGCCGGTCGGTTGGCCGGGAGTCCGGCATATCGTCGGCGGAGATTTTGCGCCGGTGATTGAGGCGGCTCTGGCATTGCCGGGCTTTAGCGAGGATGCGCCGGAACAGCTGATTACCGTCGGTTTCGGCCGCGATACCGTCATGGGCGTCGCCGACAAGGTGATCGATGCGGTGAAAGCCGGCGCGATCCAGCATTTCTTCCTGATCGGCGGCTGCGACGGCGCGGCGCCGGGCCGCAACTACTTTACCGAAGTGGCGGAGCAAGCTCCCGACGAAACCGTGATCCTGACGCTGGGCTGCGGCAAGTACCGCTTCAATAGCCACGATTTCGGCGACATCGGCGGCATTCCCCGGTTGCTGGACATGGGGCAATGCAACGATGCTTATTCGGCGATTCAGGTGGCGTCCGCACTGGCCAAAGCCTTCGATTGCGGCGTCAACGACTTACCGTTATCGCTGATGATCTCCTGGTTCGAGCAAAAAGCCGTGGCGGTGCTGTTGACCTTGCTGTCGCTCGGTATCCGCGGCATCCGGCTCGGGCCGACACTGCCTGCCTTCTTGACGCCGGCATTGCTGGCCAAGCTCGGTGAAGCGTTCGATCTGAAAGCGACCGGCACGGCTGCCCAAGATATTCAGGACGCGATGAAAAAAGCCGCCTGAGCGGCGCACAACCGGGAGTGATTATGTCCGAACATCAAATTACGCTGACCACCCGCGACGGGCACGAGGTGACGTTCAGCTGTGGCGACAGCTTCGATGTGGTGAGTGCCGGCGAGCAAGCCGCTATCCTGTTGCCGTCGCTGTGCAGGGACGGCGGCTGCGGCGCCTGCGTGGGTCATTGCGCCGAAGGCGAATACACGCTAGGCGAGCACAATGCCGGCGTTTTGTCCGAAGCGGCCGTGTCGGGGCGCGATGTGCTCTTATGCCGAACCTATCCCCAAAGCGACCTTAAGATTACCGCGCCTTATGACTATGCGCATATCCATTTCGGCCATTGCGAGGCGCGAAATGCGGTGATTACCGGGCTAAAGACGATTGCCGACCGGACGGTGCGGATCAGGCTGAGCTGGCAGGACGAAGAGGGCGGCAAGGCGGTCGAGTTTGAACCGGGTCAATGCATGGAACTGGAAATCCCCGATACCGGAATCCGCCGCGCCTATTCTCTGGCCAACACCGGAAACTGGCGGGGCGAGCTGGAGTTTTTGATTCGTCTGCAGCCCGAAGGCCGGTTTTCAGGCTATCTCAGCCGGGGCGCGGAGGTCGGTCAGGTTCTGAAGGTCTACGGGCCCAGCGGCGCTTTCGGCTTGCAGTCCGATAGTCTCAATCCGGCCGTCTTTATCGCCGGCGGCACCGGCCTGGCGCCGTTTCTGTCGATGCTGCGCCGGCTTGCCGAATGGGGCGAGGACCGGTCCATACACCTGTTGTTCGGCGTTAACCGGGAAAGCGAGCTGTTTTATATCGATGAATTGGATCGATTGAAGCAGCAACTGCCCGGCTTGAGCGTGACGCTGTGCGTCTGGAAGCCGGAGCCGGACTGGTCCGGATTCAGCGGAACGCCTGCCGAAGCCTTGCAACACTATTTGCAGGATCATCCGGGCGACTACGATATCTACCTTTGCGGCCCGCCGTTACTGGTGACGGCGGCAACCCAGGTCGCATTGGCCAGAGGCATTGCCGAGCAGCGGATTTTTTCGGAAAAATTCGGCTGAGGCGGCGTTTCGGTTTAAACACCGCAAACTGTGGCTTCGGCATGAGGTCATTGGCTTAAAAAATCGATGACCTCATACTAGATATTCAGCGCCCGGAACGCGGTGCAGGGCTCGCATCGTTGCCAGAATCGGTCGAATTCCTCGGCAAGCTGGCGATTTCGGCTCGGCAGGGCAGGGCTCCAGACGCCGGCATAACGGTCGCCGAACAGCCGGAACAAATAGCCGTCCCGGTCATTGAAAATAAAGGCCGATGCGTATTGCTGGTCTTCGGGTTCGACCGGTGTGCGAAATTCAAACGAGGAAGGCAGTTTTTGGGCGAGTTCAATCAGGGGATGCGCTTGGCCGATAACCGTTGTCGTATCCTGCACGATGATGCGGGCGCCGCCATCCTGGCTCTGGATCGCAAATTGCCGGAAGGCGGCGGCGATGTCGGGATGTCCGTACAGCGGGTATTCCAGGTTGGGTGTGCAGATGCCGAGGCCACGGCGAGCATCTTTGATGATATTGAGCGTCGCAGCCAAGGCGTCGTCGAAATGATTGAATTCGACCGCCGCAACCGATGGCCGTCCAGGGGTGATGGCTCGCCGCTCAGGCGCTGCCAATGGCTCTAGTTTCAGGCGCATCGATTGATGCGGAATGCCGCCTTCGATAAAGCTCTCGCCTTCTTTGACAAAGCCGAACCGTTCATAAAAAACCAGTGCTGAAAGTTGGGCATTTAAACTGACCTCCGGCCAGCCGCGCTTTTGCGCTTCGGTCAGCAACGCGGCCATGATCGATTTGCCGACGCCTTGATTGCGCCAGGCGCTAATCACCGCCAGGCGGCCAATCTTGCCTTCGGGCGAGAGCCGGCCCGTGCCGATGGGTTGATGGAGCGCATCGCGGGCGATCAGATGCAGGCTATGCGGGTCTTGTTCGTCCCACTCGATTTCGGCGGGTATGCGCTGTTCGATCACGAACACCGCATCGCGCACCGCGTGCAAATCGTCGTTGTCGGCGTGAAAATCCGCGGGTTCGATACGGTAGTCGGGTATGATCATCTTGGCAGTCCGAGTTCGTTAAAATGCAACATCAAGACTAGCAGAGCGGCGGGATTCGATCATCGAGCACACGCTTGCTCAGCGCAAGCAAGACCCTCACTGCCATTAAGTTAAGGATGATTCCGTTCGCCCTGAGCTTGTCGAAAGGTGAACGGAATCATCCGAAGCCCCGAAGTTAAACCGTTCATGGTTCGACAAGCTCACCACGAACGGCTTAACTTCTTACCATGATTGGCTTAACTTAATGGCAGTGACGCAAGACCCTGCGCCGCAACTAGCGGGTCGACTGTAGTGTGCGCGCCTTTCTCAACGACATCGGCAGCCGCATGCCGGTCAGCCATAAGGTCGTCGCGTAAAGCGACAGCCCTGCCACTATCCATCCGACAAGATACAGCGCTCTCTCGCCCGAACTCCTTGCTATCCAGTCGTTCGGCTCGACCTGGCTGTATAACACGGCGGACATCACACCGGTGCCGAGCAATATTCGCAGCAAAAATAGCCGCCAGCCTGTCGCGGGCAGGTAAATCTGATCGGTCCTCAATTTTCTGAACAGCAAAATGGCGTTGAAGAAGGCGCCGAGCGATGTCGCCAGCGCGAGTCCTGCATGCGCGAGCGGAATCGCCAGCACGTTCAGCGCTATGCTCGCGATCATCGCGTAGATGCTGTAGCGGAGCGGCGTTTTGACATCCAGGCGCGAGGAAAACGCGGGCGCGAGCACTTTGATCAGAATGAAGCCCAGAAGGCCTGCCGAATAGGCTTTCAGGCTAAGCCCCGTATAATGCACGTCGGACACCGAGAATTCATTGTACTGGAACAGCGTGAACAGGATCGGCTCGGCCAACAGGATCAGGCCGATAGAGGCGGGCAGACCGATCAATAACACCAGGCGCAGGCCCCAGTCCAGCGCGGCCGAAAACGCCCCAGAGTCGCGCGCGGCATGGGTTTTTGACAAGTTCGGCAGAATCGCGGTCGAAACCGCAACGCCCAAAATGCCGAGCGGAAATTCGACCAGCCGGTCCGAATAATACAGCCAGGACACGCTGCCGGCGGCCAGGAAGGATGCGATCAGCGTATCGAATAACAAGTTGATCTGCGTGACCGAAACGCTGAACATCGCCGGCAGCATCAAGCCGATCACTTTTTTGACGCCGGGGTCCGAAAAGCCCGGACGCAGTTTCGGCAACAGGCCGAGGCGCAGGACGGCCGGCAGTTGAAAAGCCAATTGCACGATGCCGCCGGCGAATACGCCCCAGGCCAGCGCGGTAATCGGCTCGTCCAGCAGCGGGCTCAATTCGACCGCGGCGGCGATCATCGCGACATTCAGCCAGACCGGCGTCAGCGCGGGCAGGGCGAATTTGCCGTATACATTCAAGATCGAGCCGAGGAACGCGGTCAGCGAGATGAAAAACAGGTAGGGCAGGGTGATGCGCAGCAGTTCGACGGCCAGCTCATGTTGCGCGCTGTGCCAGGCAAAGCCGGGGGCGAGCAGCGTGATCAGGAGCGGCGCAGCGAGGATGCCGAGCGCGGTGATCGCGGTCAAAATCAACGCCAAGGTGCCGGCGGTTTTGGCGATAAAATCCTTCAGCGTCTGAGGGTCGTGGTTTTCCTTGTAATCGGTCAATACCGGCACGAAGGCATGCGCGAAGGCGCCTTCAGCGAACAGGCGGCGCAGGAAGTTGGGCAGTTTGAAGGCGGCAAAAAAGGCGTCGGTTGCGATGTCGACGCCGAAAAACCGTGCGATCAGCATGTCTCTGGCAAATCCCAGCAGCCGCGAAATCAGCGTCATGCTGCCGACCGACGCGGTCGATTTCAGTAACTGTTTGCTCAAGGGTGTCCCGTTCTTGTGGTTAAGGCCTTGACAATCATATCATTTATCATGATAATGATCGGTCTATTTAACTCAATTTTGTTTTTTGCACGAGTCGAGACACTATGGCTAATACAGCACAAGCTAAAAAGCGCGCGAAGCAAGCGGAAAAAAGCCGTGTTCGCAACGCAGGACAACGCAGCAATTTGCGTACTTTCATCAAAAAAGTAATTGCCGCCGTTAACGCGGGCGACAAGGAAAAAGCGCAAGCCGCTTACAACACGGCGGTGCCAGTGATCGACTCCGCTGTAAACAAAGGCCTGATCCATAAGAATAAGGCTGCCCGCGGCAAAAGCAGACTGAACGCAAAAGTCAAAGCGCTTGCTTAATAAAGCGGAGCGGCGTTAACGCCAAAAAAAGGCCGGAACTCTTCGAGTTCCGGCCTTTTTTTTGTTCGGTAACCGGCTGGCGCGCCGCTTAGATCAGCACCATATTGTCGCGGTGTATCATTTCCGCGTCGTCCGCATAGCCGAGAATCTTTTCAAATTCCGCGCTGTTCTTGCCGGCGATCAGTTCTGCATCCGTTTTGCCGTAATTGGTCAGTCCGCGCGCGATTTCATTGCCTTCCTCGTCGACGCAGGAGACCAGTTCTCCGCGTTCGAAACGGCCCGAGACCGCTTTGACGCCGGCGGCCAGAAGGCTCCTGCCGTTGGCTTTCAATACCTTGACCGCGCCTGCGTCGATCACTAATTCGCCCTTGATCTGGAGTTGTCCGGCCAGCCAGCGTTTTCTGGCGACGAGAGGTTCCAGGTCCGGGATGAAGTAGGTGCCGATATTTTTGCCTTCCATCACGCGGCTGATCACGTCTTCGGCGACGCCGGGCGCAATGACGGTGGCGGCGCCCGAGCGCGACGCTAGGCGTGCGGCGCGCACTTTCGTGGACATGCCGCCGCGTCCGAGGCCGCTGCGGCTTGCGCCGGCCATTTGATCGAGGTTCGGATCGTTCGCGCGAATTTCGGAAACCAGTGTCGCGTCAGGGTAGACGGTCGGGTCGCCGGTGAAAAGGCCTTGCTGATCGGTCAGGATGATCAGGAGTTCGGCTTCGACCAGGTTTGCGACCAGGGCGGCCAGCGTATCGTTGTCGCCGAAGCGGATTTCCTCGGTCGCGACCGTGTCGTTTTCGTTGATCACCGGCACGACGCCGAAATCGAGCAGCGTCAGCAGGGTGCTGCGCGCGTTCAAATAACGCCGGCGGTCGGAGAGGTCGTCGTGGGTCAGCAGCACCTGCGCGGCATGCAGGTCGTGCTGTTGAAAGTTGTCGTCGAATACGCGCACCAGCCCCATCTGGCCGACCGCGGCCGAAGCCTGCAATTCGTGCAGCGTGGTCGGGCGGGTTTTCAGTCCCAGGCGGCACATGCCTTCGGCGACCGAGCCGGAGGAGACCAGCACCACGTCGATAGACTGCCGGCGCAAACCGGCCATTTGCGCGACCCAGCCGGCAATCGCGGCTTGATCGAGGCCTTTGCCGCCTTTGGTCAGCAGCGAACTGCCGATTTTGACGACGATCCGTTTAACATGCGAAAAATCATTCCTCTTCACTGTCTTTGCGCCGCTCTTGTTCTAAAAAGTCCATGATCGCGAACATCAACTCGCGCGTGCCTTCGCCGCTCGTCGCCGAGATTTTGAAGACCGGTCCGTCCCAGTCCAGCGCCTCGACGATTGCATCGCAGTGTTCGTCGACTTCGTCCGCAGGCAGAATGTCGATCTTGTTCAGCACCAGCCAGCGCGGTTTGTCCGCCAGATCGTCGCTCCATTGCTCGACTTCGTGAATGATTTTTTGCGCTGAGCTGACCGGATCGTCGCTGCTTTCGTAGGGCGCGATATCGAGCACATGCAGGAGCAGGCCGGTACGCGACAAGTGTTTTAGGAATTGCAGGCCGAGACCTGCGCCGTCGGCCGCGCCTTCGATTACGCCCGGAATGTCCGCGATCACGAAGCTGCGCATCTCGTCGACGCGAACCACGCCGAGATTCGGATGCAGGGTCGTGAAAGGATAGTCGGCGACTTTCGGGCGGGCGGACGACACGGCGCGGATCAGGCTCGATTTGCCGGCGTTCGGCATGCCGAGCAGACCGACGTCGGCGATCAGCGTCATTTCGAGAAGCAGCGTCCGATGCTCGCCCGGCGTGCCTTTGCTGGCCTTTTGCGGTGCGCGGTTGATACTGCTTTTGAAGCGCGTGTTGCCGAGGCCGTGAAAGCCGCCTTTCGCGACCAACAGGGTTTCGCCGACCTCGGTCAAGTCGCCCATCACTTCGCCGGTATCGGCGTCGCTGATGCGCGTGCCCAGAGGAACCGGGACATAATGGTCCTCCCCCTTTCTGCCGGTGCAATTGCGGCTCATGCCGTTCTGGCCGCGCTCGGCCCGATGCACGGCGTGATAGCGAAAATCCGCCAGCGTATTGACGTTTTCGACTGCGATTAGAAAGACGCTGCCGCCGTCGCCGCCGTCGCCGCCGTCGGGTCCGCCCAGCGGAATGTATTTTTCGCGCCGGAAACCAATGGTGCCGTTGCCGCCGTCGCCAGCTTCAACGCGTATTTCTGCCTCGTCAACAAATTTCATGGATCAAATATGCCGTGCAGGTTTGCCTGCGTTCAAAACAAAAAAAGCCCCGCGATGGATTGCGGAGCTTTCTTGGGGAGTTCCGGGTTGCTAAACGCAAATCCCGAAACATGACTTACGGAGTTGCCCTAGATTATCGGTTTAGGCTTAGGCAGCAACGATGCTGACAAACTTACGGCCTTTCTCGCCTTTAACCTGAAATACGACTTTACCGTCGGCTGTCGCGAACAGGGTATGATCCTTGCCGAGACCTACGTTGTCGCCGGCATGGAAATGCGTGCCGCGTTGACGAACGATGATGTTTCCGGCTTTAACGACTTCGCCGCCAAAACGTTTAACGCCTAATCTTTTCGCGTTTGAGTCGCGACCGTTCCGAGTACTACCACCCGCTTTCTTATGTGCCACAATAACACCTCTTAGGAATTATGCAGAAATGCCGGTAATCCGGACTTCTGTGTAATATTGGCGATGACCCATTTGTTTCATGTGGTGCTTACGCCGTCTGAATTTAATGATCTTGATCTTTTTGTGGCGGCCTTGCGACAATACGGTCGCAGAGACTTTGCCGCCTTCGATGAAGGGCGCGCCAACTTTGACTGCATCGCCTGACTGAATCAACAGAACTTTGTCGAATTCAACGCTGTCGCCAGTACCAAGTTCCAATTTTTCTATTTTTAAGGTCGTACCTTCGGCCACCCGGTACTGTTTACCACCCGTTTGAATTACCGCATACATCTGAGTAAGCTCCGTCAAGCATTTACTGTAAAAAGTGAACAGACTATTATATTTGTAATTGCCGACTAGTCAACTAAAATTTGGCTAGGTTGCAAGTTATTCCGAATAAGATAGCAAAATTATCTATTGACATCAATAGCCTTTATTCAATAGGATGGGGAGTTTGCTGTTCATAAGGAGATATGAGCAGATAGTATGCAGCGGATTTGCGGCTTTACGATCAAAAACAATCCTATTTTTTATACTGATTAGCATGGCATTGCAAACACACATCGACCCGAGTCCAACGGCGCCGATCGACTTCGAATCGATCAAAAATTTAACGAAATCCGAAGCCAGAGCTGTTGACCAACTGATCATCGACGAGCTCAGTTCAGATGTCGTGCTGATCAATCAGATGGGGCATTATATCGTCGGCAACGGCGGCAAACGCCTCCGGCCGATGCTGCTGTTGCTCGCGTCGAAGGCGCTCGGCAAGGTCGACGACAAGCATCTGATCCTGGCGGCGGTGATCGAGTTCATTCACACCGCAACCTTGCTGCATGACGACGTGGTCGACGAATCCGACCTGCGGCGCGGCAAGGAATCGGCCAATGCGGTCTGGGGCAACGCGGCCAGCGTGCTGGTCGGCGACTATCTGTATTCCCGCGCCTTCGAAATGATGGTGCGCACCGGCAACATGCGGGTGATGGAAATCCTCTCGAAAACCACGACGTTGATCGCCGAGGGCGAGGTGTTGCAGCTTTTGAACTGCAACAACCCGGAAACGACCGAAGCCAAATATCTCGAAGTTATATCGCGCAAGACCGCGATCCTGTTCAGCGCCGCGATGCGTCTTGGCGCGGTGGTCTCCGGCGTGTCTTCCGCGACCGAAGAAGGGCTGGCGAAATACGGCCAGCATTTGGGTATCGCGTTTCAATTGATCGACGACGCGCTCGATTACAAGGCCACCAAAGAAGAGCTCGGCAAGAATCTCGGCGACGATCTGGCCGAAGGCAAGCCGACGCTGCCGTTGATCTATGCGATTCAAAAAGGCAACCAGGCCGATGCGAAAATCGTGATCGACGCGATCCAGAACGGCGACCGCGAGGCGTTCAACGAAGTCTATGCGGTCGTGCAGCGCACCCAGGCAATCGCTTACACCGAGCGGCGCGCCGACGAGGAAGCCGAAAAAGCGATCGATGCGCTGGAGGTGTTGCCGGAGTCCGAATATAAGGATGCCTTGATTCAGTTGGCGAAGTTTTCGGTGCAGCGGAATTATTGATCGATTCGCGCTAAATTTTTCAAACACACCTGTCGATTTTTTGAGATTTGCCGCTGAAAACAGTTTTTTCGGCGGCAAGTTTGATTGGTTTCTTCGTAAGCGAATGTCGTGCTTCATGGCTTACGGCGCTAGATTGCATAGAAGAGCAACTTAGAAGGCTTTCCAGGGAACTTTAAGCAGAGTATTGAGTTTTTAGGAAATGTTATTTTCGGTCATATGACTGGAAATAAATCGGTTTTGGTTTTTTTATGATCTATTTGGCATCCTAAGTGACGTAATGTTTTGCGTCACTTAGGACGTCCAAATATAGTTATGCGTACTTAGGGAGATTCAGATGACTACCAAAGACTCAAAAGAATGCTTCATCATCATGCCGATCTCCGATGCAGAGGGGTACCCGACTGGACATTTTAAGCATGTCTACGAAAACATCATCTATCCGTCATGCGAGATGGCCGGCTACCAAGCCGTTCGCGCAGATGAAATCAAGGCAACAAACCTCATTCATCTAGACATCCTAAAGAGACTCATAGACACGCCGATTGCCATCTGTGACCTCAGTAGTCGGAATCCGAATGTCCTCTTTGAACTCGGCATCCGGCAGGCATTTGATCGTCCTGTAGTGCTAATCCAGGAAGTGGGAACGCCCAAGATCTTTGACATAGCGCCGCTCCGGTACCTTGAATACTCCAAAGAGATGAAGTACCACGATGTCCTTCGAATCCAGAAAGAGCTGAAAGACTCTATCGAAGCCACTGCAACAGCAGGCGCAGATGCCAGCAGCGTTAATTCGATCGTCAAGCTGCTGGCTCTCAATAGTCCGGCGAAGATCCCCGACCTGAAAGGCGGGAAGGAAGGACTTGCCATCGAGGTCATGCACGCCGAGATGCGAGAACTCCGAAAGATGATGGAGCTCACATTGTTCGAGCGAAATCGTCAACCTCGCCGCGGAGCAATTACAGCCATTGAGTACGAACGTATCTCGAACACTCTCGAGAAGATTCAGTCGACGAAACGGACTTCCACGCCGGAGAGAATGGAACAGCTTCAAATGCTGATGCGCGAGACTGAAGAACTCGCTATGCGCTGTGAAGAAAAGTCGGATCACATGCACTTCCGACACTTGATGGAAAGAATTCATCGAGCCATCGCGGAGTCCGCATAACCCTTCCATTGAGTATCTACGTGGTTATTCATCCTGCTTAACCATAATCAATTTGTCGGTTTCAAATCCCTGCCTTTTGGCGTTCTCGATTAAAGCGTCGAGAGTTTCCTTTGGTAGGGTCTTGGTTCTGGCCAAAATCCACAGATAGGATCTGTTCGGTCCGGTCACCATCGAATATTGGTAGTTTTGCTTGTCCAGCGCGATGATGTTGTAGCTGCCGTAAAAGGGGCCAAAGAACGAGACCTTGAGTCGGCCTACCGTCGGCTGATCGATAAAATACGCCTTGCCCTCGGCCTTTTTCCATTTCCCGGTTTCCTGATTCCGGCCTTGATTCAGGACTTCGATGCCGCCGTCCTTCGCGAGCGTGTATTGGGCCGAAATATTGTCCAGGCCTTTTTCAAAGCTCTGTTCCAGACGGGCTATTTCATACCAGGTGCCCACATAACGGTTTGCATCAAAGTCTTCCACAGGTTTCAGTCCTTTCGGCAAGCCTGTGCAGCTCGCGAGTAAAAAAGCTAGCAGCCAAAAAATATTCATCTTGAATCGATCCAGGTTATATCGCATGAGCGAACGGGATTTACGAAGACCGGGGGGATCTTGTTTGGATGTGCGGGCGATTCGCTCTCAGCAGATGTGCCGAAAGGCCGAAAGCAAGATGGGATACGCCGGTATAGGCGAAAAAAAGCGATAAATTGGGATCCACTTCAATAGCGTTGATCAAGCTGTAAACCTGTAAAGACCCGGACATCAGCGTCAGAGATAAACCGACCAGCATAAAATAATGGGTATTGCCTGAAAAAAAGCAGCCGATACACAGAAAAATCTCCGTCAAAGCCAGATAAACCAGCATCATACGCAGATTATTGGTCAGCGGGCCATAAAGATCGGCATTAAACTCGAAGATTGAGCCGTTATCCGAGAACGACAGGACGCCGGACGCTATCAGCACGATGACGGATAGGTAGAAATTCATCTCGACACATTTTTTCAGGATTGTCAGGCTTATCGATGGCGTCGTCAACATGTTTCAACCGTCTGCAAAAAATCTCCCTTTGGGGGAAAGGGAGGCTTGAGGGGAGGATATTAAGTGCCAAGCACTACAGAAAATAAAAGCGGCGACAATTCGGCAATATAAGGGTCGAAAATTTATATTCTGTAAATGAAAGTTTACCGGGCTGCGATTTTTTGTCAAGATATTATTGTACAATACATGTACATTGATTTGCCTTGAGATTGCCTGCATTCGGGTGACCACGCATTCTGACTGCGCTTAGGCTCAATTTACAGGATAAAAATCGGCGGGATAGCGCATTAGTCCAGATGAAAGGGCTGCCCCTGTTTCGGCGTAAGCGGAGGGATTTTGGTTAGGTCTTGTCAAGCTATTGGGAGCAAGGAGAGGCCTTGGCTGACCCCCGTTTTCGTCTTGCGAGGAAGAAGCGGATCAGAAATTGGATGATCGAGAGTAAGAAGCGGTCACCGCTTCATATCTTGAAGGGTTTGCCGATTGCCTGGACGCTGAGCGGCAAGGAAATCGGCGATGTCGTGACGGTCGAGGCGCCTGTCGAATAGTCGCGATGAGTCTATCTATTCACCGCGGCAGGTGTTTACGCTTTACACGTGGCAAAAATATCCAGCTTGGCATCATAAACCTGCGTATGCACTCCCATTAAGCCCAATAAGGAGTGAAACAAGTTGTCGTGGCTATAAGGGCTGTCTTTATGCTGCCGCAAACACGCCGAATCGATTTTATGATCCCGAATAAAATCCTGTGAAAACCAGGTGATCAATGGCACATGCTTCTGTTCGTCCGGCGCGATAAAGTAGGGCAGGCCGTGTAGAAAGACATTATTTTCACCGAGCGATTCGCCGTGATCGGATACATAGAGCATCGCGGTATCGTATTTAGCCGAATTTTTCTTTAAAAATTCGATGACCTTGGCTAGAAAATAATCGGTATAGGCAATGGTGTTATCGTAGGCGTTAACCACTTCCTGATGGCTGCAATCGTTTAAATTGTCCTGCTCGCATTCGGGTTTAAAAACGGTGAAATTGGCCGGATGACGCAGGTTATAACCCGGCCCGTGGCTGCCTTTTTGATGCAGCACGATCACGCCATGGCTGGTTAATTTATCCACATAGGCCTGCAGTTGATACAGCAGCGCTTCATCGTAGCAATCCTCCGCGTTGCATAAGTTGGCGAGTTTTAAATGCGAAATATCCTCGCTCGCCACCCGCTTGCAGACGCCTTTGCAGCCGTCGTTATTATTGCGCCATAACACTTTGACCCCGGCATGGCTCAAGACATCCAAGACGTTTTCGGTATATTGGGCTTTTGCCGGATCGTAATGGTCGTGGCCCTGGTTGGAAAACATGCAAGGAACGGATGCCGCGGTCGCGGTGCCGCAAGAATGCACGTTGGTAAAACTCAATACCTGTTGTTGGCTCAAATAAGGGTCCGTTGGCCGAGGATAGCCGTCCAAGGCAAAATTTGCCGCCCTCGCCGTTTCGCCGAGGACCAGTACGGTCAGATTTTTTTTACCGGATGGATTCGGGTTGGCGGTAATTTTTGCATCAGCGCCCAGCGGAATCAGCGCGTGTTGGCCTTTCAGTTTGCGTTTCAGATTGGAAACCGAAGAATCCACCAAATTGACCGGGTTAATCAAGTAGCGCAGTTCACGGTGGTTTCGATAAATCGACGTGTAATCGCCGTAAAAGAAATAGCCGAGTCCCCCGATCAAAGCCGCGCAAACGAGTAAGGTTCTGAGATTGTTCAATAATTGTCGTGGCAAAGGTTGGTAGGCGATCTTCGTCCGCACAATCAAAGCTGCGGGAATGCCGCCTAGCACGATCAAATACCCCAGCATCTTCCAATTCAGCAGTTCGAATGCTTCACCGGTATTGGTTTCCAGCGCGTTTTGCAGCATGCTTTTGTCAATCACGACTCCATAGTTGACCATGAAGTAATCGATCGCTGCAGAGGCGAATAAAAATAAAACCAGAACGCCCTTAAACAGATATTTCAGCCGGAAGAGCGTGAAAAACAATTTTAACAGCAGCGTTAACACCAGGAAAAATGGCGCATAGAACAAGAGCGTGTCGAGGGATAGGCCGCCTTTGATCTTAAAGAGTTCGTGCCACAACGCGGTATTGCAAAACAGGATTAAAAATAGCGAATTCGTCAGGGCTGGACAAGGAACGGTCAGGCGTTTAAGGTTTTCCATGACACTAAGATAAAATTGAAAAATTGGTTAACGTTACATCAGTTTGCTGAATCAAAACTGAAAATATACGCGGGGCTTGTCGACAGCTCGACATATGACCATCCTAATTGTTGGCGTTTGCAGGATTTTTCACGCGAGTCTTGACGGCTTGGTCAAAAACATCTCCTTGACTTTCCAGTAGGGTAAAGTTTTCTTTTGCCCTCGTGATGCCGGTATAAATCAGCTCCCGGGTCAAGACCGGGCTTTTGCTTTCGGGCAGTACCAGAGCGACGTGATTGAACTCCGAGCCTTGCGATTTATGGACCGTGATCGCAAACGCGGGTTCGACATCCGGCAGGCGCATCGGCGATATCCAGCGAATCTTGATTTCGGCCAGCGGGTCATTGGCGGGAAAGGCGACCCGCAATTTGCCGGCGTGATCCTTCAGCGTGATGCCGATATCGCCGTTCATCAAGCCCAGATTGTAATCGTTGCGCGTGACCATGACCGGCCGGCCTTCGTACCAGTGACTCAGCGATTCTTTCGGAAACAGCCAGGCGGCGATGCGCTGATTCAGCTCTTCGACTCCCCAGCGCCCCCGGCGCAGGACGGAGAGCACCTGGAAGGCGTCAAAGGCATGCAGTACCTGCTCCGCCCATTGGTCGTACTGCGTGTTGTCCGCGGGCCGATGCTGCCGAATCACATTCCGGTAATAACCATAGCCCTGGCAAAGCTTGGGTTTGCCTTCCGCGTTGATGCCGGCATTCACCGCGACCAGCTTTTTTAACAGACGGTCGGCCGCATCCGGCTGCGGGTTGGACCTGAGCCGCAAATAGTCGTCGTGCGGTTCGGGCAAGAGGTCGGGATAGCGGGCTGTATCATTCAGGATGGACTGCGCCAGCGCGCCATTGCCGGCATTCACCGATCGCGCCAATTGGCCGATGCCGCTGTGCTCGTCGAAGCGGTGGCTATGGCGCAGCATCACGGTCTGCTGATTGATCGAGGTACCTCGTGTGCCGGTGGTCTCGAGTTCTTCGCCGGAATACTGAATTATCCATGACCGAGCGGCTTCATCATAGGCCGAGTTTTCGGCGCCCAGGCACAAGTCGCCCATCACCGAACCGGCTTCGACCGAAGCCAGCTGATCCTTGTCGCCGAGCAGGATCAATTGCGCGTTGTCAGGCAAAGCATCCAACAAGGAAGACATCATTTCGAGGTCGATCATCGACGCCTCATCGACGATCACGATGTCGGCGACGATCGGGTTGTGCCTATCATGGACAAAGCGGCGGGAGTCACGGCGGCTGCCCAGCAGGCGGTGCAGCGTGCTCGCTTGCTTCGGGATCACCTGCTTGATGTCATCAGAGACGGCGAGATTGTCGAGCGCCTTGCCGATCGACTCGCTGACCCTGGCGGACGCCTTGCCGGTCGGCGCGGCCAGCAGGATGTTCAGTTTGTGCGCGCCGCCGGGTTCGTCCTCGGAAAGCTGGATCAGCAAAGCCAGCAGCTTGGTCAGGGTCGTGGTCTTGCCGGTGCCGGGGCCGCCCGTGATGATCGTAAAGCGGGAGCGCAGGGCCAGGACACAGGCGATTTTTTGCCAGTCCGGTTTTTCCGGGCTGCCGGTAAACAGCGTGTTCAATTGATCCTGCAAGGACTCCGGCAAAGTGTCGCGAACCGGCGGCAGGCGTCGGTCGATGCACTGGTCCAGGGTTTGCTGATACTGCCAATAACGCCGCAAATAGAGGCGTTTGCCGTCCAAAACCAGCGGCGTGTTTCCTGGACCTTCCGCGACCAGGACGGACTGTTGCAGCGCGGTCCGCCATTGGCCGAGGCTATAAGCCTTCAACGCGGACAGTTCGGCATGCGCGGCTTCGGACTCGGATGCCCAGGCATCGTCGCTCGGTATCGCCAGCGTCAAGCCGGGCTGTTGGCTGAGCTGTTCCAGGTCCAGATACACCTCGCCCCGGTCCAGTTGGTGGCTGACCAGCGCGCCCGCCCACAGCACAGGCTCGCTGGCATTTTGATCCTGATCCAGCAGGAAACGGACAAAAGCCCGGTTCAAATGGCTCAGCCAGCCGCGCGCGATCCAGTGGTCGATTCTTGCCAGTACCGAGTGTCCCTGTCTCATCGTGTTTCTCCGCCGGAAAATAACCGGTCCATGCCTTCGATCAACGCCCTTGGCGGCTTGTCGAACTGCCTGCCTCCGGTCGGGCCTTGCGCGCCGCGCAGGAACAAATACAGGCTGCCGCCGATGTGGGTGTCGTAATCATAAGCTTCACCGAGCCGGACTTTCAGCAGCCGGTGCAGGGCCAACAGATAAAGCGCATATTGCAGATCGTAACGTTTCGCGAGCGTCGCCGCCGCCAGCGCTTCCGGCGTGTAGGCCGCGTCGTTGCCGCCGAGGCTGTTGAATTTGTAATCGACGAGGTAATACCGCTGCTGATGCTCAAAGACCAGGTCGATAAAACCTTTCAGCAAGCCGTTGATTTGCTTGGGCAGCAAGGCCGGTCGAGGCTGGCCGGGAAAAATATATTGGGTCGCGAGGCGGTCCAGGTCCTGTGTTTTGACCGTGTCCGTGCCGATCAGGAATTCCAGCTCGGGCCGGTAAGCTTCAGTACTCAGATTGCCCAGGCAGATGTCCGTGTTTTCGAGCAGCGGCAGGCTCAGCCAGTCCGATAGGGCCGAGTCGATAATATCCTGATGGTTAACCCATTCGTTGGCGCCGAAACGCTTTTGTATCAACTCCTTTCTGAGCGCCGGATTCGCTTGTACGGCCGAAAAGCCCAGATGCGCGCATTGTTCGAGCAGGTCATGAATCAGCACGCCGGGGCCTGCGCCGCGGGGCAAGGCATGGATGCCGGTCGGCGTCGCGATCGATGGTAACAGAGACGGTTCCGCCTCATCGCTCTGCTTGTCGTCTCGGGCGGTTTCCGGCTCCTGCGGCAGGTCGGGCCGGTCTTCTGCTGCTTGCAGTTTGTCTTCTGTGGGCAGCGCGCTGTAGCTGGCTATCCACCAGTCATTCGGGATTTTGGCGCTGGCGTCGCGCGTCGGATCGGGGCTCTCGCTTTGTTGCGGCGGAAAGTAAGGGGCATCGCTGGCGGCAGGCAATAGGCTGATCGCGATCGAGGTGCAATCGCCCTTGAGTTCGGTCAGCCGCTGCTCCAGCGCCTTAACCGGCATTTTCTCTTCCCAGCCCAGCATCGATCCCATCGCGGATTTTTCAAGCTGACAGGCCTTGCCGTTGCCGGTCTTGATCGGCGCAATGCCCAGCCAACAGGCATGGCGCGCCCGCGTGATCGCGACATAAAGCAGGCGCAGATCCTCCTGCAGCCGTTCGGCATCGCTTTTCTGTTTAATCGCCTCGCTCTTGCTCAGATCGATGTGCAGATTTTGCTGGTCGTCATGATAGCGATAATAGGTGTTGAAACGGCCGCTGACTTCCCTGAAGCTACAGATGAAAGGCAGAAAAACCAAGGGATATTCAAGGCCCTTCGATTTATGGATCGTGATGATTTTGATCAGGTTCGCGTCGCTTTCGAGCCGGATGATGCCTTCGTCGCCGGCATGGCTGCCTCCGGCTTCGATCGCCTCGGCCAGATGCCGGATCAGCGCCTGTTCGCCTTCGAGCTGGCTGCCTGCGTGTTGCAGGAGTTCCGCTAGATGCAGCAGGTTGGTGATGCGGCGTTCGCCTTCGCTGTCTTGTGTCGACCGGTGATACAAATCATAGTCATTGATCAGCTGCCGCAAGGCGGGCAGGATGCCGTCCTGCTGCCAGCGCTGCTGATAGGCGACAAAGCGTTCCAGCTGCTGTTCCCAGCCCGGCTCGTCCAGAGCCAGTTGCTGCAAGGCCTGATAGGTCCAGCCGAAAGTGACGGTGCTGAGCGCGGTGCGCACCCTGCGCTCGTTGCGCGGTTCGGCCAGCGCCTTCAGCCAGAGCAGCAGGTCGGCGGCTTCGCGGGTGGCGAAGATCGAATCGCGCTCGGAAAGATAGACGCTGCGCAACTGCCGCTTTGCCAGGGCATTGCGCATCGCCTTGGCCTCGGTGCCGCTGCGGACCAGAATCGCGATGTCGGAGGGTTGCAGAGGCTCCAGGCCCTTTGCGGATTTGAAGCCGGCCTGCCCGGACTTGGCCGCATTCAGCAGCCTGACGATCTCGCTGGCGGTGACTTCGGCCATTTTCTCGCGATACGCGGGCATGCCGATCGCATCGTCCGCATCCCAATGCCAGAGGGTCAGGGCAGGGGCGGACTGAGCATCGATCAGCCATTCCTCATCGCGGCCTTTCGCCTTGACCGGCAAAAAAGGCAGCGGATCGTCCTTTTCGCGCTTGAAGCGGAAAGCGCCTTCGGGGTGCCGGTCCGCCTGCAAAAAGGCCTGGTTGACCGCGTCGACCAGCTCGGTCGTGGAGCGGAAATTGGTGCCCAGTGTGTAATGCCGCCCGAGCGTGTGCTGATGCGCCTTCAGGTAGGTATAGATGTCGGCGCCGCGAAACGAATAAATTGCCTGCTTCGGGTCGCCGATCATGAAGCAGCCCGGTCCGGTGTCGCTATCGGCTGGATACAGGGTCGAAAAAATGCGGTATTGCACGGGGTCGGTGTCCTGAAACTCGTCGATCAGCGCAATCGGATATTGCTGCCGAATCACGCTTGCGAGCCGCGAGCCGTTGCCGCCCTGCAAGGCCTTGTCGAGCCGGGTCAGCATGTCGTCGAAGGTCATCCGGGCGATGCGCTGTTTTTCGCCGTCGTAGCGATCCCGGATCCAGTGCAGGGCGTGCAGGGTGATTTTGGCGTTGGTGTCGATTTCTTCCCGGCTGTGCAGGGCCAAGGCATCGACGGCGGCGAATGCCGGATGTTGCAATTGCGCGGCCTTGTCTTGATGGGTTTTGACCAGCGCCGAAACCAGGCTTTCCTGGGCGAATTTTTCCAGCACATCGATGGCCTTCGGGCTGCGGCGGCTCGCCCAATCGGCCATCTCGTTCAGCTTTTCGGCGAAAGTCGCTTTGCGGTATTTGTTCCCGTTCAGCCAGCCATTACCCGAAGCCTCGTTCAGCAGCGCATCGATCTCGGTGCGATGATTGGACCAGAGCGAGCGGGCCGCTCCCTCCAGATCCTGGCGTTTATTTTCCCAAGTTTCCCAGGCCTGAAAAACCGCCGTGATGTCTTCATCGAATTCAAGCCCGAACGCTTCGGTTTCGGGCAATAAAGGAGTCAGCAGTTTGACCAGGTCGTCGGGGGAGCCTGCGAGCTTGGCGACGACCCGGCAGGCGATTGCCGTCAGCGGGTAGAAAAAGGTGCGCCAATAATCCCGAACCACTTCATGCAGAAGCTCCCTGTCGTCGGTATTGACCTCCTGCCGAAACAGGCTGCCGCTGTCGAACGCATGCTGTTGCAGCATCCGGTTGCACCAGCTGTGGATCGTATACACCGCGGCCTCGTCCATCCAGTTGGCGGCCAGTTCCAGGTGCCGGGCGCAGGCCGGCCAGGCCGCCCTGTCATAATCGCTGCGCACGGCTTCCAGGAACGCGTCGCTGTCGGCCGGTTGCTCGCGAAAAAAACGGGCCGCCTGGCTCAGGCGGTCGCGAATGCGCTCCCGGAGTTCCTTGGTTGCGGCCTCGGTAAACGTCACCACCAGAATATCCGGCGGCAACAGCTCGCGCTCCAGCGCGAAGTGATGCCCGAGGATCAGCCGGACATACAGCGCGGCGATCGTATAGGTCTTGCCGGTACCGGCGCTGGCCTCGATCAGGCGGGTGCCGGATAAGGGGAAATCGACGGGATTCAACGCGATGGCGACGGTCATGATTGCGCTTCCTCTGCAGTTTGATAAGGCTTGATCGTAGCGAGTACGGGGCGGTATAAGGCATCGGCCCAAAATTCGAAGCCTTGGCCGCCTTCTGCCTCGGTTAAACCGGCAAAGGTCGGAAAGAAACGCGTCAGATAGGCATCGTAAGCGGCCTCGCCCGGATTCCAGTCGTCGCCTTCGTATCGGGATTGGGCTTGTTCGCGCGCTTGCTCGGGCGGCGCGGCCAGCCAGGCGAGAGCGGTCTTGCAGGCGACGGGCAGCGGCGCGCGCATGCCTTGATGGTAGGCCTCGATGATCGTTTGGAGGTACGCATAAGCCTCCGCCTGCTCGATCGGCGGAATTTCGATCACGCCGTCGGCCGCAATCACCAGGGTCTGGAGCTGCATGCCTTCCGCGCAGCCGGCCAGATGTCGCAGCCAATAGCCGAATAGGTTGTGGTGTTTGATCGCGCCTTTCGGCAGCAGCGTCTGGGCGGTCAAATGCAGCAGGCCCTTACGCCGGTCATCGCAATCACCGCGCAAATGGCTGAGTTCGCCGATCAGTTGCACGGTGGCGCCGTCAGCCAGCACGAATGGGGGCAAGGCAAGCGCATGCGCTTCGAGTTCGCGCGGCCACGAGGAAAGCAGAGTCTGATAGGTATCCCAGCTCTTTTTGACCGGATCGACTAGGTTCGAATAGGCGGACTGAGCAAAACCGCCGAGCGGAAGCTGGCCTTTCCGCGCCATCGCGGTTTGCTGCTCGGCAAAGAACGCATCGACATCGCCGGGATCCGCGCTCTGCAAGGCATCCACCAGCTGATGGCCGAAGACATGAGCTTGCAGGCTGTCGAAATTGAAGGGTTCGCTGTCTTCGCTGGTGACGGTGTCTTCTTCGAATCCAAACTTCAGCGCGTGATTGCAGAAGGTCTTGACCGGCGCTTTCAAAAAACGCGCCAGGGATTCCAGCGTGAGGGTCAAGGGTTTTTCTTCCGCGACAATTGGGGGTTGAGTGTTTACGCCGGTAGCAGGTGATTTTTCAAACCATTCGCGCGCGTAGGTAAACCAGCGCGGATCACGGTTTTTCGCGACATAGTCGTGGCTAAAAGGTTGCAGAGGATGCTTGATGGTGATGGCGTCCAGTAGTTTTTGATCGCCCGCCAGCGTCCAGCCCTGAGACACGGCATCGCGCAGCTGGCTGATCAGCACCGACGGCGGCAGCTCGCTGTTGTCGCGAATGCTGCGGCCCACCCAGCTGACATAAAGCTGCTGGCGCGCGGACAGCAATGCCTCCAAAAACAGGTATTGATCGTCCTGCCTGCGCGAGCGGTCGCCGGGGCGATAATGGCCGCGCTGGTTCATCAGGTCGAAACTGTGCGCCTGTTGATTGCGCGGGTAATCGCCGTCATTCATGCCCAGCAGGCAAATCAGGCGGAAAGGGATTGCGCGCATCGGCATCAGGGTGCAGAAATTGACCCGGCCGCTTAGAAAACGCTGATGCAGCGACGGCTCGTCAACCCCGGCGAGCCAGGCTTCGCGCACGACACTCACCGGCAGCAAGTCAGTCGCGGTCAGGCCGGCTTGTTCGCAGTACTGGCTCCACTTTTCCAGGGACGCGGTCAATGTGTCCAGCGTTTTGCGATCTGTTTCGCCGCCGACGATGAAAAAATCATCGAGCAGGCTCAGCAAGGTGTTTCGCCAGTCACTAAAATTTTGCTGACCTTTCAGCAGGGCCGCGTATTTCTCCAGCGTTTCGAGCAGGAACGACAGGCCGCCGATCCACTCGGCGTCGAGTCCGCCGATTTCTTCGTAAGGCTCGATGCCGTTGAACGCTTCGCCGGCTCCGACCGCATAACCCAGCAGCATCCGGCGCAGGCCGAATTGCCAGGTATTGGCCTCCAGATGCGCAGGCATCGCGACCGTTTCGGCGCGTTGTTCTGCGTTCAGGCCCCAGCGGATGCCTGCATCCTCTATCCATTGGTGCAGTTTGGTCTTCGCGCCTTCGTCGATCTTGAAGCGATCTCTCAATGCGCCGACTTCCAGCAGGCCGAGATACTCGCTGACGGTAAAGCGCGATTCGGGCAGATTCAGCAGCGCCTCGATCGCGACCAATAAGGGATCCTGACCGCGCTGCTGTTGATCGGCCAGGCTGTACGGAATATAGCGCGGATCGCCGGGCGGGTGCAGTCCGAAGACGGCGCGGATATGCGGCGCGTAGGCATTGATGTCCGGCACCATCACGATCACGTCGCGCGGATAGAGCGGCTTGCTGTGCTGCTCGGCCGCTTCGAAGCGCGCCAATAACTGATCATGCAGGATTTCGACCTCGCGCTGCGGGCTGTGCGCGACATGAAAGATCAGCGATTCATCGGCGCTATCCAGCAATGCCGGCTCGGCAGGCAGTGGTTCCATATCCAGTATCGATTGCTGGAGATGCTGCAATAAACTGCGCCGGCCGTCATCGCCGTAATCCTTGAACAGATCGATCTTGCTGTCCGGCCAATGCCAGTCTTGATAGCTGGATTTTTCGTCGAACAGATCCAGGAGGCGGATGTAGTCACGGCCCTGTTTGCCCCAGGCGGCCAGCAAGGGCGGCGCATGGAGATGCAGGTCATCGGCGGACAATGACGATGTCATGCCGGGTTTATAGGTTTGGCGGCGGCGCTCGGCTTTCAGCAGCTCCTTGTCTTCGATGATGTCGGCCCAGTAATGCTGGCAGGGATTGTGCACAAACAACACGATCTGGCAAAACTTGCCGAGCTTGGCCAGGACTTCGAGCGCTTGCTGGGGCAGGGACGATAAGCCGAACAAAATGATCCGGCGCGGAATGCCGGAGGGGCGCCGCTCCAGCGAGTCGATGCGGCTCATAAACTCCGTATGCACGGAAGCCCGGCTGGCGAACGGCAGCGCGTCCTCGCCGCCCAAATCGTTCAGCAGCGCGCGCCATAATGCGGCCTGCCAGCGTTGCGCTTCCGGGAGGGGATCGCTGTCGCCATGCGCGTTACGCAACAGATCAAGGTCTGCGGCCCAATCGGCCAGCCAGTCCGAACGATACACCTGATATTGGTCAAAAAGATCGGCGAGTTGTTCGGCGAGCTGATAGCGTTTTCGGCTGTTCTCGTCTGCCGTCAAAAAGGTGGACAGCGTCTCAAAGCCGGTTTGGCTGATCAGGGTAGGCAGCAAACGATACAGGCGCCAGGTCAGCGGGGCTTTCGCCAGCGGCTGTTCTTGGGGAATTTGCTCGCCCAGGATCGCGCGATAAACGCTCCAGATGAACAACGAAGGCAATTGCATTTGCATCGCCGCCGCGATGCCCAAGGAAGTATTTTTCGCCAGGTTTTGTTTCAGCCATTGCCCCATGCCGTTGTTTTGCACCAGGAAAACTTCGTGCTCCAATGGATTCAAAGGATGTTGCCGCAGCCAGAAATCGACGACATCGCGGAGCTCTTCGAGCTGGTTCGAATGGATCACGGCAATGCCGCTGTCCAGCGGGGTGAGGGGGCTTGACTCGGTCATTAGGGTGTCCCTTTAGGTATCGCGTGTCCAAATTGACAGGATGGGGCTAAGCGTTCAACACAACAAAATAGCGCATAGGGCCGCATTTGGGGATAACGAGAGAGACCGATGCGGCTGTTAAGCGGCGATTGACGGGCTTCCGCCGGCAATAGGATCGCGCGAAACAAGCGGATCAGTTATACTAGGGCGGGCAGCATGCCCGCTATCGCGTTCCTCTTGCAAGCCGGCTTGCCTGGCGTGCGGATTTATCGGGTGGGGGAATGGGATTCGAAATAAACCGCGGTTTTGGACACATGATCATGCCAGCCGCGTTTTTGTTTGTCGAAAACAATCCACCAGAAGCCGAGCCCGAAAAACAGCCAGGACAAGAGCGCCGAGACAAAGCGGAGTGCGGCCTGACGCCAGCTGATCGGATCACGGTCAAAGGTCAGGATTTTGATTTTCCAGGCGCGCATCCCTAAGGTTTGGCCGCCGTGCGTCCAGAACCAGGCAAAAAACAGGAAACTGACGCCGAGCAGATAGGCAGGGTAGAAAAATTGCTCGGCCGTAAAGGCCGCGCCCGCATTGAACGGCAATATCGAGGCGGTCGCGACGAACAGCACCGCGGCCAGTAAAAACGCATCATAAACGATGGCCGCCAGACGGCGGAAGAGGCCGGGCGCGGCATCGGCGCCCGGCAACGCAGCGCTTCGATCCGGCAACTGCAATTATTTGAACAGGGCGGTTTTTTGGCCGATGTACATGCTGCAACCGGCAAGCGTACCCAGCAAGATTAAGGAAAAGAAGACCGGCGGACGAATGAAAAGCAGCAGCAGAAAGTCCACTGCCAAAATGCTGCTTACCAGCGGGTTGTCGATAAAACCGTTAATTAATTTTCTGTACATAGCCATCTCGTCAGACGTGTTAGTGAATGCGCGCCGGTGAATAAAAAAGATAATATCCTGATCCTTGATGCAGATTCAATGCCGTGCCAATCAGGATGGGTTTGCTAGCTTCCGGAAATCATTTTACTATATCCGAATCGATTATCAAAGAATAGTGCCTGTTGGGCTATCAGGCGTGAAATGATATGATTTAGACAAATAACAATAACCAGGGAATGTCGATTATTTTAAACTTCTTCAAAAAAATAGTTAAATCAACTGGCGGCAAATCCGTACCCGAAGCGCCGCAAGTTCGAATTTACCCGCGTCCCGAACATACGATTTCTCGGGCCCAGATCAGCGATCATGCGCTGAAGGTGCTGTATCGTCTGCAAAAATCGGGATATGAGGCGTATCTGGTCGGCGGTTGCGTGCGTGATTTATTGCTCGGGCGCGAGCCGAAAGATTTCGATGTGGTGACCAATGCGCATCCGGAACAGATCAAGGGCGTGTTTCGCAATTGCCGCCTGATCGGTCGGCGCTTTCGTCTTGCGCATGTGCATTTCGGTCATGAGGTGATCGAGGTGGCGACCTTTCGCGGCATGGGCGATCAGCAGAACGACAATCAGGTCACCAATGACGAGGGCCGTCTGTTGCGCGACAATGTGTACGGCACGATAGAGCAGGATGTCTGGCGCCGCGATTTTACGGTCAACGCGCTGTACTACAACATCAAGGATTTTTCGGTCGTCGACTATACCGGCGGCATGGACGATCACAAAGCCGCTACGCTCAGGCTGATTGGCGACCCGGACACACGATTCCGCGAAGACCCGGTCAGGATGCTGCGCGCGGTGCGCTTTGCGGTCAAACTGGGTTTCAACCTGCATGCCGATTGCCAGAATGCGATGCACGACGCCGCCGAACTGCTTTACAGTATTCCTTCCGCGCGGCTTTATGACGAGGTGCTGAAGCTGTTTTTGTCCGGCTATGCGCTGCAAACGTTCGAAATGCTGCGGCATTACGGGCTGTTTCAGGTATTGTTCCCGGATACCGAGAAAAGCCTCGCGGTCGAGGAAAACGGCTTTCCCAAGCTTCTGCTGATCAAGGCGTTACAAAACTCGGACAACCGGATCGCCGAAGGCAAGACGGTGACGCCTTATTTTCTGTTTGCCGCGTTTTTATGGGAACCGGTCAAGATGCAGGTCAAGCTCAACCTCGAGCGCGGCATGGACGACTATAACGCATTCCAGAGCGCGGTCGGCGAAGTGCTGGCTCATCAGGTCAAAAGCACCGCCTTCCCGCGGCATATCAGCATCGCGATGCGCGAAGTGTGGAGTTTGCAGCCGAAGTTCGAGCAACGACTCGGGCCGAAGCCTGCTCGCCTGTTGACGCATCCGCGTTTTCGCGCCGCTTATGATTTCCTGGTGATCCGCGCGCAAAGCGGCGATGCCGAAGCCGAACTGGCCGACTGGTGGGGACAATTCCAGCTGGCCGATGAGGCAATGCAAAAAAAGATGACGCAGCCGTCCCGGAATCTGAAAAACAGCCGCACCCGCCGTAGGCGCAGCAGCAAAAAGAAAAATACCGGACCGAACGAAAATCCGTCCCCTTAGTGTGGCATAGCCGCTTATTTTCGCGCGCTAAGGATTCGGTCAAAATTAACTTCCCACATTGACCCCAGGCAAGTTGGCATTTTAGAGATGAGCAAAGCATTCACCGGCGCTGTCACCGCCTACATCGGGCTGGGCAGCAATCTGGCTGATCCCGTCGCACAAGTCCGCTCGGCGCGCGCCGATTGCGCGGCGATTTCGGGCATGTGCGAACTGGCTTTTTCGAGCCTGTACCGCAGTTCGCCGATGGGGCCTCAGGATCAGCCCGATTATATCAATGCGGTAATGGCGGTTGTGACCGACCTGGCGGCTCTGGACTTGCTGCATCAATTGCAGCGCATCGAGCACGAACATGGACGGGTCAGAACTTCTCTGCGCTGGACCGCGCGCACGCTCGATCTGGATTTGTTGATCTACGACGAACAACGCATCGAGACTTCCGAACTGACGGTGCCGCATCCGGGGCTGAGCCAGAGGGCCTTCGTGTTGTATCCGCTGCACGAAATCGCGCCGGATCTGCGGGTGCCGGGGCTCGGGCCGATTGCCGACCTGGTCGCAAACTGCCCGCTGGATGGGCTCGAAAGGATGGCGTGAAATGCAGCAGAAACCCTTATCGATTCATGATTTGGCAGCGATGAAGCGGCAAGGCGAGAAAATCGCCTGTTTGACCGCTTACGACGCCAGTTTCAGCGCCTTGATCGATGCGGCCGGCATCGAGATGATGCTGGTCGGCGACTCTCTGGGCATGGTGTTCCAGGGCCAGGCTTCGACGCTGACTGTCACGCTGGACGACATGATCTACCATACCCGCTGCGTGGCGGCCGCGCGCCGGCGCGCGTTTGTGATCGCGGATTTGCCGTTTTTGACTTATCCGGATCCGCTCGGCGCGGCGGTCAATGCGGCCAAACTGATGCGGGCCGGCGCGCAGATGGTCAAGCTGGAGGGCGCGCGCTTCGAGGTGGCCCGCTTCCTGGTCGACCAAGGCATTCCGGTCTGCGGCCATCTGGGCTTGCAGCCGCAGTCAATCAACCGGCTGGGCGGCTACAAGGTGCAGGGCGTCGAAGCGGCCGATGCGGACAAGATCATTTCCGATGCGCAAAAACTCCAGGAAGCCGGGGTCTCTCTATTGGTGCTCGAATGCGTGCCCGCGAAGCTGGCCGCCGAAATCAGCGCGCAGTTGGCGATTCCGGTGATCGGCATCGGCGCGGGCGTCGACTGCGACGGCCAGGTGCTGGTGTTGTACGACATGCTGGACATCGGCGTCGGCAAGCGGCCGCGTTTTTCAATGAATTTCATGCAGCCGCCGGTCGCAATCGCCGAGGCGCTAAGCAACTACCGCCAGGCGGTCAAAGAACGCCGTTTTCCGGCCCTGGAGCACAGTTTTTAATCATGCAAACCGTCAATACGATAGCCGAATTGCGAACGCTCCTCGGGACCTGGCGGCGCGCCGGAGACCGGATTGCGTTCGTGCCGACGATGGGCAATCTGCACGCCGGGCATATCAGCCTGGTCGATGCGGCGCGGCGGCGGGCCGAGCGCGTCGTGGTCAGCATCTTTGTGAATCCGACCCAGTTCGGCGCCGGCGAGGATTTCGCGGCTTATCCGCGCACCGAAGCCGAAGACCGCGAAAGATTGCTCGCGGCCGGGGCCGATCTGTTATTTTTGCCGGCGGTCAGGGAAATGTACGATCCGGCGGCGAAAACGGTGGTTAGTGTCGCGGGTTTGTCGGACCTGCATTGCGGCGCCTTTAGGCCCGGCCATTTCAACGGCGTGGCGACCGTGGTCGCGAAATTGTTCAATATCGTGCAGCCGGATACGGCCTTTTTCGGCCTGAAGGATTATCAGCAATTCGTGATCATCCGGACGATGGTGGGGGATTTGAACATGCCGGTCGAGCTGGCGCCGGTCGAGACGGTTCGTGAAGCCAACGGTCTGGCGATGAGTTCCCGGAACGGGTATTTGAGCGCTGCGGAAAAAGCCAATGCCGCGAAGCTTTACCAGGCTTTGTGTACGGCGAAAGAAGCTGTGTTGTCCGGCGCCGCCTATGCGGACATCGAAGGGCAGGCGCAGGCGTTTTTGTCTGCGGCGGGTTTCCGTCCCGACTATTTTTCGATCTGCCGGCGCCTGGATTTGGCCGCGGCAGCGCTCGAAGACCGCGATCTAGTGATTCTGGCCGCGGCGAGGCTGGGGAAGACGCGGCTGATTGATAATATTTGTTTTTCGAAGTAAATTAATAGTGAAGTGGCAGAATCTCGCGCATCAGTTCGTCCGCGTTCGGCGGCGAAAGATAGGTTTGGCGCCTTCTATGCGTATTCCTGCGTGGTCCTATCTTGCCGGATTCACGGGAATAAGCGATAATTGAGGGTTTTTAAGCTATTTTATATCGGGTTATTATGCAAACTACGATGCTGAAAGCGAAACTTCATCGGGCGACCGTTACACGTTCGGAACTCGGCTATGAAGGCTCATGCGCAATCGACGGCGACTTTCTCGATTTGTCGGGGATCAGGGAGTACGAACAGATCCAGATATACAATGTCAATAACGGCGAGCGTTTCACGACCTATGCGATTCGCGCGGAAGCCGGGTCCGGCGTCATTTCGGTCAACGGCGCGGCCGCGCGGCTGGCTTGCGCGGGCGATGTGGTGATCATCTGCGCCTATGCCGTTTACGACCAGAATGAGTTGGCCGATTATAAGCCGGCGCTGATTTATTTTAACGAAAGGAACGAAGTGATTCGCACCGCTTCGTCCATTCCCGTGCAGGCTCATTCGGCCTGATCTTTCCTGTTTCGATGACCCCGGAACCGTCCGGGGTCATCGAAAATCGAGGTCTTTCTGCCGGCGCCGAAGCCTCGGCGCCGGCAGCGCATTAAAACAACTTGCCTGTATCCTCTTCGGTCTCGGTCAGCACCATGTTGTCTCCGGCCGAACTGCTGACGCCTTCCGCGCCGAGCTTGATCATCAGGCGGACTTCGTTCTTCGAATCGGCCGAATTCAATGCATCCTCATAGCTGATCTTGCCGGCGACATACAGATCGTACAAGGCCTGATCGAAGGTCTGCATACCCTGTTCGCGCGATTGTTTCATCAATTCCTTCAGTTTGTGCACCTCACCCTTACGGATTAAATCTTTCGCCAGCGGCGTGTTGATCAGGATTTCGATCGCAGGATAACGCCCTTTGCCGTCCGCACGCTTGATCAATTGCTGCGCGACGATGCCGCGCAGATTCAGCGACAAGTCCATGAACAACTGCGGGTGCATGTCCTCGGGGAAGAAATGCAGGATACGATCGATCGCCTGGTTCGCGTTATTCGCATGCAGGGTCGATAAGCACAGATGCCCGGTTTCGGCGAAGGTGATCGCGTTCTGCATCGTTTCGCGGGTCCGTATTTCGCCGATCAGGATCACGTCGGGCGCCTGTCTCAGGGTGTTTTTCAACGCGACTTCATACGATTCGGTATCGACGCCGACTTCGCGCTGGGTCACGATGCAGCCTAAATGCGGATGTTCGAATTCCATTGGGTCTTCGATCGTGATGATGTGGCCGCTGGTGTTTTGGTTGCGGTGTTTGATCAAGGATGCCAGCGAGGTCGACTTACCGGTGCCGGTCGCGCCGACGAAGATCACCAGGCCGCGTTTTTCCATGATCAGATCTTTCAGCACCGGTGGCAAATGCAACGATTCGGCGTCGGGAATGTGGTTTTCGATCCGGCGCAAGACCATGCCGGCGGCGTCGCGCTGCATGAAGGCGCTGACCCGGAAGCGGCCGAGGTCAGGCAGGCTGATCGCAAACTGGCATTCCTTGGTATTGTCGAATTCGTCCTTTTGCCGCTGATTCATGATGCTGAGCACGATTTTCATCGCCTGTTCGGGCGTCAGCGGATTTTTGGAGACTTCGACCATCGAGCCGTCGACCTTGATCGTCGGCGCGCGGCCTGAGGTAATGAACAGGTCGGAGGCTTTCTTTTGCACCATCAGTGCGAGCAAGGCTTTGAAATCCATGAACTTTCCTTCGTGACGCGGTTAACGGAACATGTCTTTGTTGACCGCACGGGTCATTGCGATCTTCGAGGTGATCAGGCCCTTGTCGACCAGTTCCTTCAGATTCTGGTCGAGTGTCTGCATGCCGTCCTTGCGTCCGGTTTGAATCGCCGAATACATTTGCGCGACTTTCGCCTCGCGGATCAGGTTGCGGATCGCGGCGGTGCCGACCATGATCTCGTGCGCCGCGATACGGCCGCCGCCGACTTTTTTGAGCAATGTTTGCGAAATGACCGCCTGCAGCGATTCGGACAGCATCGAGCGGATCATGTCCTTTTCGGCGGCCGGAAACACGTCGATGATCCGGTCGATCGTTTTCGCGGCGGAAGTCGTATGCAGGGTGCCGAAGACCAGGTGGCCGGTTTCGGCCGCGGTCAGCGCCAGCCTGATCGTTTCGAGGTCGCGCATTTCGCCGACCAGGATGATGTCCGGGTCTTCCCGCAGGGCCGAGCGCAAGGCTTCGTTGAAGCCGTGCGTATCGCGATGGACCTCGCGCTGGTTGATCAGGCATTTCTGGCTTTCATGCACGAATTCGATCGGATCTTCGACGGTCAGGATGTGCGCGTAATCGTTCGTGTTGATGTGGTTGATCATCGCCGCCAGCGTGGTCGATTTGCCGGAACCGGTGGGCCCTGTGACCAGCACCAGGCCGCGCGGCTTGCGGGTCACTTCTTCGAAAAATTTCGGCGCCTTCAGGTCTTCGAGGCTCAAAACCTTCGAAGGAATGGTCCGGAAAACCCCCGCCGCGCCGCGTTCCTGATTGAAGGCGTTGACCCGGAAGCGCGCGACGCCGGGTAGCGCAAACGAAAAGTCGGTTTCGAGAAATTCTTCATAATCGCGCCGCTGTTTGTCGTTCATGATGTCGTACATCAGCGAGTGTACCGCTTTATGATCGAGAGGCGGCACGTTGATCCGGCGAATATCGCCGTCCACCCGAATCATCGGCGGCAGCCCTGCCGATAAATGTAAATCCGACGCATTGTTTTTGACCGAAAAAGCCAGTAACTCGGCAATATCCATAATTTTCTCTAAAAGGGGGTTAAAAGTGGCTGATCTGTTCTTAAAAAGTAGTTCAACTCTTTGTTTTTTGAAAGGCGTGGTGTTTAATAGCCGGCTCTCTCGTTATTTCGACATTAAGACGCCATGATCAGCCAAAATCTGAAACTCATCCGCCAGCAAATTCGGGACTATTGCGGCACCGCTAAACGCCCGGAGGATGCGGTGCTGCTATTGGCGGTCAGCAAGACCAAGCCCGCGCATGACATTGCCGAAGCCTACCGGGCCGGGCAGCGTCATTTCGGCGAGAGTTATTGCCAGGAAGCGGTGAAAAAACAGGCGGAATTGGGCGCTTATGACATCACCTGGCATTTCATCGGTCCGATTCAGTCGAACAAGACCAAACTGCTGGCCGCGCATTTCGATTGGGTGCACAGCATCGATTCGTTCAAAAACGCCAAAAGGCTGAACGATCAGCGGCCGGCGGGCTTGCCGCCGTTGAATATTTGTTTGCAGGTCAATATCAGCGGCGAGGCGTCCAAATCGGGCGTCGGCCTCGACGAACTGCCGGCGCTGTGCGAACAGGTCATGTCGCTGCCTCATTTAAGGCTGCGCGGGGTGATGGCGATTCCGGCGCCGGAAAGCGATTTTGAACGGCAAAGGCAGCCTTACCGGGCTTTATGCGAGGCGGTCAAAGAGCTCGCGCGGCCGGAGCTTGATACCTTTTCGTTCGGCATGTCCGGTGATTTAAAGGCGGCGGTTTTGGAAGGTGCAACGATCGTCAGGGTCGGCACTGCGTTGTTCGGCGAGCGCGCGGCACACGCCGCCTGATTTTATCCGGGCGCAAAAAATCGCTCAGGCCGTTTGCGCATCGAGGACCCGGATGATGTCCTCACAGGCGATCACATTTTTACCTGAGCTCAGGATGAAATCGGCCAACGCGGTAATCGCGCGCCAGTGCGAACGCTGGCTGATGAATTGGTAGGCGGTCATGAACAGTTCGGCGATCAGCCGCTCTTTTTCCCGCGGTTCCGCGATCAGGCAGGCTAGGTATTCCTTGGCCAGCGCGACATCCGCCGTGCCGCCGTAAAAATGCAGCGCATCGAGATTCACCAGGCGTGGATTGAAGATTTCGTCATCGCATGACGCCACATATTTGGCTTCGGCGAGCGGGCCTGCCAGAAAATTGACGATATCCGCCTCGAAAGCGGACTGATAGGCTTGCCGCTCCAGCGGCGAAAAGCGCCGTGTGGCTTCCGGCAGCGAGGAGGGCAGGGTATGAATCAGGCGGCCGCCTTCGACTTTTGCAAAGCAGGTCATTGCGGCAGAGGGAGTGCCGGTCCGGCATGGCCAGGGGGGTTCATGCAGCGCATCCTGGATCAGGATCTGGAAGAAAACCGGCGGCAATTGTTTTTGTTTGTTGCCGAGATAGATCGCGGCGGCGTGTCCGGCCTCATGGATCGCGGTTTGTTTTTTTAGGGTTTCAGGATTTGCCGGAATGTGGTTGATCAGTAGCGTGTTGTAGCGTTTCATGTCGGCCCCTTAAAAAAATGTGCGGACCGGAAGCCGGCCCGCACCGAGAGAGGAAGGATGATAACTTAAGAGGTTTTACAGGCCTTGCAAAAGTTGAAACCAAGTCTACCGGCACAGTTCGCGTTAGAAAATGCGGCGGATTGACGCGCGACAAAATGTCGCATAAATTGGCATGATTACTGCTAGATATAGCGGTTTTGTCTAAGCAAAATCCGCCATTTTCAATGGGTTACGGGACAGGAGAAAACGGCGGTTAGGTGATATGACTGACTCGCTGCGGCATATGACACAGTTTTTCGAGGCATTCAAAAAAAATACCGGCGATCAGACGGTAAGCGGCCATAATCAGGCGAAAAATAAATTTTGACCGTGCCGCAATCCCTGCGGCTGCCGCCTCGCTTGCAGATTGGGGCTCAGACCATGATTAGCCCGGAAACAGCACGTCGTGGCGCCGCATCAGGCCCGGGATGTCTTTTCGGTAAACCGATTCGATGGGCAGGCAGAGGTCGCCCGGCTTCAGCCCCCGCTCTTCGAGCGATTCGGCCTCGGCATAGATGTGTTTCACGTCATAAATTTCGAGTGCAGGATAGATCGACGCGGTATCCTTCATGCCGAAACGTTCCGGCTGTTGCCCTTTTTTTAATTGGAAGACCGCGTCGTCGAGCAACAAAATCGACGTTTGCTGGTCGAATGCGGCGGTCGTCAAGATAATGTCGAGCATTTCCTGGACGAAGGCGCCGCCGTGAGCCGGTTTACGGAGAATAAACAGATAGCTTTTCATCGCGATTTACCCAAAGACCAGGAAGCGGTCCGCGTGCCGCGTCGCCTCAACCAGTTGACCGAGGCCGCCGATTCGAAAGCCCGCGGCCAGATCGTCATCGCGCTTGCCTTGGCGTTCGGCTTCGTCGCGGCAGAGGAGGCCGCGTTTTTGCGCGGCCGAAATGCACAACACCAGATCGAGCCGGTGGCGCTGTGCAAGTGCGCTCCACTTCGCGGCGTAGTTGAATTCATCGTCGGGCGGGGTCGCATATTTCAGGCCGTGATAAATGCCGTCATGATAAAAAAAGACCCGCACGATCTCGTGGCCCGAGGCGAGCGCGGCCTCGATGAAGCGCAAGGCGGTATGGCCGGCGTTCGAGGCATAGGGGCCGGCGTTGATTTGTATCGCGAATTTCATGATCCTGACCGTTTTTTGTTGCGGCTAGGTTAACACAATCGGACGCGCCGATAATCATGAGTTCAAACCGCCGCGTCGTTTGTGCGAGTTTCTTTTCGCCCCCCGGACCTTTACAATAACCCTTAATTTTTGCAGTTTTCATCGCCGCATGACCCCCAAAAAACGTTATTTATTAATCTCGCTCGTTGCCGCCTTGGCAGGCGCGGCCTGGTGGCTGGCGCCATTCGGGCTGGAAAAGGGCGGCGCGCTGTCGCCTTCGACCGTTTATACCCGTTCGGCCGAAACCGGCGGCACCGAGAAGCCTTGCCCGGACGAGCATCCCGAATGGCGCCAGGCGCAAACGATCGACGGCGTCAGCATCGACGAGGCGCTGTCCTGCGATCCGGACAATCCTTATGACATCGCCGCGGCGGTCAAGGGCACCAACAACATCTCGATGGCGACCCTGATGCAGACGCGCATGGCGCAGGATGCGGTCGTCAAAAAAGACGACCTCGACGGCGACGGCGACCCGGACGTGATCGAAATCAAGCTCGAAGTGGTCGAGTTGAATGGCGCGAGTCCAGACGGCGAATTCCTGATCAACACCTTCGACATCGCGCCGGGTATCAAACCGGGACTTTGGGTGTTCGCGCCGAAATCGCAAGGCATGGCGCTGAAGAATTTCTTCACGATGCAGGCCAATCCGATCTTGCGCGCGCCGTCACCGACGATCAGGGTCGAGCAGGGCGATACGGTCAAGCTCACGCTCGAAAACATCCATTATCTGCCGCATACGATCCATCTGCACGGCGTCGACCATCCGTTCATGACCGCGGCGGGCGAGGACAACGACGGCATGGAGGAGCATGCGGTGTTTCCGGGCGCGAGCCATACCTATGAGATGAAACCCCGGCATACCGGCACGATGCTCTATCATTGCCACGTGCAAACCGCACAGCACATGATGATGGGGCTCAGCGGCATCTTCGTGGTCGAGGAAAACAAGCCGAACAACTGGGTGCAGACCTTTAACATCGGCGCCGGCCAGGTCCGGCATCCGTCGGTCAAGGTCAAGGAAGGCTATAGCCGCGAATTCGACCTCTTGTATCAAGCGCTCGACAAGAAACTGTCCGCGGTGATCCAGAATGCGAACGACGCTCGCCTGATCTCGAAACGGATGAGCCGCGAATACAACATCACCGAGTCGCATGAAAACTATTTCCTGCTGAACGGCCATTCCTTTCCCTATACGGTGCGCGACGGGTTGATCGCGGCCGGCGAAAACGAAAACATCAAGTTGCGCATCGCGAATGCGCAGCGTTCGCCGATGGCGCTGCATATCCACGGCCATAAGGTGACCGTGACCGCGACCGACGGCGTCGAGAGGCCCGAGGCGGTCAGGGAGACGCGCGACGTGCTCGACATCGCGCCCGCGCAGCGGATCGATGTCGATCTAAAAACGGTCAACGACGGTCTGCACAGTTACGGGCCGGGCGTGTGGATGTTCCATGATCATGCCTCGAACGGCGAGACGACCGACGGCATGGAGCCGGGCGGCAATATCTCGCTGATCGGCTATCAGGCTTATCTGGACGATAAAGGGATGCCGAAGATGCATGACGAAATGCTCGATGTCGCGTTCGACAAAAATTATTATGCGAAAAAACAGCCGCCCTGGGCCCAGGGCGATTTTACCGAGATGCTCGGCGAGCCGGGCCGGATCGAGCCGAACATCTTGAAGCTGGCCGCGTTCGGCTTGTCCTGCGGCGGCGCGTTCGGGCTTTTCGTCTATCTGATTTTCACCGGTTACCGGAGGCGTCAATGATGAAGTCCAGAATGACCGCGATCTCCGCCGGCTTGCTGCTGGCTGTCGGCTTATTGCCGCAGGCAAACGCCGCCATGATGCATCATCAGGGCATGATGATGGATGAGACCGGCATGATCATGAACGCGAATCCGGACCGGCTGCCGCGCGATTGCCCGCAAATTTCCGAAACGGTCGAGCTGACGATCCGCGCCGGCCGCGAGCACGCGAAAAAGTTTCCCGGCAAGATGTTCGCCTACGACCAGCAGGAATGGAACGTCAAGCCGTGCGCGAAGATCAACATCACCTTCATCAACGACGACCATGTTCGGCATCAGATGATGATCCACGGTCTGCCGGGCTATCTCTATCCCGAAGGCATGCTGCATCTGGAGCTGTTCGGGCACGGGCAATTGAAGGCCTCGATGATCCTGCCGAGCCGGAAAAAGACTTATCTGGTGCACTGCGAGCTGCCGCAGCACCAGGAAAAAGGCATGAAGGCGCAATTGAAGGTCGACGGCGGCGACGGCGATTTGCCGAGTATTCCGGGGTTGACAGGGCCGGTCAGGGCCGATGTGTATCCGGTCAATTGGAGCCGGCAGCATATCGGCATGGTGCTGTTTTCGATCTTGATCGGCAGTGTCGTGCCGTTTTTGTTCAGGAAGTGGATTCGATAATCATGAAATTACTCGCGGTGGAGACCGCAACCGAAGCGTGCTCGGCCGCGCTGTATCTCGATGGCGAAGTGATCGAGCGCTACCAGGTGTCGCAAAGAGACCATGCGCAATTGATCCTGCCGATGATAGACGGCCTGATGAGCGAGGCCGGATTGAAACTCTCCGAACTCGACGCGCTCGCGTTCGGCCGCGGCCCCGGTTCGTTTACCGGTGTCAGGATCGCGACCGGCGTGATCCACGGCATCGCGCTCGGCGGCGATCTGCCGGTCGTGCCGGTGTCGACGCTGGCGGCGGTCGCGCAGGAGTTTTTCGACAGAAATGCCGAGGGCCCCGATACCGCTTTCACCGCGATGGACGCCCGGATGGGCGAAATCTATTTTGCGGTGTATCAACGCGGTGCGTCGGGTTTTGCCGAGTTATTGGGCGAAGAAAAAGTTACGCCGGCAGAAGCGATCACCTTCCCCGATCTGACCGGCGCCGGCATCGGCACCGGATGGGGTGTTTATCGGGAGGCATTGACGCAACGGTTGGCCGGGCGCATCGGTTTAATCGAAACCGATAATCTGCCGCGAGCGGCGGCGGTCGCACGCTTGGGCGCACGCGGTTACGCGTTGGGGCAGGCTGTCGATGTCGAAGATGCGCAGCCGGTTTATTTACGGAACAAGGTCGCGAAGAAAGAATCCGAGCGCTGATGCCAGCTATCTTATCGTGTTCCCATGCAGGGCGCCTTCCCCAAATGGCAGAAACTCCACTATATTCAATACATTATTCAACGGTTTGGGGAGCGAATACGTTATAATGACACATTGTTTGACGCCCTTCTTAAAAATGGCCCAGTTTTTTGAAATTCATCCCGAAAATCCCCAGTTGCGCTTGATCCATCGCGCAGTGGAGATTATTCGCCAAGGCGGAGTCATCGTTTATCCGACCGATTCCTCGTATGCGCTCGCCTGCCAGATCGGCGATAAGGGCGCTCTGGACAAAATCCGCCGCATTCGCCAGCTTGACGACAAGCACGATTTTACGCTGGTCTGCAAGGACCTCGCGCAGGTGTCCAATTTCACCAAGATCAGCAATGACGCCTATCGGATGATCAAGGCGCTGACGCCGGGCCCGTTTACGTTCATCCTGGACGCGACCCGAGAAGTGCCGCGCCGCCTGCAACATCCGAAAAAGAAAACGGTCGGTATTAGGATTCCGCAACACCCGGTCGCGCAGATGCTGGTCGAGGAGTTGGGAGAGCCTTTGTTCACGTCCAGTCTGCTGTTGCCCGGCATGGATGAGCCGCTGACTGATCCTTATGATATCCGCAAACGCCTGGAGCATGAGATCGAGCTGGTGATCGACGCCGGGATCATCGAGTACCGCGAAACCACGATCATTGAATTTTCGAGCAACGGTCCCGAAATCGTCCGGCAAGGCATCGGCATCGCGCCGATGCTGGATTAACTGAGGAGACCGCATTATGATGGATGAATTGTCGCTGGTGCAGCGGATCGTGGTCTGGATATTGCCGGTGATTTTTGCGATTACCGTGCATGAAGTCGCGCATGGCTGGGTCGCCAAAAAATTCGGCGATAATACCGCCGACCAGCAGGGCCGGCTGACCTTGAACCCGCTCAACCACATCGACTGGCTCGGCACGGTGATTCTGCCGGGACTGTTGCTGCTGACCGGCACCGGCTTCATTTTCGGCTGGGCCAAACCGGTGCCGGTCGATGCGCGGAATTTTAAGAACCCGCGCAAGGACATGGCCTGGGTCGCATTGGCGGGACCGATTTCGAACCTGTTGATGGCGATCGGCTGGGCGCTGCTGGCGCGGCTTGGCGTGCTGATCGGCATCGAAGCGATTTCAATGCCGTTGATTTACTCCGGCGTCGCCGGTATTTCGATCAACCTGGTGCTGGCCCTGATCAACCTGTTGCCGATTCCGCCGCTGGACGGCAGCCGCGTGCTCACCGGGATTTTGCCGAACACTTGGGCATGGAAGTACAATCGCCTGGAGCGTTACGGGTTCCTGATCCTGTTGGTGCTGCTTTATACCCGGATTTTGAATGCGATTCTGGAATATCCGATGTATCTTGCGCAGCAGCTGTTTTTTTCGATCGCCGGCATCTGATGCTTATGCAGAGGCGCCGGGCGATGGTTGAGCGATGAATGATTTGAGTCACGATTTCGTACCGGAGCGGGCGGCGGTGCTTGCGATCGTGAACGGCGAGCCGATTGAGCAACTGCCGGACGATCTTTACATCCCGCCGAATGCGCTCGAAGTGTTTCTCGAACTGTTCGAGGGGCCGTTGGATTTATTGCTGTATCTGATCCGGCGGCAGAACCTCGATATCGTCGAGGTGTCGATCGCCAATGTGACGCATCAGTACATTTCGTACATTCAGATGATGAGCGAAATGAACCTGGAGCTGGCGGCCGAATATCTGGTGATGGCGGCGCTGCTCGCGGAAATCAAATCGCGTATGTTGCTGCCGCGGCAGCAGGAAGCGGAAGAAGACGAGGCAGATCCGCGGGCGACGTTGATCCGCCGCCTGCAGGAATATGAATGCATCAAAAAAGCAGCCGAGGAGATCGAACTGATGCCGAGGCTGGAGCGCGAGCTTTTTACCTGCGTTGCCGATACCTCGAACCTGACTTTCGAGAAGAAACTGCCCGATGTGACGATGCAGGAGCTATTGCAGGCGTTGCAGCAAGTCTTGAAGCGAGCCGAGCAATTCAGCCATCACCAGGTGGTCCTGGAGCCGCTGTCGGTCCGCGAACGCATGACCACCATCCTGGATAACCTGAAAGGCGCCGAAAGCCTGCGCTTTACCGAATTGTTCCTCTACAAGGAAGGCCGTCCCGGCGTGCTGGTCGCGTTTTTGGCGATCCTCGAACTCGCCAAGGAAGGATTGATCGAAATCATTCAACTCGAACCGTTTGCCGAGATCACCGTGCGCGGCGCCGCCGCGGCGACCCCTAACTGAAACGCGATAAATCGCCGTGGAAATTCAACCTATCGTAGAAGCCATACTATTTGCCGCGAACCGGCCGATGACCTGCAAGGATGTTCAGCAGGTCTTTCCCGAGATCGAACAGCCGGAGCTTGCCGAGATTCAGGTCGCGATTGACGCGATTGCGGCCGACTATCAAGCCCGTCCGGTCGAACTGAAACAGGTCGCGAGCGGCTACCGTTTTCAGGTCCGGCAGGAATTATCGCGCTGGGTCCAGCGCCTGTTCGAGGAAAAACCGCCGAAATATTCGCGCGCCTTGCTCGAAACGTTGGCGATCATCGCCTATAAGCAGCCGGTCACGCGCGGCGACATCGAAGACATTCGCGGCGTCAGCGTCAGTTCCGGCATCATTCAGACCTTGCTCGAACGCGAATGGATTCGTGTGGTCGCGCATAAGGAAGTGCCGGGTCGGCCGGGTTTATACGGCACGACCAAGCAGTTTTTGGATTATTTCAATATCAAGTCATTAAGTGAGTTGCCGACGTTGGAGCAGATACAAGCGCTCGAATTGACGCCGGAAGTCACGCAAGCCCCTGAACAGGAAGCCAGTGAAAAACAGGAAACCAGAGAAGAAGTTCTCGAAACCCGAGACGAACCAGCCGAAACAGCCGCCGAGGCCGACCCGGAAACCATCGCCTGAAGCCAAACCGCCCGCCAGACCGAAAGCCGTAGCGGCCGCGCCGGAAGAAGGCGCGGGAGAGCGTATTCAAAAAGTCCTGGCGCGCGGCGGCGTCGGCTCGCGCCGCGAAATCGAGCGCTGGATTCAGGAAGGCCGGGTGATGGTTAACGGCGCCGTCGCGGCTCTCGGGGTGCGCTTGCAGCGGGGCGATACGCTGCAAATCAACGGCCGCTATGTCGATTGGCAAAAATACGACCGCCAGCCGACCCGGGTGCTGCTGTACCACAAGCCGACCGGCGAAGTCGTCACCCGCCGCGACCCGGAAGGCCGGCCGGTGGTCTTTACGCAATTGCCGAAACTCGCGGCGGCGCGCTGGATCGCGGTCGGCCGTCTCGACATCAATACCTCGGGCCTGCTCCTGGTCACCAATAACGGTGAACTGGCGAACCTGCTGATGCATCCGAAAACCCAGATCGAACGCGAATATGCGGTGCGCATCCTGGGCGAGGTGTCCGAGGCGACGATCGAAAAATTGAAGCAGGGCGTCGAACTCGAAGACGGACTGGCCAAGTTCAACGAGGTCCGTTTTTACGCCGGCGAAGGCGCGAATAAGTGGTATTACGTGACGGTCAGCGAGGGCCGCAACCGCCTGGTCCGGCGTTTGTGGGAGTCGCAGCAGGTGGTCGTGAGCCGCTTGATGCGGGTGCGCTACGGGCCGGTCGTGCTGCCCGAACGCCTGAAAGCGCATTCCTTTTACGAACTGTCCGACAAGGAACTGGACATCCTGTTTGAATTTGCCGGTTTGCCGAGAGACAATGCCGCGGCTCAACCGAAGGCCGAAGCCAGAGGCGGCAGCAGGCCCCGCAAAAAATAATCCTTTCACCGCGTTCCCGCGCTAGCGCGGGATCGCTCGTAAAATCAGGACTTGTTCTGGTCCGGTTTGATTGTTTCAGTCTTCATTTCGAAGTCCATCAGCACGCGTTTGGCGGCTTTGGTGACTTCCTTCTTGCTCTTATAAGGGCCGGCGATCACATGGTATTGATCGTTCAATTTGACCTTGCGCGCCGGGATCGGCGGTCCCTGATGATTCAGCATCGCCGCCAGTTGGTCGGCTTCGGCTTCGGTTTGATAGCTCGCGACTCGCATCGACCAGTCGCTGTCCTTCAGGTCCGCAATTTCGGGTTGTCCGTACAAGCGTTCAGGGTGCGTAAGCTGCACCGCTTTTTGTGAGAGTTCCGCGAGTTCCGGGCTGTTTTTCAATACCGGCGTCGGAATGCCGTCCGCACGCGCTATCACCCGTTCGACTTTTTCCCAATCGATGTCAGCGTTTTTGTCGGCAGCCAGCGTCTTCAGTTTTTTGAGGAACTGCTTTTTCAACTTGCTCTTGCCTTTACCCTCTGCCCATTTGTCCAGCGGTTCGTGCGCCTCGATATACAGTGCATCCTGCTGCCAGGCCGCCAGGTAAGGCTGATGCACGATGCGCACCTTGGTGCCGACCGATACTTTCTTGAACAGCGTTTCGATGTCTTCCGGATACAGCTGAATGCAGCCGTGGCTGATCTGCATGCCGATGCCGTAGGGTTTGTTGGTGCCGTGGATCAGATAGCTCGGAAAGCCGAGCCGCATCGCAAAATAGCCGAGCGGGTTGTCCGGGCCCGAGCGCACCGCGGCCGGCAGTATGTCGCCTTTTTCGGCATGTTCGCGCAGGATCGACGGCGGCACATGCCAGACCGGATTGGCTTGTTTCTCGACGATGTTCGTCACTCCCATCGGCGAACTCCAGCCCTGCCGGCCGATGCCGACCGGATAGGTATATAACGTGCCCGGCTCTTTTTTCGGGTAATAGAACAAGCGCATGTTCGCGAGATTCAGTACGACGTCCTTGTGCGGCGCATCGGGCAAGATGAACTCCAAAGGCAACAGCGCCCGGCTGCCTGGCTTGGGCGTCCAGGGCCGGATCGCGCTATTCGCGATCGCGATGTCGTTAAAGCCCAGGCCGTAATGGCGGGCGATGTCGGAAAGCGTGTCGCCTTCACGCGTGTCGACTGCCGCGAGCGTGCCGACCATGCCCTGGTCGGGCGCCAGATCAAATTCGTGGCTGGCGATGGTATCGATTTCTGGGCGTGGCGCCGGCGCGCTGACGCGGGGAGGGGCGTCATCGAAAGGATGCCAGGAAGACAGTGTTTGACAGCCGTTCAGCATGCTGCCGAGTAGCGCAATCAGGAGCGGCGCTGCGCGCCGGCTTGGGGAGTGTGGAGATCTGATCATGACGATTCGTGGAGCTTATAATGAAAATAAAAGTATCTTCTTGCGGATAAGTCTGAGCATACAGATTAAAGATGAAGTAGAGATTAAAGAAAGATTAATAATAGATTAAATGATAGCGATTAGGGACCGGTAGCGCAAGAAGATTCGTTTGTAAATCAACGAAGTAAGAGGGACGTGAAAGACTCTAGCTTAAAAACTGCTTACAAAAGGCTTTTATATAGGGATGAAGTAGCCTTATAATTAACTTCACAAATCTGCCGACGTGAGCACGGTAATTTTTTTGCATCAGGGTATGGTCTTCTGCGAAAGGCCCGTGACTCAGATTTCCTGAGGCTTTTCTTGAATTTTGACGGTTTAAATTTTAAATGAGGACAAAATAATGAACAAAAAACTAATTTATACCGGCATTTGGCTATGCCTGGGCGGCTTGGCATTAGGTCAGAACGTATGGGCCAAATCCGACAATGCCAATAAACAGTCGATGAAAAAATGCCCGGAGAGCGTGATTAAATCGGCAAACGTAGTTTTGACCAAGCAACTCACTTTTTTCGGCGATACTGACGCCAATCTCGAAGACGACGTACATGCTTATCAATTATGCGATGCAGATAAAAACAATTGCCAAGACATTGTGCTCCCGCAAGGCTATGAGGAAGGTATAACAGGCTTGACCATTATCGGAAGTAACAAATCCGATACCATTTATGGCACGAGTGGTCCCGATACTATTTGCGGAATGAACGGCAAAGACGTCATTTACGGCTTGGAGGGCAACGACACCATTCATGGCAACAACAGTTCCGATCATTTAGTCGGCGGTCCTGGTGATGACTTTGTTTACGGCGGCAACAGTAATGATTTTTTATTCGGCTATGATGATGACGATATTGAGGATCCTGCTGAAGTCGAAGATGAAGCAGGCGGCGGCGATTTTAACCAAGACGATGTCGTGGACGCATTAGATACCGATATTGACCATCTTGAAGGCGGCAACGGCAAAGATGAGCTGAACGGAGGCCCCAACGGCGATGACTTGAGCGGCGGCAACGGTAAAGATACACTCCGTGGCGACGGAGGGGATGACACCCTCGACGGCGGCACCGGTAGTGATGACGTTGACGGCGGAGACGGAGATGACACCAAAATCAAAGGGAAAGGAAAAGACACCTGTACCGATGATGATGATTTAGAGGGTGATGACTGCGCAGAGGTTGAAAGCGAAAATGAGCACGGCAACCCGCATAATTAATTCGTTGTAATGAAGCATTTACGAGTTGAGCTTCAATATTGGAAATGAAGCTCAGCATAGACACGCTTTTTTAAAACGATCTACAGATCGAAAGGTCATAAGGATAGCCGCATTAGCGGCTATCCTGCTTTTGGAGACAGGAAAAGACCTATCAGTCCTGCGCTGATCCCTATCTCATGATCAAGCGAATGACTTAGGCGGCTTTGGCGTTCGGCGAAAGCTTGACAGTTTCCTACCTAAACACTCAGAATTAAAGAGCGCCCAATCGTATAGGCTGTCTTATTAATTCATGAACTCTCGAACATTCCTTTCCTCTCTCGACGACCTGGTCTTCGACAACCGCTTCATTCGCGAACTTCCGGGCGACCCCGAAACGGCCAATTTTAGAAGGCAAATTGCCGGTGCCAGTTATTCGAGGGTACTGCCGACCCAGGTTTCCGCGCCGCAACGGGTTGCCTATTCCAGCGAAGTGGCCGAACTGCTCGATTTGTCCCCGGAACTTTGCGCATCCGCAGATTTCACCCAGGTGTTTGCCGGCAATCGGCTCGCGCAAGGCATGGAGCCTTATGCGATGTGTTACGGCGGTCATCAGTTCGGTCACTGGGCCGGCCAGCTCGGCGACGGGCGCGCGATCAATCTCGGCGAAGTCATCAACCGGCGCGGCGAGCGTTGGGCCTTGCAGCTGAAAGGCGCGGGGCCGACGCCATATTCCCGCAATGCGGACGGTCTGGCCGTGCTGCGCTCGTCGATCCGCGAGTTTCTCTGCAGCGAGGCGATGCATCACCTCGGCGTGCCGACCACGCGCGCGTTGAGCGTGGTGCTGACCGGCGAAGCGGTGATTCGCGATATGTTCTATAACGGCAACCCGAAGGCCGAGCCGGGCGCGATCGTCTGCCGGGTCGCGCCGTCGTTCACGCGCTTCGGCAATTTTCAGATTCTGGCCGCGCGCGGCGAAATCGATCTCTTGCGCCAGTTTGTCGACTATACGTTGCGGGTTGATTTTCCTCATCTTCGCGAACCGTCGCCGGAAGTTTATGCGGAGTGGTTTCAGGAAGTCTGCCGCAAAACCGCGATGATGATCGTGCACTGGCAGCGCGTCGGCTTCGTGCACGGCGTGATGAACACCGACAATATGTCGATCCTGGGGCTGACGATCGATTACGGTCCCTACGGCTGGATGGACAATTACGATCCGCACTGGACGCCGAATACGACCGACTCCGAGGAGCGCCGCTACCGTTTCGGTCAGCAGCCGCAAATCGCCTATTGGAACCTCGGGCAATTGGCCAACGCGCTGTATCCTATTTTCGGCGAGGCCGAACCGTTGCAGGCGGGCATGACGGCCTATGCCGAAACCTTTGATCGGGAATGGCAGCGGATGATGTCAGGCAAGCTCGGTTTCGCTTCCTATCGCCCCGAAACCGACGGCGATTTGATTACCGAACTGATGGCTCTGCTGCAACGGGTCGAAACCGACATGACGCTGTTTTTCCGGCGGCTTGCGGATTTGACTACTACCGAGCATGAGGGCTGGGAAACCGAAGTGATGGCTTTATTACAGGATTGTTATTACCTGTCGGAACAATTGACGCCCGAATACAGGGAAAGGCTGTCGCATTGGCTGTGGCAATATCGCGAACGGCTCATTCAGGACGGTCTTGCCGATGCGGAGCGGCGCCAGCGGATGAACGCGGTCAATCCGAAATATGTGCTGCGCAATTATCTTGCGCAACTTGCGATCGACAAGGCAGAGCAGGGCGATTTTACGCTGGTCAATGAACTGCTCGATCTGCTGCGCCGGCCCTACGACGAGCAGCCCGGCAAGGATCATTACGCGGCGAAGCGCCCGGACTGGGCGCGCAGCCGTCCCGGTTGTTCGATGCTGTCGTGCAGTTCGTGAGGCTGAATCACAATACCTGTTCGTAGGGTACGCAGTGCGTACCTTTTTAACGCAAATGTGCACCCTGCCTGGCGCGTTAAAACAGGTCCTCGGTCACATAGACATCGTATCCTGAAACGACGGCGCCGATGCCTTGCCGATCGTATTGCGGCGAAAGCATCACTTTACGGTGATGCGGGCTATTCAGCCAACCCTGGACGATCGATTGAACAAGCCGATTCGGATCTACCCACTCGTATTCCTTCTTAATGACTCTGCCGTCTTGTTTGGTGGTATAAACCTTGTCGTAAAGTCGGGCCAGAAAAATATTCTCAGCCACGCCCGTGGCTACTGTGGTCGGATCGATCTGCTTTTGCTGGTTCCAGCCTTGGCGTTGGGCTCTGTCCGAAGGATATTCTCCTTGCAAATTGACATGGTTAAAAAAATGATGGCTCGCCATGTCGAGGCTATGATTGCGGGCAACGGCAACGAGTTGCTCATCGCCATTTAATGGGGCCAAGCCATGGTTTTGCCGCTCCTGATTAATTCGTTGATGAATTTGCCGCTCCAGTTCAGCGGCATCGAACGGCGGGGGCGAGTCTGCGCTGGCGGTTGATATCAATTGAATAGAGCCGAGCCATAAAAGGATGAGAGAAATTTTTTGCATGGTCTATGCGGGTAAAACAGCGTCCAAAATCCGTGTTGGATACGGCATAGGGAAGCAAGTTCAAAATGAAACTTAGTCCCACTGCTTTTTTTCTTATCGTGTTGAGCGGTTGAGATTCAATGCGGCAAGGTTTTGGGAAATTGTTGGACAATTTTTTCAACCGCTTCCCGAATACGTTCGGCATTGGTTTGCGGATCGCTAACGATGCCGGTGCCAGTGCCGCGAAACACCAATTTCTGAGTCTTTGCATCCACGAAATCCAGTATCAGCGTTCCTTCGGTATATTGCGATATGTCAGTATAGGTGCTGGGAGCATTTGCCCAAGCTCCGTAACGTCCGTAGCCATAGGGCATCCCGCGGTAATTCCAGTCATTGGTTTGATATACGGCCAGTTTTTCTTTGGTGGAAATATGGCGAACCACATGAAGATCGGCGTCTTTGGAAACTTCGGCAATGTTGCGCGCCGCAAGATTGGTGCGAAGGGAGTCGCGGAGCGCTGATTCGCTTGACGGCGACAACGCAATGTTTTCACTCGATGGCGCCAAGGTATAGGTTCGGTATTGCTCGAAAGCTGCCGAATGGTCGTAGTCAGAGGTGACCGAGACTGATGAGCAGGCAGCCAAGAACAAGTTTAAGGCAACGAGCAGGTATGTGGAGGGTTTTGTAAACATAGCCGTTCTACCTCAGATTGGAAGTGCCGGAATGAAAAATCAACTTATACGACTCTAACATTGCTGTCGAGTTCAAGTGCCCCAACAAGAATCGAGGGCTTTATGACGGTGATATTGATCGATTCCGCAGGGGGCCTTCCAGGCGCCCTTGTTGTGAGTTGACCGATCTCCCGGGCAACAGTGCTTTGAACATGAATTCGTTAACCTGCCGCCGTTGAGGAAACAGCTTCATTAGCTTGTTTGCATTTGAAATGCGTCGATATTTGAGATAACCCTAACTGCATTAGAGAGGTAAGCGATAATCAAAGTCGGCAGGTAAAATTAAGGCTGCCTAAGGCAGCCTTAATTAAAACAGCATCATGCTCGCCTTAATTAGGCGTCGAATCCTAATACTAGGCAACCTAGTTATTACAACGTGAACTTAGTTCTACTGTGGCGCAGGTTTCAAGGGATCAATGCAACCAAGTTTCCGGTTAGTATTTTGTTCCCAACTCTGTGCGCAAGCGAACAAATCATTTGCGGTTGGAATTTTCGTAGGGTCCTTGACCCATGCGAATTTCAAGTTGGTGTGATCTTGGCCTTCAATTACTTCAGCACCTAACAGGGTCACGTTCTCGTGATAATCCGTCAAGCCTTGCTTTGTCGTTAAGGTCTTAACACTTGATAAACCTCCTTTACTAGCTATCTTGGGTTGCAGTATCAATGTGCCGGCAAAGCTTACGGCATGAAATTCAGGCTTGGTTAAATCAGAACCTACTGCCGGCATTTCCAGAAAAACCGCATCTTGCCCAACGTTGCCATCGGCCATGTCAAAAACTCTGTCGGCGGTGGACTGGTGTGTCCACGCGGAGTTAACAAAGCAATAAACCTCTACGAGATAATCAGGAGTAGCAGGAGCAGGGGGGGCAGGATTATTATCGATTAAGTGGGTATAGCAAGTTTTTTTGCCGGTATCGACTTTGAAGTTTTTGACAGTGACCCAAGATGAGGGATTTTCAGAATCCTTTTTGTCAATAACCTTTGGCAAGGTTTGTTTTATCTGCGTTTCAAACCATGTGTCATTCAATGAGCCGGGTGGTGGTACTGTGGCTGCTGCTGAGGCGTTCGCGCTCATGCCAATAGCGGTTGCCATGATCAAAGATGATACCAATGTTTTCTTTTTCATAAAAAGATCCTCTCAGTTTGTAAAGTATATAAAAACTTTTGCAGCTGCATAGCCTAAAGCGCTTAACAACAAGTCAGGCTATATACAAGTTTTGTCACTGTGTATTCAGGCATTGTGTTTAAAAACAATGCCCATGAGCCTGTTGCTAGGCGTCTAAGCAAACGAGACTCTCCTCCCTATTTTTTAAGCCACAATAGAATGATAAGCTATGGTAGGTAAGGAATAAGTGCCTAACAAAAAGATTTCCGGCATTCATATCTGAATCGGTCGTGTGCACAGCACAGATGATGCAATAAAAAATACCCTTACAGTTTATTACGACCAGCTTAAGAAGTTCTCGTTAGGGGTTATTTGATCACATGGGCAACCTAAAAACTATTAGTACAATTACCTATATGAACTAAAAAATTTCGAATTAATAACCCATTTGCTTGAAAGGATAAAATTACAATAAGTGTGGTTTATATGCGAAATATCAATTACTTAGTGTTGTCAGGCCTTTGCTGTAACATTGCATTGGAAGCAGTTCAATGATTTTTATACTAAATCCTGTCAATACCTCCATCTCGGCTGAAACACAAACGGACGCTCCCGGTTGATCGGCTATCTTGTAGATTTTTCAGACCATTCATCTTTTCCAGAAACGAAGAGACATAGGATGGGGTGCAGACTCCTGTCTGTCCTTCCGCAATAAACCACGCATCTTACGCTGCCGACACCGAAATGATGCTTCTGTCGAGTTCGGTACGGTTCTTCGCTGCTTCAAGTGGGCTCTGGTCTCCACTATTTTGAAACAATCAAGAACGGCTAACGTAAAATTCAGGCGGTCCGCTGCAAGGCGGAGCTGGGCATTTTATTCATTTTACGAAACGTCCCATATCAATGAGTCCAAAGGCGCTCATCTTGTCGAATATCGGTGAGTAGGTTGCCCATAACTCTTTTGTTGTGCCCGAAATTGAAACAACCGCAATGTCCGTTCCGCTACGCCCCCAAAATAGCGAGTAGAGAATATGGTAAGGGCCTTCTTCGGTTTCTAGGCATGTGTGTGTGAAAAGCCCCTGGTTCGATTCATTGCAAGAGTTGACGATCGTGGCTTCATTTTTCTTCGTCGCAAGAAAATCGAGTATGAATTGCTTTGCCGTTTTGCCAGTGCCTTGTTTGACGTCAACGAATGCCTGGATGCGAACACCCGTGGTATATGGCTTACTCCCTGAGGTGTCTTCACGGGAGAGCGTCCATCTGTACGCGGGGCCTCGATGTCCCTCAGCATAGAACCAGTCTTTTGGACGTAGAATTTTCCCTCCCGTGGGTTCGAGAACCTGTGTAACGAACTCCATCTGGGGCGTTTCAGCGCAAGCCGAAGCGCAGAACGTAAAAAGCAGGACGGATAATAAAGTTTTCATAATTTCCAAAACGTGGCTGGAATATAAAAATTTCAGTTGGCTCGGGCACCGGTGATTCCAGAAATTTCGACATATCCTGAAACGGGGAGGTTTCCGCATAGGCTGTAGGCAGTTGCGATAGTCCTATTACGCAACCGACAAGCAGATGCATGATAACATTCAAGCAGAGTTGACTCATTTAGCTTGAATTAAACGTTTTATTTTACAGGTCAGTCATGGTGCGCATCGCGCACCGTTTGTTTGAGCGGCCGTTATTGTGCAGAGCTGGGCTTGGGAAAATGGTGAAAAACTTTTTATAATATAGTATTTATACTAAGGTGGCTGACTAATTTTGTGATCTACCTAGCAAAAATCAAATTGTTTGCTATCATTAGCAAACACTGATTTTCTGAGGAAAGGTCTCTCAAATGTTTTATGCGGAAAGGGTTTACACTCAACGTAATCCTACTACGGGAATAATGGAATGGTTCTTTTTGGCAAGGGAAGGCAACTTTGGCCCTTATCGCAGCAAAGAAGAAGCAAAAGAACGGCTGAGTAAATTTATTTGCTTCTGTATTATGAATAACGATGATGGCGGACGTGGGGCAGGCAAAAATAATGGCCTACAATTAAGTTTACATCTTGAGCCGGTGCCGGAGTTTTCATTTAAACGCCGGGAATTTCGGGATTAAACGCATTGCTTCACGCAACTTTCGCTGTTGCGGCTCCTGCCGTTGGTACATTCTGTGACACAGGAATCGAGGGTGGTGGGGCATGAGCCTCTCGATTCCGTTACCCTTTTATCGAGGCTACCTGGCTTTTACGATTTAGCCTGTTTGAAATGCAAGAATTTAAACCCGATGGCGCAGACGGCGCCCACCAGGATATAAGCGTAATTGACAAACAAGCCGGACAGGGTGCCGGGATTATGTTCGACTGCATCACGCAGGCCTGGGGTTACGGTTAGGGTCCAGACTATGCAGGGAATCAAATAGGACAGAAAACCCAATCCGGCGGAAAATAACGGGTTCTTGCCGGTCGCTTCGGCGCTTTTGTAAAACCAGTAGGTGATGAGGAAAGCGGTAATTGTGCCAGCCATAATAAAACTCCGTGAGTTATGTGAGTTACAGCTGCACAGTATCAAAATGGTTTCTTACACTCAAGCATCGCTCGCGATTGATGCGCTTCGTGCCGCAGCGCCTCTTACGGCCCTGACAAACTCAGACGAACCGAGCGTAAAGATCATGCCGAGCAAATAGCCGAAATCAGGAAAAATTGGTTGGACGGCATTTGGCGCCGTCCAAGAGCACAGGCGAATGATGATGCTCGGTAATTGCATGGAAGAAACTGCCACGACAAACAACCTCTTTGCCTAGATATGGTCGCAATCGTTGATACGAAATGGTTCCGTCAGGGAATACGAGTTGAACTTGACTGACTTGCGGCTCCGCAGGCTCAAGGCCGTCGGTGTTTCTGCCTTCCGCGACACAAAAGGTTTTGTTGGGCGAGACAAAGAAATAGATTGCCTTGGCATCGCCTTTAGCGATGCTTTCGTAATTCGGCTGTTCGGGAAAAGTGTGCCGACTGAGCACGCCTTGAAGGGTGACCGGATTGGAATAGGTAAGGCACTCAGTAGCATGTGCTGAAGCACCGACCAACAGCAATAGAACGGTGGATAGTTTCATGATGCTCAACGTTGAAGTCAACCGGCAAAAAAAGGGGCGTAGCCAGCCGATATTTGTCCGGTTGGACGAGGGGGGCGGCCGCACTCTCGATATGTCAATCCGGATCAGTCGTTCATGTCGAGCCCCTTGAGCGCTTCGAACTTCTCGAAGCCGTGGTGGCCAATATCCACCGGCCAAACATAGTTGCGCGTGATAGCTTGGGTCGTCCGCGTCCCTCCCATGTTTTTGACTTCGACGATGAGTTTCGGCTTGAACTCAAACGCTGCGAGGTTTCGTAGGACCCCAGCGATCATCCATAGCTGGCACTGTGGACAGACGATGTTGTCAACCCAAATCTTTACCTCTACCCCTTGGCCCGCAAAGCCAGTGCGGTGGGTGTCATACCACCCCTGAAGCTTCTTCTGGGCCTCCCTCCAAGCTTGCCGTTCCGCGTGACTCTGGGCTGTGTTGTTGTCTGCGCCAACGCTCGAGCCCTCACCAAACGGGCCCTGCCAAGCGTTCCCGGCACCATCGAACCTGAAGAAGATTTTTGCTTTTGCCATTCTGCTCTCCTAGTTGTAATAGAGGATAAATTGCATTAAATGAGCACCCGGTTTTGCGGATAGCTGGGCTGCGACAAAACTCAATTTTAAGCATTGTAGCATTCGCGCCGAGTAGACTCATTTATCCTGGATTAAGCGGTTTATTTTGCATGTTAGCAAGTACCCCGGATGCAGCGCAGCGGAATCCGGGGTAGGCCTTTGCCGATGCCTAATTTTTTAATTCCAATCGAGTGTCATGATTATGTCGATGGAAAACCACATGAACAGCACAGTTTGCGTCTGTGCAGCTCCCGGATTCCGCTGCGCTGCATCCGGGCTTCTCTAAAGCGGCCCTTGTTGTCAAGTCCCCGTGCCTATATTTTTATCAGTTTTTCGTTCCTCGGAAATTTCGATCAGTTCATGTTTAAAGACAAAAAGTTTTCAGGCTTCTCTCCGCGGTCA